>Ga0209517_10000398_pt1 | contig 75395 bp, 67 predicted proteins | sample PeaSoiMetSII2010_FD_187695 | JGI IMG/M metagenome (GOLD analysis project Ga0209517, IMG submission 187695) | Peat soil microbial communities from Weissenstadt, Germany - SII-2010 (SPAdes) (version 2) | ecosystem: Environmental > Terrestrial > Soil > Wetlands > Peat | place: Germany... | reverse complement strand
CTCCTACAACGTTACCTTGGTCTTTGCTGGGCTTGGCGGCGTCTAAGCCGTCGATCCTGGCTAATTTGGACAGCTGTGGTTGCCAACCTGCGGCGGGTTGAATACCCGCCTTTACGGCACAGGCGACGTGATATCGAACTCCGCCCGCAGGAACTGCCAGTCCGGCAGCTCATAGATCCGCAGCGAAGTGGTGGCCTCCGCGCTCACGTCCTTCACTTCCTGGGGTCCCAGCGACGGAATCTTGGCTTCGAATTGCGTCACCGGCGGATCTCCCGGTTTAGCCGCTGAAGTAATCAACCGCACCTTCACCGTCAAGTCGCCCAAGTCGGCGTCGGAGTGATTCACGGCGGCGAATTTAATCTTGAGTTTCCCCGCCTGCGATTCCGACATACGGAACCCCGAAAGCTCAATGTATTTGGCCAGCGGGTGCTTGCTAGTGGTGGCCGCCGGACCCGGTCCGCCGGGTGGAGGAGTCTCCGCCTGTTTCGGTGGAGGAGCCGAAGAGCACGCCGCGAGCAGCAAGAAAGCGGAAGCAATGAGGTAGCGCACGTTCTTCAGCATACGATAATCGATGTAGAGCATTCAGCCAAGCGCAGCGAATGCGTTGTGCCCGTAAAGCCAAGCGCACAGCGAATGCGTTGTGCGCGTAAATAAATGTTCCAAGCCGTCCGCGAACAAATCCGCACCGTCTTCCAGCGCGACCCCGCCGCCCGCAGCGTGCTGGAGATCGTGCTGTGCTACCCCGGTTTCCACGCCATCCTGCTGCACCGCGCTGCCCACCGGCTCTACCGCGCCCGCTGGTTCACCGCAGCCCGGATGATCAGCCAGCTCTCACGCACCCTAACCGGCATCGAGATCCACCCCGGAGCCCGCATAGGCCGCCGCTGCTTCATCGACCACGGCATGGGCGTAGTCATCGGCGAAACCGCCGAGATCGGCGACGACGTACTGCTCTACCAGGGCGTCACCCTCGGCGGCACCGGCAAAGACACCGGCAAGCGCCACCCGACCATCGGCAACGAAGTGGTAATCGGCACCGGCGCAAAAATCCTAGGCAACATCCGCATAGGCGACCGCGTAAAAGTCGGAGCCGGCTCAGTAGTAGTGCGCCCAGTCCCCGACGACTCAACAGTAATCGGAGTCCCCGGCCGCATAGTCCGAGGCGCCGACACCGACCCGCTAGCCCACGGCCACCTGCCCGACCCCGAAGGCCAAGCCATAGAGGATCTAGCCCGCCGAGTAGCAGAACTAGAAGCGCTCCTAAAGCAAAAAACAGGGACGCCATAACCTGTCTGCTGCTGTTAATGCTTGGTCTTCATGTGGGGCAGGCTGGCAGCCTGCGGCGGATTGTTAATCCGCCCGATTGACGCTTGAATTTGCCCGGACTTAAGACGAATATTGATAAATGCCTGACAATCCGGTTGCGACCGCCGTAAAACCGGTGTTGTACGCAGCCGCCCACGCGGTGGCCGGGCCCGCCGCGGCACTGGCGCTCCCGTTGATCGCGGCAGCCGCGGTTCTCGCGCAAGATCACCTAGGTCCTATTGGAAAGGCTGCGGCAACGGTACTCTCTGCGCTTTCGATCAACCTCGGATCCACCGCCGCCGGAAAACTGGCGGAGGCTCTCGATCCGCATTCGAATCACGATATTGAAATCCTTACCGCTGCCGCGGTGCAAGCAGCATTGCAAGCAGTCCGATCCAAAAACCCCGGACCGAGCATCACCACAGCTGATTTCGACCCTTGGTTTGAATTGTGGCACACCCGTCTGGAGCGAGCCCTCAAGGAACCGGCCGACGCGGCCTCCTTGTTTCATTCCGATCATCCCGCTGATCCCGTGGGTTTAGCGCTTTCGGAGCGCGAGAAGTGGTGGCCAGCGTTCAAGCCCCTGCTCCTGCGCTGGGCCGCGGAGGAAAAGCAGTATCGGAAGGTTACTGCCCCGGATAGGGGGGTTGCCGTTCCGGACACCTCCTCGATGCCGGACGCGCTCGACCAACTTCTGTCCCAGCAACTGCTCGACTTCGCTCAGTATAGCCAAGACATGCTGGTCCGCGAGGACCGCCATAAACGCGAATGGATCGCCTACCAGCAGCGGTTCTTCAAGGAAATCGCACGCCGCACTCGCGAGCAGGACGCCAACGTCTCCGGGGCGTTTGAGCGCCTCGCCGACGTCCTCCTGTCCGAATTGCAAGTACTGAAGCACAGCTTAGGCCAGGACCGCCAAGGGATTACCGTCCACGAGAAGCTTGACGAATTGCGGTCCCTCCACCGCAGAAGCGTCGATCCCGCCGACCCCACCAAAGTCTCCGTAGCGAAACTCCCCACCGTAAACCCCCTCCTAATCGGCCGCGAGCACGAACTAAAGCAACTCGACGCCGCCTGGGGTACCCCGGAAAAGCCCAACCCCAACATCCGCCTGGTCTCCATCGTCGCCTACGGAGGCGTCGGCAAAACCTCCCTCGCCCTCAACTGGTGGCACGCCCGCGCCTGCCAGGGAGCCCCCGGAGCCCAGCGCGTCCTCGGCTGGTCCTTCTACTCCCAGGGCGCCGCCGAGGACCGCCAAGCCTCCGCCGACCCCTTCCTCGATCACGCCCTCCGCCAATGGTTCAGCCTTGACAACCCGCCGCAAGACTCCTGGCAGCGCGGCGAAAAGCTGGCCGGGCTTCTTCGCCAGGAGCGCACCCTCCTCATCCTCGACGGCCTGGAGCCCATCCAGTTCCCTCCCGGCCCCCAACACGGACGCCTCAAGGACCCCGGCATGGTCGCGCTGCTCAAGGAACTCGCCGCCCACAGCCCCGGCCTGTGCGTGTGCACCTCGCGCCTCCCGCTGACCGATCTTGAGGATTACGACAACGTCGGCGTGCTAACTATCGATCTAGACAACCTGACGCCCGCCTCCGGTGCCGAATATCTGAAGCAACTCGGCGTCCAGGGACCGATCGAGGAACTCCAGCAAGCCTCCGAGGAATTCGACAACCACGCGCTGGCGCTGACGCTGCTCGGGACCTTGTTAGTCAAGCGCCGCAACGGCGACATCCGCAAGCGCGACACCATCCCGAGCCTCTTCAGCGACCCCAAGAAGGGCGGCCACGCCCGCCGCGTGTACCGCCAGTACGAAGTGTTATTCAAAGGAAAACCCGAGCTCGACGTGCTGCGCATCCTGGGACTCTTCGACCGCCCCGCCGATCCCGGCGCGCTGCGCATCCTGCGCGAGCTCTAAGGCGACCAGTGGGCCGAAGCTCTTGAAAATCTGAAGGACGCGCGACTAGTCGAGTACAAAGACCCGGAAGGAGCCCTCGACTGTCACCCGCTCCTGCGCGAGCACTTCGCCGGGGAGTATCGCACGTCGAACCAGGATGCGTTCCGCGAAGCCCATTCGCAACTCTACGAGCACTACTCGAAGCAAGCTCCGCAACAACCAGACACGCTGGAACAGATAACGCCTCTGTTCTACGCCGTATATCACGGCTGCCAGGCAGGGCGACACCAAGAGGCGTGCGAAAGCGTTTATCGCGACCGAATCCTACGCGGCGCTGAGGTCCACCTGGCCAGGAGACTCGGTGCGGTCGGTGTCAATCTGTCGCTCCTCGCTAACTTCTTCGTGACGCCGTGGTCTCAGACGGCTCCTGAATTAAGCGCCGCGGCCCAGCGCTGGGTTATCAATTCAGCCGCGTTCATGCTACGTACTCTGGGCCGACTCGTCGAAGCCCTTGGGCCACTGCGGGCCGGATCCGAAGCCGATTTTGCCGCCGAGGATTGGACAAACGCCGCTAGAGCTTTCAGCAATCTCAGCGAACTCCTCTTGACACTCGGCGACATTCCGGCTGCGTTCGAAGTAGCCCGCCGGTCAGTCGACTCGGCCGACAGAAGCGGCGACCGCTTTCTGCAATCAAGCTTCCGCACCACTCTCGCCGACCTATTCCACCAATCCGGCGATCTCGCGGAAGCCGCCCGTCTCTTCCGTGACGCCGAGAAGATGCATGCCGAGTTGCAGCCCTATTATCCGATCCTCTACGGGCTTCGGGGCTGCCAATACTGTGACCTGCTCCTTGGCCAGAATCAAGCCGCTGAAGCGCTCCGCCGCGCGCAGCAAACGCTGGAATGGGCTAGAATGGCTTCGGGCGTGTCGCTCCTCGACATCGCCCTCCAGCACCTCTCCCTCGGCCGTGTCCATCCGTCCGGCTCAGCCAAAGCCACACAGCACCTCGAGGAAGCCGTCAATGGTCTCCGAAAAGCGGGAGTCCTCGATCACCTTCCTCTCGGCCTCCTCGCCCGAGCCGCCAACTACCGCCACCTCCGCGACTTCCCCCGCGCCCAGCACGACCTCGACGAAGTCCGCATCCTCGCCACCCGCTGCGGCATGCGACTCCATCTCACCGACTACCACCTGGAGCAAGCCCGCCTTTTCTTCGCCCAATCCCAACCCGACGCCGCTCGTCCCCACTACGAAGCCGCCAACAAGCTCGTCCAAGAAACCGGCTACCGCCGCCGCGACCCCGAACTAGCCGCCCTCGCCGCCCAACTCGCCCCCGTCGCGAACCCCTAGCGCCGGACACCAGGTGAATTTTACAAGCCGATACCGTTGCGGAATGCCCGTGTGCGCGCGGCGCCGTGAGCTAAAATGAAGCCATGGCAAGAGCCACTGACAAGCCACCCGCCCAGAAGAACGGCCACAAAAAGCCGGTGGTGTCAAAACTCGGCAGAGACCTTCGCCGGATCAGTGACAAGATCGCCGCATCGGGAGAAAAGCCGCTCACCCGCCGGGAACTCGAGCGCGAAGTAGCGGAACGGCGCGGCGGAAGCTATTGAGCGCTGGAGGGTCCGGACCTTCCTCGACGCTGGAGTCCTGATCGCCGGCGCCCGGTCTGTCGGCCGCGATAGGGAACGCGCTCTACAGCTTCTCGAAGAGCCCAGTCGTGTCTTCCTGACCAGTCCGTTCGTCCACCTTTGAGATCGTTCCGAAGGCGATCTTCTTTAAGAAGCAGATGGAACGGTCTTTCTACGACAGATATTTCAAGAACGCAGTATGGTTCCGGGACGTCGGCGAGATCGAGGTTGCGGCACAAACGGAAGCAGCGAAAGCGGGTCTCGGGGCGATGGACGCCCTCCACCTGGCAGCAGCCCACTTGTCCCGCGCGGACGAGTTCATCACGACCGAGAAGCCGAGCAAGGCGATCCACCGGTCCGCGCTGGTCAAGGTCGTCTACCTGTTCAGCTAGCCCCGCCCCTTCTGGGCCCAGATCAGGCTCCGGCCTGTGTCACCGCCACGACCCGGAACCAGCCGCCAGCCGCCGAACTAGCCGATGTGATACGCTGTATTACACTCAAAGGGCCCAACCACAAAACGAACCCAGCGATTCAACAAGTCCCAATCAAACAATTACTTAGCAACCCCAAACCCATACCGCAACCCATTCCCCGCCACCCCCTCCAACTCCCGCTCCGTGAACCCAAACTCCCGCCGAGCCACCTCGAACTCCCCCGCCAGCGTGCATCCGAACAGCGCCGGATCGTCCGTCCCCAACACCACCGGCACCCCCGCCTCGAACAGCCTCCGCAGCGGATGCTCCCGCAGCGAAGCCACCGCCCCCGTCCGCACATTGCTGGTGACGCACACCTCCAGCGGCACCCCCCGCTCCCGCAAATGCTCCATCAGCCGCGCGTCCTCGACCGCCCGAATCCCGTGCCCGATCCGTTCCGCCCCGATCTCCAGCGCGTCCCAAACCGCCTGGGGACCAGCATCGGGAGAGATGGACTCCCCCGCGTGACAAGTCAACCGCAGCCCCCGATCCCGAGCCCGCGCGTACAGCTCGCGGAACCACAACGCCGGCCCCTGCTCCTCAAATCCCCCCAGCCCGATCGCAACCACTCCATCGCCCGGCTTGTCACCGACGTGCGAAGCCGCGAAGTCGAACACCGGAGCCGCCGCCTCCGCGCCCCACTGCCGCACCGCGTCCAAGATCCACCGCACCGGCACCGGACTCCGAGCCGCCTCCGCCGCCACCGCATCGAACACCGCCGCCAGATCCTGTTTCTTCCACAACACCACGCCCGCCGACAGCGTGACTTCGGCGTAGCTCAACTCCTCGCGCCCCAGCCGCTCGAACAGCCGCCGAGCCGCCAGCGCGTAATCCGCGGGCCCGCGCAGCTTGCGGTTCACCCACACGAACGCCCGCATGAACCCCTCGAAATCCGAGTAGCCATACATCCCCGCGATCTCCTCCGCGGTAACCTCAGGGTCGAGTTCGCGCAGCGTGGCCGCGTCAATCGAGCCTTCCAGGTGCAGATGCAGTTCGGCCCTCGGAAGTGATGTTGCCGTCATCCCTGCAATAATAACGATGATGCTCCTAGATCCGACAGAGCGCACAGCGGATGCCCTGGCAGCGGCGCAAGCGTCCGCGCAAGAAACGACAGCGGCCACCTACATCGACTCCATCGCGGCAGGCTCCCACGGCGATCCCTTCTCCGTGCTCGGCCCGCACGAAGAAGCGCACAGCGGAAGCGTTGTGCGCGATAGGCGATGCGAAGTGCGGGCCTGGCTGCCGCAAGCCCGCGACGCCGCGCTGGTCACAACCACCACCACCAGGATGACGCGCACCCATCCAGCGGGCTTCTTCACCGCCCCCCTGACCGACGCGAGCACTCCGTATCGCCTCCGCGTAACGCTCTACTCCGGCGAAGAGATCGAGATCGAAGACCCCTACCGCTTCCCGCCGCTGCTCACGCCCTTCGAGCTGCACCTGCACGGCGAAGGCACCAACTACGAAAGCTATCGTACCCTCGGCGCCCATGAGGTCGTCTGCGAAACAGCAGTCGGCGTGCGCTTCGCCGTCTGGGCGCCCAACGCGCAAATGGTCAGCGTAGTGGGCGATTTCAACCAGTGGGACCGCACCCGTAATCCGATGCGCGCGCGCGACGGCGGCATCTGGGAAATCTTCCTCCCCGGCCTGGCCGCCGGAGCGCACTACAAGTACTCGATCCTCGACCGCTCCGGCGGTACCCAAGACAAGTGTGACCCTTACGGCTTCTTCGCCGAAATCCCGCCGAAGACCGCGTCCGTAGTGTGGCTCCTCGACGCCTACCAGTGGAACGACGCCGCGTGGATGGAGCAGCGCCCGCACCGCAAATGGCTGCACGAGCCCGTGTCCATGTATGAAGTTCACATGGAATCGTGGCTGCGCGGCCCCGGCAACGAGCGCCTCAACTATCGCGAGCTAGCCGACAAGCTCACCGAGTACGCCGCCAGCATGGGCTACACCCACATCGAGCTTCTCCCCATCACCGAGCACCCGTTCTCCGCCTCCTGGGGCTACCAGGTCACCGGCTACTTCGCGCCCACCTCCCGCTTCGGCACGCCCGACGAATTCCGCTACTTCGTCGACCGCTGCCATCAGCGCGGCCTGGGCGTGATCCTCGATTGGGTCCCCGGGCACTTCCCGCGCGACGCGCACGGCCTCTACCGCTTCGACGGCACCGCGCTCTACGAACACTCCGACCCGCGCCAGGGCGAGCATCGCGAGTGGGGCACGCTGATTTTCAATTACGGCCGCAATGAGGTCAAGACGTTTCTGCTCTCCAACGCCCTGTACTGGCTGAAGGAGTTCCACATCGACGGCCTGCGCGTCGACGCGGTCGCGTCCATGCTGTATCTGGATTACTCCCGCCGCGAAGGCGAGTGGATTCCCAACCGCTACGGCGGCCGCGAGAATCTGGAAGCCATCGATTTCATAAGACGCTTCAACGAACTCGCGCACCTGCAGCCCGGCGCCATCACCCTCGCCGAAGAATCCACAGCCTGGGGCGGCGTCTCCCGGCCGACGTATCTGAACGGTCTGGGTTTCACCATGAAGTGGAACATGGGCTGGATGCACGACATGTTCGACTACTTCTCCAAGCCGCCCGTGTTCCGCAAGTATCACCAGCAGAACATCACCTTCAGCATGCTGTACGCCTTCACCGAGAACTTCCTGCTGCCGGTGTCGCACGACGAAGTGGTCCACGGCAAGGGCGCGCTGGTTTCGAAGATGCCCGGCGACGAGTGGCAGCGCTTCGCCAACACCCGCGCGTTCCTGGTCTACATGTTCACGCATCCCGGCAAGAAGCTGATGTTCATGGGCTGCGAGATCGGCCAGACCTGGGAATGGAATCACGACCAGGGCCTGGGCTGGCATCTGCTCGAGTACGGCGTCCACCGCGGCCTGCAAACCCTGGTCCGCGAGCTCAACGCGCTGTACCGCCGCGAGCCCGCGCTGTATGAAGTCGACGACGACTATCGCGGCTTCGAATGGATCGACTTCCACGACGCCGAGTCGAGCGTGATCTCGTTCGTGCGCTACGCGCGCGACCGCGAAAACTTCCTGGTGATCGCGTGCAACTTCACGCCCGTGCCGCGCAAGAGCTACCGCATCGGCGTGCCGAAAGCCGGCCTGTATCGCGAGATCTTCAACACCGACGCGGAGATGTTCGCGGGCTCGAACATGGGCAACGGCGGCTGGGTCACGGCCACCAGCGTCAGCGACCACGGCCGCCCGGCGAGCCTCTCGCTCACTCTCCCGCCCCTGGCCGTTGTAGTGTTGAAGCCGGCGGGCTAGGCCGCGGCCCCAGCTCCCGGCTGCGCACGCGGTGTTCGATCAGCAACGCCACACCGATCAGGAGCGGTATCGTGCCAGCGGCGATCACACCTTTTGGAAAGTCCGGCAACGATAGAGACAACGACACCAACAGCGCCGTAAGGCCCAAGCCGATCGCGACCAGGACCAAGCCTCCCAAGCGCAGCGATTCGGCGAGTTTCCAAGGATCGCGCGTTTTGTCGAGGTGCTGGTTCCACGGCGACGGCGGCAGAGGCACCCCCTTCTCAATCGCCAACATTCGCTCCTTCGAGCGGAGCCACTGCATTACAACGCCCACAGCCATCCCGCCCAGCGGGATCAGTATCCAAGCCGTGGCGGGGATTATCCAACCCCAGTCGATAATGTTCATGCGTCCTCCTTCGCCACGGTTAGACAGGGCGAGCCGGCCTTTGTTTCACCAAACGTGAAACAATTTCCCCGAAGGAGGGTCTGACAGGCTTGGACGACTTCGCGGAACTGGTCGAGCGCCACCAAACCATGGTCTTCCGGACGCTCGCTCGCTTGACCGGCGATCGCGAGGGTCTGGAGGATCTCGCTCAGGAGGTGTTCTTGAGGCTGTTCCGCGCGCTTCCCCATTTTCGAAAACAGGCGCAGGTCGGCACCTTCCTGTACCGCATCATCGTGAACGTAGTGAACGACGAGTTCCGCCGCCGCCAGAAAGCGCGCTTGGCCTCGCCCATTGAGGAGGAAGAGCACGCGCTGGAACACTCCGCGCCCGGGCCGCTGGAACTTCTGGAGCAAAGCCAGATGGAAGAAGCGGTCGATGCCGCGCTGCTGCGGCTCACCGAATATGACCGCGCCATCCTTACGTTGCACTACCAGGAAGACCGGAGTTACGAAGAGATCGCCGCTATTCTCGACGCACCGATGGGCACGGTGAAGACGCACCTCTATCGCGCGCGCGAGCGCCTCAAGGGTATGATGAAGGAGTGGACCCGGCCATGCCAGATCGGACAGTAGACGCCGCGGGCGATGTCGCGATGGACGCAGCCTTGCGCCGCGCGCCCGAGGTCCGCATCCCGCCGCATTTCACGAACCGCGTGATGGCGAGTCTTCCACGCACGCCAGCAGCCCCCGCCGCGAGCCCGTGGATCCTGCCCGCACTTTCGCTAGCCGGCGCGGCGACTCTAGCGTCGCTCGGATGGGCCGCACTCTCGCTCGGTTGGACCCAGTGGTTCGGTCAGCCGCCGGTGCTCGCCACGGTTCTCGGGATCGAAGCCGTAGCGTCGCTAGCGTGGGTCTGGCGCGTCTACCGCTCCGCGCGTTAACCCGCGCAAGCGATGTGGGGCAGGTGGCTCAACCTGCGGCCGATTGTCCAATCGGCCTGGGCGCGGCTTTACACATCGACAGGCGGGTTGACAACCCGCCGCAGGATGCCATCCCGCCCCACATCGGGGCGCGCTCATTCCATCCGCAGCACCCGGATGCGATGCGCCTCGCTATCGGCGACGAGTAAGTCCCGGCCCACAAACAGCACCGCGTGCGGCCGAGCGAGTTTGCAACCCAGCGGCGTGGTCTCCGGCCCGTCTCCCATCTCGCCCGTTCCGAGAACCGTCGTGATGATGCCGCTCCTCAGGTCGATCCGCCGGATGGCGTGGCTCTCCGTGTCCGCGACGTACAGGTTGCCGTCCGGCCCCACAGCGAGCCCCTTGGGTCCAGCGAGCCGCGCGGTCGTTCCGCCAAACTTAGCCGCGAGAGCAGGGCCGCCGTCGCCGCCATAACCGTTCTCCCCCGTGCCAGCCACGCGGCGCACGGTCTGCGTCCGCTGATCGATTCGATAGATCGCGTTGCCCTCGCGCACCGCCAGATACAAATCGCCATTCGCCGCCAGCGCCAGCGCGCGAGGACCGTTGAGCGTCGCTGCCGCAACCGGAGTTCCGTCCGCGAACGGCACTATTTCGCCCGTGCCCGCGTAGGTTTCGATCCTCCCTGTATCCGGATGCAGCCGGCGGATGCGGTGATTGCCTATATCGCAGATCAACAGCGTGCCATCGCGATCGCGAATGATGCAGTGCGGCTGGCGGAGCTGCGCCTTGGTTCCCGGCCCGCCGTCGCCGCCGAAGCCGGCCTCACCCGTGCCCACGACCGTCGAGATCAAGCCCTTCTTCATGTCCACTTTGCGGATCACATGGTTGTCCCGCTCGGCGATATAGAGGTCGCCGCGTTCGTCGAACGCCAACTCGTGCGGCGCGCGGAGCGATGCTTCGGCGGCGGGTCCGCCATCTCCGGCGTAAGCCGCCTTGCCGTTACCGGCCACCAGGGTCATGCGCTTGGTCTTCAAGTCCAGACGCCGCACATGGTTGTTGGCGAAGTCGCAGAAGTACAGCGCGCCGTCCGGCCCCAGCGCCATGCCGAAGGGCTGGTTGATCTCGGTGTCCGTCCAGCCCGCAACGCCCGTGCCAATAAGAGTCGAGACCGAAGCGGCGCTCGCGCTCCCCGCCAAAATCAGCAGCAGCACCGCGGCGCTGAACCATTCTGACTTCTGTATTCTGACTTCTGTATTCTTCTTCGTCACCACAGCACCCTCTCCAGCGCCTCGACGAAGAAGTACTCGCCCCACATGACGCTCTCGTCCACGCCCAGCCCTTTATGGACGTGATACACGCCGCCGCGCAGAATGCCTTCCCACGAAGCGTCGTTCTTGGCCACGTGTTTCTCGCACAAGGCGCGCAGAATCTGCACTGCCGTCGACCAGTACAGGTGCCCCTTCAGCGCATCCGGCGCCAGCCGGCACAGCCGCAAGAAGCCAGCCGCGCAGATGGCCGCGGCGGAGGTGTCCAGCAACGTCCGATTCTCGACCGGCGCACTGAAGTCCCACGGCGGCACTCCGTCGTTGGGGCAATGCTGGATGTAGAAATCGGCGCAGGCTTGCGCCGTATCCAGGAAATGCGGATCGCGGCTGTACTCATAGCACGTCGTGAAGCCGTACAGCGCCCAAGCCAGGCCGCGCGACCAGCAGGAATCGCCGCGATAGCCCTGATGCGCGGTCTGCCGCAGAAACTCCCCTGTATCGGTATCGAAGACGCCTTCCTGCGCGGTTGAGCCATCGCCGCGCACCAGCACGCGCCGCGTGGTGTGCGCATGCCGCAGGGCGATCTCCCGCAGCCGCCGGTCCCCGGTCTCGCGAGCCGCGTAAAAGATCAGCCCGACGTTCATCATTACATCGATCATCAGGGAATTGTCGGCGACAAACGAATTCAGATACTGGCCCTTTTCCCGGAACCGCAGCGCCAGTGTTTTTCCCGCTTCGACCACCACCTCACGCAACCCCGGCTCGTGCGTCAGCCGATGCCAGCGGTAATAGGTCGACAGAAACAGGAAGCCCAGATCGTGCACGTCGCGATCGTGTTTTCGCGGCTCCAGCGGCTTGGTATAGCGGATGGCGTGGTCCATCCAGAACTTCTGCTCCGCCGACCCGGCCTCGCTGCGCTTGGCGAAGATCCACATCAGGCCCGGCAGAAAGCCGTCGCACCAGTGGGTCCACACCGGGCCCTCGTGCACCCACTTGCCGTCCTGCGTGTACAGCGGATAAAACTGCGGGTGCTTCTCGACTAGCCGGCGCACCTGCCTTTGCGAAAAGGCGAAGGTTTGACTGAACAGGTCGCCGCTGTCGTTCGAAAGATGGATCACGGGGAATCAGGTTCTCCAGTACATGAGGATGCCACGAATCAAGCGCACGCGGCCCGTGCGCAGCACGATCAGCCCTTCACCCGGCTGAGCGGGACCGGTTTGCACCCGGACGTTGCGCGGCGGAGCGTAGAACTGAAGGCCCACCACGTCGTCCAGCTTCGCGTTTAAGCGCCAGGTAGCCGCACCGGTTCCCAGAGCGGTGAGGGTGATGCCCAGGATGGTAACATTCTCGCGCCGCTCCAGCCGCGTGATGCGGCCATTCGCCGCGGCGCCCTTGCGCGCCAGCACCTCGCCCTTGCGGCGGAGATCGCTATGCAATTGCCCGCGCACCGGATCGCCCACCGCCGCCATGTCCACATCCAGATCCTGGTCCAGGATCACCGAGAATTCGAGGCCAGCCGGGAGATCCGTCTCGGCCGCTGGCGCGGAGTCGTGTGGTTCCGCCGGCGTGCCGGGCGCCCCGGCGGAGGTGGAATCCGTGTCGTCGAATTTCAAAGTGCTCTCGCCGGTGTATTGGCGGCAGCCGGTGAAATGGACGCGATTCTGGCTCTCCAGGTTGTACTTGTCCGCCAGGTTCAGTTCGCTTTCCACCGGTAGCAGAAACTCTCCGGTGCCGATCGGCAGGCGGGCATAATCGACGCGGTCCGAAGCGGCCGTGACCCCCAGGTCGGGCGGAATGTCTTCAGCGATGACTTCCAGCCGCCGCACGTCGAGGGTTTTCCTATCGGCCCAGAAGGAGCCGTGATAACCCGCGACGCCGGTGCGCTCCTCCATGCGGATGGTGTAGCCGCTCACCAGGCGCGGCACGTGGAAGTCGTATCGCTCCAGAGGTCCCGGCGCTCCGGCGAACACCTCCGCGCCGCGATATTCGAAGGTGGCCACACGGCCCAGGAACACGCTGCGGGCGTGCAAGGCGAAGTTGCCGTTGCCGAACGTGCCGCTGGGAATCAATTTGCGCAGATCGGTTTCTTCAAACTTCTTCGAGCCCGGCCAGGCGAACATTTCCTGGCCATCCACCAGCGCGACCTCCAAGCGTATGGTGTCGTCCAAAGTGAGCCGGCGCGACCCGGTAGAGCGGTAGGACCGTTCCACTGTCTCCAGGCAGGTGTAGTTGGGCTGGTGGGTGAGGATGTCGGCCATGTGCGCCCGGATGCGGGCCAGTAGCTGCGACGCCGGCGGCAGGCTTTCCAGACCAGCCAGCGGCGGCGCCGTGTCTGGCGACTGGCTCACCGCAAAAGGGGAAGCAACGACAGTCGCGACGATCGCCAACAGCGCGCGCATTGGCTTCATTGTACGCGCGCTGAGCCACGTCCGCCCCACCCACTCTGCTATCCTCACTTGCTATATGGGCCTGTTCGCGGTGAAACCGTTGGATGCAATCCTGGCGGACGCCGAAAAAGAATCCCTCAAACGGACGCTGGGCCCGGTGCAACTGGTGGCTCTGGGCATCGGCGCGATCATCGGCGCGGGGCTGTTCTCGCTCACCGGCATCGCCGCGGCCAATAACGCCGGGCCCGCCGTCGTGATCAGCTTCATCGTGGCCGCTGTCGGGTGCGCCTTCGCCGGTTTGTGCTACAGCGAATTCTCGACCATGATCCCGATTGCCGGGAGCGCCTACACTTACGCCTACGCGACCATGGGCGAGCTGATGGCCTGGATCATCGGCTGGGATCTGGTGCTCGAGTACGCCGTGGGCGCGGGCACCGTCGCAGTGAGCTGGTCGGCGTACGTGGTCAGCTTCTTCAAGGATTTCGGCATCAGCGTTCCTCCGCAACTGGCCTCGTCGCCGTTTGAGCCGACCACCCTCCCCGGAACCGACATTGCGATCCAAGGCTACATTAACCTGCCGGCGTTGTTCGTCGTGGCGATGATCTCGCTGCTGTTGATCATCGGCATTCAGGAATCCGCGCGGGCCAATGCGATCATAGTGGCGTTGAAGGTCAGCGTGGTGATCGTCTTCATCGCGCTGGGATGGGGCTCCATCAACCCGGCCAACTACACGCCCTTCATTCCTCCCAACCTGGGCACGGTGGGCCAATTCGGCTGGAGCGGAGTGCTGCGGGCGGCGGGCATCGTGTTCTTCGCCTTCATCGGATTCGACGCCGTTTCGACGGCCGCGCAGGAAACCAAGAATCCGCAGAAACACATGCCTATCGGCATCATCGGATCGCTGGCCGTGTGCACGCTGCTGTATGTGGTGTTCGCGCACGTGCTCACCGGCATCGTGCCCTACCCCGAACTGAAAAGCGCCGCGCCGGTGGCCGTGGCCATCGACCGGACGCCCTATATGTGGCTGCGCCCGGCCATCAAGCTGGCCATTATCGCCGGATACACTTCGGTGATTTTGGTGATGCTGCTGGGGCAGAGCCGGGTGTTCTTCTCCATGGCGCGCGACCGCCTGCTGCCGAAGCTGTTCAGCGACATCCATCCCAAGTTTCGCACGCCCTGGCGCTCGAACCTGCTGTTCATGGTGCTCACCGGAGCGGTGGCGGCGTTCGCGCCCATCTCGGTGCTGGGCGAGATGACTAGCATCGGCACGCTGTTCGCGTTCGTGCTGGTGTGCATTGGCGTGATCATCATGCGCCGGACGCACCCAGGGACGCACCGGCCGTTCAGGACGCCCGGAGTGCCGCTGGTTCCGGCCCTGGGCGTGGGATTCAACCTGGTGATGATGTACTTCCTAGGCTGGACCAACTGGCTGCGCCTGTTCATCTGGATGGCGCTGGGCATGATCGTGTACTTCAATTACAGCCGCAAGCGCAGCCTGTTTCAGAATCCCGAAAGCGTGCATCCAGTCAAGCGCTGAGGTGGAGCGGGCTTCAGCCTGCAACGGGTGCTTCAGCACCCGCGCCGAGGCGGAGACTAAAGTCTCCGTTGCAGGCTGAAGCCTGCTCCACTCTATCCCAGGTACCGCTCCCGCAAGATCTTCAAATGATGCCGCTCATGCCCGGCGGAGGTGAACGCCAGGCCGCGCACGGTGGCGCTGTAGTCGTTGACCGTCCCGCGGCGATGCCAGGCCTCGGCGGGAAGATTCCAATACAGCGCGAGCGTCGATTCGCGAACCGCGCGAAACTCCTCCAGCAATGCCGCCAGAGCGCAGGCGTTGAAGTTGGCTGCCTCGATGTAATCGTCCTGCTCGAAGCCGGGCAGTGGCGCGGTCTCGCCTCGGGCCAGGCACAACGCGCGATACGTGAAGATGCGCTCGGTGTCGGTGATGTGGCCCAGCACTTGTTTGACGGTCCATTTGCCGGGGGCGTAGGCGGACCCGGCAGTCTCTTCGCTCAACGGCCGCAGGGACTCGAGCACGTCGGCCCGCTGCACGGTGAAGGCGCGGAGGATGTCGCCGCCTTCGACCAGATCGACGTAAGCGGAGGCGTAGGCCGCGTACTCGTTGGGCTCGGGACGGCCGGGGACCTCGGCGCCGGTCGCGCTATCGCCCACGGTGGGCGGCACGGCCCCGTCGCCGAGCACCGTGTTCCAGTGGCGGATCTTCCAGGAGCGCACCGCGCCGTGCGTCACATAGGGGTCGGTGGAGGCGAAGCGTTCGGCCGCCGCGGCGTCGCGGAACACCAGCATGGCTCCATTTATCTGCTCGGCCGCCGGGTCCGCCAGCGCGCCCGCGAGCACGATCTCTCCGCGCCGGTGGGCGGCCTGTACCTGCTGGAGATGAGCGCCGCGAAACGGGGCTCGCCGGGTCACGTAGTCGTCGGCGACGTCGTAGAGGAGGACGTAGTGCATGTGTTTCTAGTCTCCTGCCTCAGGTAGTTCGCGAAGGAAGTGGGGCCAGCCCTTCTGGGCTGCCGCCGTGCTTCGGCGCGGCGTCTTTGCCTTGCGCAGCCAAGCCCGACGCGCCGCCTGAAAAGGCTGCGGCAGGCTGCAAGCCTGGCACCACTTTGACATGAGACTAGATTACCGGACCAGCAAGCGCACGAAGCGGCCGGCGGCGACGGTCAGCAGAACCAAGGCGGCTGCGCGACGCCACAGCGCGGGCAGTTTCAGCGCCCCGGCCGCAACCACGGCGACGAGCACCGCTTGCGCGAAGGAAGCTCCAGCGAGATAGGCCGCCGGGAAGGCCGCGAAGTTCAACCCGTGCACCAGTCCGAGAATTGGCACGGCCATCCAGCGCGCGGAGCTCTCCGGCAGCAGCAGAATTTCGACGGCCAGATACGCCGAGGTCAGCGCCATGGCCGACTCGAGGAACGCCGGCGAGAACGATAACGGAATGCGCGGGGCCAACGGGAGCGCGATCCACTCGCCGGCCAGGAACAAAGCGACGAAGAGCGCTGCCTCGCGAGCGCTGCGGGCGGCGAGCGCCAGCGCGGCCAGGAACAGCATGGCTGCGAAGGACGTCACCAGACGCCCGATGCCCTCGGCCACGCCCCGCGCGATCAACTCGGCTCGCGAGGGCGGATGAAAGCGCGCTTCGGCTTTGGTGAAGGTTTGATCGAAGACGACTTGGTCGGCATTTGGGCCCTGGACCGCATGCAGCAGGTGCACATGATTGGGCACGGTGACCTGGAACAGAGTGCATTCGATTTCGACCGCGTCGGGGATGGGCTTGGCGAATTCGTATTGGCCCGTGCAGATGTAGGCGTCCTGATCCTGCGTGCAAGTGGAGGAGACCAGGCGCGCGTTGGCGAAGCGGACGTGATCCAGGAGTTCGGTTTGCGGATTGGTCACGTGCTGCAGTTCGTAAACCGGCATGCGGAGCACGAAGACCGCATTGCGCCCGTCGACGGTGAGCTCGCCGCTGCTCATGCTGACGACGTGGGCTTGGAGCGTGACTGAGAACAGAAGCACGGCGGGGCACAGGGCTTTACGCACGGCGGGCTCTCCTGACCCGGACCAGAATCACTCGCAGGGCCGCCATCACCGGTACCGAAAAAAACATTCCAGGAATGCCCGCAACCTGCTCGCCCGCCAGCACTCCGAACAGAACCAGCAGCGGATGCAGCGCTACGCCACTGCTCATCAGGTAGGGGTTCAGTACGTAATCCTGGAAGACGCGATACGCGCCTAGAAACACCGCGATCCATAACAGGTGCGGGTATCCCGCGAATGCGGACACGGTGAGCAGAATAACGGCTGCGCTGAGAGGGCCGAGAATAGGGATGAGTTCCAGGATCGCGGCCAGGCTGGCCAGCAGGATCGAATAGGGCACTCCCATCAGCGACAGCACGGCCGCGTGCGATACGAACGACGCGGCCGACAGCGACACCAGCGCACGGATGTATTGAATGAGCAAGAGGTGCAGGTCGTCCAGGATCTCTTCGGCTAGAGCGCGGCGAACCTTGGGGGCGGCCTCGACGATCGCGATGCGGATCACGGCGCTATCCTTGACGATGAAGAAGCTCAACACCGGGACCAGGATCAGGCTGAACAGATTTCCCAGACCCGACAGAATCTGCTGGCCGGCGCTGCTGAGAATAGGCAGGACGCTCTGTCCCAGTTCTTGCATGCGTTCGCGCAGGATCTCGGTGAGCCGCGGACGCATTTCTTCGAGCCAGATGGGTAGAGGCAGGTGCGCTAGCGGGTCCTGTTGAATGGCCGCGGGAAGGCGTGCGGCCAGGCTGGCCGCCTGCTCCCCGATCTTGGATCCGATGGGGATCAACACCGCGGCGGAAGCAGCCAGGATCAGCAGATATACGATTCCCAGAGCGGCGATGCGCGAAAGCCGCAGCTTACGCGGCGCGAATCGGGGCGCGAACCGTTCCAGCAGATCGACGGCCGGAGAAATCAGATGCGCCAGGAACACGGCCAGCGCAAACACCACCAGCGTTTGGCGCATCAGGTACACCAGCGCGACGCCAAGCGCGAACAGAAACACGGTCCACGCGACCATGAGGGCGCGCCGGTCCACTCCGAGCATGGTTCCTAGGATAGCGAGTCGCGGTTACGCGGGCCGCTTGCTCATTTTCCGACCAGATGCCCGGCGTCCTTCTCATTCTCCAGACAAATGTAGTCCAGCAACTCAGTGTCGAGCATCAGCGCCTGAGTGAGCTGAATGGTCCACGGCTTGGTGTAAGCCTTGGGATCGTCGACCGTGAGTTCGATCTCCAGCGTCCCGTAGTTCGGACGCCGGATCTTCTCGGTCATTTTAGCGGCGTCGGTGAGCGGGCTGCCGCTGCGGTCGAGCCACTGTCCGTCGAGGAAGCCGTTGGTCTCGACCACCAGCGTGTCACCGTCCCAGTGCCCGGTCGAGTTCCCGTTCCACGAAGGATTCGGGTCCTGCGGAAGCGGTCGCCCATCGGTGAAGACTTGTCGATAAGACGCATTGCGCTCGGTCAGGAAAATGACCAGCCCAGGAACCTGCACGATCTTTCGCAGCAACGCGCTGGTGTGCAGTTTCGCGACGCCGCCCGGCAGGCAGTGTGTCGTGGGGTCGTCCTTGCCGTTCTGCGCCCGGCGCGTCGCCACCACGTCCTTCGCCCAAGGCTGATACGGGAGGCCACCCTTGACGCCCCGGCCGATGTCGCCAAACACCTGCGGCACGGCGACCTCGGGAGCGCAGAAGATGGTTTTGCCGCCGCTCGGGCAGCGGTTCCCCCACAGCCCGGAGAGGTCCGGCTTGCCGTCGGCGGCGCGTGGCGTGGGTGCGGTGAGGTTGGGCGATCCGTCGGCGTTTTTGGGGACTCCCGCGGTCGGGTACGTTAGCCACTGCGCGGAAACCGGAGCCAGCATCATCACCGCAGCCGCCCAGGATCGAGCAAAGTGTCGAGCCAACGGAAACGTCCTCATCGCTAACCTCCCGGCGCACACCGCGAGCGCCAAAGCGAATCGTATTCTGACGGAGTGTAGGAGTCAAGGCATCCGCTACAGCGGTAGCCGGCCCGTCCCTACGGGAAGTCGCCTCGCCCAAGGAGTTCCTTTCGCAGATCCAGGCGGCGCGCGTCATTCATGCCGAGCACCTGCACGGTAGCGCGCCCGAACGGCGTGGTCCCCTCAATCCGCAGGGCGTTTACGCGAAAATGATCCTGCCACCGATCGTTGCGAGGGTGAAACAGCACCACAACTTCATTCGTAAGCGGGTCAATCCCCGTAAGGTTCGGTCCCTTTCGCAGGTTGCACCGGTGGCAAGCCAGGGCCAAGTTACCAAGTTCGTCCGTGCCCCCGTGCTGTCTGGCAACGATATGCTCGACGTGGTGCGTGAGGTGGCTGTGCTCTTGGCGGAGGAGACAGTACTCGCAACGATCGCTGGCCCGCCGGCGGACGAGATCTCGAGTTTCGGAGTCGGTCACGGACGGACGTTCGAGGCCAGCCTGCGCTGAGCCTTGAGCTTAAGGATTGCAATGAAATCGGCTGCGTTGATTAGGGCCTCATAATCCGTCCGCTCATCCTCGGTGAGCTCGCCTTCGTTGGCTCGCTCAGCCAGAGCGCTCACCCGCTCCTGGAACGCCGGGGCAATGCCGAACTCGATCACCCGCTGGGCCGACTCCGCATCCAGACACTGAGCGAAGGGGTCCAGTAGTTGGTCGAGCATGGCTGTATCGCCCATACAAGAACAGTAGCACGGCAGCCGACCGCCCCCGGTCCGCGGCACCAGGGCTCGACCTCCAATTCCGAGCGCGTCCATCCGGTGTGCATCCGTGGCCACCGTGTGCATTCGTGGCCAGAGTGAGTCCTCCCGGAGGCGCAATCACGCCCTGAAGCGCGACGACATTTCCATCTTTTTGTGTCACATACAACCTCCAGCCGACGAACTCCTTGGAAAGCCCGCGTAAACTTGGAGTCGAGAGAGGTCAATCGCTCGGCCATCTGAGCAACTTGATCCACCGCGCACGGCACTCATCCTAGGTCGCGAGGCGTGCAACGTAAAAGTGAGATGGATTCCCGCCGGTTGTTAAGAACCGGTCGTTGATAAGCGGACGTATACAGACATGCTTCTTGCGGTCGATGCAAGTAAAACCTCGGCACCGGGAGCTCCCGAACGTTTTTGTTCTTTGAAGCATAAGGATTACAGCGCTCCACTCGTAGTGTCTTTACAGGCGAGTGGGGTAGCGCCATGCGCTGCCAAGACCAACCGACAGCCGCACACCTGCTTGCCACTGAGAAAAACCACGAGTACGATATGGGGGTCGGACAAATTCCTGGGAGGCAAGTCATGGCGAAGTCCCCGAAGACTAACTTGGATCGGCGTGGATTCTTGAAAGGCGCTGCCGTAGGCGCCGCAGCACTGGCGGTGAAACCGCAGGACGCGCTAGCACAAGGTCAACAAGCCCAGCGGCAGCAAGGCAGTGGAGCGCGCGGCGGCAATGCCACCGCGCCCGTCCCCGCCAACTCCGCCGAGGCCGCCGATGTGGGGCCGCGCGGCGGGTCCATCACGATCGTCGAACATCCCGGGTCGGATTTCATGGTGGACGTGATCCGCACGCTCAACATCGAATACCTGGCGTCGAATCCCGGCTCGACCTTCGACGGCTTGCACGAGTCCCTGATCAACCACGGCATGAATCAGATGCCCGAGTTCCTCACCTGCTGCCACGAGGAATCGGCTGTCGCCATGGCCCACGGCTACGCCAAGATCGAAGGCAAGCCGATGATGGCTCTGATCCACGGCACCGTCGGATTGCAGCACGCCTCCATGGCGATTTACAACGCTTACGCCGACCGCGTTCCCATCTACATGGTGGTGGGCAATCACGCCGACGCCGCCGACCGCGGATCGGGCGTCGCGTCGTATCACAGCGCCAACGACATGGGCGGTCTGGTGCGCGACTTCACCAAGTGGGACGACGCGCCGCAGTCTGTCGGCGCGTTCGCGGAAGCGGCGGTGCGAGGGTACAAGATCGCCATGACGCCTCCCATGGGCCCCGTGCTCATTGTCGCCAGTCACGAAACCCAGACCCAGCCGATGCCCGCGCGCGCCCCGCGCATCCCCAAGCTCACCATGACCGCGCCTCCGCAGGGCGACACCGGAGCCGTGGCCGAAGCGGCCAAGTGGCTGGTCGCGGCCGAGCGTCCGCTCATCATGACCCAGCGCCACGCCCGCACCGCTAACGGCGTCAAGCTCCTGGTCGATCTGGCCGAAACGCTGCAAGCGCCCGTCGATAGCCAGGAGCGCATGAACTTCCCCACGCGCCATCCGCTGGCCGGCACCGGCGGCCCCGGTTATCAGCCGGACGTGGTGCTGTGCCTGGAATGCGCCGACGTTTCGGGCACGGCCCGCACCGCGCGAGCGCGCAACGCCAAGGTCATCAACATCTCTTCCGTGGACCTGTTCATGAAGAGCAACATTCAGGATCAGCAGCACTACGGCGACGTCGATCTCGACATGGGCGCCGACGCTGAAGCCACTTTGCCCGCGTTGATCGACGCCTGCCGCAGGCTGATCACGACGGATCGCAAGGCCGCGTTGCAAGCGCGCGGCGTCAAGCTCGCCGCGGCTCATCTCAAGGTTCGACAACAAGGCGTGGCGTCGGGCGAGGCCGGCTGGAACGCCAGCCCGATTGCCCTCAGCCGCGTGTGCGCCGAGCTGTGGCCGATGATCCAGAAAGACGATTGGTCCCTGGTGAGCTGGCAGGGCTTCATCAGCGGATGGCCGGGCCGCTTGTGGAACTTCGACAAGCACTACCAGTACATCGGCGGGCAGGGAGCGGGCGGCATCGGCTACAACGCTCCAGCCTCGGTGGGCGCCGCGCTGGCGAACAAGAAATATGGGCGGCTGTCGATCAACATCCAGACCGACGGCGATATGAACTATGCGCCCGGCGTGCTGTGGACCGCGGCGCATCACAAGATTCCGCTGCTGACCATCATGCACAACAACCGTGGCTATCATGCCGAGGTGATGATCCTGGAGCGCATGGCGTCCGAGCGCGCACGCGGCCAGGATCGGGTGCACATCGGCACCAAGCTGTGGGAGCCCAACATCAACTACGCCAAGATGGCCGAGGCTTACGGGATGTACGGCCAGGGTCCCATCACCGATCCGAACGATCTGGCTCCGGCGTTGCAGCGGGGCCTGGAGCGCGTCCGCAAGGGCGAGCCAGCGATGATCGACGTGGTGACGCAGCCGCGCTAAGAGGTCCCCATGCGCGCATTCCTTTTGCTAGCGAGCGCCGCGTGCCTGCTTTTCACGGCCGTCCCGGCTCGGGCGCAAACCCTCAGCGGCGAGGCGCTAGTCAAAGCCCTGCGGCAAGGCGGCTACGTGATCGTGATGCGCCACACCAGTTCGCCGCGCCAGGCGCCCGACAAGGCCACAGCGAATTCCGACAACGTCAAAGCGGAACGCCAGTTAGACCAGGAAGGCCGTGCCACCGCGACAGCCATGGGCCAAGCGCTCCGCAATTTGAAGATCCCCATCGGCGACGTGCTCTCCAGCCCCACCTACCGGGCTCTCGAAACCGTCCGCTACGCCCAACTCGGTAACGCCCGAACGTTCCCCGAGCTAGGCGACAACGGGCAGAGCATGCAGGGCGGGACAGCAGCCCAAGCCGCCTGGCTGCAGAAGCAGGTCCTCCAGTTTCCTAAAGGAACCAACACGATCCTCCTGACCCATCTGCCCAACCTCACCGGAGCGTTCCCCCAATGGGCCACCGGCATGGCGGACGGCGAAGCACTGATCCTGGGTCCGGACGGCAGGGGTGGAGCCGCCGTAGTGGCTCGGGTGAAGATCGAGGAATGGTCCGCGATGCACTAAACTCGCGCATTGTTCTGGTGTGTTACGTTTGAAGCAAATGAGTAACACGCTCACGGTGCGGCTACCGGAAGACCTGGCGGAATGGCTGGATCAGGCCGCTCGCAAATCCGGCATTTCGCGCGGCCAGATCATCCGCATGGAGCTGGAACGAGCTCGCGCTTCGTCCGGCAAGCCGTTCATGCGCCTGGCTGGGATCGGGGAGGGGCCACCGGGTCTCTCGATGCGTAAAGGCTTCTCCCGCAAATGAAGGCCATCGCGGACACCGGTTTTCTGGTGGCCTTCTGGAATCGCAGGGACACCCATCACGCTTGGGCCGTGAAGATCGCGGAGGCCGTCACGGAACCACTCCTGACGTGTGACGCCGTCCTGGCGGAGACCGCCTTTCACTTAGGCAGCGCCCGTCTAGCGCTGGCCTTTGTGGAGGAGGGATTGGTCCGGCCCGTGTTTGTTGTCGCCGACCACCTCCAGCGGCTCAAGGAACTGGCGGCTCGCTACGCGGATCGTTCTCCGGATCTCGCCGACCTCTGTCTGATTCGCCTCAGCGAATTGCACCCGCGACACCCTGTCATCACGACGGACTATAACGATTTCCGCGTTTACCGCAGAGGCCGCCGCGAAGCCATTCCGATCATTCATCCGCCGCAGCGGTAGGCTCCGGTCTCTATTTCGCCAGCGCCCGCTCGATCTCCTCGATCAGCGTCTTCGGCAAGAACGGTTTCTGCAAAAAGCCCGTCAGTGGTTGTGTGGGCACGTGCGGGTATCCACTCAGGATCAGCGCCCGTAACTGAGGATTGAGGGCCCGCATGCGCCCGATCAGCTCTTCCCCATTCAGCCCCGGCAAAGCAAGATCCGTCACCACCAGAGAGAACCGCTCGGGCTCGGCTTCGAACCGGCGCAGGGCTTCTTCCGAGTCCGCGAAGGCCTCCACCACATAACCCGACCGCTCCAGGTAGCGCCGCAGCAGATCGCGCAGGGAGGCTTCGTCATCGACAATCAGCAGGCGGGCGCCGGCCATATCGCGGGACCGCTACCACAGCGACAGCGGAATGGTGCCGGGACTGAACGACAAACCCACGGACGCGCGGTAGCTCGCCCGCACGTACCCGTTGACACTGATGGTTTGGTCCCGTCCGTCGAAGCGCGCCGTGGCGTGCAGATCCCGGAAGATTTCATACGTCGCCCCCACGCTTCCAGTCTTCTGGGTATAGGGAGCCAGACCCTGCCCAATGGTCGTCAGCTTGGCGTAATTGCCGCCCACCGAAAAAGACCACTTGCGGACACCGGTGTAGCTGAAGGAGCCCGAGCCGGAATCCTGCCGGGAAGTCAGATAAACGCCGTTCCCCGGCGTCGCTCCAAGCGCGAAGGCCAGGGAAAGCTGCGCGCTCCTGAACTTGCGCACCAGGCGCGCGTCGCCGGCGGGAAAATAGCGGTTGATGTAAAAGGCTTGGGTGCCGCTGGATACACCCAGTAACGCCGCGATCACCGGGTCGAAGCTTACCGTCTGCAGGCCCTGGACCTGCGCCGAGAACATGCCCCCGCTCAGCGACGCGCTCCAGCGGCGGCCGAAGTCGCGGTTGATGCGGCCGGTGTAGACGTTGATGTTGGATTGACCGAAATTCCCCGGATACTCGTAGTGCTGGTGCATGTACTCGGGGCCGATCGAGGTGTCGCGATTCAGCCGGTACATCAGCGATCCGTGCAGCGTGTAACCTTCCACATTGATCAGGCCTTTAGCCTGATGGTCGATGAAGTATCCCGAGCCGCCCACCGTGATGGTGATGCGCGAAGTAGGAAGAATGCTCCCATCCACGCCCGATTCCAGATAGTACGTGCGGTTGTCGAAAAGCAGCAGCGTGGGCTGCGTCACGACGGTACCATCGCCGGTGGAAGTGTAGTTGGTCGCCGGACCGGAGAGTCCAAACGAAGACGTGCCGGCCACTGCGCGCATGTCGATCGAGAACTTGCGCGTCGGCTGGTAGCTGTAGCCGAGCTGCAGCGCTTGATCGCTGCCATCGAAGAACGTGCTGCCTTGGTAATGCCGGTAGGTTCCCCGGTAGTCCAGCCCCAATTTGGCCCGGCGCCAGCTATGCACGCCATAAGCGCCCAGAACGGCCTCTTCGCCAATCAGTCCGTTCACCTGCGCGAGTTTTCCATTCGCGTCGAGTGAAAACGGCTGAATGCCGGTGTCGTAGACGCCATCCACACTGGCGAAGAAGCGCAGGTCCAGTTGCTCGCCGCTGTGCGCGCCGATGGTGCCCGCCCCCGCCCCCTGGGACAGCACGCCCAAGCCCGAGTAACTCCCTGTCTGGGCGGCGGCCACGGACGCCAGCAGGCAGACTAGCGCAATCAGTTTGGTCTTCAAAGGGTATCTCCGGTGTGGCGTTGGACGCGGGTATGCAAGCTACTTCATCGAGTCTGACGCCTGCCGCGCTCCGGTGTCAAGTAATTGCGGCTAGCGTGGAGCGAGCTTCAGCCTGCAACGGAGGCTTCAGCCTCCGAGTCGAATCCAACGACACTTCCAATCGGGGGCTGAAGTCCCCGTTGCAGGCTAGAGCCCGCTCCACGGGACGTGAAAGGATTGTCCGCCCGGCGGCATCTCCCCAGTGAGGACCTACACACCATGCTTAGGCACATCCTTCTGATTCCCGCGGCGCTGGCGGTTACCACCGCCGCAGCCGACCTTCCCATCCAACAAGTGATTCTTTACAAACACGGCGTGGGATTCTTTGAACGCTCGGGCGAATTAAAGCCCGGGGAGACCGCGCGCCTGGATTTTAAGGCCGCCGACATGAACGATGTGCTCAAGTCGCTCACCATCGCCGGGCGGAACGGCGAAATCGTCGGTGGCGTGCGCTACGACGCCAGCGAGCCGCTGGCCAAACGCCTGGAGGACTTTCCTTTCACCGCGGGCGCCGAGATGTCGCTGGCGGCCTTCTTGGATCAAGTGAAGGGCGCGCGTCTGGAATTGCGCACGGGAGCGGAAACCGTGGCCGGCTCCATCGTGGGCGCGCGGCTCGACAAGCCCGCCAACGGGGATCGTGCCGCGGCGCGCGAGTTGGTGGTGCTGCTGACCGATTCGGGCGACCTGCGCACCTTCGACCTGAGCGCGGCCACCGCAGTGAAGCTGGTCGACCCCAAGCTGCAGACCAAGCTGCGCGACTACCTCGCGCTGCTGAGCGGCGCACGCTCGGGCGACCGGCGCAGTATTTACATCGACGTGCAAGGGCAGGGCACGCGCGATGTCGTCGCCAGTTACATGACGCCGGCGGCGGTGTGGAAGTCCACCTACCGCCTGCTGTTCGCGCCCAAGGAAACCGAGCCGATGCTCGAAGGCTGGGCCATTGTCGACAACACGTCGGGCGAGGATTGGAACAACGTCAAGTTGTCGGTGGTGTCGGGACGGCCGATCTCCTTCATTACCGAGTTGTATCAACCCCGCTACGTCGACCGGCCCCGAGCGGAGTTGGCCGAGAATCGCCCCACGGCTCCGGTGCTGTTTGAGGGCACTCTGGAGTCCGCGGCCAAGGATGTGGCCCGAGCCGCGCCGAGGGCCGCTGCGCCATCACCGCCGCAGATGGCGGCGCGCCAACAGGTGGCAGCGGCGTATGGCGGCGGCGCGTCTCTCGGCGCGCTTGGAGGAGTGCCGGGTTCCACGATCGCCCCCGACACCGAGGGACGCGATCTGGGCGAATTGTTCGAATACGGCTTCAGCACGCCGGTCACCGTGAAACAAGGCGAATCCGCGATGCTGCCGTTCCTCAATCAGCACGTGAAGACGCGAAAACTGCTGATCTACTCCGAGAATTTCGGTCTGCATCCCATGAACGCCGCTGAGGTGGTCAACTCCACCGGCAAGACGCTCGACGGTGGACCCATCACGGTCTACGACGCGGGCGTCTACGCGGGCGAAGCGCTGGTGGAAACCCTCAAAGCGGGCGACAAGCGCCTGATCGGTTACGGCGTCGACCTGGGCGCGCGCATCAGCACTCTCTGGGATTCGGCCAAAGCCAACGTTCGCGAAGTCCACTTCAATCGCGGCGTGCTGACCACGCGCAACTCGGCGCAAGAAACCAAAACCTACACCATCAAAAATGTCGACGCTACTCCCAAGACCGTGGTGATTGAGCATCGGCAACGTCCGGGCTACAAGCTGGTGGACCTGAAACCTTCCGAGACCACCGCCGATTCCTACCGCTTCGAAGTGAAGGTGGCCGCGAATGGCACCGAGGCTTTCAAAGTTCGCGAAGAGCGCGTGTACGACGAGACCATTTCGGTGTCCAACCTGAGCTCGAATCTGATCGCGGACTGGACCCAGAACCAGGCGCTCTCGGCCGCCGCGCGCCAGCAGCTCGATCAGATCCTGCAGAAGAAAGGCGACATCGCCAAGGTGGACGCACAGCTCAAGCAGATCCAGGCTGACATGACTGGGATCACGCAGGATCAGGACCGCCTGCGCCGCAATATCGACAGCCTGCGCAATGTCGCCGGCCAACAGGACCAGGTGCAGAATTACGCACGGCAGTTGGCCGCCGGAGAAACTAAACTAGCCGGGCTGCGCGATAACGATAGCGAACAGCGGCGGAAGAAGGCCGCACTGGAGGCCGATCTGAACGGCTTAATGGACAAGATGCAGTTCTGAAGTGTAACCGTGCAGTGGGCTCTTAGCCTGCAACGGAGGCTTCAGCCTCCGGGCCGGTCAAGCGACACGTCGGAACGGAGACTCGAAAGTCCCCGTTGGAGGCTAAGAGCCCACTCCACGGTGTGCCGAAGCCCACTCAACAAGCCTTACCGAAAGCCCACGCCGGTGACCACCACTCCCAACTCGCGCTGATCCGGTGGTACCGAAAACGTACGGTCGACAGAAAGCGTGACGGTGATGCTCGCGGCGTCGGACTGAAACGGCGCTGCGAGCGCATAGGCGCCTGGCCCCGGGAATGTGTCCTCCGCCAGGAGACGCCCATCGGCCAGCAGCGCCACATGCCGCGCCGGCGCCGCGGGCGGAATATAAACCTCCACACGCAGCGGCCGTCCGGCCAAGTTCTTGAGCAAGACGGAGGCCTGTGCCCCGATCCAGCCGTCCGGGTACATGCCGGAGAGAAACTGCACGGCGGCTTTCGGATCGCGGGGATCGAGGTAGGAGAGCTCGGCGCTGCGCTCGATCACCACGTCGGCCCGCACACGGTCGGCGACTTCGCGAGAGATCTCAAACGGCAGCAATCCTCGCGCGGACGACGAATATCCGGGGCGGCCATCGAGCGCAATCAACCGCAAAGGAACACTCGGAAGAATATCGCGCTCAACCGAGTGCGCCACCGGAGCGGTCACGCTTCCGTTCCCGCTGAGCTCACTCCACACCACGACATCGCCCGGCTCCAGGTATTGATCCCGCGTCAACGGCAGCGCGCCAATGGCTTCGGCGTAAAACCGAAGACCCCATTCACCCGCCACCCAGGTGTGTCGTCCCGCGGCCGGCTTCGGGATGAAGGCAGCAAACGCGCGGTACCCGTCCCAATGCTGGAGGTTCGCCGTCGCTAGCGCCAGGGACAAGGGCATCTGTAAAGCGAACGCTGCCCACAGCACGCGAGCGCTGGCGGCGCGCGCCACCAGAATCGCCAGCGGCGCCGCTATCGGCAACAGGTACCGCGCCGAGCCCGCAAAGAAGATCGCCACCGCGGCGGCGAAGAAAATCAGGATCCACAAAATCAGAAAATCGTGCTGCCTGGCCTCCGCAATCACGTATGCCAGCACCAGCACACCCGAGGCGAGCGCGATCCAAAACAGCGGATTCGCGTCATAAAGCGCCCCGGCGGCAGCGGCCAGCGCCGCGAGCGCGGCGATCCACTTCGAGCGGCGAACGAAAGCGGCCACAACTCCCACCGGCGAAACCATCCACCCGAGATGTACCACCAGCGCTACCGCGCTGCGCCATTTATTGGTCCACGCTTCGAATCCGTGCGACTGCAGGTAGCCCGCGAGCATCCCCGCGGGCAACGCTCCGCCCGAGGCGCGCTCATAGAGCTGCCACGCTACGATGATCGCCGGCGCGGCCAGCGTGGCGGCCCACGCGGCAGTCCAGTTGCGCCGCTTGTCGAACAGGTACGCGGCCAGAATCGGTGTGAGGATCACAGCTTGGTAGGCGGCCAACCCTGCCAGCGCGGCAGCCCCAGCGGCGCACGCCAGCAACACGGGCGATTCGTCGTCGACCGCCCGCACGAACAACGCGACAGCGGCCATCCAAAACGCGAGAAACGGCAGGTCGGCCTCCAGCGATCCGCCATTGATCACGAACGCCGGTACGGCCAGGAAGAGCAGCACTGCCAGCCACGCGCGCTCCGGCACGAAGCGACGGGCGAGCGACAGCATCGACGGCGCGGCGATGATCGAGAACACGGTGTAGGCCAGATGAAAGGGAACTTCGCGCACGTCCCCAAGCGCCGCCAGCAGCACCGCGAGAATCCAGACGTTCAGCGGCGGATGCGGATGCCCGCGCATATCCACGAGATCGCCGAGAAACACGTAGCTGACGTGGGTGGGATGCAGCGGCTCAATCTGCGCGTGCTCGGCGCCGTAGAGATAGTAAACGTCGTCGCCTTGAATGGCTTGATGGAGAAACGGCAGACGCAGTGCCAGGACTAGAACAATCACCAGCAGCGTCTGCTTCACCACTGCACGGGCGTGCCCGGCTCCAGCGTCCACACTTCGGTGCCGGGCAGATCGCGCAACAACTCTGCCAGCTGTTCCGGCCATCCGGTGAGCGCCGGGAAGGTGCCGAAGTGGAGTGGGATCACGCGGCGCACGTTGAGCATGCGGCAGGCCAGCGCCGCCTCGCGCGGGCTCATCGTGTACAGGTCGCCGATGGGCAGAAACGCCAGCTCGGGATGGTACAGCCGCTCAATCAGTGTCATGTCGGTGAACACGTTGGTGTCACCCGCGCAGTACACCGCGCGGCGTTCCGGCGGCAAGCGCACCACGTAACCCGCGGCCTCGCCGCCGTAGATGATCTGATCGCCATCCAGAATTCCGCAACTGTGAATGGCGTGCGTCATGGTGGCCGAGATCGGGCCTACCGTAACGGTTCCGCCTTTATTCATGCCGATGGTGTTTTTGGCGCCCTTGGTCTCGAGCCAGCGCGCGGTCTCGTAAATCGCCACGATAGGCGGAGAGAATTTCTTGGCCAGCGGCAGCACGTCGTGAATGTGATCGAAATGCCCGTGCGAGACCAGAATCACGTCCACGCGGTCGATCTTGTGATGCTTCGGATAGGACGGGTTGCCGTCGATCCACGGGTCAACCAGAATCACTTCGCCACTCGGCAGCCTGAACTGGTAGGTGCCGTGGCCGAGCCATGTGATCTCTACCATGCCTCAATTCTACCCAAACGAAGTTAGCGCGCCCGCGCCGGCACCTGAATCCCGTCGCCCAACATCGCGAACCCGGGGATGCTCACCGGCGTGTGTCCGGCAATGGCGATATCGCCGAACAGCGCTTTGGCCGCCGACACCTCCGATGGCACGGTCGAGCTGAAGGTCGCCAGGTACGCCGCGGCTTTCGGGAACGACGCCAGCAGATAGGGATTGCCCAGCGACACCAGCGCCACCGGCGCGCCCCGCTCCGCCAGATGTTCTACGAATGGTCCCAGATCCCCGCCGAGAGCCACGTTGCCGCGATTCGCGGAGGGTGAGGCCGAGGTCTCGACAATGACCGCGGGACACGTTCCGAAGTCGCCCACCGCCCCTTCGAGCGCGGCCAGCGGTAGCGAGGAATCCAGCACGATCAGCTTTGTTCCAGGCGCACGCGATTGCACTTCCTGCGCCATGCGGAAACCAACTGTGGACGCGCGCGCCTCGCGCAGCACCACCATGCAGGGCTTGCTCGCGCGGTCGAGTGGCAGGATGCCGGTGTCATTTTTGAGCAGCGTCACGGCGCGGTCGGAAATCTCTTGCGCCCGCTGGGCGGTCTCCGGCGAATCGAACACCGTGGTGATGGCGTCCACATCCACCAATTTGCTCTTCATCAGGCCCAGGCGGATCTTCGCCGCCACTACGCGGGTGGCGCTCTGCTCGACGCGCATGCGCGAGAGCCGTTGACTCTTCACGGCCGCAACCACGGCTTTTACGGTACCCTCCGGATCGACCGGCATCAGGAGCACGTCCGCACCCGCGGCCACCGCGCGGATCGCCGCTTCGCCTCCGCTGAACTGCTTGGAGAGGCCCTGCATGTCCATGGCGTCGGTGACGATCAATCCGGTGAACTTCATCTCATCGCGCAGCAGATCGTTCAGGATTCGGGGCGATACGGTGGCCGGCACTTCCTCGGGATCGAGCGCAGGGACGGAGATGTGCGCGGTCATAATCGAGTCGGCGCCGTGCTCGATGGCGGCCTGGAACGGTTTCAGCTCGATGCTGCTCAGGCGCTCGCGCGAAACATCCAGGCGCGGCAGATCCATGTGGCTGTCCACCGCGACGTCGCCGTGCCCCGGGAAATGTTTGGCTGTGGTCAACACGCGATTCGCGGGATCCGCGTGGGCGCCGTCGATGAAGGCGGCGACAAAACGCGCGACCTGCTCGGGGTCCTCGCCGTAGGAGCGGATGTTGATGATCGGGTTGTCGGGGTTGTTGTTCACGTCGGCGACCGGCGCGAAAATCCAGTGCACGCCCACGGCGCGAGCCTCACGCGCGGCCACCGTGCCTTCATAGCGCACGGCATCGACATCGCCGGCCGCTCCGAACGCCATGTTGTAGGGAAACCGCGCGCCACCGGAAACCCGCATGGACGCGGAGCGCTCGAAATCCGATCCCACGATCAGAGGCGTCTTGGCCAGGCGCTGCATCTGGTTCAGGAAGACCGCGAGCGAGTGCGGCTCGGCGTAGCGGACCAGGCCGTATTGCACGGCGTTGTTCACGATCAGGCCGCCGATGTGGACGTCCTTCACCAGGTGGCGGTAGCGTTCGTACTCGGGGGACTTCAGGCTGTAGACGTCGCCGTTGCACACCACGATCACCAGTTGCGCGGCCTGCTCGGCTATGCTCATGCGCCGAACTAGAGCCTGTGCGGCGCGCATGTCGGCGGACAGTGGGGGCGGGGCGGCCTTCAGCAGCTTCTTGGCCGGCGCTTTCACCGGCGTGGCGGCGGTGGTGGCGAAGTTCACCAGGACCGCGGCGGCGAGGCACGAAAGCAGAACCCGTCCGAATCGCATGGTCCTAGCATAACGTTGCCGCGCGGCGGGGCCCGCCCAGCCGTCCTCGTCGAGGCGGAGGCGGATTTTCACAGGCGCGGGCCTCGGGACGGCCGCGGATCACCGGCGGGCCGCGGAACTCCGGCGCGCGTGCGAAGGGGGAGGTGGCGCACGAAATCATTCTAACAATTTTTGATTGAAATGTTTTAAACAAATTAGGAGCGATTGTTTGTGAGTCGGCGAACGTGTCGAGACGAGTCTCGACATGGCACGCACGAGTGCGTGCTCCACGATGCGGGCTAGGCGATTCGGGCGGCTGCTATCTGGGCGATGTCCAGTAGCTTGGGTCCTTGGGGCGCCACCGCCGCTAGGGCGTCGCGCAACATGGTGTTGCAGAACGGGCAGGCCGCGCCCACTACGCCCGCGCCGGTTTCGGCTAGTTCCCGCGCGCGAGCGTGGCTGACTCGCTCGCCTTGTTCTTCGCCCAGGAATACCAACCCGCCGCCGGCTCCGCAACAGAAGCTGCGCTCGCGGGAGCGGGGCGGTTCGACCAGTTCTCCGCTCCGCTCCACCACCGCGCGCGGGGCGTCGTACACGCCGCGGTACCGGCCCAGGTAACACGGATCGTGAAACGCGATCTTCTCGCCCTCGGATTGCGGCAACAGATGCGCGTGGCGCGCCATGAATTCGCTGTGATGCTCGATCGGCGGAGCCTCACCGTATTCCCGCCAGTCGTTCGAAATCGTGCGCACGCAGTGGGGACAGATGGAGACGATCCGCTGCACTTTGCTCGCTTTCAGAGTTTCGAGATTGGCTTCGGCCAGTTGCTGGAACACCAGATCGTTGCCCAAGCGCCGGGCCGGGTCGCCAGTGCATTTCTCCTTGCTGAGAACGCCGAAACTCGCGCCTACATGGCGCATCACCTTCGCGAATGCCGCCACGATTTCGCGGCCCTGCGGATCGTAGTTGCCCATGCATCCCAGCCACAGGCAGTACTCCTGCGTGCCGTCGAATGCGGGGAACTGCTCGCGCGCGATGAACTTTTGGCGCTCGGCCGCGCTCATGCCCAACGCGTTGCCGTTGCGCTCCAGGGCCAGGAAGAGCTTGGTGCCGTAGTCGTCCTCCCACTTGCCGGTGTTCACCGCGCCGCGGCGCAGGCCCACGATCAGCGGTACATGTTCCACGCCCACCGGGCATTGGTACTCGCACGCGCCGCAGGTGGTGCACTGGAACGCGGCTTCCTGCGACAGATGCTTCCCCAGCAGCGGCTGGTTGCTCGCCGGGCCGAACTCATTCAGATAGTGGCGAAATCCCAACGCGATTTCTTTGGGGTTGAGCGTCTTGCCGGTATTGAACGCCGGACAATGCTCGGTGCAGCGCCCGCACTCTACGCAGGAGTAGGCTTGCAGCGCGGCGATGCGGGTCACATCCTTGCCCGTATCGAGGCCGAAGTCTTCGTCGCCGGAAAGCGGCGGGATTTGCGCGAATCCGCCGCGCGAAAAGAAAATCGAGAACGGGCTCAGCAGCAGGTGCAGGTGCTTGGTGTGCGGCACCAGCGGCAGAAAGACCACCAGCGCCAGCGTGTGCGCCCACCACAGTGGCGTTGCGGCGGGGCTCGATTCCGGCAGCCACCATGCCGCCAGATAGGTAACCATCAATGCGAAGATCAGTCCCGCGATGGCGCCGGATTCCCACGACAGCGTCTCACCCAGCCACTTTGGACGCACGATGAAACGGCGGACGAACAGCCCGGCGATCGAAATCGCGACGGCTGTGCCAAACGCGGCAGCGATTGCGAAGTACACGCGGCCCAACCCCGAGGCGCGTTCCAGAAACCCAAGGCCAAAGCCCGCGGCGAGGTGATTCAGCGTCACCAGAGCGAAGGCGCAGAATCCCCAGAACACGAACGCGTGAGCCAGTCCAGGCAGCGGCCGTTCCCGGATCACTTTCGTCTGCAACATTACTTCGAAGACGAAATCGCGCAGCCGCTGCGGCCACGACCGCGCGGCAGAGAAGTCCGCATCCGGCTTGGCGCCGCGGAGGTTGGCCAGCACACCGGAAAAGCGCCGCCAGAACACGCCGGCGGAGGCGGCGAGCAACGCGGCTAGCAGCAACATTTCGAATCCAGCGGGGTGTGGCGTCATCATCAGAAATGTAACACGCAGTCCGCGAAACGTTTAGAATAGAGTGATCCACGGAGGACCTCCCCCTTTGCGCCATTTGATCTCCGGAGCCGCCGGGTTTATCGGCTCCCATCTCTGCGACCGCCTGCTCGCCGACGGCGGCGAAGTGGTGGGCCTCGACAACCTGATTACCGGCTCGCGCCGCAATCTCGCGCATCTGGAGTCGCAGGCGCGTTTCCGCTTCGTCGAATGCGATGTCACCCAGCCTGTCGCGATGATCGGCCCGTTCGATCAGGTCTGGCACCTGGCTTCGCTCGCCAGCCCGCGGCAGTATTTCGCGCATCCGATCGAGACGCTGGAGTCGGGCTCCGCGGGAACGCGCAACATGCTGGAGGTGGCGCGCCGCGAAAGCGCACCCTTTCTGCTCACGTCGACTTCGGAATGCTATGGTGACCCTCTGGAACATCCGCAGGTGGAGACTTATTGGGGCAATGTGAACCCGGTGGGCGTGCGTTCCTGCTACGACGAGAGTAAGCGCTACGCGGAAGCCATCACCATGGCGTACCATCGGGTCCACGGGATGGCGACCTCCATCGCGCGCATCTTCAATACGTACGGGCCCCGCATGGCGCTGGACGACGGCCGGGTGGTGCCCACGTTCATCGATCAGGCGCTGCGCGGCGAGCCGCTCACCGTGTTCGGCGACGGTTTGCAAACCCGGAGTTTTTGTTTCGTCACGGATCTGGTGGATGGGCTGGTGCGGCTGGCGCGCTCGCAGGAGCGCTTTCCGGTGAATCTGGGCAATCCCCAGGAGATGACCATCCTTGAATTTGGCGAACGTATCCGCCGCCTGATGGGATCGAAATCGCCATTCCAATTCGAACCGCTGCCCTCGGACGACCCCAAGAAGCGCCAGCCCGATATTTCCAAGGCGCGCCGTTTGCTCGGTTGGGAGCCGAAGGTTTCGCTCGAAGACGGCCTGCGGAAGACCGTCGAATACTTCAAGGCGCAAGCCGCCGCTGCCGTCCCCCCGGTAGCTTCTCTCCCGTGACGAGCGCCAGACAGTTCGCTCAACGCCAGACTCGGCAACTGCTCGAGGAACTCCGCGTCCAGATTGCCCGCGCCGCCGCGACGGCGGAGGAAGAAGCCGTGCACCGGACACGCGTGGCCACGCGGCGATGGTTTGCGGCGGCGGAAGCGTTCGACGGCTACTTCGATGCCGCCGCGGAACGCGAGCTCCGCCGGACTCTGAAGAAGATCATGCGGGCTTCCAGCGGCGTCCGCGATTGCGACGTGGCGGAAAAACTGCTGGTCCGGTTGCAGGCGGATCCGGGAATGTTGAGTAAGCTCGCGGCGCGGCGGGCCAAGCGTTCACAACGTCTGGCGGAAGTGCTCCAAGCAGCCGTGGCGGAGGGCCAGCCCGCGTCCGGCGGCGACGCGCTGACCCAACAGCTCTGCGGCGTCTCCAAGCTCCGCTCTGGCGCTGGAACCGAACCTCTGCCGCCCACAGCGCGCCGCGTGCTGACCTCCGCGTTCAAGGATTTTCTCAAACGTGGCGAACGGGCCGCGCGCGAGCGGGACGCCCGCCGGCTGCATAAGTTCCGCATCCACGCCAAGGAACTCCGCTACATGCTGGAGTTGTTTTCCGGCACGGGCTCGGGATTCGATATCTGGATCGAGCCGGTGCGGCAAGTGCAATCGCTGCTCGGCGACGCGCACGATTGCGAGGCGCTGCGGGAGATGATCGCCGAATGGCCGGGGCGGAAAGCAGTCAGCGCGCGCTTGAAGAGACGGCGGGACGCGAAGCAGCGTCAGTTCCGGCGGCTGTGGCAGGAGCGTTTCGCGCGCGCGACGCTGCCACGGCCAGCACCAGCCAAGCCGCGAAGAACGCTACGCCGCCGAAGGGTGTGACTGCGCCCAGCATCCGCTCGCCGGTGATCGCGAGCACGTACAGGCTGCCCGCGAACAGAACGATGCCCACGGCCAACAGGCGGCAGGTCCACTCCGCTGCGAGCGCGGAGATCAGCCCCACGCGAGCAAGAGCCGGCACGGCCAGCATGCCGAGCGCGTGGAAGAAGTGATACATCACGGCGCGCTCCCATATGGTCATCGCGTAGTTGTCGAGGCGGCCCTGGAGAAGGTGCGCACCGAAGGCTCCGAATCCGACTCCCAGCGCGAGAAACACGGCAGCGACCGCAGTCCAGCTCATGGCTGATTCCAGGATATCGTGGAGCACGCACTCGTGCGTGCCACGTCGCCACTCTTGGCGACGCTTGGTTGCGCGCGGCCACACGTGTCGGCATGAATGCCGACATGGCACGCTTAGAGCGTGCTCCACATGGTTCACGCTGGGGTGACCCACATGCGGGTTGCTGCCGCGCGGCCTAGCTGTACGGCTTTATGACCTATATTCAGCGTGAAAGTGTCGTCGTAATTGCGCGCTTTCATTTGCAGGCGGACCCCGGGCCGCATCCCTAGCCGGTCCAGGTATTCGAGCAACTGGCGATCGCGCTCGAACACGCTCTCGACGCGCACCCACTGGCCTGCGGCGACTTCATCGAGTGGCGTCCAACCCCGCTCGCGGCGGTCGCGCGGCCGATCCATGCCCATACGATTCCCGTGCGGACAGGGGCCTCCACTGCCGAGTTTTTCGAGCAGCTTGTGCTCGAAGTCGGCGGAAACGGCGTGCTCTAACTGCTCGGCCTCGTCATGCACCTTGTACCACTCCATGCCGAACACTTCGGTGAGCATGCGCTCGATCAGGTTGTGGCGGTGCATTAACCGGTTGGCGATCTCGCGGCCGGCGCGCGTGAGCGAAATGCCGCCCGAGGCGGCGACGCGGATCAGCCCGTCCCGCTTCAGCCGCTTGATCGCCATGGTCACTGCCGGCGACGACACGTTCAACCACCGCGCCAACGTGGCGGCGATCACAGCTTCGCCTTCGCTTTCGGCTTCGGCGATGGCTTTCAGGTAATTTTCTTTGGAGATGGTTATACGCACGCCGGTTCCCAAATTGTAATATGCTCGACTGCATGAGGCCCATCATCGCCGCCACTGCCGGCTCCCTGGTGTTGCTGTTCATGCCCGCCGGGAGCGTCCTCCAAGCCCAGACGCCGGAGCGCGTCGATCTGGATGCCATTCATCAGATCAAGATCGAGGCCACGCAAAACTCCAAGGTGATGGAGCACTTGTTCTACCTCACCGATGTGAGCGGGCCGCGCGTGACCAATTCGCCGGGCTTCTTCGCGGCCGCCGATTGGGTGGTGAAGCAGTTGCGCGAGTGGGGCCTGGACGCGCACCAGGAAAAATGGGGTCCCTACGGCCGCGGCTGGACGTACACGTATTTTTCGGCGCATCTGATCGAGCCGCAGTATGCGCCGATGATCGGATTCCCGCTCGCGTTCACCCCTTCCACGAATGGTGCGGTGACGGCGGAAGCGATGCTGGTGAACCTGGCCAACGACGCGGATCTGGAGCGTACCAAGGGCAAGTTGAAGGGCAAAGTGGTGCTGCTCGGCGCGGGCCGCGACATGCAGATGATCACGACAGCGCCGGGACGGCGGTATACCGATAGCGATCTGGCGACCATCGCGCTGGCGCCGGAGGCCGCGCCGCAAATCGGCCCGCGGCCGCCGGGGAGCGATGCGCTCGCGGCGAATGGCGGAGGGAATGGCGGACGCGGAGGCCGGGGCGGGGCCAACGCGCAACCCAATCAACAACAGCAGCGTCAATTTCAGAACCGGCTGAACCAGTTCCTGCACGACGAAGCTCCCGCTGTGGTGGTGCGCATGGGAACCGGACGAAGCGAGGGCGGCACCGTCTTCGGACAGGCCGGCGGATCGCGCGATCCCAAGGAGGCGGTGCCGGCGCCTATGGCGATTCTCACGCCCGAACACTACAACCGCGTCGCACGGCTCTTGGATCACAAGATCCCGGTGAAGATGGAGTTCAATATTCAGGCGAAATTCTTCGACGACACCACCGACTCGATCAACGTCATCGGCGAGATTCCCGGCGGCAGCAAGAAGGACGAATTGGTGATGATCGGCGCCCACCTGGATAGCTGGCAGGGCGGCACTGGCGCCACCGACAACGCGGCCGGCAGCGCCGTGATGATCGAAGCTCTGCGGATTCTGAAAACTCTGAATCTGCCGCTCAATCGCACCGTGCGCATGGCGCTGTGGAGCGGCGAAGAAGAGGGTCTGCTGGGATCGCGCGCCTATGTGACCGAACACTTCGCAGCGCGCGAGGACATGAAGCTGAAGCCGGAGCACGCCAAGCTGTCCGCGTACTTCAACGTGGATAACGGAAGCGGCAAAATTCGCGGCGTTTACCTGCAAGGCAACGACATGATGCGGCCGGTGTTTGACGCTTGGTTCAAGCCGTTCCAGGACATGGGCGCGGGCACGATCAGCGTCCGCAACACTGGCGGCACGGATCACCAATCCTTCGATGCCGTGGGGCTGCCGGGATTCCAATTCATCCAGGAGCCGCTCGAATACGATTCGCGGACGCATCATTCCAACATGGATGTTTACGACCGCGTCCAGAAAGCGGACATGGAACAGATGGCCGCGATCGTGGCTTCGTTCGTGTATCAAGCGGCCAATCGAGAGCAGATGCTGCCTCGCAAGCCGTTGCCCAAGCCACAGCCGGCACAGCCGCAAAACGGTGGCGCGGGACGCGGCAACTAGTGAACTATTGGTACGAGATCGCCTCGGCGAGATTGGCGCCCTCGGTTCTGATAGCGATCGGCCTGTTTCCGTGCGGTCTTGCCGGTGTGACGGCGGACTGGGCGATAGATTTCATCGACTTGAAGCTCCCGCCTGCGCTGCGTGAATACTGCCACATCGTTCGGTTTCCCAAAGGCTGGGGGTTCCAGCGCCCTGCGGACGAAGATGAAGCTTTTTTTGGAATCACCTATGGTTACGCGGATTACGAATTCCGGGTCGAAGGCCTCCTGGGGACACGGTTTTTAGTCGGAGCATTCACGCCTTACCATGGCCGCCATTACGATTCAACCAACCGATACCGCTTAAATCTTTCGGACCCATCGGCTCCCGTCCTCCCTGCAAGCCTGCAGGATTGGAACGCCGCCGCCGTCGTGCCTCTCGCGAGAAAGTCACTCTTCTCGAATTTCGGAGTCCATTATCCTGAACAAGCTACATTCAACGGTTTTGAATACAAGAAAAGCGGTGATCGTTGGATTTTAGAAAAGGCCGCCACCCGACTCTCGCCCGATTCGAGTTGGCTGGTCCTTCAGAGCGCCACCAGGATCAAAGACCACTTCCCATGGGTGGACTACGCTTTGTTTTTCGACGTGTTTAGTACCGTCACTGGGAGGAAGCTGTTTACGCTCCAGGGGACTTACCCCGGGATTGGCGATAGCCCGGAAGGCTGCTTAGATAAGACAGCATGGTTGACTGAGCGGTATTTCATCGTCCCTTTGGGCAGGCACAGGGAGCGATGTGTTGTATGCGAGTTTGCCCTACGTCGAGAGCCAGAAGGAAAGCCGTGAAAACTAGATACCCGCCTTGGGATAGCGGGCCTGCATCCACTTGACGAAGCTCTCCGGCGCGGCCATGGTGGACAGGCGGCCTTGACGAACTAGCGCCCAGTCGGCGAATTTGCAGGACTGTTTGATCTCGGCGAGCGTCGTGGGCGGGTCCAGGCGTCCGGCGAACTCCAGATCGACTACCGCGGATTTGGGATTCTTGGGATCGTCGCGCGCGGCCGAGCGCACTACCGCCATACCCACCACACCCGACACGCCTCCGGAGTGATAGATGAACACCCGGTCGCCCGGCTGCATGGAGCGGATCGCGCGCACGGCCTGGGGGTTGGTGACGCCGTCCCAGGTGGTCTTCTTTTCGCGCTCCAGATCGGCCAGCGAGTACGTTTCCGGATCGGTCTTGGCCAGGAAGTAGCTCATGACGGGTCCCCTAAGGATTCAAGATTAGCCGACGAAGACCCAGGGAACAAGTCGAAAGAGTTTGCGAGCCAGTGACTGCGAAGCCAGGGGATGACCAAAGCCAAGAGCAGTGGGATGACCGTTAGCACGAGGGCCAGGATGCTGTTGGCAACTCCGCTCTGTTTCACGCGTCTATCCTATCGCATTGGGGCGGTCTCACAGCCCGCGCCGATTCCAGACGGCCGGCTCGCATCGGGGTTTCAGAAAATCGGCGCTACGTTGTACACTAATATGCAGTTGTCGAACTACGTCTACATGAACGCCACGCGCGGACAGACAGAACGCGGTTCACGTTCCGTGCGGGGGTTGGCCCAACCGGAGAGTCGTATGAAAGGCCCGATGCGGGTGCCTCTTGGGCACCCCCTATGGCACCCTCTTAAGCACTGGAGATGCGCTGCCGCGCTCGTGCTCCTCACCGCGGGGCTGTGTCACGGGCAGTCTAAACAGGGCAACCAGAACACGCCTCCCGCGCCCGAAAAAGTCGAGTCCCCGAAGGTGCCGCAGACGCCCTCGGACTCCGCCGGCGCTCCCGTGGACCCAAAAACTTACGTAATCGGCCCGGAGGACCTGATCACCGTGGAAGTGTGGCGCGAGCCGGACTTCACCAAGATCCACGTGGTCCGGCCGGACGGCAAAATCACCATACCGCTGATCGGCGACGTGCAGTCGGCCGGGCTCACTCCGGAGCGGCTGGCCGCGCAACTGGCGTCGTTCCTCAAGGAGTACATCAACGATCCTCAAGTCACCGTCGGCGTGCAACAGGTCAACAGCAAGAAGTATTCGATCACCGGAGGAGTGAACAAAACCGGTTCTTACCCGCTGGTGGTGCCCACGCGCGTATTCGACGCCTTGAGCCAGGCCGGCGGATTCCGCGAGTTCGCCAATAAGAAGGACATCGTGATCGTGCGCGGCGACCGGCGCATCAAGTTCAACTGGGACGAGGTCGTCAAAGGCAAGAAGCTGGAGCAGAATATTTTCCTCGAAAACGGCGACACCATCATCGTGAAAGAGTAAAGGCAAGAGAGCGCAGACCCGGAGTCATAACCCATGCAACCTACCGAGTCCGTGAGTGTATCCCGCCGCCCGCTGGATGTCGAAGACTACATCGACATCGTGCGCCGCCACCGGGGCTGGATTTTCGGTCCGTTCCTGCTGTGTCTGGTGGCCAGCGTAGTGGGCGCGTATCTGTGGCCCGAAACCTACACGTCCCAGGCCGAGATCAAGATCGTGCCCCAGCAGGTTCCCGAGAACATGGTCCAGGCGGGCGTCAATCAGGCCATGAACGATCGCATCAACGCCATGGCGCAAAGCATCGAGAGCCGCACCGAGCTCACCACCATCATCCAAACCTTCAATCTGTATCCCAAAGAACGCAGCCGCACGGTGATGGAAGACGTGATCGAGCAAATGAAGAAGGCCATCAAGATCGTGCCGATCACCTCTCTCGCCACGGAGTCCTCCGCGCGCGTCATCCCTGCGTTTGCCATTCAGTTCTCCTACGAGAACAAATATCTGGCGCAGCGCGTGGTGGCGGATCTGACCACCAAATTCATCGACGAGGCCATCCGCAACCGCGCCAACGCCACTTATGAGACGGTGCAGTTTATTAAAGACGAGGCGGATAAGGCCAAGAAGTCGCTGGACGAAATCGAAAGCAAGCTGACCGAGTTCCGGTTGCAGAACAACGGGCGCTTGCCGGACCAGGTGGACTCCAACGTCCGGCAGTTGCAGGCGTTGCAGACCAGCCTCACCTACCTCGACACAGCCGTGGCCCGAGCCCAGCAGGAAAAGTTGCAGCTCGAAACCAACCTGCGTATTTACAAGGATCAGTTCGCCGCGCTCAGCAAAGATCCGCCGGAGAGTGCCGCGGCTCGGCAGACTCAGCAGAAGAGCGAGCGGCTGGCGGAGGCGGATCGCGAAATCCAGACGCTCGAAAATCAGATCAGCAACCTGCGCCAGCGCTACACCGATTCCAATCCGGATATCAAGACCGCCCAGGGACGGCTGGTCGTGGCCAGAAAACACCGCGCCGACGTCGCGGCCGAGGAAGCCGCCCAGGAAGAAGCCCGGAAAGAGGAAGCCAAGAAGAACGTTCCGGTGAGGCTGGTCGATCCGCAAGTGGCGCGCGAGACTCGGGATCTGGACGCGACCATCCGGCGCTTGGAGTCCTCCATCCAAGCCAAGGACGCCGAAGTCGCCGAAGCGCAAAAAGAGGCCAAGAAGGTCAACGCATCTATCAAGAGTTACGAATCTCGCATTGAGACCGTCCCGATCGGTGAGCGGCAGTACGGCGACTTGCTTCGGGAACGCGAGATTGCCCGCCAAAAATACGTGGAGCTCGACGCCAGTTTGAGTAAGGCTCAGGTGGCCCAGGAAATGGAAGGCCGCAAACAGGGGGAAACCCTGGAGCTGCTGGATCCCGCCACTCTGCCCACCGCGGCCAGCGAGCCCAAGCGCCCCTTGGTGATTTCGCTGGGCGCGGTCCTCGGTTTGCTGCTGGGGATCGTCCTGGCCGGCGCGCGCGAGGTCAAGGACACCTCCATCAAGAATTTGAAAGACGTTCGCGCCTACACCCAGATGGCGATTCTGGGAAGCATTCCGCTGCTGGAGAACGACTTCGTGGTGCGGCGGCGGCACCGTCTGGCGTGGCTGGGTTGGACCACGGCTTGCCTGGCAGCGGCGCTCACCATGGCGGGAGCGGTGGCTTACTACTACATGACGAGATCATGAGCACCTTGACGATTCGCCGCAAGGATGTGGAGCACGCACTCGTGCGTGCCACGTCGAGACTCGTCTCGACGCGGGCTTGCGGTTCGCCTGCGTGTGCCGGCACGAGTGCCAACATGGCACGCACGAGTGCGTGCTCAACGGACCAAGGGGAGACTGTATGAGCCGAGTACACGACGCTTTGCGACGCGCGGAACAAACCGGCTCGGTGCCCGCACCCGTGCCGCGCGAAGAGAGCCGAGCCGCCACTGTGGCCGATCCCGCGCCCAGCCTCCAGGGACTGCTCGAGCAAATCCAGGAGATCACGCTGCATCAAGCCAGCGAGGCGCTGCTGATCGACGCCACTCGTCCGCACGAAGCCCCCATGGAAGAGTTCCGCACGCTGCGCACACGCCTGAATCATTTGAAGACGCTGCAGCCGATTCACACCGTCGTGATCACCAGCCCGTCGCCGGCCGAAGGCAAGAGCCTGAGCGCGGCCAACCTGGCTCTGGCGCAGTCGCATCTGGCGGGCAACACCACCCTGCTCGCCGACTTCGATTTCCGCCGCCCGGTGGTGCACACGCTGTTCGGACTCGACCGCAGCCCGGGCATCACCGATTATCTGCTGGGCCGGGCCGAGCTGTCGCAAATCATCAAGCGCATCACGGGAACGAATCTGTATATCATGCCCGCCGGCGAGGCCGTCATCAATCCGCTGGAACTGCTGAACCTGCGCGAGGTGAAGCACCTTCTCGACCGGCTGCCCTCCGTGTTCAACTGGGTGATTCTGGACAGCCCGCCGCTGCTGTTCGCGGCCGACGCCAACCTGCTCTCGACCTTGTGCCACGGAACCTTGCTGGTGGTGCGCATCGGCCACACGACGATCGACTCGGTGACCCGCGCGGTGCAATCGCTGTGCAACAACAACGTGCTGGGAATCGTCGTGAACGGCGCGCGCCGCGGGGAGCTGTACAGCAAGTACACGTATTACCACTCCTACTACACGCCGCAGGAACCCGAGTACCGCGGGGACCCATCGCGCCGCTCGAGTGACGCGGAAGCCGACGACGCCGAGTAGCGCGGCCGCGATAAGAGTCTTCCAGAACCGACTCGGCTTCTCCCGCGTCGTTCCGGGCTGGAGCCACAAGTGCGGTTCGAGCGCTACACGGTAAAGTGAATGGCTAGGTATGCGCCGCGAACGATCCGATATCGTCAGCCAAGAACAAGTCGAGCGTGTCGGCGCCTTTCGCTTTGCACGTCTCTGAAATGCTCAACAAGACAAGGTACTCTTCGATGCCCTTGACAGTGCTGGTACCGCCTATGGTACGGCGAAGCCTTGCGAAGGCTTTGATCGCGTGCTCGGCGTTGTTGTTATTCCACGGTACGTCGTTGCAATCTAAGAACGTGAACAACTTGTCCCTATTCTTTTCAAACCGTTTCCTGTATGCCGCTGCAACTTCGGTCTGATAATCACGCTTCTCCAGAGCGCAGAAGAACTTCTCAACGGCTGGCCGATGTTTTCGGAGATGCCGAGCCTTCAATCCGAAGCGGTCCACTGACGCGACCATCGGTCGAAGCAAGCAGGCGAATGCTTCCGCTATCTGCCTCATCTCTTGATCAAATGGATGTCTCCTAAGGTCGTCGTTTATATCCCTCATCAGGTGGATCAGGCATTTCTGTTGCGCGCACGGAATAGAGTCGTATCCAGAAAAATAGTCTGAAACGAGGACGCCCTTGAAGGTTTTGAGCATTTCGTGCACGAATTCGGCCTCTCGTGTGGCCCGGTAAATGAAAGCAACTTCTTCGAGGCTGGTGAACACCCATACATATCCGTCCTTTCCCTCGACCCTGGCTTTTGTTTCGTCTGCGTGGATGAGTTTGCCGCTCACGATTCGGCGGAAGATATCATCATAGGCTGCCCGGTATTTCGCCGCAGCGGTCTCTTTCAAATGATTGACGCCACCACGGGAAAACGGCAAGCCAAACAGTCGCGACAGGCTGGCTGCAATGGCGTTCTGTGACACGTCCATCTCAAATAGTTGATAGAGAACGTACGCAAAAAGAGCAGTGCCGTACTTGGGCTTATGCAAGTAGGTTTGCCACGGCCGCTTACACTGCCAACAGATGAATCGTTGAAAGACGAATCGAACGACCCAGCGCTTGATGCCCGTGTTGGTGAATCTAAGATCATAAACGGTCTGACCATAGGTACCCCACTTGTAGATCAAAGTGGCATCGCAGCGAGGACAACGTTCCGGCCGAGGGTCTTGAACATGCACCACTCTATTTGGGCGAACTCGGTTCTTTCCGGCACGCTTACGGCGGTACGGCTTTGAAAGCCCGTCGGTGCGAACATAGACTCGATTTCGTTGATAATCCCAATAAGCGGCCTCATTGATCGCCTTGAATTCGGGCAGAAGAAAATCCACGCTGCCGAAACGCTGCGGGTACTCCCGCTTGAGAGTGCTCACGTCCACTGTCCCGTTCTGGGCCGCGTGGGTTCGATCCAGCACTCGCCACACTGTTTCCGCAACCATCTGAAGGGCTTGGCAGTCTTCGGCATTGTAAGTGATCAGTTTCTGCTTCAAGGCTGTGTCCTGCGATTGCTCGAACTGCGATCTCCAAATCAGGGTGCTTAGACCTGAGGCTGAGGCAGCAGACCATCGAGACCCAACGTAGTCTCCAATTTCCTTCAGCCTGTTGGAGTATGTTGGGAAATACACGTGTGCATAGATGATCGACACAAGGTTAATCGCTTTCCCAATTAGCGTTTCAACGATAGCCGGGGCGCAATCGCTGTAGCGATCTCGCATTCGCTTGAAAAAAGCAGTCTCATAGCTGCCGTAGTGGACGAGCGTTGGGTTGTCGATAGAGCCCAGGACGCGAAGGCAGTCCGTCCAAATCGTTCTTTCAGACGCCGGGTCATCCGCCCAGAACGAGTACTGTATGGGTAAACCGTCGCGGGTTAGCCGTAGTCCGATGAGGTAGTAGAAGTCTCGGTCGGGATCGCCTTCGACATCAATGTAAACAGGAGTGACTGGCGCGCTATCTGGTTTGAGGGAGCCTAAGACGTGGATCTTGTTTGTTCGGATGGCGAGCGCCTTCAGGGCATGTTGATGATGGCCGGGTAGCGAAGTGACGCGTCGTCGAGGTCGGAACGTGTACGAGAGCTGCGTGACCGTAAAGATCCCCTTGTCGCGCTGCTTCTTCCATTCTTTCTCGCTCAGGTTGGCGAGGAGACTAAGGTCGTCATGGTCAACTGCAAGTTTCCGACAACGCTCCTGGAACTCACACTCACCGCAATGCCTGTTTAACATTAAGGGAGGAGGTGTGTTGGGACTCTCGTATTTTCGGATGACGGATAGGGAACGCCGGGCCTTCTTGATCCATGGGTCAAGATGAACCGTCACCGTCCGGCCGTCTCTACCGTGAACAAGTTTGCCGATGCGTGGCACATGAGTAAGGTCTTGTAACACAGCCAGAGCATCGAACGCTAGACTTAGCCGATCTGAAACATTCAGCTTTTCACGGGAAACAAAACGGATCGGAACGTACCCATCTCGCTTTCCAGCCTTTCCTTCGACGCGCTGAAGTGCGGGCAGTCGCGTTTGGATTTCGGGCGTCACCGCTTCATATCCGAGGACGAAGCTATATCGGCGTGATCGAAGGTCGGAAAGAGTAGGGGTGCCGAGAAAGATGTCCCCTGCGGGGAGGGCGGAGCACAGTCGGTCCCGTGCAGCAGTTTCGAAGTCCGCTTGGATGCGGGCCTGCCACTGCGAGAACTCCGAATTGCCACCAGTTTCATTATGAAGGAAGAGGAAACATTTGGTCGGACAATTGAGAGAGGCTGCAAACGTGACGTCCGTGATTCGCATTCGTTCCTCCAGCCCCAGTCTGTGACTTGCTTGTCAGGCGCTCCGACTTCGCTTATCGCGCGTGACGCAATCCCGGTCCGCGGGCGAAACTCGACATCGGGGGTGGCGGAACCGGCTCGGGCACCGGAGCGGGTTTCTTCGGACGGGCGTCCAGCCGCGTGAGAATCATTTCGTCTTTGGCCCGCTGGAATTTCGGCGACCCCGGTGCGGCGCCGGCTGGACCTAGAGAAGCCGACACCATGTCATCGGTCACCTCCGCGGCGGCCGGCAGATACTTCTGGAAGTAGTTGCGGATGCGGTCCGTGACGATGCGCTGCGCCGAATACACCAACAAGTACAGCACCTGCTCGCTGGAGGCCCTGGTGACCGCCTGATACAACAGCGAAGGTTTCTGCAGCTTGCCGCCTTTCAGCTCCCGCTCCAGTTTCTTGGACCCGGCTTCCAGCTTCTGCGGGCCACCCGCTTCGGACTTGGTCAAGGCGGCGGCTTTGATCAGCGCGGCGGTTTCTTTCGCGTTCAGCTTTTCGGTCAGCGCGGCCAGAAACAAGGGCAAGCAGTGGGCGGTGGCCTCGTAACCGAAGGGCGCCATCTGCCGGGCCTTCTGCAATTTCTGGAGTCCCGGCAGGTTCAGCTTAGCTCCGCTCAGGGCGGGAGAGAACAGGCCGATCAGCTTCTCCTGCTCCAGGGCCTCCACCAGATCGTGCGACAGGATCTCCTTGGCCATGTGGCGCAGTTCCACGCCCAGGGCTTCCGGATCGATGCGCTCCAGCATCTCGGCTTCGCGGGCGTTTTCGTATTGCAGCCGGGTGCGCTCGTCGATGGCGTACCCCAGGCGTACTTTGAAACGGATCATGCGCAGCATGCGCGACGGGTCGTCGTAGAACAAGTAATTGTGGATCGCGCGGATTTCCTTGCGCTCGATGTCCCCGATGCCGTTGGTGGGATCGATCGGCAATCCCAGCGAGGCGCGATTGAGCGACAGCGCGATCGCATTCACCGTGAAATCGCGGGTCCGCAGATCTTCGTGGATGGTAGCCGCGCTCACCTGGGGCCGGCCGCCGGATTTGGGATACCGTTCCGCGCGGGCCATCCCGAGCGAGGCGGTAACGCCGCCGGGAAACCGCAGTTCGTGGGATTTGCGCAATTCATCGGTCGAAACCAGCGTGGCGCTGTATTTCTTCTCGGCGATCTTCACCAGTTTGGCGGGATTGGCTTCGACGGTGAAGTCCAGGTCGCGGACCGGAAAGCCCCCCAGCATGTCGCGCATCGCCCCACCCGTCAGATACAAATTGGTACCCGCGGAGGTGGCCAGTTCCTGGATGAACCCCACCACGCGGTGCTGTTCCGCGCTGAGGTGGCTCTCCAGCATGAACATGTAGTCGCTCATTCGATCCTCTGCCTCCCGGACCGCTCCCCTCGCTGCTCGGTAGCGCCGCGCGCCGAAGCCAGCGGTGTTTCGCGCCTCCGCCGTGGGCCGCTAGGCCCGCGGATGATGCCGGTCTATGGTTTCACGCAGCCGGTTGCGGGCCACATGGGTATAAATCTGCGTGGTGGAGATGCCGGCGTGTCCCAACAGGATCTGCACGCTGCGTAGATCCGCGCCCCCCTCCACCAAATGGGTCGCGAAGCTGTGCCGCAGGACGTGGGGCGTCAGGCGCCGGAAGATCCCTATCCGCTTGCCGTGCGTGACTAACAAATGCCAAAAGCACTGCCGGGTCAGCGCTCCGCCTCGGTTGGTCACGAACAAATACTTGCTGGCCCGTCCTTTGAGCAGAGCCGGACGGCCCTCCGCCAGATACCGGTCCACGGCGGCCGCGGCGGCATCGCCGTACGGCACCAAGCGCTGCTTGTTGCCTTTGCCGGTCACCCGCAGCACCCCCATTTGCCGTTCCAGGGCCGACAGCGGCAACCCGCACAGTTCCGAGACCCGCAGTCCAGTGGCGTACAGCAGCTCGAGCATGGCTCGATCCCGGACGCCCAGGGGCGTCCCGGCCGGCGGAGCCTCCAGTAATCGCTCGATCTCCTCCCGGTTCAGGTACCGGGGCAGCGGGGCTCCTAACCTTGGTGTGGACAGGAACTCAGCCGGGTCCCGTCCGATTTCCCCCTCCCGAGTCAAGAACGCGTAGAACCCGCGCAAAGTGGCAATATGCCTGGCGATGGACCGAGGGGACAGCCCCGCAGCGTATAAAGAGTCTAAATAATGCGCCAGGTGCTCCGGGCCAGCGTCTCTTGCTGGAACCTCGACGCCGTTAATAAACCGCTCTAAATCAATGCGATACGATGTTAGTGTGTTGCCGGCCAGCCCCTTTTCCACGCGGCAGAAACCCAGAAAGCCTTCCATTGCGGCCGCCGATGCCCCCGGACTGACACACTGGTTGCCCGCCGTTTCTTCCCCAACGGGCACAGTCGCTTGCATTGAGCTAATGATACAATACTTGCGAAATTGTTTGGAAGAGAATCGATGTGAAAACCTTGCGGGCGTTGCGGTTGTTCCCCGAAACGGAGGTCCGTGGCTGGCTCGGCCAATAAGAAAGTGCAAGTCGTGCGGTTCGACCGCGCCACCCTGGCCGGCTTCGTGCAAGTTCCCGAAGGGCTTACCGGCGACCACGTCGAGCTCTTGACCCCGGAAGGAAACCTGGTACGCATACCCTTTCCAGAAGCAAAAGTGGTTTGTTTTGTGCGAGATTTCGAGGAGACCCCGGCCTGGACGCCGCATCGGGCTTTTGTCACCCGGCCCAAAACCGCCGGTTTGTGGGTGCGGATGCGGTTCCGCGACGGCGATTGGCTGGAAGGGATCCTCGCCAACAACCTGCTGCTGGTGGAAGAAGCCGGGTTCAGCGCCATTCCACCCGACCCCTCGGCCCAGCTTCAGCGGGTTTTCGTCCCTCGGGAAGCTTTAGCGGGCGTCGAGGTGCTAGGCGTGGTGGGCAGCAGCGCCCGGCGGCGTCCCCCGAAACCTGCCGACAAAGACAAGCAAATACCGATGTTTGAGTAGGGTGGTTTCTCGAAGCCTTCAGACGCCCACGGGTACGCTTAATGGAATCTCTGCCAAGTCGATCCAGACGTTGTCGGACGTATTTTGGACAAATGTAAGCGATTCGACCACGAAGCTGCGGGCGTGTGGAAATTCCTGCCAGCGGCGCGAAACCAGTTCTCCGGCAGGCGCCATGGCCCCGGGATCGATCTGTTGCGCCAAGGTCAGATGCGGCTCGTACGGATAGGTTTCGTCGCACCCCGCTGGTCCGCAATTCAGAGCTTGATGGAGTTGGTCCAATTCCTTCAAACCACGGAGGATCGACAGGTAAACCACGTTGGTCTGGGGGAAGAAGCGGACCTCGCCGAATTCCACGGTAAAGGCCTGGAAGCCGTACAGGGCCCTTCGTATCTGGCCGAGTGCCACATCCGGAGGACAGGCGAGCGCCCGCGGCGGCAAAATGGTGATGTGGGCGCGAGCCTGACAATCCGGCACCAGTTCCTGGCGGAGTTGACCGACAAATCCAGCAAGGGGTTCGGGCAGGTAGGCGACTAACGAGTAGGAATTGATTGCGGCTCGCTGCCCGCAATTGTCGTCCATTGCAAGCCCATTATACCCCGGCGTCAGGCCCTGGCGGGTTCGGTCACGTCGGACCCGCCGGCTGGCGCGCCACCGGGCCCGCCAGACTCGGTCGGGGTCTTCACTTCCGGGAGCACCCAAACCGCTTCCTCAAAACCCACGAATTTGAAGATGCGCAGCGAGCCGTCGCCGGCCTCGAGCAGATCCCCGACGTCCAGAGGCTTTCCGCCATCGCGCAAGGCGAAGAAGGCCCGATAGGGGGAGTCGGCCTGGATGGAATCCCCGGCCTCGTAGTCGCGCGGCTTCACCTGCGCACGCCCGGAGACGTGCGGAGCGTAGCGAAACTGGCGGCGCAGATGTTCCCTGAGGCGGTGAATGCGGTACGTGTACATGCGGTTCGCTTAAAATTATCGCTCAAGACAATTTAAAAAGGAAATGTTTTTTTGTGGGGCAGCCATTCCTGGCTGCCGCCGCCTTTTGAGGCGGGGTTCACTCGGCTGCTGTTCTCGCTCCCCGCGAGAAGCCGGTTAATAGCCGGCTGCGGGCAGGATTGCCCGCCCCACATCCGTTTCTCCCTGATCCAGCCAGCGTTCGATGCGCTCGCGGTCCCAGCGTAGGGCTTCCATCGTAGTACCCAGGTCGCGCGGCGGACGGATGATCTGGAGCGTCACCTCCGGCGGCACAGGCGGATGATAACCAGCCACGGCGCGGAACACACTGACCAGCGGGCGCAGCCAGGGCGAAGGAATCCGCGGCAGAGCGTTCACGGCCACAATGTGCGTCGCGCCCAACTCGACCGCCGCCCACACCGGCAGCGGATTCAACAATCCGCCGTCCGAGTATAAGCGTCCCTCGATCCGCACCTGCGGCAGGATTAAAGGAATCGCGCACGAAGCGATCAGGTGCTCCGCCCGAATCTGGCCGTCGCGAAACACCCGCGGCTTCAGCCGCAGAAGATCCGTAACCGTGACCGCGAATTCGGTCACCGGGCGCGCCCGCTCGATCAGCGCGTGAACCGTCGCGGGAAGCCCGTGGAGGCGCGTGAAACTGGGATCGAGCCACAGACTCCGCAGCTCGGCCGGACTCGTGCGGCAAGCGATCGCATATCCGTTCAGCGCGCCCACGGATGCGCCCACCACCAGATCGAACGGGACGCGCCCCGCCAGCGCCGCCCACGCCCCCGCCTGCCACGCGCCGAACATACCTCCGCCCGAGAGCACCAAAGCGCGCCGCAAAGAATCCTCCCGTGATTCCCGCCGACCTCTTAGAATAGGAGTGTACTCCATTCATGGATTTCGATCCCGCAAAGTATGGCCCTGGAATCGCGCGCATTTTGGCTTTCGACGGTAACGGCCAGCGCCTGATGCCGCTGACCTGCGGAGCGTGTTCGAGCCTGGAAGCGCGCGCGGAACTGCAAAACTTGAAACCTCAAGCTCTATTCCCCGAGGCCAAACATCCGCAAGCCCCCATGGCCGGGTTATGGCTGTACTTTTCCTGCTTCGAGGAAGCCCACCAGCTCGCCGACGCCTGCGGAACCAAGGACGGCGAATTCTGGCATGCGATTCTGCATCGCCAGGAGCCGGATTCCGGCAACGCGGCGTACTGGTTTCGGCGGGTGGGGTCGCACGCCATTTTCCCCGAGCTGGCTCGGGAAACGCAAAAGATCACCGCCCGTGTCAAGGAAGCCGAATTCCGCGTCGGCAAATGGGATCCCTACGCCTTCATCGCCTTTTGTGAGAGGGCGCGTAATCAGCCCGGATCGGCGCAGGAACAGGCGGCCATGGAAGTTCAACGCGTGGAGTGGCAGCTTCTGTTCGACCATTGTGCGAGGCCGGCCTGATGCGGCGCCCGAGCTGGCGGTGGCTGTGGGTTGTTGTAGTGGCTGGCGCGGCCGCGATTGGTTTCTGGCAACTTGACGGCTGGCGCCGGCAGCCCCCTGAGATCTCCTTCGCTCGGGCGACCCGCGAGACCATCGCGAGCACCGTCCCGACCAACGGCAAAGTGGAACCCATCGAGTGGGCCACGGCGCGCGCGGCCCGGCAAGGCCCGGTGCAGGAAATTCTGGTGCAGCGGGGGCAGAAGGTGAACGAAGGCGATGTGCTGATCGCCATCGATTCGGCCGACTCCCAGGCGGAGCTATCGGCGGCGCAGGCGCGCGTCGTCCAAATCCAGGCCGAGCTCGAAACCCTGAGCAAAGGGGGCCGCGCGACGGATCTGGCGGAAATCTCCAGCGGCCTGGAGCGCGCCCGGCTGGACTTAAAAGTAGCGCAAAACGAGTACGACACGCTGCTGCGCCTGCAAGCCCGCCAGGCTGCCACGCCGCTGGAAACCGCGGCTGCCAAGGAGAAGGTGGATCGCGCGCGGTTGCAGATCGAATCGCTGCAGCAACGCAAGGCCGCGCTGGTGGCGGTGCCGGACCGCACCTCCGCCGAAGCCCGGCTGCATGACGCCCAGGCAGCCGCCGAGCTGGCCCAGTCGCGCATCTCGCAAAGTGTGGTCCGCGCGCCCCTCTCGGGCACCGTCTACCAGTTCGACCTGAAGCGCGGCGCCTATGTGAACGCCGGAGATGTGATCGCGTCTATCGGACGTTTGGACCGGGTCCACGTGACCGTGTATGTGGACGAGCCGGATCTGGGGCGAGTCGCCAAGGGCATGCCCGCGTCGATCACCTGGGACGCCTTGCCGGGCCGGGTGTGGAAAGGCACGGTGGACCGCACGGCTTCGCAAATCGTCGCGCTCGGATCGCGCCAGGTCGGCGAAGTGGCGTGCCTCATCGAGAATCCGGACATGGATCTGCTGCCCGGAACCAACGTCAACGTCGAAATCCGTTCCCACACGGTCGAGAATGCGGTCACGATACCTAAGGAGGCCGTGCGCCGCGAGTCTGGCCAGACCGGCGTGTTCTCTCTGAACGGCGACCGCTTGGCATGGCGCAAGATCACACAAGGAGTCAACAACACCACGCGCGTGCAGGTAAGCGAGTTGGGTGAGGGCGACGCCGTGGCGCTGCCGTCGGAGAGGACGCTCAAGCAGGGGATGCAGGTGCAGCCGGTGTTCCCATAAGGTAAATTGCTTGTCCATGACTGAGGATTTTGAGTAGACACTGAGGATCTTGAGTAGACGTGGAGCGGGCTTTAGCCTGCAACGGAGGCTTCAGCCTCCGCGTCGGCGCGGACGCTAAAGCGCCCGTTGCAGGCTAAAGCCCGCTCCACAACCACCTGGAATGTCCACATTAGCGGCTTTCGACCCTCTAGTCCGCGGTTGGTTCGAGCGGCGCTTCGCGGCCGTGACCGAGCCCCAGTTGCGAGGATGGCCGGAGATTCAGGCCGGCCGCGACGTTCTGATCTCAGCGCCCACCGGATCCGGCAAAACACTGGCCGCGTTTCTCACCGCCATCGACACGCTGGTCCGCCAGGCCCGCCAGGGCGATCTTCCCAATCAGACGGAGGTGCTGTACGTGTCGCCGCTGAAGGCGCTCAGCAACGACGTCCACAAGAACCTCGACATCCCACTGGCCGGCATCGCGGAATTGGCTCGCGAGCAGGGCGTGGACCTGGCGCAGATCCGCACCGCCGTGCGCACCGGCGATACTCCCGCGGCTGAGCGCCAACAGATGGGCCGGCGCGCGCCGCACATCCTGGTGACCACGCCCGAGTCGCTCTACATCCTCCTGACCGCCGTGGGCCCGCGCAAGATGCTGGCCTCGGTTCGGACGCTGATCGTCGACGAGATTCACGCCGTCGCCGACGACAAGCGCGGCTCGCACCTGGCGTTGTCGATCGCTCGCTTGGAAGCGTTGGTTGCGCACACCTCGCCCGGAGTGCGCTTGCAGAAGATCGGACTCTCGGCGACGGTCAGCCCCATCGAGGAGGTCGCGCGGTTCCTGAGCGATGACGCTCACATCGTACAAGCCGGTCACCGGCGGGCGATGGATCTGGCGGTCGAAGTTCCGCGCGACGAGCTGAGTTCGGTCGCCAGTATGGAAATGTGGGACGAGATCTACGATCGCGTCGCGCAACTGGTTCAGGAGCACCGGACCACGCTGGTATTCGTGAACACACGGCGCCTCTCCGAGCGAGTGGCGCACCACCTGGGCCAAAGGTTGGGTGAGCAAGCCGTGCTGCCGCATCATGGGAGCCTGTCGAGGAAGCTCCGCCTGGACGCCGAGCAGCGCTTGAAAAACGGCGAACTACGCGCCGTCGTCGCCACCGCGTCACTGGAGCTGGGCATTGACATCGGCACTGTGGATCTGGTGTGCCAGATCGGGTCGCCGCGCTCGATCGCCGTGGCGCTGCAGCGTGTGGGTCGCGCCGGGCACTGGATGGGCGCATTGCCCAAGGGAAGATTGTTCGCCACCACGCGCGACGATCTGATCGAATGCGCCGCAACCGTGCGCGCCATCCGCAAGGGAGAGCTCGACCGCCTAGAGATTCCGCAAGCGCCGCTCGATATTCTGGCGCAGCAGATCGTCGCCGCCACTGCCTGCGAGGATTTCGAGGAGGACGCGCTGTTCGCGCTGGTCCGCAGCGCCGCGCCGTATCGCGAACTGGCTCGGCGCGACTTCGATGCCATCATCGAAATGCTCTCCGAAGGCATCGCCACCTCGCGCGGGCGCAGCGGCGCGTACCTGCATCGCGACCAGGTGAATCATCGTGTGCGGGCCCGCCGAGGCGCGCGACTGGCGGCCATCACCAGCGGCGGCGCGATTCCCGACACGGCCCAATATCAAGTCGTGGTCGAGCCCGAAGGATTCGTGGCCGGCACCGTCGATGAGGATTTCGCCGTCGAGAGCATGGCCGGCGACGTGTTCCTGCTCGGCACCACGTCGTGGCGGATTCGGCGCGTGGAGGCCGGGCGTGTGCGTGTGGAAGACGCCCACGGAGCGGCTCCCACGATTCCGTTCTGGCGCGGCGAGGCCCCGGGACGCACGCGCGAGCTATCCGCGGAAGTGTCGCAACTGCGGGAAGAGATCGCGGCCGGCGGGGCGGAAGCCGTGGAGCTTTTGCGCCGCGAATGCATGCTGGACCAGCGCGGCGCCGAGCAGGCCGCTGCCTACGCCCAAGCCGGGCGCGTCGCCCTGGGCGCCGTCCCGACTCAAGATTGCGTGGTCGCCGAGCGTTTCTTCGACGAAGCCGGAGGCATGCAACTGGTCGTTCACGCCCCATTCGGATCGCGCATCAACAAGGCCTGGGGGCTGGCCCTTCGCAAGCGCTTCTGCCGTACGTTCAACTTCGAGCTGCAAGCCGCGGCCACCGACAACGGACTGGTGCTCTCGCTCACCGAGCAGCATTCCTTCCCGCTCGAGATGGTGTTCGGCTTCCTGAAAACCGCCACGGTCGAGCACGTGTTAACGCAAGCCCTGCTGGCCTCGCCCATGTTCGCGGCACGCTGGAAGTGGAACGCCGCCCGCGCATTGGCCGTGCCCCGATTCGCCGGAGGCCGCAAGGTCCCGCCGCCCATCCAGCGCATGCGCGCCGACGATTTGCTGGCCAGCGTATTCCCCGATCAGGCGGCGTGCGCGGAAAATCTCACTGGCGAAATCCGCATTCCCGATCATCCGCTGGTGAACGAGACCATCTCAAACTGCCTGCACGAAGCCATGGATCTGGACGGGCTGATGGCGATCCTCGATCGCTTGGAAGCCGGCGAACTCCGCACCGTAGCCGTCGACACGCGCGAGCCCTCGCCGTTCTGCCACGAAATTCTGAACGCGAATCCGTACGCCTTCCTGGATGACGCTCCGCTCGAGGAACGCCGCACACGCGCTGTGGCCATGCGGCGCACGTTGGACGTTTCGGACGCGGCGCAAATCGGCGCGTTGGATCCAGAAGCGATCGCCCAGGTGGCGGAAGAATCGTGGCCGCTAGTGCGCGATGCCGACGAGCTGCACGACGCCCTGCTCACCCTGATCCTGATGCCTCCGGTTGAAGAATGGCGCGATTGGTTCGAGGAACTGGCACGTTCGCACCGCGTGCTCACGATCTCGCGCGGGACGGCAGTGTACTGGTTCGCCGCGGAGCGGGCTGATCTCGCACGCCACGCCGCGGAAGACCTCGAACCGGAGGCGATAACCGCGACCTTGCGCGGATGGATGGATTCCATCGGTCCGGTGACGCCGGGCGCGCTGGCGCAACGTCTGCGATTACCTCCCGACGCGGTCGAGACGGCGTTGGCACAACTAGAAGCCCAAGGCCAGATCCTTCGCGGGCAATTTGCCTTGCAGCAAACCGAATTCTGCCACCGTCGCATCCTGGCCCGCATTCACCGCCTGACGCTGGGCCGGCTGCGGCGCGAAATCGAGCCGGTCACTTCAGCCGAGTTCATGCGCTTCCTGTGCCGCTGGCAGCACGTCGCGCCAGGGACGCAACAGCACGGAGCCGACGGTCTGCTGCAGATTCTGCGCCAGCTTCAAGGCTGCGAGATCCCGGCCGCGGCATGGGAATCGCAGGTGCTGCCGCGCCGCGTCGCCCACTATGACCCCGAGTTACTCGATCAGTTGTGCCTGTCGGGAGAAGTAATGTGGGGCCGCTTGTCGCCGCATCCGGCGCTCGAATCCCAAAGCGGACGGCGCGTGCGCCCGACGCGGGTCGCTCCGCTGGCCGTGTTTCTCCGCGAGGACGCTGCGCAGTTGTTGCCGCCCTTGCCTTCGACGCCGCCGGCGCTGTCACACGCTGCGCGAGAAGTGCTGGACGCGCTCACCACCCGAGGCGCGTCATTTTTCCCCGAGCTCCTACGCGCCACTGGACGCTTGGCCAGCGAGGTCGAGGACGGGTTGTGGGAACTGGTCGCCGCCGGACTGGTCACCGCCGACGGCTTCGAGAATCTGCGCGCGCTGATCGATCCCAAGCGGCGGCGAGGAGAAGGTCGAGGACGCTCGGCGCGACCCAGGCACGCTGCGGGCCGCTGGGCGCTGCTCGATCGCCACGCGTCCCGAAATACCCCAGAACAGGCAGCCGAATTCTTCGCGACCCACTTGCTAGCGCGCTGGGGCGTAGTCTTCCGCGATCTGGCCGCGCAGGAATCGCTCGCGCCGCCGTGGCGTGACCTGCTTCAAGTCCTGCGCCGCATGGAAGCGCGCGGCGAGATTCGCCGTGGCCGATTCGTCGCGGGCTACGTAGGCGAGCAGTTCGCGCGTCCCGAAGCGCTGGACCTGCTGCGGCACTTGAGGCGCTCGTGGCAGTCCGAAAACGCCGAGCGCGAGGAAATCGAAATCGCCGCCGCCGATCCGCTGAATCTGACCGGCGTTGTTCTGCCGGGTCCGCGAACCGCGATGCTGGGTCAGGACTCGGTGCACTTGACCGATGGTGCGCAGCTTGCGCCCGCCGCCGCAGTCTGAGTAGAGTTGTTCCCATGGCCGCCAAAGTTAAGCGCGCCACTGTCGACCTGTCCCCATACCCGGACCTGGTGGTCATCTACCTGGGCATGCGCGTGAATTCTCTCCGAGGCTTGAAGACGCTGCTCCGCCTTGGCCCGCGCATCAAGGCCGCGGTCGCCGCCAAGCCCGACGGCCTGTTGCTGCACGAGGACCTGATGTTCTCGCTGTGGCCTGTCCACGCCGGGATGCGTCAGTATTGGCGCGACTTCGCCGCGCTTGAGACCTGGGCGCGCTCGACCATGCCACACCAGCAGTGGTGGAAGGATTTCCTGCGCGACCCCGCCGGCACCGGCTTCTGGCACGAAACCTACTTCCGGCGCGGCGGATTCGAGGCGATCTACGACGATATCCCTACGCCCCTAGGGATGATGCGGTTCGCCCCCAACCAGGACGCCCGCGGCCCGATGTTCTCGGCGCGGCAACGCACACAAACGCCGGGAGAAGCGAGCGTGCCGCCGCCGGTCGGAGAAGCCGAGGTCTCCTGAACCCCCACTACTCAACCGCACTAAAGCCGCGAGCTGCAACCGCCGATAGCCAAGCGAGGCTTCCTCATGAGCTCCACGACCTTCGTGTCTCCAGCTTCGCCGTCTCCCGCGTCCGCCGTTCCCCGGCGCGGCTTCCACGCCACGTGGATCATTTCGCAGCGCGAGGACCTCATTTGGTTTATCGGCTCCGCCCTGGCCGGGTATCTGGCGATCGCGCTCCTGTGGGCCGGGTTCCCGATTCTGCCCATCCAGTTCGTCTGGTTCTTCGTCATCGATAGCCCGCACGTGCTCGCCACCGCCACGCGAACGTATTTCGATAAAGAAGAGCGGCGCAAGCTCGGCTGGTTCCTATGGATTCCCATCCCGCTGATGCTGATCGGCCCGGCCATGGCGCTGGCGGGGAAGGCGGCGCTCTTTTTTCTGGCCGCGTTCTGCTGGCAGCAATTTCATGTCACCAAGCAGCACTTCGGCTTCATGATGATCTACAAAGCGAAGAACCGGGAGCGCGATCAGCTCGACCGCCGGCTCGACCGCTGGTTTCTGCTAGCGTCGCTGTTCGTGCCGCTAGCGCTGTTCGTCGTGCGGACCGAGCCCTGGGCGCAAGCTCTGCCCGGTTTGATCTGGATCCAAAGGGCCGCTTTTCTGGGCTACGGCGCGCTGTGCGCGGCGTGGCTGCTGCGGCAAGTGCAGAAGCTGCAGAGTGGCGCCGAAATGAATTGGCCCAAGCTCGGGCTTCTGTTGGGTGTCGTGCCGCTGCAATGGCTGGCGCTGTTATTCGGCGCGCGCTTCGGACCCGCCGGAGTTCTGCAAGCCGCGATCCCCTTGGGGATCTTCCATGGCTTGCAGTATCACCGGCTGCTGTGGTTTCACAACCACAACCGCTATAGCGGTCCAGACGCGATGGAGCGCCATGGCCTGGCAGCCGCCTTGGCTACAAAGGTGCCTCGCTACCTGGCCGTCGCAATCGGCCTGAACATTGTCCTAAATCTTCTTCCGGCCGCTCTGTTCCCGTATCAGACCGTCCAAGCCGCAATTTGGGGACTAGCGTTCACGCACTATTGTCTGGATGCAAAGATCTGGCGCGTGCGCAGCGACAAAGACCTAGCGGCCGCCCTACACATGGTTTAGCACCGTGGAGCACGCACTCGTGCGTGCCATGTCGGCACTCGTGCCGACACGTGCGTTAGTCCCATTACGCCCCCAAACCAAGCGTCGAGACGAGTCTCGACGTGGCACGCACGAGTGCGTGCTCCACATCAACTCACCAATTTCTCGAAAAACTTCTTAATCATCATCCGCGCGGTCGAGTCGATCAGCCTCTGTCCGATCGCCGCAATGGTGCCACCGACTTGCACGTCGCCTTCGTAGGAAACCTCAGAGCCCTCCCCCTGCGGCGCAAATTTGAGCAACCCCTCGCCCTTCATGAACCCGATCTTGCCCGAACCCTCGACGCTCAAGCGAAAGCTGTCCGGCGGCGACTGATCCGTAATCCGCACCTTCCCGTCGAATGCGCCCGATAGACTGGCCATCGCCATCTTCATCTTCATGCGGTATTCGCCCGGGCCGATTTTTTCGAGCGCTTCGCACCCCGGCATGGAGCGAGCCAGGGCGTCCGGGTCCTGCATCAGTTCGTAGGCCCGCGCAGGCGGCAGTGCGAGCACCTGCGAGCCACTGATCTTCATGCCGCGCCGGTCTCTTGTCCTGGTGGTCGGTGAAAGAAGTGGGGCCAGCCCTTCCGGGCTGCCGCCCCGCCTCTGCGCGGCGTCTTAAGCATGCGCAGCCAAGTAGGATGCGCCGCCTCAGAACCGAAGGCACGCTGAAAGCCTGGCCCCACTCGGTGCTCGAGCGTCGGGGACATGAAACTACGCCTTCGCCAGTGCCGCGATCAGCGCCCGCTCTGCGTAGACCGTAGCCAGATGCCGCCGGTAGTCCGCCGAGGCGTGCAAATCCGAGTTGGCCTCGACACCCTGCGCCACCAAAGCCGCCGCCGCGCGAAGGTCTTCAGCCGACCCGGCTTTGCCCTCGAGCGCTTTCTCCGTCGCCGTAGCGCGATAGGAGCAATTCGAGAGTCCCGTAACGCCGATCCGCACCTGGCTGATCTTTCCTCCGGATTTCAGGATGCGCGCCGCGACCCCCACCACCGCAAAACCGCTGGCCGGCTGATACGACTTCTGGTAGCTCGTGCCCGAGGGGTCCACCGGCACGACGATCTCGCGCACGATCTCGCCCGGCTCGAGCGCCGTGGTGAAAGTATCGACAAAGAAATCCGCCGCCGCGACGGTCCGCTCAGTTTTCACGCCCTTAAGAACGACTCGCGCCTCCAGCGCCTGCAGAGTCGCCGGATAATCCGCAGCCGGATCGGCATGCGCGACGCTCCCGCCGATAGTCCCCACATTACGCACCTGCACGTCGCCGATGCACGCGGCCGTTGCCGAGAGCAGCGGGCACTTGACCCTGAGCATAGTCGAACTCTCGACTTCGTAGTGGGTCGTGGTCGCGCCGATGTGGATGTTACCGCCCTGCTCGCGGATGTAGTTGAGATCCCGCAAGCGCGCCAGATCCACCAGCCGCTCCGGTGTGGCTAGGCGCAGCTTCATCATCGGGATCAGACTCTGCCCACCGGCCAGCGGCTTGGCGCCCTCCGCCAGCAGGCCCAGCGCTTCGTCCAGCGTCTTGGGCGCCGTGTATTCGAAACTCTGCGAAATCATGCGGTCCTCCCTGCGGCTTTCGACACGATCTTCCAGATCTTCTCGGGCGTCAGCGGCATATCCAGATGCCGGACGCCCAGCGGCGAGAGCGCATCCACCACAGAATTGACCACCGCCGGCGACGCGCCGATCGTGCCCGCCTCGCCCACGCCCTTTACGCCCAGCGGATTCACCGTCGTCGGCGTTATCGTATGGCTGGTTTCGATAAACGGCATCATGTGCGCGCGGGGCATGGTGTAGTCGGTGAATTCGCCGGTGATCAACTGGCCGTTGTCGTCGTATACGGCCTGCTCCCACAACGCCTGCCCCAGCCCCTGCGCCACGCCGCCGTGAACTTGGCCTTCTACGAGCATCGGATTCAGGATATTGCCGCAATCGTCCACCGCGATGTAGCGTTTGATGGCGATGTTGCCGGTGGCCCGGTCCACTTCGGTCACCACCAGGTGCGCGCCGAAGGGGAACGTGAAGTTCGGCGGTTCCCAGAAATGCGTCGCCGTTAGTCCGGGATCGGTGTTGGCCGGGAGCCGCATCGCACGATACGACGCCGCCGCGATTTCCTGGATCGTCACGCTCTTGCCGGTCTTGTGGTCGGTACACTTGCCGCCCTCGAAGGTTACCTCCTCGGCATCGAGCAGCATCGCACCCCACTTCTTGATCTTGGGCTTCAGATCCTGCAGCGCGAAATACAGCGCCGTGCCGCCCACCGCCGTGCCCCGGCTGCCGTACGTTCCGATGCCATACTGCACCAGCGAGGTGTCGCCGTGCGACACCAGGATTTCGTCGATATCCACGCCCAACTCGTCCGCGGCGATCTGCGCAAAGGTGGTTTCCTCGCCCTGGCCGTGCGGCGAGATTCCGGTCATGACGGTGACCTTGCCGGAGGGCTCGATCTTCACCTGCGCACTCTCCCAGCCGCCGACGGGCGTGGCGGGGGAAGGCCCTACGGCGCAGAGTTCTCCGTAGGTGCAAATGCCGATGCCCATCAGCTTGCCCGCGCGGCGCGCGTCGGCTTGCTCAGCGCGCAACTTGGTGTAATCCACCACTTCCATGGCCTTGCGGAGCGGCGCGGCGTAATCTCCGGAATCGTACACCAGGCCGGTGGCGGTGGGGAACGGGAACTCGTCGTTGTGGACGAAATTCTTGAGCCGGATCTCGACCGGGTCCATTTGGAGTTCGGCCGCGAGCATGTCCACCATGCGTTCGATGCCGTGCGTGGCTTCGGGACGGCCGGCCCCGCGGTAGGCGTCGGTGGCCATGCAGTTGGTGAACGCGCCCACCACATCCGCGCGGACATTCTTGGTCCGGTACAGACCGGGCATCATCAGCACGCTGAGCGTGGGAATGGCGGGCGTGAGCAACTGCAGATACGCGCCCAGGTCCTGGATGATTTTGAGCTTGATGCCGGTGATTTCGCCGTCGCGTTTGGCCGCGATCTCGTAGAAGTCCACGTGACCGCGCCCATGGATGGTGCACAGGAAATTCTCGCGCCGGGATTCGATCCATTTCACGGGCTTGTGGATCTTCATCGCCACGAACGCCATGAGGATCTCTTCCGCGTAGGTGTCGATCTTGCTCCCGAAGCCGCCGCCCACCTCCGGCGCCACCACCCGCAAACGGTTTTCCTCCAGCCCCAGGATCTGCGCCAGCAGCGAGCGCACCGTGTGCGGCGCTTGCGTGGATGTGAATACCGTCAAGGCCCGCTCCGCGGCGCGCCAATCCGCCACTACCCCGCGTGTCTCCATGGCGTTCGGCACCAGGCGCTGGCTGGTGATCCGTTGCTTGACCACCACATCCGCTTCGGCGAAAGCCTTGTCCACGTCGCCGCCTTCCTGGTGAAACGTGAACGCGGTGTTGTCGGGCCATTGCGGATGCACCGCGGGGGCGCCCGAAGCCAGAGCCTTTTCGGGATCCGCCACCGCCTGCTTCACGTCGTAATCGACCTCGATCAGTTCCGCTGCGTCGGCAGCCAGGTAGCGGTCCGCTGCCACTACCGCGGCCACGGGATGGCCCACGAAGTACACGCGATCCATCGCCAGCAAGTGATGCGGCGGAACGCGCAGGCCCGGAAGCGCCGCGCCACACGGCACCATGCCGGCGTGTTCGGTGTCTTTGCCGGTGAACACGGCCACCACACCCTTGGCCGCCAGCGCGGGCTTGATGTTAATGGAACGGATCTTGGCCGCGCCGTGCGGACTGCGCAGGATGGCGGCATAATACATGCCCGGCAGCTTGATGTCATCGACATAGGTGGCCGTGCCGGTGATCAGCCGAGGGTCCTCACGGCGGCGGATGCGCTTGCCGACAAAGGTTTCGGGTTTGGTTGCGATGGTCGCCATGGATTACGCTCCTGCCTTGGCCGCGGCTTTCACCGCGCCGACGATGTTCTGATAGCCCGTGCAGCGGCACAGATTGCCTTCCAGTCCATGCCGGATTTCCTCGTCGCTGGGGTTCGGGTTCCGCGCCAGAATCTGCTTCACGGTCATGATCATTCCCGGCGTACAGAACCCGCACTGTAATCCGTGTTGGTTCCAGAACGCCTCCTGCACCGCGTGCAGCTTGCCGTTGGAGGCCAGGCCTTCGATCGTCATGACGCTCGCGCCATCGGCCTGAACGGCGAACATCGCGCAAGACTTGATGGCCTTGCCGTTCACCTCCACGGTGCATGCGCCGCACAACGACGTCTCGCAGCCGATGTGCGGGCCGGTGAGGCCCACCACCTCGCGCAGGTAGTGGATCAGGAGCAGCCGCGGCTCCACCTCGTGGGCCTGCGCCGTCCCGTTAATGGTTAGATGGATGGTTTGAGTCATGACTTGGTTGGTTGCCGGAAGCGATGAAATCCACGCTCCGGCAGGATTGAAGATAGCAAAAATCGGACCCCGTTGACAGGGCGGTGGGGCGGGCATTCCTGCCCGCAGCCGGCTTTCAGCCGGCCTCTTCGCGTAGAACGTTCGGCCCAACCCGCCTGAAAAAGCGGCTGCAGCCTCGAAAGGCTGCCCCACGTCTCACAACAGCGCTGGTTCCATGCCGCCGCCGTCCTGCGCCGCGCCTCGCTCCGCGGGGGTCTTCAGTGTGCCGGCGCGCGACGTGCGCAAGTACTGCAGCAGGGCCTCTTCCGATCCCTCGAAAAACGCGTCCACCAGATCCTTCACCGCGAACTGCCGCAGCACCTCGCGCGTCAACTTGGGCTCGTAAATGAACGCGCGCCCTTGCTTCTGACGAGTGACGCCGCCGCGCTTCTCCAGCCGGTCGAGCACTGTCATCACCGTGGTATAGGCCAGCTTGCGGTTCCTGACCAACTCCAGCACGTCGCGCACGCTGCCGTGGCCCAATTGCCAGAGCGCCTTCAGGCACTCCAACTCTAATGGTGGCGGGATGTCGCGCGGCGGCGCAGGCCGCCTCATAAAGCTGGACGCGCTGGGCGCCTCATAACCTTGGACGCGTCGGCCGTCTCATAAATGCCGCCTCATAGACTACGACCGCGGGCCGAGCGCGTCTCGCAGTTTATCGGCAAACGGAGAAGCCGGTGCCTCACGCCGCGCGTTGCTGCGGGGCTCGCCGCTTCGCACCGGCGCCGCGGGCTGGGCCGCGCGAGGCTGTTCCGGCGCGTCCTCCAGAAATTTCTGCTTCTTCAGAACCGACCGCTCCAGCGGCGCGCTGTAGCCCGTCCACACGCCCTCGATCTGCGGATCGCGCGCAATCAGAGCCCGCATGCACTCCATCTTGGAATCCATGTTGTCGAGGTGATGCAGCAGCAGCGCCTCCGGAAACAGCGGCACCTTCGGCGATCCGTACTCCAGCTCGCCATGATGGCTCAGGATCATGTGCAGCAATAGGTCGGCCTTCTTGGGAGGGAATCCCGGCATCGCGCGAATCTCCTCCTCCACCATGCGCTGTCCGATGGAGATGTGTCCCAGCAGTTGCCCCACGCTGGTGTATTGAAAACTGCGCGAGTAACCCAGCTCCGTGATCTTACCCACATCGTGCAGCAGCACGCCCGCCAGCAGCAGGTCGAAATCGATCCCCTCGTAATGCGCCGCTGTGAACTTGGCTAACTGGCACAGCGACAGCACGTGCTCCAGCAGTCCGCCGATCCAGTTGTGATGCACCGTCTTGGCGGCCGGCGCCGTGCGGAAAGCGCGCGCCGTCTCTTCGTTGGCGAAGACGGCTTCGAGCAGGGCCTTCAGATGCGGATCGGTCATCGACGCGATCCAGCTCTGCAGCTCCCGGAACATTTCGTCCCGATCGCGTTCGGAAGCCGGCAGGTAATCGGTTATATCCACGTGGACATCCACGTCGGCGTCCGTCAGCGGATGCAGCGTATGTAGCGTCAACTGGGGCCGGTTCTGGAAGACCTGCATCTGGCCCTTCACGCGGACGAAGGAGTCGCGGCCAAAGGTATCCATCACCTCGGCCGCGTTGTCCCACATTTTGGCGTCGATGTCGCCAGTGCGGTCGGCGAGGGTCAGAGATAGATACGGATCGCCCGATTTCTTCTGCCGGACTTCCTTATGGGTGACGAGAAACGTGCCGTTCACCGGCTGGTCGGGCGCGAGATCCCGGACGTAAGGCGACTTCATCGGGGCAGGTTCACTTTCTCAGTCGCGCACAACGGACTCACCCCTGTGCGCTCATTTCTCGGTCGCGCACAACGGACGGCGGCCTGTGCGCTTACTTTCTCAGTGGCGCCGTCAGCGCGAACTGGACGTTCCACCTTTGGTGGTGGAGGTGCCCGGCAGCGGGACGACGCCCAGCAGGTGCTTGCGCCGCGGCCGCGCCGCGACTTCTTCCTTGGTCACCGTCTCCGGCTTAAGTTCGGCCGGATCGCTCCAGGAAGTGTCCTTGCCGGGTGCGGCGCCGGAGTCTTCGAAGCCCGGCTTGATCTCCAAAAACGCTTCCGTACGCAGCTTGGTCAGAAACGCGCGCACGGCCGGATCGCGCCGCGGCTCGAACAACTTGTCCTGCACCTCGGTCTGCACTTCCTCAAACGCCGCCAGGCCTTCCTTCTGATGATCGTCGACCTTCAGCACCAGGTATCCGGTAGCGCGCTTCAGCGGATCGGTAACGTAGCCGCGCGCCTGGTCCCACACCAGGGCTTCGATTTCCGGCGCCAGCTCGCCCTTCACGTACGGGTCCAGCGCTCCGCCCTGCTGCGCGCTCAACGCATCCGAATTGGCCACCGCCAACTCCGGGAACTTCTCGCCCTTGCGAGCCCGCGCCACCAGGTCCTTGGCCTTGCGCTCGGCCGCGGCCATGGCTACGTCGTCGTTGCCCTGCGCCGCGACCAGGATCTCCCGCAGGAACACGCGCTCCTTGCGCTGGAAATCCTCCTTGTGCGCGTTGTAATACGCTTCCAGCTCTTCACGCTTGAATTGAATCTTGCGCAACACTTCTTCGCGAATCACTTCCTGCGTCAGGATGCCGTTGGTCAGGTCGGCCTTGTAGTCCTCGTAGGACTGCCCCAGCTGCTCGCGCACGAACTGCTGGAATTTCTCCGGGTCGGCGATCTGGCTGCGGCGTTGAATGTCGGCGAGCTGCTTGTTGACGTCGGACTCGACCTTGAGGTTCAGTTCCTTGCCTTTCTGGACCAGCAGGAGCCGGTCGACGCGGTCCCGCAACCCGTTGGCGGTTGCAGTGCGTATCGCCTCCTGCAAGCGCGCGGCGGCCATCCCCTGCGACCGCAGCTCGCCCTCCATCAACCGGCGGTCGCGCTCCAACTCCGACCGCGTGATGATGTCGCCATTCACCTTGCAGACAATCTCGTCCATCACCGTCACATCCGCCGCCATCACGGCCACGGAGACCAGTGCACCCGCCAAAATCAGTTTGTACCGCATACAGTAGATTATAGCTCCCGTCTGTCCCCCGCCTTACTTCGCCGCGGCCACGTCCATCACGGCGTTCCACGTGAATTCAGCGAACTTGTACAACGACGCTTCCGGCATGCGCTCCACATCGCTGTGACCGCCATAATTCGCGCCGTCCTCGTCGTTGACCGCCGGACCGATGCCGTAGCACTGAATCCCTTTGTTGCGCAGTTGCGCCATATCGGTGGCTCCCGTACTCATCGACGGAAGCACCGTCACGCCGGGGTACATCCGCTTGCTCACCTGCTCCAGCACGCGGAACATCTCGGTGTCCAAGCGCGACGGCGGCGTGGCCGGCCGCGGATTCGGAATCGGCACCACCTTGACCTCCGGATCGTCGATCACCCGCGCCATGTCTTGATACAACTTGTTGATGTTTTCATCCGGCAGCGCGCGAATATCCAGCGTCGCCTCGACTTCCGAAGGGATCACGTTCGGCCCCACGCCGCCTTTGAGCATGGTCGGCACCACCGAGGTGCGTAGCATCGAATACAACGACGGTTCATGTTCCCGCAAGTAACGCTGTGCCTCGACGGCACGCTGCGGATTCAGGAGCGAGTTGTAACGCGCGGCTTTCTCGGCCGGGCTGATCGCGGCCAGCCGCTCGAAATACGCCCGCGTGGTATCGTTCAGCCGCATCGGCGTCTCCCACATCCCGACCTTGCCCACCGCCGCCGAAAGGTGCACCACGGCATTATCCAGACGCGGCACCGATCCATGCCCGGCCTGACCGGTGGCCACCAGCCGCGCGCGCCGCGGGACCTTCTCCGTGGTTTCGATCGACACGGTCACCACGCGCCCGTTCTCCAACTTCGCTCCGCCGCCTTCGGTGAGCGCGAACTCCGCGTCGATCTCGGGAAAATGTTCGCGCACCATGAAATCGATGCCCCACTCGGAGGTGGACTCTTCACCAGCCTCCGCGAGGAAGATCAAATCGCGATCCAGCCGCGCGCTGTTGCGCTTGGCCAGCAGCATCACCATCAGGTTCGCCGCCAGCTTGTCCTTGTCGTCGCGCGTGCCGCGGCCCCAGATGTAACCGTCCTTCATCACCGCGCCGAACGGGTCCACGGGCCACTTCTCGCGCGACACGCCGACCACGTCTTCGTGCGCCAGAATCAGCAGCGGACGCTTCTTGCCGCTGCCCTTGATCCGCGCCACGATGTTGGCCCGCGCGGCGTCGCGAGCGAACGTCTGCGTGGGGATGCCCTCGGCTTCCAGAACCTTCTTGAGATACTCGGCCACGCGGGTCTCATTGCCGGGCGGATTGCTGGTATCCAACTGCACCAGCGCGCGGTAATGCCGCAACAGTTCGGCCTGTTGCTGGTTCCAGTCCACCGCCGGCGCCTGCGAGAAAACGACGCCGGGAATGTTCAGTGCGGCGAGCGCCACCAGGGCAAACCGGATCTTCATGACGTTCCCCCCTCGTCGTTCCAGGGTAGCCGATTTGGGCGGTGCGCAGGCTTATGGCGGGCCCAATCTTGTACAATGTTCCTCATGAGAATTCTATTGCTCTCTGGCGCTACTTTACTTCTTGCTTTCGCCACTCAGGCACAAGACCTGCCCGAAGGCAAGGGCAAGGACATCACCGAAAAGACCTGCACCGCGTGCCATGGCCTGGATGCCATCGTGACCATGCACATCGCCAAGGACGCGTGGTCCGACGTGGTCAACGATATGAAAGCCCGCGGCGCCGACGGCAGCAACGCGGATTTCGACGCCATCATCGGCTACCTGGCCAAGTACTTCGGCGCGGAAGTCAACGTGAACAAAGCCACCGCGAAGGAAATCCAGGATCTGGATCTGACCGAAGCGCAGGCCAACGCCGTGATCAAAGCCCGGCCCCTCAAGACTCTGGCTGACGTCACCAAAGCCGCGGGCGTGGACGCCAAGCAGCTCGAGCCGCTGAAGGACCGGATTAAGTTCCAGTAGCCCGTCGCGCGGGTACCCACGGCGGCCGCGAGTCGAGCATTGCTCATGTGACCATTTCTGGTCATAATAAGGTCATGAGGCAAGTTCGTATCGCGGAGTTGAAGTCGCGGCTTAGCGAATACCTTCGCGCGGTCCGCCGCGGGGAGACCATCGCGGTTCTGGACCGCGAAACGCCTGTGGCGCAAATCGTGCCCCTGCGCGAGCCGGCCGCTCTATCCATTCGAAAACCGGCAGCCGGCGCGCTCCCCCCGAATCGAGTGCCGCTACCTAAAGGCTTGGGACTCAAAATCGATGTTGTGGACTTGCTGCGCGAAGAACGGTGCGAACACAGGTAAGACGACCCGGTGATTGCATACGTGGACGCGTCGGTCTTGCTCCGCGTGGCTCTCGGGCAGCCTGACTCCCTGCGCGAGTGGCGTCACATCGACCGCGGCGTTTCCAGCGCCTTGATCCTGACCGAATCCCTTCGAACGTTAGATCGCTTACGTCTCCGCGCGAACCTTTCGGACACGGAAATCGCACGCCGTCGCGGAACGATTCTTGCGCTGATCGACTCTTTGGAGATCGTGGAGATCGACGCGGCCATACTGAGTCGAGCGGCACAGCCGATGCCGACGGAACTGGGAACGCTCGATGCCATTCATCTCGCCACTGCGCTCCTGTGGAGACAAGGGGCGCGTGAGGAACTCGTGATGACCACCCACGACGCGGCCCTAGGCCTGGCTGCGCAGGCGCATGGATTGCCTGTCGCCGGGGTGCCCTAGACTTGCGGAAAGACCCTCCCATCAGCGTAGCGCTGCCAGCGAGTCTCGCAGCGATTCCAGGACCACCGTCGGGGCGTCGTTGGCTGACGGCAGCGGCAGGCGGAGTACTCCGGCCGGAGTGAACTGCGCGCCTTGCCGCGTCGTCACCAACGCCATGAGTTTGTCTGGCTGGATCTTCGAACCCGGATGGAACTTGATGTTCAGAGCTCCGCCGCGACGGTCGATGGCTTCTATGCCCAGGCCCTCGGCCTGGCTCTTGAGTAGGGCGAAATCGATCAGGGTTTCGACTGCCTCGGGTGGTGGACCGTAGCGGTCGGCCAGTTCGGCGCGCACCTTGGCGGCTTGCTCGGCGTCCTTCGAATCGGCCACGCGCTTGTAGGCGCGCAGGCGTTGCTGCTCGTCGCCGATGTAGTCGGCGGGGATGCGGATGTCCAGCCCCAGGTTGAGCGCCGAGTGCACTTCGAGCGGCGCTTCTTCGCCCTTCAGTTCGCGCACCGTCTCTTCAAGCAGCCGCACGTAGGTGTCGAAGCCCACCGCCGCGATGTGCCCGTGCTGTTCGCCGCCGAGCAGGTTGCCGCCCCCGCGCAATTCCAGATCAAGCGCCGCGATCTTGAAGCCCGCACCGAGATCGGAGAACTCGCGCAGCGCGGCCAGGCGCTTGCGCGCGATGTCGCTTAACTCGGCGTCGGGCGGCACTAATAGGTATGCGTACGCTCTCCGGTTGGACCGGCCCACGCGGCCGCGCAACTGATACAGCTCCGACAGACCGTGGCGCTCCGCGTGGTCGATGATGATGGTGTTGGCCAGAGGAATGTCGAGGCCATTTTCGACGATCGTGGTCGAGACGAACACGTCGTACTCGTGCCGCATGAACCCCAGCAGCACTCGTTCCAGCTCCTTTTCGTCCATCTGGCCATGGCCCACACCGACGTGGCATTGGGGAACGAGTTCCTGAATCCAGGCCGCTCGGGTGAAGATCGAGTCGACGCGGTTATGGATGTAGTACACTTGCCCGCCGCGGGCCAGCTCCTGCTCGATGGCGTTGCGGATCATGTCCGGGTTGAAGTGCGCCACCACGGTCTGGATCGCCAGGCGGTCCTTGGGCGGCGTCTCGATCACGCTCATGTCGCGAATGCCCACCAGCGACATGTGCAGAGTGCGGGGGATGGGCGTCGCGCTCATGCTCAGCACGTGGACGTTGTGGCGCATCTGCTTGAGACGCTCCTTGTGGGCCACTCCGAAGCGCTGCTCTTCGTCGACGACCAACAATCCCAGGTCGCGGAACTTCACGTCTTTCGATAGCAGCCGGTGCGTGCCGATGGCGATGTCGATTTTGCCCTCGGCCAAGTCCTCCGCGGAGGCCTTGAGTTCCTTGGCGGGGCGCAGGCGCGAGAACATCTCGACCCGCACCGGGAACGCGGCGAACCTTCGTTTTAGCGTTTCAAAGTGCTGGAATGCGAGCACCGTTGTGGGCGCGAGGATGGCCACCTGCTTGCCGTCGCCCAACGCCTTGAAAGCCGCCCGCATCGCGACCTCCGTCTTGCCGAAGCCCACGTCGCCGCACAGCAGGCGGTCCATCGGATGCGGCGATTCCAGGTCGTGTTTGATCTCCTTGATCGCCGAGATTTGGTCCTTGGTTTCGGTGAACTCGAAGGCGTCTTCAAATTCGCGCTGCCAGTTGGAATCGGGCGAGAACGCGTAGCCTTCGGCCATCTGGCGCTGGGCGTAGAGCTTCAACAGCTCGTCCGCCATGTCGCGCATTTTGGCCTTGACCTTGGACTTGCGGGCGGTCCACGTGGAGCCGCCGAGCCTGTCGAGCGGGGGCGCTCCTTCGCCGCTGCCGCGATACTTTTCGACCAGGTCCAGGCGGGCGAGCGGAAGGTACAGCTTGGCGTCGTTGGCATACTCGAGCAGCATGAAGTCGCCCTTGAGATCGCCCTGGATGATTTCGCGCAATCCGGCGAAGCGGCCGACACCGTGGGTGGTGTGGACGACGTAGTCGCCGGGTTTGAGATCGGACAGGTCGGCAGCGAAGGCCGCTGCCGCGGTGCGTTCGGCTCCGACACGGGCTGAAGCCCGCGCTACCAAGTCCGAAGATCCGAAGAGGTCTTCGGAACCGATCAGCGCGACCTGGGAATCCGGGAAGATCGCGCCGCGCCGGACCAATCCCTTCACCAGATATGTGCTCGCGACGGGTCCGGCTAGGTACGCGCGTTCGGCCAGATACGGAGACGCGGCTTCGTTCGGAGCGAGACCCAACGTGAAGGGCACGGAGTACTCGCGCAGGATGTCGGCCAGCCGTTCGAGCTCACCGTTGGTGGGAGCGAATAGCGCCACGCGGTAACCCTGCTCGACCAGCGTGCGGGCCTCGGCTACCGCGACCGGCATGTTGCCCAGGAACGACATCGAAGCTCGCGTTGCGATGTGCGGGGAAGATGCGGTCAGATCGAGCTCGCGTAAGGCGACTTGCGTCCGGGGCTCTCGCAATGTCGCGAATTCTTCCCACCCGAAGAAGTTCGCGGCGGCTAGATCGGCGGCCTCCGGAGCGTCGCCCGGCTGCTGGCGCAGGCGCTTCCACAGGCGCTCCGCGGCCGTCGCGATTTGCTCGGGCTCGTCCAGCACGATCGCCGCGCCAGGGGCCATGGCTAGCAGCGAGTCGCGGCGGGGTTCATCCAGCGCGGCGCGGAATTCCCAACCCGGCCCAAAGGGCGCCCCCACCGCGCCAGAGCGGGGTTGCTCGGCCAGCGGGAGCACCTCGGCTTCCGAGATCTTCAGCACCGACCGCTGGCTGTCCACATCGAAACGGCGAATCGACTCGATTTCATCGCCGAAGAATTCGATGCGCAGCGGGCGCGTGCTCTCGGCGCTGAACACGTCCAGGATGCCGCCGCGGACCGAGTATTCGCCGACCATTTCGACCGGGTCGCGGCGCTCGTAGCCGATGGATTTGAGATGCGCCTGGATGGTTTCCAGGGGCAGCTCTTCGCCCACGCGCAAATCGAGCGCGAGGCGGCGATAGTACTCGGGGCCGTGCGTGCGGAGGAGCGCCGAAGCCGCCGGCGCCACCACCACGGGAGCCTTGCCGGCGGCGATGCGCCAGAGGCCGATGGCGCGCTGCTCGGCGATCTCGCTGTGGGGCGAAAGGTTCTGGCCGGGGAGCGTATCGAGGGCGGGCAACAGCAGGGGGCGGCCCACTTCGGGGCGTCCGACGAGAAAGTCGAAGAATGTTTCGGTGAGCTCGGCTAGCTGCTCGGCGCGCTGGTTGTCGCCGGCGAGGATCACGAGGGGACGTTCGGTCATCTGCCAAAGGAGGACGATGTAGAGGGCCTTGGCGGTGGGCGTCAGGCCGGAGAGCGCGAACGGGCCCGGCTCGTGACGGAGCAGTTGCGCCACCAGGCTCTGGAAGGCCTCGTGACGGGAGAGGGTGTGGAATAAATCGCGGACGGCGGGGTGAGTCACGGGGCATATTTATTGTAATCGGGCGGGCGCAGCGGGTCGGGCCGGCGGCGCTTGGGTTCGTTTTGTAATCGGACTGCGAGGGTGGGCGGGGCCTGGGGTTCGTTTGGTATCTGACCACGCGGAGGGCGAGGGGGGCTTGGGTTCGTTTTGTAGTCCGACGGCGCAAGGGGTGAAGGAGGAGCTCGGGTTCGTTTTGTAATCTGACAGCGCCGGGGGCGAGGGAGGCGCTTGGGTTCGTTTCGTAATCGGACCGCGCAGGCGGCGCGGAGGCGATCGAGTCGGCTGACGGACGGGCTCGGAGGGAGGCTCGGAGGGAGGCTCGGAGGCGATGGCGCCGGGTCGGATGAGTGGAGACACTACCGCTGTAGACAAACGGGGGGCGTCGGAAGAGCCGTTGCGCGCTCGAAGGCCGGGGCTGACAAAGAACGATTTCGAGAGGCTGCCGAAAAAATGGGACCGCGCCCGCACGCGGCCGGCACTTCCTCAGCAGCCCCCCCTTGGCAACCCTTGCGGAGCACGGACTCGCGCCCGCGCCCGCTCGAGTTTAGAGAGCTCTCATGCCGGAGTTTTCTCCTTCACCGGCGGAAGGACCGTCCTTCGTAGAGACGCTGCACGCCGGAGCCATGGATGGCGTGAACATCACACTCGTGCACAACGCGTCACACTCGCGCGCAACACGAGGTGGAGCCCGGTTCTCAGACGGCAGAGCGCCGGGTCTCCTCGGTCTCAGGATACAGGGGCGGGGCAAGGGTTGGGGGTGGGTCGCGGGAGTAAACGATTGAAATGGGAGGGGATGATGGTTTGGGACGGCGCGTGACCGGCGCAAAACTGCGTGACTGGCGTAAACCAAACGGCACCCGTCGCTACATGCCTATTAGTAGCAAACGGCACTGCCAGCACTGCAAGCTGATTTTCGCGGACTTCGGGGAAGTAAAATCCAACACGGAGATCCCGTTCGTAAATGTAAGCTGCCTCGCGGCAGGCGGGTCCACAACATAATGATTGTCGAGGTCGAAAGTGCCTTGCCCTGGCATTGAACTCGCAATTCATTTTTCGCCGCTGCTTCGTTCGAATTTGGTTTCAAGATGGGGTTAAGAAGCCCGAAGACGCCTAAGGCGATGGGGACCAAAGGGGTCAGCAACTTGGCCCAAGCTTCAATTCGCATCGTCTTACGGTCGAGCGCCGGCATCGGACCTATTTGACGGCCGGCGGCTTTCGCGTCAATAATCTCCTTCCGTAGAAGTTGGTTTTCCTGGCGGAGTCTGCCATTCGTTTTTGCGAAATACGTGCTAAACGCGAGCATAAGGATGGACAATGCCACGGCAACCCAGGCCAACTCGTGTGGTATTGTAGGCAACTTCGTAAACCAATACAGCGCCATTATATGTCTCCCAAGCCGATGTGCGGCCCGGAAGTGAGTATAAAACAGACTCGGGAGGCTCCGCATATTGCGACTCGCGGCCCGGTGATCGCGACCGGCTGAGGGATGGAACGAATGTCGGCCTTGGCTTCGTCTGAAAAGACGATCCGTTTCAAGCGGGTTCCTGGTTGCGGAGCCATGGTGAAGCCCAGGTCGGCTACAACGTCGTCGAAAGGAATGCCCTGGTTGCGCTTGAACCATTCTCTGGAGCGGGCCATGGCTTAAGCTTCCTCCGCGCCGATCTCCTCGTCTTCGAACGCCGAATCGACGATCGTTTCGAGCAATCCGACTAACGCCGAGAGATCTGTTTCCGGCATCCGGTCGATCACTTGATGGGCGTGTTGGCGCGTGTCGCTCATTTCCCTTGAGCCCTCAAATGCGACTGCGGACGCCGGAGTCTCTTTGCGCATCACCGGTAGGCGTCTTTGCGATCGCGGACGCGGTGGACGGTGATGGTGTCTTCGGTTTCATCAAAGATCACGCGGTGGTTGCCGACACGGAGGCGCAGCAGACCTTCGAATTCGCCGCTGAGCGGTTTGACCTTTCCTTCGCCCGTCTGGGCGTAGCGGTGCAAAGCGGTCAGGATCTGCATCGCGGTGGGCTGGTCGATTGCGCGGACCTCGGCAGGCGCATTCGGCACAAAGCGAATTCTCTTCACTCGGACGTTTGGCCGCCCTCGGAGTTGCGGATCTGGTCCATGGTGAAGCCGCACTCGGCGACGACTTGCTCGAAAGGAATGCCCTCGCCGCCCTTGCGGAAGTACTCGCGAGAAGCGGCCACTGCTCGGCGATCTTCGTCGGTCAGTTCGTCGTCTTCGTCGTGAACCATCACCTCGAGCAACTGCCCGATGGCGGCGAGTTTGCTCGTGTCAAGCTGATCAATCAACTCGTGGACGTGTTGGCGCGTGTCGCTCATCGCGAACCTCCGGACTCGGTAGTGGAAGTGCACTCAGCTTGTTTCATTTTACGCTGAATGTCGGCGTCGACGCCCTTAGACCATTTTCTGAGTATTTATAGACCATAGCCGCAGTGGCGAAAATGGGCTGTTGCGTGTTCTGAATTCACCGCAGTAAGGGCCGCGGCCACG
>Ga0209517_10000396_pt1 | contig 75637 bp, 65 predicted proteins | sample PeaSoiMetSII2010_FD_187695 | JGI IMG/M metagenome (GOLD analysis project Ga0209517, IMG submission 187695) | Peat soil microbial communities from Weissenstadt, Germany - SII-2010 (SPAdes) (version 2) | ecosystem: Environmental > Terrestrial > Soil > Wetlands > Peat | place: Germany... | reverse complement strand
TTCGATGGCGGGAAAACCGAAAGTGGCTATCCCGGATTCCATGTCTTTTTTCAGCAAATTAGACAAAAGATTCTCCGCCGTCCTTGCCCGCCATAATCAGTTTGCCGTCTTTTTCGAGCCTGCGGGCCACATTCAGAATAGTCTGCTGTGCGGCCTCAACTTCGCTTAGCCGGGCCGGTCCCATCATCGCTATATCTTCCTGCAGCATCTGGGCTGCGCGCTGGGACAGGTTTTTGAATACTTTTGTCTTGAGGTCTTCGGAAGCCGTTTTGAGCGCCATAGTGAGTTCTTCATTGCGGATTTCTTTGAGCAGTTCCCGGATGCCCGCGTCGTTGACATGCATCAGGTCGTCGAAAACAAACATCAGCTTTCTTACTTTCTCCGCAAGGTCCGTGTCCGTTTCATCGAGGAACTGCAATATGCTGTCCCCGGTTCTACGATCGCTATGATTGAGGATTTCCGCGACTACCGCGACGCCTCCAATCTGCTGTCCACGGGTTCCAATCGAGGTCAGTTCCTTTTCGAGCACTTCATCCACCTCCATGATCAGGTCGGGAGGCACGGATTCCAGGTTCGCAATTCTTGCTACGATTTCAAACTGGAGCTGCTCGGGAAGAAATGCCAGGACCTGGCTTGCTTTCTGATGTCCAAGATGGGAGACTATGATGGAAATGGTCTGCGGGTGCTCAGCCTTTATGAAGCCGGCAAGCAGTTTGGGATCGATATCCCTCAGATGTTTGAACGGAATTTTGATCTTTTCTTGATCTATTTTTGAAATCATCTCTTTTGCCTGCTCGCCGCGCATAACCGTGGGCAGCAGATTGCGAATGAACTGGTTGCCATCCACATTCACAAAGCCTTCCATCTTGAAAAGCGATGTAAACTCACCGAGCAATTCATCGGATGTTTCTTTCTTCATTCCCTCTATTGTCGACATGAGCAGGCTCAACTCTCTGATCTCATCGGTCGAAAGCTTTTTGAGGATTACGGCCGATGCTTCTTCGCCCATAGCGAGAAGGGCCATTGCTGCTTTTTGGGGTCCGTTCACCTTGATCGAGTTATTAATGGCCATGTTCCTTAGACTCCAGTGCACAATGAGCGGTTAGCAGCGAGTTGGAAAAGAAAAATCCTTCTTCTAAACTTCATCCCTCAGCCATTGCCTGATGATTTCCGTCGCCTTGTCGGGATCGTGCTTTACCAGGGCCGTTGACTTCTTGCGGAACGAGAGTTGCCCGAATGGTTTATCCAGAAGCATCGCGGTTATTTGTTCGTCAGAAGAGGGGCCGGAAGAGGGAGCAGGAAGTCTTCTGATATCGTCGGCAACCTGGCGGAATTTGCGCATGAACGGCCTTATCACGAAGACGAGCACCAGTGCGGCAAGGCCTACATTTAAGAGCATCCTTTGCCAGCTTTTGAAAAGCTGTAGATACTTGTTTTCGGCTTTGACCATTTCTGCGCCGGGCATATCGGAAGCGAACGGAATATTGGAAACCGTAATCTGGTCTCCACGAGTCTCGTTATATCCAACTGCCTTCCTGACCAGGTCCTCCATGGATTTCATTTCCTCGGCAGTCCTTGCAATGTAGGTCTGCTTTGGCTTGCCGTCTGCGCCCGGTTTGTTATCATATTTCCCGTCCACTATTACCGCCACGGAAAGTTGCTTTATGTTTCCGGGTACCTGGACGACCTGCTTGGTGATTTTGTTTATTTCGTAGTTTACGACTTCACGCTGCCTGTTTGACTGTTTGACCGGTTTTGCGGCTTCTCCTGCCTGGGGAGAATTCTGCAAAAGCTTTCCTTCGAGGTTGAGAGGGGCGTCCGGATTGCCCTTCGCGACGCCCGCTTCCTTGCCTTCCGTACTTTCGGTGGTCCTCTGCTGGCTCCTGATGACTGCGCTGTCCGGGTTGTATGTTTCCTCCGCAATCTGAATCTGATCCATCTCCAGATCGAGCGCAACCCTGGCCAGCACCCGGTTTGACCCCACCACCTGCTCCAGCATGCTCTGGACCTTCTGGCGAAGGTCATCCTCCATGCGCTGCTTGCGTTCGAGTTGAGTGTTGCTGAGTTGCGAAGCGTCTTCCTTGTTCTTTTTGTACAGGACCTGTCCGTCGGTGCTCATAACGGTTATTCGATCTTCTTCCAATCCCCTGACGGTGGCCGCGACCAGGTGAACCAGCCCCTGGAGTTCCTTGTCGGCCATTCGCGCCCCGGAACGAAGCTTAAGGACCACGGCGGCGCTGGGCGGCTTCTGGTCTTCCTTGAAAAGACTTTCTTCGGGCATAACAAGATGTACCCTGCTCTCCATCACTTCGCTCATGCCATTGATGGTCCTGGCCAACTCTCCCTGGAGCGCTCTTTGGTAATTGATTTTCTGAACGAATTCCGTGCTGCCCAACTTCTGCTGGTCGAAAATTTCGAACCCCATTCCCGACCCTTTGGGAATACCGTCGGAAGCCAGGGAAAGCCGTGTTTCATAGAGCCCCTCCCTTGCTACTTCTATGCTGCCCTCGGAAATATGGTATGGAATTTTTTTCGCTTTAAGGGACTGCGCAATTTCTCCCATGTCGTTCTGAGATAGCCCGGAGTAAAGCGGGACAAAGTCGGTCCGGTTGTTTAGATAGAACAGAAAAGCCAGAGCGCCGGCCAATATCACGACCGCTCCGGCATAGGAAATCTTTTGTGGGAGGGTGAGGGTCTTGCAGTAGTCGTAAAGCCTTCGCAGATACTGCAGCGCTATGTTCATCTTCGGTAGTCCCTTTGGTCAGTGAGCAGTGAGAAGAAGGTTTGTTTCTAGAACTGCATGTGCATTACCTCATGATATGCGTCCAGGGCTTTGTTGCGGACTTTGGCCAACATGCGCAGTCCCATGTCGGCCTCTTCCAGTCGAATCATGGTTTCGTGGATATTGGTTGCGCCTTTGACCGAGCTTTGTTCCATGGCGGTGTCCGCATCATTTTGGAGCTTGTTTACATCCTCAATTTTCGATTTCAACTGGTCGGCAAATGAAACAGAGCCGGTCCCGCCGGGGCCTTTGGGCATCGTTGCGCCGAGGGCGCTCTCAAATAGGTTTTTGGTGATCGGATCTATACTCATGACTGCTCCTGTTTCCGGGAAGCGGAAAGCGGAGAGCGCGAAGCTCGAATAAAGCCTCTTGCCTGACCGCCCCTTGCCCTTCGCTGATTGCTGCTCTCAGTCACTACTTCGCCCCTATGTCAATTGACTTCATAGCTAACTGCTTTGCGGTCTGAAGCGCGGCGAGGTTTGCTTCATATGATCTGCTGGCGTTCATAATGCTTGCCATTTCCTCCACCGGATTGATATTGGGCGTAAGCACGATGCCTTTTTCGTCCGCATCCGGGTTCCCCGGATCATAGAGTTGTTTGAAATCCCGTCCGTCCGAAACAATTTCAGAGACATTCACTTTTTCGGCCCCTTCGCCCATCGCAGAGCTCAACTCACCGGCAAAACTGTCGACGGGCGTCGATTCATAGATTACCGTCTTACGCTGATAAGGCGTGCCGTCGGCTGTCTTCGTCGTATTAGCGTTGGCCAGGTTGGAGGAAAGAACGTTTATCCAGGTACGATTGGCCTTCAGGCCTGATGCGCTTATTTGCATCGCTGATTCAAGGTCCATCATACACCTCCTTCAGTTATTGCCGTTTTTAGCATTGTGAATTTCTTGTTCAGCATGCTGACCATATATTGATATTCAATGCTGTTTTTGGTCAGATTCACCATTTCCGTATCCAGATCCACAGGACCATTTTCGACTACTTCCGGCGTTTCCATCGCCTGAACAGGATCATCCGGGGCCAAATGGCTGTCGTTTGAGCGAACCATGTGAAGCACCTGATCTTCGAGCGACTGGCGCAGCGCGTTTTCAAACGAGAGTCCTTTTGCGGTGTAACCCGGCGTGTTAATGTTGGCCAAATTACCCGAGATCAGTTTCTGATTAATCGAATTCAGGCTCAGCCGGTCTTCGATCATCTGTAGCGTCTTATCGAACACAATGCCGTTGCTCATTCAAACTCCTTTGCTGTTTGCTTTGTTATGAGCAAATCCCGTACCAGTGTTAAACAGAGTGGTCAATCGTCGGCGACCGGTGGTCTGAAAAAACTAAAAAAACAGTGGTTAGTGGACAGTGGCCGGTTCAGGGGGCGGAAAAAGAAGAAAAGTCAGTCAAATGACAGCGGAGGGGTGGGCAGAGCAGTCATTATTTTGTCAATTATTTGACCGACAATTGGCCACAGCTCTCACGATATTCGGCGAGCTTGTTTCGGAGGGTCCTGACGCTGATACCCAATATTTCGGCGGCCCTGGTCCGATTGCCGTCAAAAGTGGAAAGGGCCTTCTCGATCATTATCTTTTCCACATCACAAAGCGGCATGAGGGAAAGCCCGGAAGGCTGCGCCGAGCACTCTTCGAATCCCTGGTCCAGGATTACGTACTCCGGACTTAGCACAGGCGAGTCCGAAATCAGCACGGCACGCTGGACCACGTTTTGAAGTTCGCGGACGTTGCCCGGCCACGAATAGTCTTCCAGCCTTTTGAGCGATTCATGTGCAAAGGATCTGATTTTACCGCCGTTTTCGGCGCTGTATCGGGCAAGGAATGACTCGGCCAGCGGAACTATGTCGCCCGGCCGCTCTCTTAGGGGAGGAATTCTAAGCGGAATAACATTGAGACGGTAGTACAGGTCTTTTCGAAATTTTCCTTCCCTTACCTGTTCTTCGATCCTTATGTTGGTGGTGGCAATGACCCGGACGTCAACCGGCACCGGATATTTGCCGCCCAGCCGGTCCACTTCGCCTTCCTGCAGGACCCGCAGAAGCTTTGCCTGCAAGTGCAGCGGGATCTCGGTGACCTCATCGAGCAGAAGCGTCCCTGTGTGCGCCAACTCGAACTTGCCCTCCCTGTTTCTGACCGCTCCCGTAAAGGCCCCTTTTTCATACCCGAACAGTTCGCTTTCCAGGAGAGTTTCAGGAAGGGCGGCACAGTTTAGCGCTACAAAAGGGTTGTCTTTTCTGCCGCTATGGTTGTGAACGTATCGTGCAAACAGTTCCTTGCCGGTCCCACTTTCCCCTTGAATGAAAACGGTTGCATTGCTGGGGGCGATTTTTCCGGCAAGGGCCTTGATAGAGCGCATGCCCGGGTCCCCGGTGATTATCGGGTCGTCCTGGGCGTTAGGCATCACTTGCTGACCGGTTCGCTGTTTTGCCGCCTCGATGAGTTCGATTGCTTTTGTCAGGCGTTCCGGATCAAAAGGTTTGGTCCAGAAATCATAGGCCCCGCGTTTGACATTCTCGACGGCATCGTCGAGCTTTGGTTTGCGAGTGAGTACGATAACCGGTACAGGCGTCTCCAGGTTGCGGGCGGTTTCAAGAAAATCCGCGGTCTGGGCGGCGGCGCCATTCAAATGAAGAAGCACGAGCCCCGGGGATTCCTTTCGGAGCAGGTTCTTTGCCGATCTGGCCGAGTCTGTGAGAAAACATAGATGCCCCTGATCTCTTAGAAAAGAGGAAAGTTTTTGGGCATCGTTGGAATCGGTTTCAATCAGTAGTACGTTCATCAGTCGTCAGCAATCTGTCCAAAATTATACGGTGTTCCCACTCAGTCCTCAGTCCTCAGTCCTCAGTCCTCAGTCCCGCATTTAGTCCTGCTTCACCTGGCTCAAATCAATTGTATTGATCTGCTGCTGGGCCACCGGGCCCCAGAAGGGGTCTTCGCTCGCCTTGAGTTGGATCAAGCTCTGCATGGCTTTATCGGTCTGACCTGCCGCCATGTAAAGCTTTGAAAGCTCATACATAAGCCCATTTTTCCCATCTTCCCCGGAAACCTGAATTGCCTCATCCATCATCTCCGCCGCTTTAGAGAACTGCTTTTGTTCGGCTAAACACTTGCTCAGCGTCAGCATAGTCGAGCGACGGGTAACGGCATCGGCTGTTTGTTCCCGTTCCATCGCTTTTTGGAGAACGGGAACTGCTTCATCAAACTTTTTCGCCTTGTAGAGACAATTTCCGTAGGCCTCGTAGGAATCAGGGTCCTCCATCTCGAATTCTTTTCCCTTCAGAAGAGCTTTTGCAAAAGACTTTACAGCCTCGGCGTATTTCTGATCGCGATAGAAAATATGCCCGAGTATCTCGGATTTCTTAAGGTCAAACGCATCGCCCTGAACCAGTTTGCAATACTGGAAAGACCTGCCGCTGTCGTTTATGCGGAGCGCGTAAAGCGCGCAGCGCAGCAGCAGGTCACCTTCCTTTCTTTGGCCCTTTGCGATTAACTTGTCAAAGATTTCAAGCGCGTTCGAGTAAAGCTTCAACGATGAATAGCTTTCGGCAACCTGCTCAAGCGCGCCCGACGATTGGAACGAGTCGAACACGCGCCGATAATTTTCATACAACTGAGCCACCTTCATGAAATCTTTCTTCGAAAAGTATTGTCCTGCAAGAAGGCGGAGAATCTTCTCCCTAAGCTGCGAAGCCTCACCGGGGGATGAGCCGTCCTTTTTTACCGGAAAGGCCCCGTCCATCAGTTCCAGGCTGCGCGCCGGGTTGCCTTGCCTGATCTCGATCGCGGCAAGCTTCATTGAAAGGATTTTATGGAGGCTTGGGGAGAGATCTTTGCCGAGCAGATCGTTATAAATAGCGATAGCCTGGTCCGGCTTGTCCTTTTCCATCAACTCTGTCTGGCGCACATTACAGATCAGGTCCCCTTCGGAATCTTTGTAATATTTGCCTATAAATGAATATAACTTGCCGGCGGCGCCAAGATCTCCTTGGATCAGAAAAATTTCAGCCACCTTTGCCAGGACGACGTCCTGATCCGGGGCGCTTTCCTGGTAGTTTAGAAACCTTAGCAACCGTTCCCTCGCCTTATCCAAATTGCCGAGGGCAAACTGCGCCTCTCCGATGTAACGCTGAACATCGGGTTTTTTCGTGTAATAATCAGGTACCTGGCCGATACAGTATTCGAGCATCTCCAGGGCTTCCTTGTTCACCCCCAGAGTCAGGTACTCCCTGCCAAGCTCATAGTAGGCCGCAGCCTTGTCATCTTTTTCCGCCGCTTCGCGCAGTGCCCAGCGGAAAGCCTCCATGGCCTCCACGTAGGCCTGCTTCTTATTTAATATTTCCCCTATGCCCAGCCAGCAGCGGCACGCGACTGGATGGTCCGGCCATTCGGAGACCACCTGCCTGAACAGTTTATCCGCTTTTGCAAATTTTCCCATGACCATTTCGGCAAGCGCCGATCTATATATGGCTAACGGGGCAAGGGAACATCCAGGGCCTGCTTTCAACGCAACGGTGTATGCCTCGAATATTTCAGGAGCGCAAAGCACGAGGTTTCGAGAACAGTCTTCGAACATTGCGTTTGCGTTCGCGTAGAGGGAAAGCGTATTCGCGTCGGGTTCGACAAAGGCCCCGGGCTTCGAAGTGGACTCCACAGGGGGTGGACCGGATATATCTTTTGCCGATTGCGCAATGGCTAAACCGTTTTTGATCGGCGCAGAGGTTCGGGATCCGAAAAGCTCCGAAGTTTCCACTTTTTTTAGTTCGATTTGAGGCATTTTTGCCGGGGTTTTTTCAACGGAGGCCTCGGGTAAGCCGGAATCCGGGGCTTTTGCCTTGCCGGTTTGAGCGGACTGAGGTTCCGCTGTTTTTGCTGAAGGGGTCAGCTCCAATATCAGTTTGTATTCCCCGTTTTTCCCCGGTTGCACACTTGAAGAGACAGACGTGTTTTTCTGGCTGAACAAAACTTCGAAAAAGCTGCTCTCCCGCCTGAATTTGACCTCTTTTGCCGCCATCTTGCCGCCTTTGAAAACTTTATCGGGGAGCTTTGCAGTCATCTGTGAAAAGAAAACGGAAATTCCATCGGCGGACGGAGGGCCGATCTGCTTCGGCTTGGCCCCTTCAGCGTCAAAAATCAGACACGTCCGGTTTCCTTTAACCGAACACCGAATGCTCTTTATCCTGGTCTCCGATTTATCTTTCTCGGCAGCGCCGCACCGGGGCAGGGCAATGCCTGCGATTATGCAGCAGGCAAATAGAAGGCCGAGCAGGGTCTTGAGTTTACTCATCCGGATACAGCCGTTAATGTAATGGTTAACTGCGAACACTTGCTATTCCACGATCAAGGTGAGCAAGGGATATGCCAAAACAGTCGTCAGTGGCCTGTGGTCAGTCTTTAGAAAAATTGTTCCTTGCCGCCGCCGAAGGTTTGAGTAGCGAGCCCCGCCGGCGGTCCCACCGCCTGATTGACAGCATCCTTGTCCACTTCTTAAATTTATGATCGCAGGGCTGTGACGGTTTTCAGTCGTTGGGTTTCAATTCTGAGTTAACGGAAAACTCATAACTCGAAACTCAAAACTCTTCCGAGTCCGCACTGCTCGTCCAGCCTCGTCGAAAGGAGAAACAGATGAAAAAACTTATATTGACGCTTCTAGCGGTCCTGGGACTGCTGGGCTTCGTCGGAGTGACCGGTTCCTTTGCTGTTGCCCCGGAAAGTTGTGGAGACCAGGGTATATATGGTATGCAGCCGGCTTTGCCGGATATGGACACTGGCGCGGCCCATGACTTTAACTTCGGCGCTGGAGACGGTGCGAGTCCCTACCCCACTTATCAGCACCCCGGAAAGTAGGGCTGGATATACCTGTTGACTTACGGTTCCCTCTTATGTCAACAATACCGGATGGCGGCGCCAGGGAAGATTTGGCTTGCCCGCTGCCTGACTGCCGGCAAGGAAGGCGGCCCAACATTTGCCTTCGGGCAGGATTTCCGTTCATTTGCATGTCCACACTGGGGCTGGTTCCCGGCGGTAAAATCGGAGGATACACACATGGCAGCGATGAATACACGAGCGGAGCTGGAGAAAACCTATCGGGAGCGTGCTCTCAAGCTTTTCCCGAAGATCTGTGCAAAGTGTGGGCGCGAGTTCACAGGCAAGCGGCTTCGCGAGCTTACGGTTCATCACAAGGATCACAACCACAATAACAATCCCGCTGATGGCAGCAACTGGGAACTGCTGTGCCTTTTCTGCCATGACAACGAGCACTCCCGGTCCATGAACGGGGATTGGTATGACGAGGTGACACCGGGCGAGCAAAGAGAGGCGCCGGTTACGTTCAGTCCGTTTGCCGGACTCGATGCCTTGCTGAAGAAAAAGAAGTAGCCGCCACATGGCTTGAAATCATCTTTCCTTTTAAGATTCTTTTCCCACCATCAGGCATTTTTTCGGTGCCCTGCCAAAATTCAGGATATATTTCAACACCAAGATGCAAGATGCATGAAGATTATTGTGCAGTCATAGGCACGTTGTTCCGATACCTATTTTGAGATGGTTCTTCAATTGCGTGGAGCGGCGGAGATGGCTGAAAAGGAAATCGATCTTTGGGTAACGCGGCTTGTTCAAGCGAATATGCCCATTTTTACCCGCACTGTTGAGCGCGTTGCCGCAATGGCAAACAACGAGGAGAGTTCGCTTTCAGAACTTGCCTGGTCGATTCTTGAAGACCCGGCCCTCACCACGCAGGTGCTTAAATTGGCCAACAGCATATATTACAATCCCTACTCGAAGCGGATCAACACGGTTAGCCGGGCTGTAATGAGGCTGGGATCAGATACAGTAAAAGAGATATGCCTGACAATCTCGTTGATTGAGACCGTACTTTCCAGTCGGCACAAAGAAAAAGTGGCTTTAGAGATCGCAAGGGCATTTCACGCGGCCGTTCAGGCCAAAAAAATGGCAATCCGGCTCGATCTGGCCGAACCGGAGGAAGTTTTTATAGCGGCGCTCCTCACTCGTATCGGCAACATAGCCTTCTGGTGTTTTGCCGGGGAGGCCGGAGACAGGCTCGAGAGTGCTATGCTGTATGCCGAGCGCGAGGATAAGGCCGAGATGGAGGTCTTGGGATTCAAACTTGAACGGTTGACCCTGAGGCTCAGCCATGAATGGAAATTAAGTGACCTTCTTGAGCGCGCCTTGCAGAATAAGAACGGAACCGACCCCCTGGTCCACAGCGTAAGGCTCGGATATGCTGTTGCACAGGCATCTGAGAAAGGCTGGGATTGTCCTCAGATCATAGAAATTATTAAAGAAGCAGGTGATTTCCTCAGTCTTTCTGAGAAGGAGACGACCAAAACTCTACATGAATCAGCCAGGGACGCCGCTGAGATCACTGAATCCTGCGGAGCAAAATCAATCAGCCGCCTGGTTCCGCGTCCTGCAGAAGTATCGCCTCAATTACCAGTTCAGACCATAGAGATCAAGCCCACCGCTAAGATCACCGAATCCTGCGAAGCGAAAAAGAGCGGCCTGCTGATTCCCCGCCCTGTGGAAGCGACTTCTCCATTGCCCGGGCAAATCGCAGGAGACAGACAAAAATACCCGAAACCCGATCCCGGTGTACAACTGTGCAGCCTTCGCGACCTTTCGACCCTTGTGGCATCGGGAAGAGGAGATGTCAACATGGTGCTCTCGATTGTTTTGGAGGGCATCTATCGCGGAATAGGGATGGATAGGGTCATGTTTTCGTTGCTTACGCCCGACCGGCAGCATCTCAAGGGAAAGTACGGACTCGGGTGGACAGATGATGGCTATGTCGAGAGTTTCATCACCAGCGCAAATTCAGGGATGCTCAATATTTTCGGTTTCTTGCTAAACAACAGAAAGCCGATCTGGGTGCCCCAAAAACCGGACAATTTTATCAAACCGCTCCTGACGGAGGAGTTGTCAAAGCTAACTGGAGGCGGCCCGTTCTTTGCCATGCCGATTGCCATCAAAACAGTGGCGATAGGAATTATCTGCGCGGACAGAAGCCTGAGCGGCCTCGAACTGGATGAGGAAAGCTTTGAGAGCTTTGCTTTCTTTGGCCAGCAGGCCAATATGAGTCTGAGCTCGCTGGCCGGCGGCTGAACCTGGTGAAGAAGGCGACTCGCAATAGCCCCCCGGAAACGATAGACAGGTGAAATTGAAGCGAAGTCAATATATGTAGTCTATTATGGGTTGTGCGCCTTACGAATTTTTTCCAGCAGATCTACAATATGCTGGTAGCGTTTCAATCCGGAAAGCCAATCATTCGGAATGGCCTCAAAGCCGAGGTGAGCCCCCAGGATCATTCCCACCACCAACCCCCGCGCGGCAGAATCTCCTCCGGCCATGACGTTTTCCACGAGGGCCTCTCTCAGATTGCCTTCATATTTGTCGATAAGATGCACAACCGATGGGAAGGCATGCCCGACATCACAACTTTGGCCGAACTTGAGAATGGCGCTCCGTGTGTCGCTTCGCGCACTTTCGATGCCTTCCGCCGTCCATTGTCCGAGAAGGGATTGCCTGAAGTGCTCCTCCCTTACTTCCCGCATGGCAAATATGGGTGTTTCTCCTTCGAGTACCTTCCAGATGACTCTGGCAAAAAAGTCGGAAACGTGGATTATCGAAGGGTTGTCGTGTGTCATTGCCGTTTGAATTTTAGCACTTGAAAGGAGTTTTTCGAAATCATGGCGGTAGAGGTAGGCCAGTGGGGCAATGCGGGCAGCGCCGGCCATGTCGGAGGAAGATGAGCCGGATTTTTCGGGGTTTTTCCCGGATGCGAAGTTGGCAAGGGTCGCCTTGGTAGCCTTATCGACATAGCCGTTGTAGGTTTCAAAGAGTTTTTTCCATCTGCGGGCAAAATCATCGATGTCAAAGCCCGAAGATGCGGCAATGGATTCCAAGAGCACAAGTGTTTGGTCTCCATAGTGGGTGAACCCGCCCAAATCTTTTGTGGTATGATAGGAGTTCTCAAGAGGCTTCAGCAGGCCTTCAACTCTTCCAAACCTGCGGTCAATTTCGCCGGTATCGTAAATCCAATGTGCTCCCAGGGCCAGTGAATCGGCTGCAAAGGAAGCCACGACCATCGCGTCAGCTTTGTCTTGCATTGTTTTTCCTCGAACCTGGGGTGAATTGCTTCACGTTATTTAATGTATTCTGGAATATAAGAGCAATAAAATGCGTGTAAACCGCGATGTGGGAACTAGCTCAGGATGGCTTGTCCTTATGTCGCCTTGAAATGTCGCTCCGTTCCGGCTATGATTAAATATAGCGTTGCGTTCAAATCGAGTGATTCGGGAGGGCATAAAGCGCTCCCTTACAAAAGAGCCGCGTGACGGTGCCGCAGGGGTTTATCCCCGCCCGCCCCATTGGACTTTAATAATAATGAGAAAGGAAAAAGGTCATGCAGGGCCCAGAGCTAAAGCTGTCCAAAGGCGATTGGGTGTTCCACCCTCGAATGCCTGATTGGGGTTACGGGAAGGTCCTGGAGGTATTGAGCGGGAACAAAGGGCGTGTATTCTTTTTGCTCGCGGGTGAGAAAAAACTGTCCTGGGAACACTCCGGTTTAGATAGGGTCGAAGGCGATACAGCATCTCAAACGGCCCTGGACGGCCAAATCACGGAATTCAAGGAAAAGCTCGCAAGGGATCTCCTCACATCCGAAGAGCTTAGCCATGGAGTAACTTGCACTCCGTGCGATTCGCTCTCTCAGAAATGTGAATTGTGTAATAGCTCCTCAGACAAGGGTCTTCGGGTCTACAGCTTCAGCCAAAAAGGGAAACTGTGTCTCTGCGATATGTGCAGGGACCGCATAATGCTGGAAACCAGGGACAGAGCAGCAATCAACCAAAGCATCATGGAGATGGAGAAGAGGAGCAGGAAGGCGGCTGCTGATGAGAAGAAAAAAAAGAAGCTGAAAGCGGTAAAAAAATGAAATTGGCTCTAATATCTTACATAAGGCCAGAGGAGAGCGAAATATGAATATTCATGTCGGTAATTTAGGTTTTAACGTCACTGAAGAAGATTTGAGAGCCCTTTTCTCCGATTTTGGAGAGGTATCTGCTGTGAACATTGTAAAGGAAAGGTCCTCCGGACAGTCAAAAGGCTTTGGATTTGTGGAAATGCTGAATAATTCGCAAGCAGACAAGGCTATGAAAGCACTGAACGGGTCCCGCCTTAAAGAGCAACTTATAAAGCTAAGTCAGGCAAAACCACCTGCTAAACGAGCTCAACGCGGGCCAAGATATTAGTTGCCGGCGACATTAAGCGAATCATTTGAGTTTAACAATCACCACCATGCACCGTGGGTGCACGAATAAGCAAACCCATACAGGAGCCATTTTCAAACATGTCATTTAATTCGCTCGGCCTCTCGGCCGAATTACTTCGCGCCGTTGCCGATCATGGCTACAGCAAACCAACTCCCGTTCAACGCCAGGCAATCCCCATCATTCTTGAAAAAAAGGACATTTTGGCCGGTGCTCAAACCGGCACGGGCAAAACTGCCGGTTTTGCTCTGCCCCTATTGCAGCTCTTGAGCAAACGTAGCGTCACAAAGGTAAAGAATAGCGTCCGCGCTCTGATACTTACCCCAACCCGTGAGCTTGCAGCCCAGGTCGAAGAGAGTGTGGCGGCCTACGGGAAATATCTGCCGTTGAAATCGGCGGTTATCTTTGGCGGGGTCAATATCAATCCGCAGATCGACAAACTCCGCCGAGGCGTCGATGTCCTGGTGGCGACCCCGGGACGTTTGCTGGACCATGCCCAACAAAGAACATTGAATCTTTCACAAGTCGAGATATTGGTAGTGGACGAAGCAGATCGGATGTTGGATATGGGATTTATTCGAGATATCCACAGAATAATCGCTCTGCTGCCGAGACAGCGGCAAAACCTCATGTTCTTCGCCACTTTCTCCAATGAAATCAAAACACTTGCCGAAAATTTGCTGAACTCCCCGGTCCTCATTGAGGTGGCCAGTCGCAATACCGCCTCGGAGACAATTGAACAGTTGGTCCATCCTGTGGATCGCATCCGTAAGCGCGAGTTGCTCTCTTTTCTTATCGGTTCCAAAAATTGGCGGCAGGTTCTCGTATTCACCCGAACCAAACACGGCGCGAACAAACTGACCAAGCAACTCGAACAGGATGGAATCAGTGCGGCGGCCATCCACGGCAACAAGAGCCAGGCGACGCGAACCCGGACATTGGCGGGCTTCAAGCACGGTGATGTTCGTGTGTTGGTTGCTACTGATATTGCATCACGAGGACTCGATATAGATCATTTGCCGCATGTGGTAAATTTTGAACTGCCCAGTGTGTCCGAAGATTACGTGCACCGTATCGGCCGCACCGGTCGTGCCGAACGCGAAGGAATTGCCATATCACTCGTCTGTATTGATGAGCAGTACCAACTAAAAGAAATCGAACGTCTACTCAAGCGCACAATCCCACAGGAAATCATCAATGGATATGAACCCGACCCGTCGATAAAGGCCGAACCGATCTCTATGGGGCGAAATAATCCGAATCAGCGCCAGGGAGCGAATTATCTGCCCGGCAAAGCTTGGAGCACTGCGGATAGTCCCAATCGCGCTGCCGGCCGAAAACATGGCGCAGGCAAAAAGCGCTTTAAGGAAGGCCCGGATCAAGGCCGTGGAACACCAAGATCCGAGCGCCGTTCGGACTGGTGAGGCTGCTTTGTCCTTCCGCTGTATGAGTGTTAGCTCATTTAGCCTTATCCTTCAGAAAATGTCGCACTGCGTCGGGAGAGGTCCCAACTGCCGTTACAGCGTTTTTCAACTGAAACTCGGAGCAGGTGAACTTCTGACACCAATATTTGATTTCGTTCAGTTCGTGAGGATTGACTCTGTTGTTAGCATAGGGTCCTCGCTTTACTCTGGGAATGGACATTGGCGCCTCCGTTTCAAATGGCGGCACCCGCTCCGTGTGTGAAAAAGAGGATGCCGCAAAAGCTGTTTCCGGGCTGTAACCGGAAGGTCCTGTCTATTTTGGTGTCGATATTAGGCAAACAGGAATTTCCGCAAATTATAGTATATCATTTCGTGGAATGAATGGATATGGGGGAGATCGCACGGTGAATCGGCAGCGCCGCCTTCCACGGCGGCGTTGAGGGAAAGGATTATAGGGCAGTGGTCATAAAATTTTCGCTCGAAATGCTCGACGCTGAGTACATTGAACTGGTGAAGCTCCTGAAGGCGACAGGTGAATGTCTGAGTGGGGGGCTGGCCAAGTTCGTCATCAACGAAGGGAAAGTGCGGGTGGACGGGGTCGTTGAGCTCCGCAAAGGCGCCAAGATCAGGCGGGGACAAAAAGTGCAGTACAAAGGGGACACGATTGAAGTCGGGTAACTTAAGCCGGACTAAGCTCAGCGCGGCATAGCAACGAGCAAAAACTTCGCGTTCTCCTGCTCCTCTGCTCCTCCGTGGGACTGGCGTTTGGAGCGGTCCGGAAGGCCCGCCAGGGTCACGAAGAACACGAAGGAGCCACGACCGACAACCCGGCCGCAATCCGCCGACTTGTTCGAGGGGCCACGGTCGATCTTGAGGTCCACAAAGAAAACCAATCTAGATAAGCACCTTTGTGGCCTTTCGAATCTAAAAAGTATTGGTCGGACACGAAGAAGAGAAAGTACACGAAAACCCTTCTCATACAAGATCCCCGGCAATGATTTTCCTTCGTGCTCTTCGTGTATCCTTCGTGCTCTTCGTGACCAAAAAAAGCATTCAAATCTAAAGTTAACAGCATTGGGTAGGACCTGGCGAAAATGAGGGTGGTATCCAATATAGGAGATATATGGTAGCTGGAATCGAGCCAAAAAGCAAAACGCAGGTGAAAAAAGAGATGACCGCTTTGCAGACCCTTGGCGAGAAGCTCATGGAACTCACCGCGAGCCAGCTAAAGAAGATCGAAATGCCGTTGGAACTCCGGGATGCATTGCTCTTTGCCAAGACGATCAACAGGGGTGAAGCGAGGCGGCGGCAACTTCAGTATATTGGAGTCCTTATGCGTGAGGCCGATCCGGAGCCCATTCAGGAGGCTTTGGATACCATTGGCAGTGGGCATATACTCGACGAGAAAAAATTTGAAGAGATCGAACGATGGCGCGATGAACTGGCAGAGGGAAACAATGGGCCCCTGGAGGAAATCCTGAGCCGATTCCCGGGAACTGACCGCCGGGCGCTTCGCCAGTTGGTGCTCAACGCCCGGAAAGAGCGGGTAGAGAAAAAACCTCCAAAAGCATCACGGGTCCTGTTTCGGTTTTTAAAAGCACTCTCTGAGCCTTAAAAAGCGCGGGGAGCTGCGCCCCCCACACCCCCTTCGCCGCTACGCGGCTCGTTATTGCGCTGCCGGCGGCCCCCCGCTTAACGAGTGCGGCCGAATTCCGTGTGCGGATATCTTTAAAGTGAGAAAACATTCCCTCACGTTTTGAGAGTTATGAAAATTACTTCTTGTACACAACTTCGTATAAAGGTCTGGACAGGCGTAGGATTGGTAGCGCGGAGAGACTGTGTCGCAAAGCCTCTGGTTCACTTATTTCCCCCCTTTTCTAAAGGGAGCAGGGGGAATTTTATGTCCGAGCATTTTCTGAATTACGAAACAGCCTCGGAAGCGAAACACATCAGAAACTTTTCGAATCGGGATACGATTATATCGAACCGGCGTCAATTCGGGATGTCTGTTCCACACGGTGAATCTTCCCTGGCGGTAGAGCAGCCTTCCACGGCGGCGTTCGTCATATCTTTGCCAATCTCGCAAAAATCTTGCCCCGCGATTCGGTAAAAAAATGATCCGAAAAGCTTTAGGATTTACGCCTCTTCCATTTCTTAATAATGAGGAGAGATGCACTCACTTTTCGGGGTAATCCATTAGTCCGAACGACCAAGCTTACCCGCCGGGCGCGAGGGGGTTTGGGAATTCCGGAAAGCCTACAAGCCCGCCGGATCAGGTGTAGCGCCTGGCTCGGCGTTTTGCCAAGGTCAACTGCATCCGTGTTCTACTTGCTTCCCGCGCTCAGTGACGTGACGTGCCATTTCGGTTACTGTTGATCCAATGGGCGATCAATTGGGATAATTAAGCCGAGCATCCCGAAGACGATCATCCACAGTCGACGGTGGCGATCTTCAACCCGTAGCAGTTCGCTGGGATTGTCCGCGTCCACGTCGCCGTGATTAATAGCGTTTCGGATATTGTACAACCTGTCCTGCTCCGGCTTCATCCTGAAGCACTCCATGACGTATTGATTTGCCCTTTCGCGGAAACAGACCTGGAGCACGTGGCTCGCCTTGGCGACGAAGCCCGGATCGACGAACGATTTGTAACACTCTGAAACAGCGGCCACGTCCAGCTTGCTTTCCCGCTCCGTTATGAACGCATCGATGCAGGCCTGTTTCTCGGCCTTCGTCAGTTTAGGCTGTGGGCTAAGTAGACAAACCGCTTCTACAAGGCACTCGAAGGCGTTCCAATATCCCGCGTACACACGAAGGACATCACTACGGTATCCTTCCATCATCAGTTGGCGCGGTTCGCGAATCCAGTACAGCGCCGACCGTACTTTTCGTGCTACCGGGGGAGACAACGTCCTTAGCGCCTCAACCACTGTCCTAACCCGATCGGGTTCAAGTTTATCCATGCCCCCGGCCATCGAGCCATGGGTCACGTGCGACCACCAACCGCTCCCATTGTTCCCCCAGTTCAGCGCCGCCACCACACCGAGAAGGGTGTTGATCCGGGCGGCGGCCTCGACCAGCGCCTTCACCGACCTCTCGGGTATCTTCACTCGGGCCTTTAGAACGCAGACCGCCGACTTGATAAAGCTGGTAGTAACTTTTTCGGGTTCGATCGTGATACCGAGTTCGGGGAAGTCCAGTTCAGCTGATAGGGCGTCAAAGTCCCCGTAGATAAGCACTACGAGGTCGTCACCCCAACCAGACGGCCACTGGTCGACCCGCATTTCTAGCATTGCCAACCCTCTGGCATGTCCTTCCCGAAGTCCACTGGTAATCAATTCCTCGGTTTTCTTGCGCAAGATGCTGAAGAAGTGATCTGCCTCTGTCGCCCCTGCATTTTCGTTGTCAGTCGCTGCCGCGTTCGGTTGCGGCTGGTCATTTCTATTCTGGGCCGTCATAGCTTCACTCTGAACACCGTCTGTTTGAAAGCATCAAGGGTTATCTCACGGTCGACGCAAAACTCAAAGTGGGTGACCCGGACACCAGCTATCAAGCTACCCCGAGCACTTGCTGCTATACTACATCCCACCCAGGCTTAATTCAATAAAATCAACATATCTTGCCAATTTAGAAAGATTCCAGTTTGTGGGATTCGGTAAACAAATGATTCGAAAAGGGCGAAAGTCGCCCCATTTTCCAAGGGCAAACAGAGACATAATAAAGAGTAATTTGCACCCACCTACGACTTCGGCCAGAGCCAAGCTGCACCACGGGCTCCGCTGGAATCCCCATGCATGTTGCGGATGATTGGCGTCTCCGCCTCACAACCGAATACATAGGATGGTAACTGCGGGGGCACCAAGTCGTACAGTTCATCTACGTTACTCATACCCCCACCGAGAACGACTACGTCTGGGTCTAAGATATTAATCGCATGGGCGAGGGATCGAGCCAAACGATTGGCATATCGCTTCAATGCTTCCTTGGCAGCAGCATCCCCGTTACGGGCAAGGGTGACAATCTGTTCCCCATTCAGCTTACCAGGCTTGTAACCTGTCAATTCATTCGTTGCCAGTGCGTACTCGTCCGAAAAACCTGTTCCGGAGATCCATTTTTCGATGCAGGAAGACTTCCCGCACCAGCATAGAGGGCCAGGGTATTCCTCCTCAGTCATCCAGGGTAGTGGGTTGTGTCCCCACTCACCGGCGACCAGGTTGACACCCGCCCATGGCACTCCATCAATAGCAACACCGGAGCCACAACCAGTTCCGAGGATTACTGCGAGTACGACACGGTAGCCCGCACCCGCACCATCGATTGCTTCGGAAAGCGCCAGGCAGTTCGCGTCGTTCATGCACCGCACCTCGCGGTTTAGAATACGACCCAAATCACGATTCAAGGGTTGGCCGTTCAATACCTTCGTGTTGGCATTTTTCACGTATCCAGTTCGAGCCGAGATCGTACCTGGGATGCCGATGCCAACAGTCCCGATCTTACTCAGTGCGGATTCCGCTTCCGTGACCAATTCCGCAATGGTGGCGACGATGGCTTGGTAGCTTCGCGGGTCAGTAGCGACCCGTTTCCGATAGATTTCGGTCCCATCTTCGTCGAGTCCTATGATCTCCGTTTTCGTCCCTCCCAGATCGATCCCGAATCGCATCAATACATCCCCACTAACAAGGAAAATAGTATTTGTGTTGAGTCGCCGTAACTATGCGTAATTCCAGGATAAGTTTTCATGCACTGTTAAACTTCAGCTATGGGCTTCCAGCCGCGACGTTCATTGTCTATCCGAGTCCTGTTCCCTTTTGGTCGCGTGGCATTAGTCCGAATCTGTTCGCCGTTTAAGCATTTCGATCTCTTCGGCCAGGATCGGCACGCCGAGGCTGCATGCGCTAGCGCCCTGGGCAACGCAAACTTTGAGGACCTCCATGATCTCCTCCATTGTTGCACCAAGATTGAGGGCGGCTTCGATATGACGCCGGGTGCCGGGCGCATACATATGTGTAAATGACGCGTCGAAGGCGATGCTTAGAAGTTCGATGAACTTGGGGGTCAGTACTCCCCTCTGATAAATGGCGGCTCCAATGGCGAAGAACTGATCGGTCCACACCGGGTCCAGATCGAAGAACGGGTCCCACGCTGTGTTCCACTGACCGATTGCCCGCATCTGGTCGCAGAATGGAGTCGGTTTGCCCTTGCCTCGTTGCGTTGGCTTCACTCCCACCGCTTTGGCTTCCTCTATCAGGATCGGGGCTCCCAGACTGCACGAATGGATCGCCAGACCGGAGCCCATCTTGATAATTTCGAGAATCTCATCCCGCGTCGCACCCGCATCGAGCGCGGCTCGGATGTGGCTGCGCAGCCCGGCCGCATCGAGGTTCGTACAGGCAACATTGACCGCGATGCAGATCAATTCGATTTCCTTGACCGGCAGGATGCCGTTGGTCCAAGGGTTCGTGGCCATCCGCATGTACTTCTCCGCCCAATCGGGGTCCCACTCGTAGAGTTTATCCAGGGACGAGTCCCAGCGGTCCGTTTCACGCAACCAATCGACCGTCGCCGTCTTGCCCGCGTTATCCTTGCTTTCCATCTTATGTGCCTCGTGTCTGTTAGGTAGGCAGAGCCCTGCACCCTGATCTGAACGCAGGACCGTGGCGAGCTTTCGTTACTCAGCCACCTGTTGCGGTGGCGCCACTCAGTAGGCCATCGGATGCGAATCGGACATCACATGGGCGGCGCTCTTCTTCCCGTCGGTCTCCCAAACCATGAAGCCCTGCTCGCCTTTTTCGCGGTTGGGCGGCAGGCCAAGGTTCCGCAGCGTCTCCTCTACGCTGTCATACCAGACTCCTACTTTCATGATCTTGCGCGCCTCGTCCGTGGTCGCCACCTTGCGCCCGAATCGCTGTGACAATTCCACGATTGCCTCAACCTGCTGGACCGTTGTTATGCGTTCCCGCTTGCTGTTCCAGAGGTTGTCTTCGTTGCCGACCCGCACGTGCTGGCCAAGGATAATCGCCATAGGCTGGGCCACGGCATTGATCCGCATGCCGGCCCAGAATGAGGCGATTGCACCCTGAGGAGTACGGCGGATGAACTCCATCCAATCGAATGGATTGTGGCCGCAGCCGCCGCCGCCGTAACAGCCGATAGCCATGTTCAATGGGCCCATGTGAACGCCGTGGCGGATCAACCGTTCCACGATCTCGAGCTGGTGAACGTGTGCAAGCGGAAAGTATGGCTGAATGCCGTTTTTTTTCAGTCGTTTCAGATGTTCGAGGTAAAAAGCCGGAGCGGCGTCAGTAAACATGCCCGCCCACGCCGCCATCTGCTTGGGGTCCTCAAGATGCGTTCCCTTTACATCATCCGGGGTCCACATCTGTGTAATGTCCATCATGCAGGTACCGACGGCCACGGTGACGAATTCCGGCTTCGGGCTCAGTTCCGCGAGCATGTGCCGTGTATCGTAGTCCAGCCACTCGGCCTTTTTGTCCTCGCCCTTGGGTGCGAACGAGATCGAGCCGCCGACCTGGATAATCATGTTCGGCACGGCTTCCCTCACGCGTGCCAGCAAGTAGTTGAAGTGGTCAAAGTCCGTAGAGAGGTGCCCGGTGGCCGGGTCACGCACGTGGAAGTGCAAGATGGCCGCGCCGGCGTTGTAGCAGTCCACCGCCGCTTGGACCTGCTCATCCCATGTGACGGAGATATCAGGAGCGTCTCCAGGCAGCCACGACGGCGCGTAGGGAGCAGCCGTGATGATCAGCGGTAGCATGTTCTCGGGGTACAGCGAGTCGTCAGTGAAGTACATTCCAAGTCTCCTTCTTGAGGGTTAGATCAAATGCTTGGCGGTATTTACGGGTTTACATCACGAACATCTCGGAGGGGCGTTCTGGTCCATCTCACGCGCAAGTTTATCCAAGAGTCGCCACATTATTCCATGGTGAGATACTAACAGGGAGTGCTTAATGGGCCTCTAAAGTGGGTCCGGACCATCTCATAACCCTGATGTCCCAAGGTATGGCAACGCTTCAATTATTCGCAAGCTAATTGAATTCAGTCATGTCACACAATGGGGTGAAATCCCCGTTTGAAGCTGCACGAAGGTGTAATCCGATAGCGGAGAAAGTCCTGTGCAGTCATGCACCAAAAGGAAAAAAGAATAGATGAGATGGATGGGCGAAAACCCGCTCTCTTTGAAATTGGAAATCGAAGGGAGACCGGGGTGAGAGACTGGTTTTTACGATTGCGTTTTACTCATTATCGAAGCTGGTTCAGGGCTTCCAGTTTGATTGGCAGTATTTCAATCCTTTTTCAGCGCCCTACGAGCGCTCTGTCAATTCGCCGTTCAGCCGGTGGAGATGGAAAGAGTCTTCGCCAAGGGTTCGGCGACAGAGTTCGACGAGGTGATCGTGGTGGGTGAAGAGAAATATCTGGGTACGCTGAGCCAGCGCGGCAAGTTCCGGGAGAATCGCAGCGGCACGGTCATCGTCGCAGGTGATCAACAAATCATCCAGGATAAGGGGCATCGGCTCATGCTGTTCGAGATAACGATCGAGTGCAGCCAGGCGAAGGGCGAGGTAGAGTTGATCCCTGGAGCCGTCGCTCATCCCTTCAATCGGGACCGAAGACTGATCGGGACGCAAACCCACCAGGACAGGGGTGTCGTCGGCGTTGAACTCCGCGCCCAGTCCACCGAACGCACCCCGAGTGATGCGGTGAAAGATCTGGCCCGATTTTTCCAGCAAAGGGCCTTGGTTTTCCTTCCGGAACCGCTCGATCTGAATTTGCAGGAAATGTGCAGCCAAACGCAGGCGTACAAAGAGTGAGGCATCCTGCTTCAATCGCGCCGCGCAAGACTCGGCCTGCTGCCGGTAGTCTGCGGCCTCGTCTCCGGCAGCTTCAAGCGCCTGCCTCCGGCCTTTGAGCTCAGACAAGGCGTCGCGCACCTTCTGGAGTTCTGCTTCCTTTTCTTGTTTCCGGCTCTGGAGCGTGCCCTTCCTCAGGGGAAGCGCCTCTATATCTTCCTCCCTGATGCGGGCGAGGAACTCGTCCACCGTTTTACCACGAGCCAGCCCTCCCAGAGTGTCACGGAAGGCGGTAATCCGGCTCTGTGCCTGATCCCGTAACTCCAGGTTCGAAAACAGCGGCTCCAGGGCTTCAACCGTTTCAAGCTTCGCCAGGTGGACCAATTCTTCCAACGCCTGAAGCGCCCGGGCATAGGATGCCTGACTCTCCCCCAGGGAGTTTCCTGCTTCTTCGATTTGCCCTGCCAGTTGCTCATGGCGCGATTGGGTGTCGCGGGCTTTGACCAGCGTCTTCCACAGATCGATTTCCCGGGCTTCGGTGGTATCTCCTCCGGCGCCAAGGGCGGCCGATTTTTCGCTTATTGCCTGTTCGTATTGACGCACAGCGTCTTTAGTTTTCCGAGATTTGGTAGAGACTTCCTCCCATCTATCGAATTTTGCGAGGAGATCTTTTCGTTCCTGCAAAAGAACCAGGCCGGATTTGGGGGAAATAATCTCCGGCATGCCAACCATCTGACACCGGGCCTCCCATTTTTTGGCCGCAACATCGGCCGCAGCAGCGAAGCGTGCATTGTTCTGCTCAAGCGATTCCAATTGAGTCTTCAGCCCCTGGAGTTGATTGATCACCTCCATTCTTCGGCCCGATGACTGTTCTCCCTGCCGGACTCGCCTTATGGCCTCGTCGTAGAGCAACGGAAACTCTTTTCCTGCCGGCTCGCCGAGAGCAGTGGCGAGCTGCATCCCGGCTTCTTGAACCTGTTTGCATTTCTGCCGGAAGGTTTGCTCGGCAGCTCTTAGTTGACGCAGAAGCTCTTTGAACTCACTCCATGCTTCACGCCATTGCTCCATTTCCTCCGGCGCTCGCGGCGTAATTCCAATGGGCAGCCACTGCGCTTCCCATGAGTTTTGGCATCGCTTCAACTTGCTCCGGAGTCTCGATATTTTTTCTTCCGCCTCCTGGTTCTGCTTTTCGGACCTGGTTATCTGAAAGTGTTTTTCCTCAGCCTGGGCCACGGCTTCAGCCTGTTCACGGAGTTGATCCGCTATGCCGTCCGCCTTGACAATCGTTTGCGGGAAGGCTTCCTCCAACGGCATGCCGGGAACTAATTCTTCCTTGCTCCCGTCGCCTTTCCATTCCGCCAGCACAAGGCTCCAGCCGCGATCTCGATGCTCTCTGGCTTTGAGGAGTGCCTGCTCAGACGGCAATTCTCCACGACGCTCCATCCGGCCAAGCTCGGCTTGAAGGGACTCGATCTGCTTTTTCCCTTCAAGTATTTTGGACTCCTCGCTCTCGATATCCCGATTTATGCCGTCCATTTCGTCGCCGATGCGGCGGATCGTCGCTTTGGTGGGAACCAAAAGGCTTCCCGTCATGTCCAAATCATCGGGAGCGCCGGTCAACTCTCGATGGCGATCCTTTGCTTCGCCGGTAAGCCGTTTGACCTCGGATTCGCTCACCGGAAGCGTGCGGTTTGCCTCGATGGCTCCTGCCGCTATGGCCAGGGCATTGCGCAGATTGGTCAAATCAGTTTCCGGTAGAGCCTGCAACTGCGTTTCCAGGGTTTTGATCTGAGTCTTGAGGTCTTCGGTCTTTTCTATGTTTTTCTCACGTTCATCCAGTACTTTTTGAAGGCCGCCTGCAGCCTCCTCGCAGGCCAGCCTAACGGCACTGTTTAGCCGCAGTGTTTCGAGTGCAGAGAAGCAGCCGGTCAATTCCAGATTTTGCATGCCCGCCCGCAGAGTCGCTTCAAGTCCTGCCAATTCGGTTTCCAGGTCGGTCAGGGAATTCTTGCGGTCCAGATAAACGCCCAGGTCCTGGTGCAAACGATCCAGAGCGTCGGCCTCAGCCAGAAAGGCGGGTGAGGTTTGGCAATCAGCCAGTTGCTCTTCAAGTTTGGCGATCTGAGTGGTCAGGCGGTTTAATTCCGCCCGGGCCTCGCCGGCCGCTTTCCGGGCAGCGCGCGCCCGCTCGACGAAATCGCTGGACACGTCGGGCATTGAAGGAAGCGCCTCCAGTTTTCGCATCTCCTCAGTTAAACGTCCAACGGTGGGAAGCGCATCTTCGCAGCGGGTAATCCATTCCACCTCTCGCGTGAGTTCCGATAGCTCAGCCTCCAGCCTTACCTTGGCTTCCTCGGCATCGGCCAGATCTTTTTCAATCTTCTCCCATGCTTCAGGGCTCATTATGGCTTCGCGGCTTTCCCGCAGAAAGTCCTTGTATTTTTTAACCGCCGGCCGGATCGATACATTGGTTGTCGAACGGCCCTTGAAGAGACTGTCCGATTCTTCCGTCAGCGCCGCCAGCACCTGTTGAACGGGGGTCCCACCCATGCTGGCCGAGAAAAGAGCATTACCGATGTCCCCTTTGCCACGCAGCAGTTGTTCTGCTCCGTCGCGAAGTTCCTTTGTTCCCAGGCCAAACATAGCGGAAAAGTATTCCTGTTCGACACTGCCCAGAAAAGGGGAAAGTGCATTGTCCGGCAATGGGATGCCCTCTGCGTCCAGCAAGGTGTTTTTATTCCCTTTACGGCGTTGGAACGTGAGTTTTTCACCGGCTCGGTTGAGCACCGCGCCCCTGATTCGCAATTCCTTGTAATCGTGCAGGAAATTGTCAACTGATTGGCCGTGGATACCGAAAAGCAGATCGCGGAAAGCGCGGAGCAGAGAACTTTTGCCCGCTTCGTTGGAGCCATAGATTACCTGGAGATCGCAGTCCCTGGAGGGAAATATGAGATCCAGATTGGTGAAAGGTCCGAAAGCCGGAATGTGTAACCGTTCAAATCTCACGGCGCCTGGCCTCCCTTCGTTCCCAGGGCGTCCAGAATGATGGCTCGCACATCCTCCATCAGCGTCGCGCGCCGGTTTTCGCTCCAGTCGGATTCAATTTCGCTTCGGACTTCGGGAGGCAGAACATCGAGCATCTCCTCAATCTCGCCAGGAAGATTCCCATGTTCCACACTGGCCTGTTCCAGGGTCTCCAGAACGATTTTGGTCAGGGCATCCCGCTCCGCAAGTTGTGCCAGGTTATACACCGGAGACGTTGAAACCTTGATTCGTTCAATCCAGATGGCCTCCTCGCCCTGATCCTGGGCACGGCCCAGTAATTCGGCGCGCCAGCGGTGAGGTTCACGGTGAAGCGAACCATGCAGAGGTGTGGCCCCGGTGAACACAACCCTGGCGGCGACCAAGCGGCCCTCCGCTTCATTTATAGCGCCGGCCATCGCTTTGGTGACTCGGCTGAGCGCCTCTGATTCTTCCGTAACCCCGGCGAGATCGATGGCGAGCACCTGCCACCGCACGACATCCAGGTCGCGCCACTCCGCAGTCTCCACATCCAGGCAATCATTCACCGTCACCAACCGGCAACCGCGCGGACCTGTCTCCCGGACGTCACGTCCCTGGCAGTTCCCTGCGAACACAATCCAGGGATCACGGCAGATCACCTCGGGTTGGTGAACATGACCGAGGGCCCAGTAGCCATAGCCTTTCTGTCGTAGATCTTTTTCCAGGCACGGGGCGTAGGTGTCGTGGCCGGGCCGCCCGGTCAGGCTGGTGTGCAGGAGCCCCAGGTTGAACTTGCCCGCCACGGCTGCGGGGTAATCCACCACCAGGTTCTCGGGTACCGCCCGGTGCGGGAATCCGCGTCCGTGAATCACCGCTGGATGTCCGGCCACTTCCTTAGACTCCGCCGTCCGGGTGGAAAAGACGTGCACATTGTCCGGCAGGCTCAGTTTTTTGGTAATCACCGAGGCCGCGTCATGGTTGCCCGCAATTAGGTAAACCGGAATGCCCCTGTCGCGCAGTCGAACCATCTGCCCCCGGAAAAAAAGGCCGGTGCCGTAGTTTCTCCAGTCTGCGTCATAGAGGTCACCGGCAATGACCAGAAAATCGACGTTCTCGTCTATAGCCAGTTGGATCAGGTTTTCGAAAGCCCGGCGCGTTGCGCCGCGAAGGAGATCGACGGGCGCCCCGTCATGCTGCTCGAGACCTTTAAGAGGGCTGTCGATGTGAGAGTCGGCGGCGTGGATGAAACGTATCATGGCCTATTTGATCTCGCGACACATCAGCAGGTTGAGCGCCTTCATTGTCATTACCACTTTGCCATGCTGATTAAGGGTCTCGCAATAAGAGTGAAGGATACCTCGATCGGGTTTTGAACGCGACCGCCTTGCCTCGGTAACTGTTACTCGAACCGATAGCGTGTCGCCAGGCCGTACTGGCTCGATCCAACGGAGCTGATCCAGTCCGGGCGATCCCAGGCTGGATACATGGGAAAGATAATGATCCACAAAAAGTCGCATCATAAGGCTGGCTGTGTGCCAACCGCTGGCTATCAAGCCGCCGTAGACCGATTTTTTTGCAGCTTCCGGGTCCGTATGAAAAGGCTGTGGATCGAAGCGGTTGGCGAATGAGATGATCTCCGCCTCCTCAACGGTAATGGGGCCGAACTCGTGAACTACTCCGGGGATATAATCCTCGAAATAGCGCTGATCGATCGGGGTGGTGAATGTGTCCCGCTCCATAACACTCCCTTCTATAAATACATTGCTGTTTAGCATTTCAGCTCCCCGACTCTCAAGACCGGAGGGCCGAAAAAGGATTTTTGCCGGTTATACTAATTTGCGTTAAAGAGTGGGCGGGGATAAACCCCGCCCCTACGGAACAGTCACGCGGTGCTTTTGTAGGGGAGGGCTTTATGCCCTCCCGAAGCACCCGACTTGAACGCAATTCCGTATCAGGGGCTCCAATATGCCGTTTTGACGTCCGTTTGAGAGAAAGCATTGCCCTTGAAAAGAAGCGGTTCACCGGCACATTTTGCCAAGGCATAAGAACAGCAGGCGCCGATGTTGAGCCCCGCGGGGTGGCGTCCCTTTCCGTACTCTCTCCAGGCAGACCGTGCAATTTCGAATTGTTCGAGTGTCACCGGCACAATTTCGATCTTTGCCTGATGAAGGAGAAGGTCAAACTCACGTCCGGCAGACTCGCCCTTTTTCGCCTCCATGACAATCCCGGCCTCAAGGGCTGTAAATGCACCCATGAGTCTTGTGGGATCGCCTGCTATTGCCAGGGCAAATGATTTCGCTTCGGGTTCTCCCAAAAGAATCGCGATCACGGCGGAAGTGTCAATGACCATTATTGCGGGAGCCCCCTGTCATCATAGCCCAGGATCTCATCCGGAGTGCGTCGGTCCTTTTCGGGCAACGCCCGGCAGCGAAGGGATATCTTCATGATCTCCTCAGCCACATCTGTAGCCGTTCGGCGTCCGTTGAGGCGTTCAAGCCGCTCCTCCAGCGCATGGATGATCGCCTGGGTAAGGCTTTCTCCACTTTCGGCCGCAACTTGGCGGGCAAGCTTTTCGGCACGTGGATTTCTGATACTGAGCGCCATGGCGTCCTCCTATGTGCGTATTGAAAATATGCTAAAGTATATACACGGAATAATCAAGTTGTTTTGCTGACTTAATATTGTTATGTAAGCGCTGTATTTTGAGGATTGAACTTTAGCCGCAGGGAATTCCTGTGGTTTTTTATTTTTCCACAGGGAGTCAATAAAGCATGATCAGTGCATCTAACGTAGCCCTCGCTTATGGTAAGAGAATCATTTTCAAAGACGTCAACATTAAGTTCACCCCGGGAAACTGCTATGGGCTCATCGGCGCCAACGGCTCCGGCAAATCGACCTTTCTTAGAATCCTCTCCGGCGAAATGGAGCCGGACAAGGGCGAAATCATCGTCGGCGCCAGACAGCGTGTGGCGGTCCTCAATCAGGACCAGTTCGCCTTCGACGAAGAAACGGTTTTCAACACTGTCATAATGGGGTATGCGCGGCTCTACAAAATAATGGCGGAGCGGGAGGCTATATACGCTAAGCCGGATTTTTCCGAAGAGGATGGCATTCGCTCGTCAGAACTGGAGGGAGAGTTCGCCGAGATGAACGGCTATGAGGCGGAGTCGGAGGCGGCGGTGCTTCTCAACGGCCTTGGCATACCCGAGGAGATGCGCTCCAAAAAAATGAAGGAACTCGAGGGGGGAGATAAGGTGCGGGTGCTGCTGGCCCAGGCCTTGTTCGGAAACCCGGATGTGCTGTTGCTCGATGAGCCTACAAACCACCTGGATCTCAAATCCATCTCCTGGCTCGAAGAGTATCTCTTTCGCTTTCCCAATACGGTAATCGTCGTTTCCCATGACCGGCACTTTCTCAACCAGGTCTGTACTCATGTGGCGGATATCGACTTCGGCAAGATACAGCTCTACGTCGGCAATTACGACTTCTGGTACCAGGCGAGCCAGATGCAGTTCAAGCAAAGGCAGGATGAGAACCGTAAAGTCACTGACAAAACCAACGAGTTAAAGGCATTCATCCAGCGTTTCAGTTCCAATGCCTCCAAGGCGAAGCAGGCCACTTCGCGCAAAAAGCTCCTGGAGAAGCTGACACTCGATGATATGCCGATCTCTTCAAGGAAATATCCGCACGTCGCGTTCAAACCCGAGCGTCCCTGCGGTGACATTATTCTGGAGATAACGGGCCTGTCCAAGGCCATTGACGGATCCCCCGCGCTGAACGACCTTACGCTCACAGTACGCAAAGGGGACAAGATTGCTTTTGTCGGCGGCAACAGTCTCGCCAAAACCACGCTGTTTCAGATCCTGGCCGGAGAACTGGAGCCGGACAGCGGCGCCTTCCGCTGGGGCGTCACAATCACGCGCTCCTATTTCCCTAAAGAAAACAGCGCCTACTTCGACAATGACTTGAACCTTGTAGAATGGCTGGGTCAATTTTCTCCCCCTACCGAAGGAGAGCACTTCGCCAGGGGATTCCTCGGCAAGATGCTGTTTTCGGGAGATGAAGCGATGAAAAAGACCCGTGTCCTCTCGGGAGGAGAGAAGGTCCGCTGCATGCTTTCAAGGATGATGCTGGTTGGCGCCAATGCACTCATCCTGGATGAGCCGACCAATCACCTGGATCTGGAATCGATCACCGCCCTCAATAACGGGCTCATCGCCTTCCCCGAGGTGGTGTTGTTTTCCTCCCACGACCATGAATTCATTGACACTGTGGCCAACAGGATAGTCGAGATAACCCCCGGCGGGATCATCGATCGGGCAATGGGGTTTGAAGAATATCTCAACGATGGGGCGATAGCGGGGTTCAGGGACGAGTTATGCCTCGGCCACCAGGACCTCAATCTCTGAGAAATAGGAAACACATATGGCACATGCGCAGCCCGGAATTCTGATTGATATCGCCTAAGTCATAAGGGCAATATCGTATCTCAGAAAGCGACGGAGTGATGGGATGCATTCTAGGAGGCGATGTGAGGGAATTTGAGTGGTATTTACCTGAATCAGAAGCCGCCGAGCTTCTGGGCTGTCATTATAGAAAGGTCCGTGAACTTGCTGAAAGGAGGGCACTCAGTTTCCTTATTATGCCGGACCACAAACTGAAAATTTCAAAGGAATCAGTCCTCCGGCTTATGGAATTGAGAAATTGAGATTGAGACATTGAACCATTCCCGAATCGGAACACAACCTGTGGCCCGATTGTTCTTGCAGGTGCACTCATGAAACGTTGGATGTTACTCGGCGTTGCGCAGGCATCCGGTGACCGGAAGGAACTTCGGCTATACCGGCGGGACGAGGAATTCTCAATCAGAGTTGATGGTAGTGAACTCATGAACAGCCGTGTGCATGGGTCGGAAGACTCGCTTGGGGATCTGGCTTGTGCAAGGATTGCAGATTGTCCCCTGCCTCGAGTCCTGATTGGCGGGCTGGGTATGGGATACACTCTCAGTGCCGCGCTGCGTGGACTGAGCGCTCAAGGCCGGGTGATTGTGGCCGAGCTGATACCGGCGGTGGTGGAGTGGAACCGAGGTCCCCTGGGAGACCTTGCCGGCCATCCGCTCCGGGACGATCGGGTAACGGTGCGTGAAGTCGATGTCGCCAAAATATTGCGTGCCGAGCAGCGTGCCTATGACGCCATCCTGCTCGACGTCGACAATGGTCCCGAGGCATTGACCAGAACTCGAAATGACTGGCTTTATGCCCTGAATGGTCTGAGCGCGGCGTTCGCGGCGCTGCGGCCCGGAGGTGTGCTGGCCGTATGGTCGGCCGGTCCCGATAAGGCATTCAACGAGCGTCTGCGAAAGACCGGCTTCGAGGTGGAAGAGGTTTGCGTGCGGGCAAATGGCGCCCGTGGAGGATCTCGGCACACCATATGGTTTGCAGGGCGTGGCGCATGAGCGGCATTTCGAACCCGCGTTTTCCCTTTAAAGGTAACTGTCTCGGGATTTTCCACAACACTTAGCGAAGAAACTGCCTGCCGCACTCATGGAAGCCGGTGAAAAGAAGCCAGGCTTAATTTATCCGTGTTCCCGGGCTTTATTGTGTTTGGCCCGAGAACATTACGCCACCGGCGTAAACTGAAAAAATCGAAATTCAGTAGATATGGTCCTCGCCAACGTCCCGCCCCGCTAAAAGGAATTCCACAGCTTTTGGGTCCTATTCCTTTTCAGCCTCTCCGCTAGTCATGCGATCAAGATCGACTGACAAACGATCGGTACGGAAGTCCCCGCCGCCTCCAACAAGAACTTCAGCCATGGTTTCAACACCAAGATTGGTCATCCAGAGCGGCCTTTTTTCTTTCCTAAGTTCTGCTATATTAAATTCCATGATGTTTTCCTTTAATGCCTATTTATAAAAAATAGATCAACATTTTCAAAAACACGACATGCTTTTATATTAAAGGATAAATCCATATTGTCAATATGTGCAAATTGGAAATATTAAAGTTAATCATAAATAATGGATGCGATATGATTTTAGTATTGTTGTCTGCAAGATAATTGCAATGAATTACTTACAAAAGAAAAGAAGATCGATATAATAGTCGTAGTTATCGCTTGCTGCTATTGACTTCTGCGGTGAGTTCCTCAACCCGCCTTTCCAGTTCGTTATAAGCTCGCTTCAATACTTCCTCCGCGGTCTTCGAACGGGAAATGTCGATAATTGATGTTCTGCACCGGCCCATCCCGTCTGAATCCCCGATGAATATACTCTCCAGCCGCGCGTAAAAATCCACACCGCCCTTTGCCCTCAGCCTCACTTCGCAGGTCTGCCTTTCACGGGTATTGAAAACCTTTTTGAAGTGTGCATGAATCACGTCCCGATCCGCCCCCGGGGCGTAAAGCCAGATAGGTTTATTGATCAGATAGCCTCTTTCTATTCCCAGTTGAGTTGCAGCGGTCATATTTGCTTGCAGTATCAGGCCGTCCTTATCGAAAGTAATATAGCCAACAGGCGCAAAATCATAGAGGTCTACATAGCGCGCGTGGGACTCCTCAAGCTGCACCTGAAGATTGCGGAGTTCATCGTTCTGCATTTCGAGTTCAATCTGGTGAACCCGCAATTCATGCACAAGCTGTTCATCGCCCCTGCGCAAGGTAGTGTCACTGTGGAATGCGTTGGGCTTTTGCTCTAAAGGGATCATTACAATGAATGTCGAACCCTCTCCCGGCGTACTCCTTGCCGTGATGCCACCCCTGTGACGCTCGGCGATTTTGCGGCATACGGCAAGCCCCATTCCGGTTCCATCGTACTTGCCCCTGCCATGAAGCTGCTGGAATGGCATAAAGATCTTATTAAGATATATCTCTTCGAACCCGATGCCATTATCTTCAACAAGGATCTCACAGGTTCCGTCAACGACGTGGGCAGAGATTTTGATCCTCGGGAGTTCTTCTTTACGCCGGAACTTCAAAGCATTGGTAATGAGCTGTTGGAAAAGTTGCCGCATTTGATTCCGATCAACCGCTAGAATGGGTAGGTCGGAAAAGTCCACCCTTGCGCTGACTTCGTCAATCATCTTCTGCAAGTCGTTTATGGCGTTCTGCGCAACTTTGTTCAAGTCCGTGTTTCCAAATGTAATTGGACGTACCGCCGTGTGTGTATACCGGAGAAGAGCGGCAATAAGCTCCGACATTCTCTTTGCTGCGTTGCTTATCTTCTCGAGATGGGCTTCTCCCTCGTCTGTAATAGAACCTTTACAGACAATGCTAAGCCTGTTTCCAAATGTTTGGATTTTTCTAAGGGGTTCCTTTAGATCATGCGAAGCTATGAAAAAGAATTCTTCTAATTCTTTATTGAGTGATGTGAGTTGCTTGGTATAGGCTCTAAGTTTATTCTCCGCTGTTTTTCGCTTCGTGATGTCTGTTCCGACGGATAGGAGTTCAACGAAATCGCCTCTTTCATTCAGGATCGCTTTATTTTTCCATGAAACCCAGACCCGCTTTCCACTGCGCTTAATGTTCTCGTTTTCGTTGCTCTCAAATTCGTCGGGACACTTTAATATCTTTTCTGACATCTCTATAAGATTTCTGCCGGAGGAGTCCGTTTCTGGAAGTATGGTTTCGAGCCAGCCTTTTCCGATTATCTCATCTTCACGGTAACCGAAAAATTTCTGGGCAAATTCATTCAAAAAGACGATCTTCCCACGTGGATCACTCTTAATGATGATGCTGTCAGCGTTCTCAACTAGCTCCCGGTACTTGTGCTCACTTGCAGCGAGGGCGGTCTCGGCCTGTTTGCGAGTTAAAATCCCGGTAAGTGCGGCAACGAATGCCCTCAGGAATTCCTGCTCTTTTTCTTCAGGATAGTGCCCCGGTTTCACTGCGATGGTTAGCATGCCAAGCATTTTATCGGCCGAAATGATAGGGACACTATAATGGCCGAAGAGATTTTCATGAAATGTCCCACCGGGATCGACCGATAAACCGCAAGGGCACCTTCCCGGCGAAACCTGTGCCCAGTCTATCATTGTTTCTTCTGGAAACCCGCAATTCGCTTTCATTAGTAAAGAGCAAGACTCAGCTCCGGCTATAAAGATGCAACCTTTTGTTTCAAAGGGAGGCGATGGGACGGCAATGAGTGCGTTGAGAGCCCGATCAAGGAATTCATCGAGATTAAAGTCTTTCAACGAGATGCGTAAAAGTTTCTGGATTACGTTCTGAAATTCGTAGCTTTCCTGAAGCTTCTCTCTTTCGTTTAGTTTATAAATTGTTTCCCCTACGATGCTGGAAATAGACTCAAACCGTTCTATAAGGCGGTCTGGTACCTTCCCTTCTTCTCTGTCAGCCAGATGAATCGCTCCCAGTATTTTCCCATTATATTGAACCGGTATGATGGCAATAGACTTAAAACCGCTCCTAATGCACTCGCCACGATACCGGGAACTCTCGAATTCGCTAAGCCCCGATACGAACTCATTACTGTTGTTGCAGTGAAAAGATCCACCAGGGGTCATGCAAATCATATCCTGAAGCTCAATTGTGCCCGTAATAACACGGGTACATGCACAATTATCACTACTCAGAAGCAGTTCGTTTTCCTTCTCCCAGAAATCTTGCGAAAACCCGATGTACGATTCGTAAGGGATTGTTCCCCCACGGCCCAGGATTCTTATACCGACACACGTACACCCGCTTCGCTCCCGGAGCTTTTCCACGGCTGCATCAAGATATTGCTTGCGGGATACGGCTTCATTCAATAACTTGAAAAACAAGTTGCCGGTCGCCATCCAACTTTCTTTTTCCTTGCGCTCGATGACCTCCTGCACAAGTGCCGCGTTGGTTCTGACAAGTTCGGCAGTTCTTTCCTTGACACTTCTTTCCAGGGTGGCCTTCTGGATTGCGAGTACTGCCTTCTGTTCGTAAAGTTCCAGAAAAACCTTGACCTTGGAAATCAGGATAGCGGGATTGAATGGTTTTATGATGAAATCAACACCTCCCGACTCATATCCTCTGAACACTGAAGGTTCATCGGAATACTCGGCGGACAGGAAAATAATGGGGACATTTTTTGATCTTTCGTCGCCACGAAGAAGGGCTGCCAATTCATAGCCGTCCATTTCCGGCATCTGAACGTCAAGGATAACCAAAGCGAAATCATTGTCGAGTGTGGCGCGGAGGGCTTCATTGCCGGACGATGCTCTCACGATGGAGACATCCAAACGTTTGAGTGTGTTTTCAAGAGCGAAGAGGTTGGCCTCTTTATCATCAACAATAAGAATCGTGGGCATCCAGCTCGCTTCCTTTAACAGTGGTAGAGTTGCAAATAAGAGGGCATGCCTAAGAGGTTTGCCTTGCTGTCCTTTGTATCGGCAGTGTGATGATAAATGAAGCACCCTCTCCATGTGCGCTCTTCGCGGTGATGCTGCCTCCGTGCCGCTCAACGATTTTCTTGCAAATGGCGAGGCCCATGCCTGTTCCTTCATACTCGTCCTTGCCATGCAGCCTTTGGAATGGAGCGAAAATCTTGTCGAGGTATTGCTCCTCGAAACCAATGCCGCTATCCTCGACAATGATCTGATATCGTGAATCAGGCTTGGATACGGAACGCACCTGGACCATTGGCTTCTCTCCACGTTTGTGGAATTTAAGCGCATTGCCGATGAGGTTTTGGAATAGCTGCCGCATCTGGGTGGGGTCGGCTGAAATGACCGGAAGGGTCTCAACACGAACTTCGCCGCCTGTCATGACAATTCTTGCTTCCAGGTCCGAAAGAACTCCGCCGATGATATCGGAAAGATCAACCTCCTTGAATGGTTCTGATGTTGTAGCAATTCGAGAGTAATCGAGAAGTCCTTTCAGAAGGGATTGCATCCGCCCCGTAGCATGGAGTATTCTGTTCAGATAATCGTTGCCGGATTGCCCAAGCGAGTCACCAGACTTCTGTCTGAGCATATTGCCAAAAGAGATGACCTTGCGAAGAGGCTCTTTCAAATCGTGGGCGGCAATGGAGGCAAAATCCTGAAGCGCCTGATTGCTTTGCTCAAGCTTTGCCATATAGCTGTTTAGCTCGGCAGTCCTTTCCTGAACCCGCAACTCCAGTTCATCTCGTGATTTGCGGAGCTCCCCCTCCATATCCATCCTCTCAGTGATGTCAGTGTTGGTCCCGAACCGTTGGAAGATCTGCCCAGCAGAATCCATCATGGGCATGACGCGTGTCAGAAATTGGCGGAAACAACCGTCTGCCCCTCGCAGAGGGAATACCATGTCAAATGGTCTTCCGGTTGTAATCGAAGCTTTCCACTGCTCAAGCACCTTTGGCAGCACCTCAGGGTCATGTACGCTCTGCCAGCCACAGTCCTCCATCTGTTCGGGTGTTGTTCCCGTATACTCATACCAGCGTTGGTTGTACCAATAGATGTATCCCTCAGCTCTCGCAATCCAGGCAAGCTGTGGAATAGAGTTAGCCATGACACGGAAGCGTTCTTCACTCTCACGCAGCGCATCGCCTGACTGCGATCTGGAAATTGCCACAGACAGGTAACCAGCCAGCCTTTCCCATTGAGCGATGATCTCAGGTGAAAACATCCCTTCCCGCCTGTCGTTCAATTGAAGTAAGCCCATCCGTTCGGCGCCGAAGTTCAGCGGTATCAGGGCCACCGATTCATATCCCTCGCCATTGCAGCGATTGCGGGTTCGAGTCTGCCGGTCGGCATCGCTGGTGGTGGCTATAAGCCGGGTTGTGCTGTTGGTCCAAAAACTCCCTTCGGGCGAGAAAAAGGCCTGGCTGGATCAACTCGCCCGCAGATTACGTTTCCACACATGCATTCGATACGAGGATTGCCTGCACTGTCACGAATGATGTTCCCGGCGGCATCCCGGGCACAAAGGGAATTCTCCAATTCCACGAACTCATGGGGAAAGCCCCTCGCTTCTTGGTAGGGATAATCGTCTCCATCCTTGAGCCTTATGCCGACTGCTTCGCAACCCGACTGCCTCTGGAAAAAGGTAGCGGCTGCCCTGATCAGGTCTGTCGTCCCTCTGCTTTGGTTGACAAAACGCAGGAATTCGACCGTGGTCTCGCGCTCCCTTTCCATCCGCCTTCGCTCGGTAATGTCCTCGCTAAAGATGACGATGCCGCCCACCGCACCCAGGGCCGCATACCATGGGCGGATCTCCCACCGGAGCCATTGAGTGCTGCCATCGGCCCGTTCGAAGGGGTCCTCCTCAGAGCGTTCCACCGCGCCGGCCAGGCAGCGGCGGTGAATTTCCTTCCATCGTTCCGGGACCTCGGTGAAGACTTCATAGTGGCTGCGCCCGAGGATTTGCTGCCCGAGGAGGCCGTAGTCGGAGATCCAACGCCGGCTGACAGCCATGTAGCGCATATTAGCGTCCAGCATGGCAATCGCTGCGGGGGCATGCTCGGCGAACAGCCTCAGTTGCTCCCCTTGCTCGCGCAACTCCTCTTCGGCACGCTTGGAATATGAGATATCGCTTATGGACGTCCGGGCGAAGCTACCACTTGCATCCTCAATGAGTATACTATCGAGCCTGGCGTAAAACTCCTTACCGTTTCCCGGCGCCAGCCTCACCTCACAGGTCTGGCGCTCCCCGGTCTTAAAGACCTTAGCCAGATGCAAATGAAAGGCGTCCCTGTCTTTCGCAAGAACGTACAAGAAAAAAGGCTTCTTGAGGATGCGGGCTCTTTCTTTGCCCAACTGCTTTGCAGCGGAAAGATTGGCCTCAACTATGAGACCTTCCGGATCGAAGGTAAGATAGCCTACAGGAGCAAAATCGTAGAGGTCGGCATATCGTGAGCGGGAAATTTCGAGGTCTTCTTGTGCCGTCCGGAGTTCTTCGTTTTGCATTTCGAGTTCGAGCTGATGCACCCGCAGCTCATGAATAAGGGAGTTTGCCTCTTCCAGGCGTGTATCATCCGGCCTGTCGGGCTCGGATTTCAGACTATCTTCCGCTCGCCTCCTGAGTTCTTCGGGTCCTTTCGGGCTACTGCTCTTCATCATCGAACCATCCAAGTATCATGGGTCTATACGATAAGCATTATATATCGCTATTTATTCTTCTATTATCAGACGCCTGAGAATATCTGTCATTGTGCGCACCTGTTTCGACGATCTTCTTCAATCTCAGCCTAAACGGTCACATCTTCAATGGAGAGGAGAATAGTGCCTGGACGCTCCCCCTCCCCCTGAATCATGCTGGCATTGAAGATCATCTTTTTAAAGCCGATTTCCGGAAAATCGTACTCGACCTCAAAGTCTTCAACAGAGCCGGTATTGGCTATGATTTGCTCCAGCAGTTCTCGAAGTCTCTGGATATTCCATTGGCCGTTTCCCAGATCGTAGATTCGCTTGTTCTCCGTTTCGCCGCGTGTCGTCCCGAACTTGCGGCAGAATTGGGCGTTTGCGGAGATTACGTAAAGATTCGGGTCGAGAACAAGCAGAGGAACGCGCACGGTCTCCACGATTTTTTCGGCGAAGTTTTTCGCCGCGCGCATCTCATCGAGTGTCCGCTTGCGGTCCGTGATGTCTGTGAAGGTGATCACCACCCCGTCTATTACGTTTTCTTTCGTCCGGTAGGGCAGAATGCGCATTAATAACCATCTGCCCTCTCCGGCCATCACCTCGGTCTCCTTTGCCTGGAGGGTATCGAGGACCATCTGCGCGTCCTTATACAGATTCGGGTACGATATTTTGGTGGTCAAATCCTGGATGGGTCTTCCCACGTCGGCAGGGATGAGGCTAAAAAGTTTCGTCATGGAGGGGGTAAAACGCTTGATCCCAAGGCGGGCATTAAGAAAGATGGTCCCGATTTCCGTACTCGCAAGAAGATTATTGACGTCGTTATCAAGATCGAACATCTCATCGATTTTGGCTTGGAGCTCGGAGTTAACCGTAACCAACTCTTCGTTGGTGGACTGCAACTCCTCATTGGTCGACTTGAGTTCCTCATTGGCTGCTTCTTGCCCTTCGATTGTAGCCTGGAGGCTCTCACGGGTAGCTTGTAGTTCCCTCTCGATATCCGCGACGCACGAATCGGTCTCCTCGCCGGACTTTTTCGTCCTGCGTTTATCTGAGTACGGTCTGTCGATAAATACCAGGAGAACCAGCTTCTGAGTATCTGAGGGCATCTGTAGGGGGCGAATGGTGACATCGACCGCTCTTGCGCGCCCTTCATGCTTTGTCCGTAATCCACGAAGAACCGAAGGCGCCCCATCCCTGATCGCTTTGAGGATTGCCGTCGGCAGCCGCAGACGGAACGGATCGGGGACAATCCTGAGAATATTGGAACTGGGTTCCCCTTTGGGATAGAGAAGGTACCTGTCGGTCGGTCCTCGGGAATAGATCACATCCAGTTTTTCGTTAATGAGGACGCTGGCCGGTGCATAATCGTCCTGTACGATTTTTTCCACAAACTCCCTGACGCTTGCCACTTCGATCTCACGCCTTTCCCGGGTTGCCCGGCCGGTGCCGATGTACTTACCCGGAGGTAAGGCAGGGGCGGCTTGCCGGGTGTGAAGCCTCTTTGACCTAAAGATCTTTGCCTTTGCATCAACGGTTGAGAAAAGGTTGGAGAATTGCCCGATCGATTCCGCTGACCCAAGAAAAAGGTACCCGTTGTCACTCAAACTAAAATGGAAAAGTTCCATTATCTTCTCTTGCAGTGGCGTGTCCATGTAGATCAGGACATTTCTGCAACTGATCAGGTCCAGCCTGGAAAACGGAGGATCGGCTACGAGGTCCTGGACCGCAAAAACGATAGAATCGCGAATGACTTTCTTTAGTCCGTAGCCCCCGTTCTTCCTGGTGAAGAAACGCTCCAGGCGTTCCGGCGAAACCTCTGAGGCGATTGCTTCGAGGTATTCGGCAGACCGCGCGCGCTGGATAGCCTCAGGGTCCACATCGGTTGCAAACACTTGAAAAGGGATGTGTCTGTCAAGTTTATCCATCGCTTCCATAAAGAGCATGGAAATAGACAGGGCTTCCTCTCCGGTGGCGCATCCCGGCACCCAGACGCGCACCTGTGATTCATCCCGATGGTTGGCAAGGATTTGAGGAATCACTTTGGCAGCCAGAACTTCAAAGGCTGACTGGTCTCTGAAAAAACTAGTCACCAGGATTAGCAACTCTTTAAAGAGTCTATATATTTCGGCATGGTTCTCCCGGAGATAGCGGTGGTAGTCCGCCACGTGTTCGATCTTGTGCACAGCCATGCGGCGCCTGATTCTACGGTGGATGGTGCTCTGTTTGTATCCCGAGAAATCCCTGCCCGTGACGGAACGAATAAGCATCAAGACCTTCTGCACGTAACCGGCGAATTGCTTCTCCTCTGTCGGGAGATTTCCGGAAGGTTTGAGGTAAGGTTGCTCTGCATAGCTCAGCAACTCCCGAGGGATTTTTTCAACGGGCAGAATGTGGTCCGCAAGACCGGCCAATATGGCGCTCCTTGGCATTCCATCATATTTTGCACTCTCCGGGTCCTGCACAATTGTCATCCCCCCGGACTCCTTAATTGCTTTGAGCCCCAGGGTGCCGTCACTGCCGGTGCCTGAGAGAATGACGCATAGGGCTCTTTCGCCCAGGTCCTGTGCAAGAGAGCGCAGGAAATGATCGATGGGGAGGGTGATCCCTCGTATTTTAACCGGGTCTGTCATCTGAAAGACCCCGTTGAAGATGCCGACGTCCTTTCCGGCGGGATTTAGATAGACGCGGTTTGGTTCGACCCTCATCTCGTCTTCCGCGTTCACAACCTCCATTTGCGTGTGCTTTTGCAGGATAGCCCCCAGCATGCTCTTCCCTGTGGGGTTCAAGTGCTGGATGACCACGAAGGCCATGCCGGAGTCAGGCGGCATGTGGTTGAAAAAACCCTGAAGCGCTTCGAGCCCGCCGGCTGAAGCCCCAAGAGCGACGATAGGGAAGGATTTCTCCGCAGTCTCGCTTTCGGATGGTGGTTGCGTATTCAACTCTTTCACTTTCATCCTGCTTCCCTCATCGATAACCCACATTAAGAAAGCTCAGACGCTTATCTGCCTCAATCTGTCCTGTCGGTAATGTCCTCAATAGCGAGCAGAATAAGGTCGGGATTTCCACTCTCCCGCCTCATAATCCGGGCGTTAAGAACCATTTTCCTATGGCCGATATGCGGGAAGTCGTGCTCCACCAGGAAATCATTGAACGAAAAACTCTCTGGAATAATTTGTTCGAGAAGTTCCCGAAGTCTCGGGATGTTCCAATGGTCTTCGCAAAGGCTGAAAAAGTGTTCCCCATCGATCTTCTCGCAGGTAGTCTCAAAAATCCTGTAGAAAGCCCTGTTGGCCGATACGACCTGGAGGTTCCCGTCGAGCACGAGCAGCGCCTCCCGTATCGTGTCTGTGATGTTTTCAGCAAGAGATCCGGCATCGTTTGCAATCTTTTCCGCCTTTTTAACACCAGTAATGTCGACAAACGAAACAACAACACCGTCAATCAGATTGTCCACGGTTCTATACGGGAGCATGCGAATGGAAAACCAGGCCCCCTCCTTGCTCTGCACCTCGGCTTCTCTTTGCTGCAACGTCCTCAGCACCTCCCTGGCGCTGGCCGAAAGATCATAGTCTGCAAACTTTGACGTGATATCGCTTATCGGCCGCCCGACATCGGAGGGGATAAGATTGAAGACACCGGTCATAGCTGGAGTGAAGCGTCGAATATTTAACCGGCTATCAAGAAAGACCGTTCCGATTGCAGTGGAGACAAGCAGATTTTCCATGTCGCTGCTGAGGTCCGAGAGCTGCATGACCTTTCCCTGGAGTTCCGAATTCATAATCACCAACTCCTCCCTTGAGGTTTCCAGCTCTTCGTTCGCACTCATTAATTCCTCATTGGCGGACTGGCTCTCCTCGCTTGTGGACCTAAGCTCCTCGTTTGCAGTCTCAAGTTCCTCGATAGTGGCCTGGAGGTACTCCCTGGTCGCATAAAGGTCATTTTCAAGGCTCCGTATGCGCGAGTCAGCCTCCGGGCACACGGCGGAGTCCTCGTTTCGTCCGGCAGCTTTCTCCGAATAGGGCTTTTCATCGAATACGACCATGATCAGATCCTGCATAAGGCTCGGCTCCCTTACAGGCTGTACGATCACATCCACACTGAGAACCCCGCCGCCGTCCCGGGCTATCTGCACCCCCTCACAGACGACAGTAGTCTTTTGCCGGAAGGCTTTGTCGATGGCTGAGGTCAGCTTGGCCTGCAAGTCCCTGCGGGCCATCTTCAAAACATTGGATGTCATCTCTCCGCCGGGCTGGACCAGATACTTGTGGGTTGCTCCATGAAAGTAGAGAGTGTTGTAATTCTCATCGACGAAGACACAGGCAGGGACATACTGCGCAATGAGCCGTTTTTCGGCCATTTCGCGGATAGCGAGTTCACTTACTGCTGCCATCCTTTCCTTTCGTAGGTCAGGGAGAGTGACGCCGACTTGCGAAGGTGGTTGAAACGGGGCGGAAATGATCTGCCTGACTGCCCCTTTGCGCTGATATATTTTGCATCTGGCATCGAGGGGCGAAAAGAGATTGCTGAACGTGCCGATACCCTCCGAAGATCCTACGAACAGGTATCCGTCCTGCCTCAGGGAATAGTAGAAAGTCGAAAAGACTTTCTGCTGCAGGGTTGTATCCAGGTAGATTAACAGATTCCTGCAACTGATGAGGTCAATCCTGGAAAACGGCGGATCTGAAAGGAGGTTTTGAACGGCGTAGACGATCATCTCACGGATCTTTTTGGATACTTTGTACTCTTTATCTTCCTTTTGAAAATACTTTTGGAGCAACTGTTCCGGGACATCGGCGGCGATGCTTTCCGGGTATTTGCCCGCGCGGGCAAACTCCACTGCCTCCGGGTCCACGTCCGTGGCAAAGAGCTGGACGTCGAGAGGCATGTCCATCTCATGTGCTTCGGCCAGGAGCATGGCGATAGAAAGGGCTTCCTCACCGGTTGAACAGCCCGGCACCCAGATGCGCAAAGGAGAATTTGCCTGCTTTTGCTCCAGCAGGAGAGGGATGATTTTTGTCTCCAAAACTGCAAAGGCCTGAGGGTCCCTGAAGAAACTGGTCACTCCGATGAGCAGGTCCTTAAAGAGTAACTGCGCTTCGTTCTGCCGGTCCTGGAGAAACCGGAAGTAGGCAATCATTTGTTCCAGTTGATGCAACGCCATGCGTCGTTGAATTCGTCGAAGAATGGTCGATTCCTTGTAATGAGTGAAATCCACGCCTGCACGGGCGCGAAGCAGCATGATAATCTTATTGAAAGCGCCCGCCTCCGTTTCTTCGAGACGGTTGCTCTCAGCGCGGGTCCTCATGTATGGCTGTTGCACATACCGGCTCAGTTCTTCAGGCATTTTTTCAACCGGCAATACCAAATCCACAAGGCCTGTCTCAATGGCGCTTTGAGGCATTCCGGCATATTTTGCCTGATTCTCTTCCTGGGCCACTGCCATGCCGCCTTTTTCCTTGATTGCCCTCAGACCCAGAGACCCGTCCGAACCGGTCCCGGAGAGAATGACGCAAATGGCTTTTTCTCCCACAGCTTCAGCAAGCGTGCGGAAGAAGTAATCGATGGGCAACCGCAATCCCTCGCCCGGTGCTGGCTCTATAAGGTGGAAAATGGAATCGAGGAGAGCTACTTCCTTCTCCGGTGGATTGAGATAGACACGGTTGGGTTCGATCCTCATCCCATCCTCAATCTGGACGACCTTCATAGGCGTTGACCTCTGAAGGATTTCGGCCATCAGGCTCTTGTGTTTTGGGCTAAGATGCTGGATGACAACAAAAGCCATCCCCGGCTCTGGCGGCGTGTGGGCCATGAAAGCTTCGAGCGCTTCCAGACCGCCGGCGGATGCTCCTATGCCGACTATGGGAAAATCCATCATCGCATTTTCTTTCGGGCTGATTTCCTTTGGCGGGGCCGGATCGATCATGCCATTTCCCTCTGGATGAGACACAATATAATGGTAATGGTAGTAGTTATCGCATGAATAGTGCGTCGTGTCTATTGCCGCTCAGTTCAAGGCCGGATCGTCACTGTTCAAGCCAGGTACACTTCATATATTATAACACAATCAACAACTGGTATGCCTGGCGCGAGCTTGCTGAAGAAAGCCTAAAAATCAGCATGGAAAAGCTGGAATACAGCAGCCAGGAGCTTGAGTGCTTTGCCTTTTCCGCATCTTATCGAGAATGTCCTGAAGTTTCGCAGTGAGAGGAAACCGCCCATAAAAATCTTCGCAAAGATCGTTGATGACTCCGAGCGGAGCGGATTACGCAAGGGAAAGCAATACTTTGACATCTTCGTTGAAGAGCGGGCGGGGATAAACCCCATAGGCGCTCAAATAAGCTGTCTGAAAACGTTGCGTTTCAATTAAGAATGTATGTCACAGGTCGGTATTCCAGCCCTGAAAGGGCTGAATATTTTAGCCCAGGATAAGCGAAGCGTCACCCTGGGTCAGGGGGGCACATAGATTTTTCCCCTGAAGGGGGTACATAAGTTCACATATCAAAATGCAAATCCGCACAGGATAATTTTTATGTAACCCTTTCAGGGTAAGGCGCGTTGCGGGCCCCACATGACCCAGGGTGGCGCTTTCGCTGACCCTGGGCTCGATTATGCAGCCCCGTTAGGGCATTAACAAAGCACTGGGCTTTGTCCCATCTTGCTCCTTATTTGATCGCCTATGGGGATAAACCCCAGCCCTACGGCACAGTCACGCGGTTCTTTAGGGAGGGCTTTATGTCCTCCCTAAGCACCCGACTTGAACGCAAATTGATATCAGTCCTCAGTCCTTTCTTTTTGCCTGCCTCCGGCTTCTACGAAAATTCCGGAAAAATTCCAAATTATTCTTGACATCCCAATTGGGAAAATGTATTTATTTCTATAATGAATGAACGTTCATTCATTATAGAAGGTGCGAGCAATCGCAAACGACTGCACACAGGTTGGAATTGAGGGATAGGAAAGACTGGTGAATCTGGAGTTTGTTTGTAATTTCTGAATTCTTAAGTTCCGGTACGGAGTCGCCATGCGCTTAAAAACACCCGATAAACGTCTGCGGATACTCGAATCCGCTGTCAAGGTATTTGCCAAGGAGGGCTTCTTCAAGGCCAGGGTCGCCCAAATAGCCGAAGACGCGGGGCTCGCGCCCGGAACCGTATACCTCTACTTCAAAAATAAGGAAGACGTTCTCATTTCGATTTTTGAACAGAGAATGGCTGAAATAATCGCGAGGTTTCGCGCGGCCATCCTTGAAAAGGAAGATGCGCGGTCTCGCCTCGAATGTCTCGTGCGGATGCACCTGGCCGGGTTTCAGGCGGACCCGGACCTGGCGGCCTGCTTTCAGGTAGAACTGCGTCAAAGCAGTCGTTTCATGCGTGATGATCTCAAGGGCGGAGTAAAGCAGTACCTGGATCTGATCAGGGAGATCATAGAGCACGGCCGCCTTGATGGTTCGTTTCGAGAGGACCTCCCCCTGAGGCTGGTTACGCATCTTGTTTTCGGAACCCTCGACGAGGTGGTTTCGACCTGGGTGGTGTCCGGCATGAAATATAACCTGGTCTCCCTTGCGGCCCCTTTGATGGACCTGTTTACCAACGGCGTCGGTCTCACTTCGTTGGGGGCCGGCGAGTCACGGGGCGAGGGTCATGTGTCGGCCTCACCTGGTTCGGGGTCTGCGGATCACGGGTTGAGAGTCATGAATGAACTGAAAACTAAAAACTGAAGACTGCGGGAATTGGGAGTTCTTTTTTAATTCCCAAATTCCTGAATTACGGTATCGAGGAAAGGAGATATGTATGAGTCTGCTCGTTGATGAAAGAGACGTAAAGTTTGTCCTTTATGAACAGTTGCGAATAGAGGATCTGTGCAAGTTCCCCTTGTTTTCCGATTTTTCCCGTGAAACGTTCGACATGGTTCTGGGGGAAGCCGGGAAGCTGGCTGAGAAGGCTTTTTATCCTTCGAACAAATTGGGGGACGCTCAGGGTTGCCGTTTCGAAAACGGGAAGGTCAAGGTCCCCGATTCATTCCATGAACCCTACCGGCTATACAGGGAAGGGGGATGGCTGGCGATGGCGGACGCGCCCGAGGTGGGCGGTCAGGGTTTGCCGGTCGCTTTGAGCGAAGCCTGTGTGGAAATGCTTGGCGCGGCAAACTGGGCCCTGCACATGTATCCCGGACTTACCCACGGGACCGCGCGGCTTCTCGAGAAGTACGGTACGCCGGAGATGAAGAAAATTTATATGGAAAATCTTTTCTCCGGCGACTGGTCCGGGACTATGTGCCTCACCGAACCGGGCGCGGGAAGCGATGTGGGAAATCTCAGGACCAGGGCGGAACGGAAGCCGGACGGAAATTTCAAAATCAGCGGCCAGAAGATGTTCATCTCCTCCGGAATGCACGACCTTACGGAAAACATCATCCATATGGTGCTCGCCCGGATCGATGGGGCCCCCAAAGGCACCAAGGGGATTTCCATTTTTCTCGTGCCAAGGCTCCGGCCGGACGAAAACGGGGAACTGTCGGACAATGACGTAGCGTGCGGAGGAATCGAGCACAAAATGGGAATCCACGGCTCGGCCACCTGCACGCTCAACTTCGGTGAGAACGGCGCCTGCACGGGCTTCTTGATGGGCGAAGAGAACAAAGGCATGCAAATCATGTTCAACATGATGAACGAAGCCAGGCTCTTCACCGGAATTCAGGGGCTGGCCCACGGAAGCAGCGCCTATCTGCACGCTCTGCAGTATGCAAAGGAGCGCATACAGGGGGCCCCGATCGAAAAGATGAAAGATGCGGATGCGCCCAGGGTGCCAATTATTCAGCACCCGGATGTAAGGCGCATGCTGATGTCTATGAAGAGCAGCACCGAGGGATTGCGCTCGATGATGTACCTGACCGCCTATTGCCTGGACCGGGCTCGGGCCGCCGAAACAGAGGAGGACAAGCAGCTTTTCGAAGGATACGCGGACCTTTTGGTCCCGGTCTGCAAATCGATGGGAAGCGATTTGGGTTTCAGGGTGTGCGAGACCGCCATCCAGGTCTATGGAGGTTATGGATATATTCAGGAATATCCGGTCGAACAGATGATGCGCGACTGTAAGATCGCTTCTCTCTACGAAGGGACAAACGGAATTCAGGCACTGGATCTTGTGGGCAGAAAACTCGCCATCAAACAGGGGCGGCTTTTCAAGGATGGTTTGAAGGCTGTCGACAAAATCCTGTCCAAAGCAAGGGAGAATTACCACCTGCACGATCTCGTTGAAATCTACGACGAAGCGCAGGAAAATCTTGTTCAGGTGACCAAATTTTTTGGACTTAAGGCTATTACCGAGGATTTCATGGTTCCCGTTCTTTATGCCAAACCCTACCTTGATCTTTTCGGTGAAGTGGTCATGGGATTTCTTCTCCTGTGGCAGGCTCACTTGGCCGATTCTCGGCTCCAGGAGATCTACCTGGAAAGCGGGGCAAAGGATGAAGACTCACGGAACAAGGTCCTGCACGAGAATCGAAACGCCGCCTTCTATTTCGGCAAAGTCGCTTCGGCACGCTTTTTTATCAGCCAGGTGTTGACCCAGGCTGCCGGGAAGGCGAGGGGAATAATGAGCGGGGACAAGTCTCCACTCGAGATCCCGGAAGAGGGATTTGCGTAGGATAAGTGAATCTTCAAAAAGGAGAAGGCTGATGAATGCCAGAGACGTAGTGGTGATTGATGGAGTAAGGACCGCATTCGGGCGTGCAGGAGAAAAGGGCTATTTTTGGCATACCCGGGCCGACGATATGGTGGTGAAAGTTATCCGGGAACTGCTCCGCCGCAATCCGAAGGTTTTGCCCGAAATGGTTGAAGAAAATGTCTGGGGCGCAACGAGTCAGGAAGGCGACCAGGGATTGACCCTTGGGCGCACCAGCGCACTTCTTGCCGGTTTGCCGGCAAGTTGCGCGGGATTTTCAGTTGACCGGATGTGCGCCGGGGGGCTGACCGCCATCACGACGGCTGCGTCCGAAATTGCACTCGGGGCGTGCGACATAGCCATTGCCGGTGGTGTCGAACACATGGGTCACCATCCCCTCGGGGCGAACGCGAGCCCAAATCCCAGGTTTCTGACCGAGCGGCTCGTGTCCGAAGATGCCCTGGTGATGGGGAAGACGGCTGAAAACCTGCACGACGAATATCCCGAGATCACCAAGGAGATGTGCGACCAGTACTCGCTTCTTTCCCAGATGAAAACGGCCCGGGCTTACCAACAAGGCAAGATTCAAAAGATGATAGTCCCCATGACCGTTTACAGCAAAGAAGGCTGGATCGTTGCCGACCGGGACCAGCAGCCGCGCCCGGAAACGACCATGGAAGGGCTCGCGGGACTCAAGACCCCTTTTCGGATTCAAGGCAAGGTAACACCCGGCAATTCCTCCGGACTAAATGACGGCGCTGCCGGAATTATTCTGATGAGCGCCGATAAAGCCGCCGAAATCGGAGTGGTCCCCCGCCTGCGCCTCAAAGGTTATGCCTATTCGGGTGTGAAGCCTGAAATCATGGGCTACGGGCCTGTTCCAGCCACTCGAAAGGCCCTGAAAAATACCGGGCTCACCATCGACGATATCGGTGCAATAGAGCTCAACGAGGCTTTTGCCGTCCAGTGCGTAGTATTCATGAAGGAGTTCGGGTTGAAGTTTCCCGATGACGAACGGCTCAATCCGCTTGGAGGAGCTATCTCCTTCGGACACCCTCTTGCATCCTCGGGGGCACGGCTGGTCATGCACCTGATGAACACGTTTTCCGAACGTCCGGACCTGCGTTTTGGCATGACCAGCCTTTGTGTAGGCCTGGGGCAGGGGGCGACGGCTATCTGGGAAAATATCGGCAGTAAATAGTGTCCATCCGGAAACTCCTGATGTGACACTTACAGTTTCCAATTCCGAACACCGGAGGTAATTGCCATGGCCGAACCGATCACCATTTTTTATACGCAATTCTATGATTCACCTGTTGGGAAGATCGCTATCCTCACGATGGATAACGGTCAAGACTACAAAAAACCCAATACCTTCAGCGACGGCTCGATGGTTTCGCTAAGTGAGGCGCTGGATCGTTTAGCGGCTGAAAGCGGAATAAAGGGCCTGATGTTGACTGGACAGCCCTACATTTTTGCGGCCGGGGCCGACCTTACCGCAGTCCCCTTTATCAGTACCTTCGAACAGGGATACGCGGTAGGCAAGGGGGGCCATACGGCAATGAAGCGTATCATGGACCTTGGGTATCCGACTCTGGCCGCCATCAACGGGGCCGCAATCGGGGGAGGACTCGAGATCTCGCTCTATTGCAAGTATCGAACAATTGCCCGGAGCGTGCCCGCTATCGCTTTTCCCGAGTGTTTCCTCGGACTTGTGCCCGGTTGGGGGGGGTGCACGCTTACCACAAAGCTGATTGGACCTCAAAAGGCGCTCCAGCTTATTATATACAATGCCTTGAGCCAGAATAAAATGATAGGCGGAAAAGAGGCTTTTGAGCTGGGACTTGCCGACCGGCTCTACGAGGGGGCCGAGTTCCTCGATGAATCGCTTAGCTTTCTTATGAGCATCATCTCGGGTGAGACCGTGGTGGAACGGGCGCCTGTAGAGACCGGCGAAATCAGCGGCCTCATTAGCAAGGCGAAGGCTTTCGTGGATGCCAGGGTGCATGGGGCCGCCCCGGCGCCATACCGCGCTTTGAAGCTGATCGAGGGCGCCTGCTCCTGGGATGTCGAGCAAGGTTTTGAAGAAGAAAACAAGGCCCTCGGCGATCTCATAAAGACCCGCCAGTGCAAGTCTTCGATCTATGCTTTCGACCTGGTTAACCGCCATGCAAAAAGGCCCAGAGGAGTTCCGGACACAAAACCGAGGCCCATCGGCAAAGTGGGGGTGGTAGGGGCCGGCCTGATGGCTTCCCAGTTGGCGCATCTTTTCATCCATCGCCTTGGCCTGCCGGTCGTAATGAAGGATGTGAAGCAGGAGTTTGTGGATAAGGGAGTCGCCTACGTTCGCGGCCAATTTGCCCAAAGGGCGCAGAAGGGCAAGATCTCGGAAAGCCGCGCGAAATACCTGGGCGGACTGGTTCACGGGACCCTTGACTCTGCTGATTTTGCCGACTGTGACTTCGTAATAGAGGCTGTCTTCGAAGAGATGGCTATCAAGAAAAAGGTCTTTGCCGAGGTGGAATCGGCCGTAAAAGCCGATGCCATTCTTGCCACCAACACCTCGTCGCTTTGTGTGACCGAGATGGCTTCGGAGCTCAAAAATCCGGAACGGGTCGTTGGCTTTCATTTCTTTAATCCTGTTGCAATTATGCCCCTGGTTGAGGTAATAAAAGCTGAGAAAACGAGCGACCTCTCGCTGGCTACTGCATTCGATCTCGCAAAAAAGCTGAAGAAGACTGCTCTTCTTGTTAAGGACTCTCCTGGTTTTCTGGTCAATCGCCTCCTTGTGCGCAATCTTTGCGACTGCATCGCCATGGTCGACCAGGGGGCCGATTTCCAGCAGGTGGATGAAGCGTTGCTCGAATTAGGATTGCCCATGGCGCCGTTCGGATTGCTGGACATGGTCGGCCTGCCGGTGGCCTTTCATGTTAACGAGACCCTGAATCATAGTTTTGGGTCTGAGCGCTTTCCGCTGAGTCAGAATTTCAGGAAATTGATTGAAGCCGGACAGACCAGAATTTACACGCAGGGCAAGACCGGGATTGTTGATCCGGCGGTGGAAAAACTTTGGGTAAAAGAGAAAAATAAAACCTTTTACCCCGAGCAAATTCGTGAGATTGCTATAAACAGTCTGGCGCGTGAAACGGACCTCATTTTAAAGGAAAAGATCGTGGAAGGCGCAAAAGAGGTCGATCTTGCCATGATCACGGGCGCCGGCTGGCCCTTTTTCATGGGAGGGCTCACGATGTATCTGGACTTGGCCGGCATAACGCCCAAGTTGCTTCAGAAGGTCTTTTTCGGTTCGTAGGGCTTTTTTGTACTTAACCTCAGCGGCGGTTTATACTTTTTTTTAGGGAGGAAGAACCATGTCCACAAAGCTGATAGAACGGACACCATCGGCTTACGGGTATCCCCTTTTAATCAAGCACATTTTGCACACCCCTCTCAGGTGCGCTCCGGGCACTGAAATCATCTACAGGGATATAAAACGCTACGACTACGTGACGCTGAACAAAAGAATCGGCCAATTCGCAAATGTGCTGCAAGACCTCGGTTTAAAAGCGGGCGATACCGTGGGGGTATTGGACTTTGACAGTCACCGGTACCTGGAATGCTTCTTCGCCGTTCCCATGATGGGGGCCATACTTCATACGGTGAACTGGCGGCTTTCTCCCGAGCAGGTTCTCTATACGATAAACCACGCTGAAGATGACATACTTCTTGTTCACAGCGATTTTCTGCCCCTGGTGGAAAAACTCCGGGGGGCGATGAAAACCGTAAAGTCGATCATTGTTCTTACGGATAACGGGCCGGTTCCGGAAACGAATTTTGAGGTAGCGGGAGAATACGAGGCGCTTGTTGACAAAAGCCCGAGCGATTTTGACTTTCCTGATTTCGACGAAAACTCCAGGGCCACCACATTTTACACCACCGGGACCACCGGTGCGCCCAAGGGAGTCTACTTCAGCCACCGCCAACTGATGCTCCATACGCTGGCGGTGATGGCTTCTTTTGCGCAGTCCAGCGAGGGCGGCTTGTGTGCAAAGGACGTCTACATGCCCCTGACCCCTATGTTTCATGTCCACGCCTGGGGATTTCCTTATGTTGCCACCATGCTGGGCATAAAACAGGTCTATCCGGGACGCTACGCGCCCGATACGCTCCTTGGACTGATTGCAAAGGAAGGGGTGACCTATTCACACTGCGTTCCCACCATTTTGCACATGCTGCTGGCCAGTCCCGCTGCCGCCGCCGTGGACTTATCCGCATTGAGAATCACCATAGGCGGGTCGGCTCTTTCCATGGGGTTGTGCAAGGCTGCCAGGCAAAGGGGCATCAATATCACTACCGGGTACGGGATGTCGGAGACCTGTCCGGTCCTGACGATTGCCAACCTCAGACCTCACATGCTGGAATGGAGCGAAGAGGAGCAATTGGACGTCCGCTGCCGCACGGGACAGCCCATTCCCTTCGTTGATGTTCGAGTGGTCGATCCCGGTGGGCGGGAAATCCCGCATGACGGCACTGCTGTCGGGGAGGTCGTGGTCAGGGCCCCGTGGCTCACTCAAGGCTATCTCAAGGAAACAGAGCGCTCCGAGGACCTCTGGGCGGACGGTTGGCTGCACACCGCTGACGTTGGGTCCATCGATACCGATGGCTATCTCCGGGTCACCGACCGGATGAAGGACGTTATAAAGACCGGGGGAGAATGGATCTCGTCGCTGCAGATCGAAGATATCCTGACCAGGCATCCGGCTGTCAGCGAAGCTACGGTAATCGGTGTGTCCGATGAAGCCTGGGGTGAGCGGCCGTATGCCATGGTCGTCATAAAAGAAGAGCATAAGGGGAAAGTTTCGCCAGAGGATTTGAAACTGTTTTTTCAGGGTTTTGTGACCCAGGGCCTCATTTCAAAATGGAGTGTTCCCGACAAAGTCGCCCTTGTGGACTTCATTCCGAAGACCAGCGTGGGCAAGCAGGACAAAAAGGCAATCAGGCAAAAGGTCAAGGAGTTGAATAACCCGGCGGCTTTAAAGCAATGATCGGCAACCAGGGAGAAGATGATCCATTCCACTACACTGTCTCCCATTTCAAGGAAATAGCCAGGCAGAACCTCTTTGCCGAGAATGCAGGCGTTGCGCACGATATGGATCGATGCGCAGTCTGCAATCCCGGTATTGCCGGCCGGGACCCTTTTTCTGTTTACCTCGAGGTGATCGTAGAATCCGTTCTTGTGAGGCGGCCGGGGCTGGATGAAGCACTGGTTGCCGAGATCAATGGAGATCGCGCAATGGCCGGGTTCGATGCGGACCTAACGGTCAGCCGACTGCTCGAAGGTGACCGAAACGCTGTCGATTCGTGGGTATCATGGGTTCGCGAGGCGCTGGCCACGGGATTGGGACTTCTTTCGATTCACAGCCCCACCAGCCTCGATTTTGATTTAGACGAACAGGAAAGTATCGGATATGGCCCGCTGATCGCTTCAAGCATTCAACACATAATCGGACAACAGAGGCGGCTCGCAACAGCCCTCCGGAAATGAACTAGTATATAGTCTGTGTTAGAAGGAAAACGGCGGGATAATTTTCGAGTTCTTCGAGAGTGTTTATTACAGAGCGCGTCAAGTGAAATGGGTAATGCCTGCCTGTGCTCAGACCCTGCGTCTGCGGCCCCAGAAAAAAGTTAAAACAAAGGCGATCACGGATAAAAAAAACAAAATCTGCGCTATCCAGGTCGCTGTTCCGGCAATGCCTGCAAACCCGAAAATCGCTGCGATGATCCCCGGAACCAAAAAGAATATAGCCCAAACCCAACCCTGCATCTTCCGCCTCCTTTATTCAATCTGATAACGCGGCGAATTGGATTGGAAACTAAGTAGTTTATTCTTCTTGTCAATTTACCGGCTTTAGCTTTAGCGAAAGAAGCGAAAAAGCTAAAAGCTTCGATTGAATAAATCTTCGTCAATCAGGCTTTGATTGCTTCATACGTCCTGAGAGGCGGTATGTTGGCCAGTTCGTATTTGGAGTTCACGACCGGGAAATACTTCTTCAGGTGGGTCTTAAGGTGATTGTTGGTCTGAAAACAGGTCTGGTAAACGAGGAATTTCCCGCCTTTTTTCAGCGCCCTATGAGTATTGTAGAGAATCCTGTGCTTCAAATCATGATCCAGGAAAGAAAAGGGGATTCCCGAGATTATGTAATCGGCCTCCGCTTCTTTGCACATTCTCAGGGTGTCGAGCACATTCTCGCAACTATCCTGCACCAGAACCACCCTGGGGTCGTTGATTTTTCTTTCGAGAATGGAATTGAAATTCCGGTTTCTCTCGATGAGAATCAATCGCGAGTCTTCTCCCATTTGATGCAGCAGGTATTTTGAAAAAACGCCCGTTCCGGGGCCATACTCCACGATAAGTTTGTTTTGGCTGAAATCTATCTTGCTGCAGACCTTCTTTACGCCGACTGAGGAAGTTGGTGTAATCGAAGCTATATTTTTGTCTTTGATAAAATTCATTATGTATACAAAAGTATCCATCCGGCAACTCCTATAGCGTCTACTCTAAATTGGCGAAGCATTGAAAAGAGGGGCCTCGGCGGGCAAAAAAAGGAAGCTTTTCATTTTTCTCCTTCAGGTCCGCGACTTTAATCCCCTCTCCGAGAATGATCAAAAGTCGTTTGAGGCTATTTCCGACCGGTTCGTGGCTGTTTGACCGGTATTTAGCCCTACGTCCCATCATTCGAAAATTATCGTTGAAGTCCGCAACTTCGGCGGTCCTTATAGCAGCAATCCGGTGATTATGAAACTGAATAACGTATTTGAACACATTTTAATTTAAGTGCAAGTTCGTCAGCAGAAAAGGAGAAGGAACTCCATGTTCACTCAGTGAATTAAATTCAGGTCTCTCGACCCCGGTCCCTGACCGTGGTATAAGGGGTCGACTCAACGAACAGTGAGCAGTGACAGTGAGCAGTGAACAGAAAAAACGTGTTCGCTGCCTTAAAAGGGGCCGATATGGGACAGGATCGCCGCCGTCCGCGCTGGAAAATCTTGAACGAACGCTCACCGGCAACGGTCCCGGACGTTATAGACATCATTCTTCAAAACCGCAATCTCGATCCCCTCGCCATTAATGGAGAACTCGAAGACCTTTCCGAACACCTCTGCATCCGCGGCATGACCGAGGGCGCCCGTTTGCTGGCAATGCACATGGTGAATGGAAACAAAATAGTGGTGGTTGCCGACTATGATTGCGACGGAATTACATCTGCCGCCCAGATCGCTCTCTTTTTCCAGGAGAGCGGTTATCAGAATTTCATCGTCCTCATTCCGTCGCGGGCCGAAGGCTACGGCATACCAGAGCGCGCCGTGTCGGAGAACCCGGATGCAAAAGTTTTCGTCGCTCTGGATTGCGGCACGCTGGATCTCAAACCGGTCCGGCTGGCGTGTTCCATGGGCGCCGACTGTATAGTGATCGATCATCATGAAGTGCCGGCTTCCGGGCTGGCGCCTGCTTCCGTATACATAAATCCCAAGCACCCTGAATGCGGCTCTTCTTTCAAGGAGTTCTGCGCGTCAGGGTTGACATTCATTTTTCTGGCCAGCTTGAGGCGCGCCTTACGAAGCGTCCAAACCAGCCTGTGCCTTCCTGCCCTGGGTGGGAAATACCTGGCTCTCGCGGCAACCGGAACGGTCGCCGACCTCGTGCCTCTGGTGTCGGCAAACCGGATTCTTGCCCGAAGCGGCCTTCGCAATCTTAACGCAAATAGCTGCGCGCCCCTTTCATGCCTGGCCGCTGCCGCCGGTTTGACCGGCAGGACCTTGACTGCGGGCCACATCGGCTTCTATCTGGGGCCTCGCATCAATGCTGCGGGCCGAGTCTCGGAGGGGCAGATCGCCTACGATCTGCTGACCTCCAGCGAGCCTTCCACGCTGACCCGGCTGGCGCGGGAACTGGAGGGCCTCAATGCGCAAAGAAGGGCGCAGGAGGAAAAGATAGTAAGGGAGATTGCCGCCCGTCTGGCCCAAAGTCCTCCTACCGGAAGGACTTTGGTTATGGGGGGTATCGACTGGCAGCCCGGGGTCGTCGGTATTGCTGCCTCAAGGGTCCAGCAGGAGCTCTGTTACGCCCCTGTGGTGATACTTTCCATAGACCAATCCACAGGGATTGCGAGAGGTTCGGCCAGGAGCATTCCGGGTTTCGACATACACGGCGGGCTTTCGATGTGTGCAGAGTTGCTTATTAAATGGGGAGGGCACAAAGCGGCCGCCGGTCTCACAATTGCCGCGGAACGAATCGGGGAGTTCACAGACCGGTTCGAAGAAGTCGCCCGTCAGTATCCGGCAGAAATTTTCGTCCAGCATGGAAAAGTTGATCTGGAATTACCTTTGGCCCTTGTTGGATACAAACTGGTCCAGGCCCTGGAGGAACTCGAGCCTCACGGCATGGGCAACCCGGCCCCTGTTTTTGCCCTGCGCGGCGCGCGGTTTAACTCTGTAAAGGTTTTCGGAAAAGAAAAAAACCACCTGAAACTCGAACTCAATAACGGATTGGAAGCAATCTGGTGGCGAGGTGCACAACGCTTCTCCGCATTGTCGGACCATAAAAAAATCTGCCATGGATCTTCCCCGGGGCAGACAGTGGATATGGTTTTCAACGTAGGCTGGAACGACTTCCATAAAAAGACGATGCTTGAAATAACGGACCTCGGAAGACTCTTTTGAACGGAGGACGCAAGGAGAATAGAGAAATCTGTCCTCAGGCTGCACTGCCTTGTTCGAGTGCCTGGATCTGCTGTTGCCTTTTCCTCATCTTTTCGTAAATTTTCTCTTGCAGCCTGACAGCGCTGTCTCCCCTGGCCTTTCTCACCATGCTGGCCGACCTGAGTATGGATGTCGGATCTCCCATATCGGCAATCTGCTGGGCGCAAAGACTAGCCTTCTTGAAATCCTCGATCACCTGGTACTCCTCATTCGGAATAAAAGATTCAAGCAGTACGTATGCGATTTCAAGCTTGCGCCGCAGATCACTCTCTGGATCTTCGGCAAGCTCATTGAGAATAGCGCCCCCTATTTGCTCTTTCGAAAAGGGAAGTTCGCAGTCGACCGCCACGGATACCCTCACATTTTCCAGCACCTTCAGGTATGCGCAAATAATACGGCATCTTGCCTCCTGTGTCCGGTCAGGGGAAAAGCCGTAGAATTCTCCTTCCTCTGACGGGGCACCCTTGACAAAAACTTCGGGGTGCTTGAAGGCACTTGTGGCTGAAAAATGGCCGTTGCAGATTTCCATCGCAAACTCCTGGTGTAAAAAAACCAGTGAAAAAATAGGAGTGATCAGGGATTGGCTCGATATGCTAAGCCCAAGCAATTTACGGAACTATACTCCGATCTTGAAGGAACAAAATACGGCAAATACCCTATTCGGCAGGTAGGTGTTACGGTATTTGAAAGGCTTGATCGATACATAACGGTCAGTCGCAAGTGGATAGCCGCAGGGGAAAAGCTTTTTCTGACTACCGGCCACTATAAGCCGGAATTGACTGGCGTTTGGATCGAATACTAAAGAAAAGGAGAGTCAGGAAAGGAGGAGGAAGGGAACCTGACTCTCCAAGGAGGAAAGAGTGATCTTTCCAAACGAATTATAACCTCATCGTCAATAGCCGGTGTTTGAGGAGGAAAGCGGAGAAAAACAGTGGCACACTTCCTTGGTTATTCCAACTTTGTCAGGTAGGCATCCCTGGTCAGCCAAAGCTCCTCTATCCGGTACATGTGCCAGAAATCATGCATAAGAGTATGCCTGGCAAGAATGTAGAGGGAATAGCTCTCATACTCAGGGTGGGTCGCTCTCTTATGCCACATGATATCGCGGGCGCTTTCAAGCAAATCGATTTCTTTATTCCGGCAGAGCGCAAAATTATCGAGGGCATCGGACACGCTCGAATAGACGGTCCTTACCGGCTCATCCCCTCCATCTTCGGGAATGCATGGTACAAACTCAGGCCGGTCCTCATCCATGAATCGTTGAAAACGATCCAGCAACATCGGTTGAACCTCAGCCAGGTGACTTACATGTTCGGCGATCGTCCAGAAGCCTTCGCCTCTCCGCGAAAATATTCTTTCTTCAGGAATGGATTTTACAAATTCAGACAAAATCCCGGGCGCCCGTTTGAGTCCTTCCAGCAAATCTATTTTGTCCTGCATCTTTTTTCTTCTCCCCTCTGGTTACTACAGCCCAATAGTCGTTATAATTTTTGGATAAGGTATAAAAATGAAGGGACGAGGATTTTAGTTTTTAGTTTAAAAAATTCTCTTTTGATCCGGCTCTTCCATTCTGGATTTTTCGAATTTATTAAAGGTGAAAAGTAAATAGAACCCTTATGGAAAGGGTGGTCGAAATTGTTTTCAATTAGCTTCAAAAACGATTTTATATGTCCAGCAGGGAGGTCAGCCCCGAAGACAAAATTTGACGTGACCTCAATCTGATCATATCTTCTATTGATTTCGATAATCTTTGCAAATGCTCTTTTAACATCATTCGTGGTAATGCTTTTCCTCAGTTTGTCAAGGGTATCCTGATCCGTTGACTCAAGTCCTATATTGATATAGGTTTTGAATGGGAGACTATTTAGGCGATCAAATGTCATATAGTCGGCATTTATTATGGAATCCACACTGCCAAACATAAATAGATTGGGTGCATCAAGATTTGAATTATCAAGGTTAAGTTCATCAAATGCATATCGTGCAGCGAATTCCAGCAGATCGATAGAAGAATTGAGGGCATCATGCTGGCCCAGGAATAAAGAGTTGTAGTTTGAGATATCCGTTCTAAAAAAGCATTTCAGGTCCCTTACCTGTTCTTTTATATTTAAGCGTGAACGTTCTTTAAAGTCAAAATGTGATTTTACCCTGCAAAAACCGCATCTGTACAGACATCCGTCTGCTATAATTATTGGGATCACATCATAATCCACATGTCTGGCATCAGGGGGGAGCACTGTTATTTCGTCTCCAATTATCTCATATATTCTGCCTGATTTCCTATGGAGTTCGGATGGTGAGTTTGATATTATCAGGCTAAGAAAGTCCCTGATGCTTTTGGGAATGGAACCGATATTTAATTCAGTTAACCTCTTATGAAATAGCCCCCAGTCTTTGATCGCTGACATTACTGCGGTGTCACAGAATGGGTCGAACGAATTTATATTGTTGCTCGGATATGAAAGGCACGGGAGATAGTACTCTCCGAAACAGTCATAAACGCCGTCATAGCCGCCTGTTGAGTAATATACCCAGTCGTTCGTTACGGTCCGCTTAAGCCATTCTGAAGGGTGAGGCCAGTCTTTGCCCCTGCCGTTGATGAATTTCAATTCTCCGCTCAGGTTGAATTGAAAAACATATTCGGGAGTTTTTATATCGGCGAAGCGTCCGTATCGCAAAGGATAGCTGACCTTGGAGTAGGCATGAGCCCCTTTTTTGTCGATATTTATGTGAAGGTTGCCTATTTCAATGGTTTTAGAAGACAAATTGTTCCCCTCCATGTACCCTCGGCCGATCAGCGCCCGACCGCGTTCGCTCATTTATCTTTTTTCCATTGAGTTGAACAAGCATCGAATTTGGCCGGCTCTGCTTTTCGCTTCATTTTCGGAATTTAGTCGACTAGTGTAAAGAAAAAATGCGGAATATTATTGATCACTTTCTCGAGCCACGTGACGATTATGTGATTAATACTTAAACTGCTTGAAGGTGACAGTCGCGGAGCGATTATGAACGAAGATGAAGCAGCGTCCTGTGTGGTTTTCGGGCAGGGGGGGAACGTTTCTCCCAAGGAGTTGGAGTACTGCATTGCCCTGCGGGTGAGAGAAAAAAAGGAAAGCTACAGGCGATATGGCTTTGAGCGCTCGCAGGAAGAGGCGTTCGCAACCTTTTTCGATCTTGCGCAGGAATTCACCACGATAGAGAGCCTTTACCAGATTAGCGCGGCTGTGCCCAAAGAGTTCTTCGACCTGGACAGCAGAATATACGTGTTAGAACCAAAGAAATCTCAACTGGAACTGGTCTGCACCAGCAGGAGGGGTCTCATTGAGCCTCGTGAGCGCAACAATCACAGGGCTGTATTGGTTGAGAGTCCCGTGGAGGCTGAAGATTCGTGGTTTTTTCCCATCCGGGGCAACCAAGCGCTTTTGGGCACGCTTCCCTTTTTCGCCCACAGCGCTATCCTTGGCCTTTTTGAAGTGCTTCCGAAAGAAAGAGTTGATGAGCGCAAACAGTTTTTCCTGGAAAAATTCACGAATCGGATCGGATACAACCTGCACCAGAAGCTTTTGGTCAAGCAGAACATCGATCACATCAAGTTCATAAATCAGCTCGTATCCGATATCGAACACAACGTCATCACCCCCAATCTTTATTACAAGCTGTTTCTGATCCGGCTCAAGAAGATGATCGAAAACTACAAAAATATAGAAAATCTCGCCCTGAAGGTGGTAGAGACTTCCTCTGTCTGCGGAGCCATTGCGCAGTCTTTGCAAAATGCTGCGGAAATCCTCCACGATACAAACTGTGGGCTTCAGGCCGAGTATTCCGCCCTTACCAAGCACTACGAGCACACCAGCCTTTTTCTGGAAACCCTTTTCCGCAAGGACCATTTTCAAAAGGGCACATACGTGCTCAGAAAGCAGTCATGTAATTTCCGCACCGAGATAATCAAGCCGCTGATCGATCGATATGCCGGCGAGTTTGAGAGAAAAGGGATCATTGTCGACGACCGGATTGAAAATGTGCCTGACGAACAGGTGACGCTCTTCGTGGACAAGGGGCTGATATCTCAAGTTTTTGATAACTTTTTTTCAAACGCGCTCAAATACTCCGGGGAAGGAATAGACGAATCGGGACGGCTCGTGAGGCTTTTCTCCTTGAATCGGCAGATCATACAGGATGCCTTCGGAGAGGATAAACCGGGCGTGCGGTTCAATTTCTTCACGTCGGGAAAGCCCCTGGCCCGCGAAGAGTGTGACCAGGTATTCGAAGAGGGTTTTCGCGCCGGCGGCAGTGCGGAGAAGGGAAGCGGGCACGGGCTTCATTTTGTAAAGACCGTAGTCGGGATTCATGGCGGTACGGTGGGCTGCACGCCCCAATCCAACGGGAATTTGCTCTATCTCGTTTTGCCGTTCAAAAAGGAATAGACTCCCCTCTGCGCCACTGGCCAGCGGGTGACGAGTCCAAGACCCTTCTAACACTATGGACCTTTTTGCTGAGGATAAAGATGAAGAAGCGGGTTCGCAAAAAAACGCATCGAAGTGAATTCACTGAGTGGGGACGGCAACTAGTCATCACACGAAATCGGAAAGATGGATTTGACGAATTCCTTGACTCCTTCATTGAGCAAGTCGTCGAAGCCAACGGATGTTACTGTGGCGGCGGTGGAAAGGAAGACAAGCTCGATGTCGTAGTGGAGCTTGGCCGACGCTCGGATGAACTCGCTGCCAAGCTGAAGGCGATCACGGCATGGCTCGATGCTCGAACCGATGTGCAGGGTTGGAGGATGGGTGAGGAATTTGACGTCTGGTACGGGAACTTCCATGATATAGGGGACGAGACCGAACAAGCGGCGCCAGCCGATGCTAATAAACCGGGCGAGACCTAGAGGTTTTGATCCGATATTGACCTTTTGTCTCGATGGGGTTACCTCTTTTGCGCTGACGGGGAACATTCGCTCTGAAGCGTTTTGGGTGGCTGGTTATTGAGCCAGGCTTCTGTAATTCCTTGCGGAGCTTAATTTGAAGTAGATTAATTGCAATCTGGTGGTTATAATAATTACGCCTGCCGTTCCTGGAGCAAAATTTTATTCAGATTATAAGTAGATCGACCCGATATTACTCTTAAGATCAAGAGGAAGGTGGGGTAAGGAGGAGTTTTAATGGCAAGGAAACGTGACGACAGAGTAGGCGAGCTTAGGTGTTCATTTTGTGGAAAAAGTCAGGATGAAGTCAAAAAACTGATTGCCGGTCCTACGGTTTATATCTGCGATGAATGCGTAGAGCTCTGCAATGACATCATTGCCGAGGAGTATGAGAGGGAGGGGGCGGCACGGGCCACCCAGATTCCGAAGCCCGCTGGAATCAAGCAAATCCTTGACCAGTACGTAATCGGTCAGGATCGGGCGAAAAAAGTCCTCTCGGTGGCCGTTCACAATCATTACAAGCGCATTGAGCTGAAGGTCGACAAAAACGAAGTTGAGCTCCAGAAGAGTAATATCCTGATGATCGGTCCCACCGGTTCGGGCAAAACTCTTCTTGCGCAAACCCTTGCCCGCATTCTGAATGTACCCTTTACAATAGCCGATGCCACAACGCTTACCGAAGCGGGTTACGTTGGCGAAGATGTGGAAAATATACTGGTAAGTCTGATCCAGGCTGCCGACTACGATATCGAGAAGGCCTCGAAGGGAATAGTCTACATAGATGAAATAGATAAGATCGCAAAAAAATCCGACAGCCCTTCGATCACCCGAGACGTTTCGGGAGAAGGCGTGCAGCAGGCGCTTCTAAAAATCCTTGAAGGCACTGTGGCCAACGTGCCCCCCAAGGGGGGACGGAAACATCCGCAGCAGGAGTTCATAAAGATCGACACAACAAACATTCTTTTCATCTGCGGCGGGGCCTTCAACTATCTTGAAAACATCATCCGCACCCGAGTCGGGGTCAAAGGTATGGGGTTTGGCGCCGAGATCCGGAGCAAGGATGAAAAGAGCATCGGTGAAGTGTTGCGGCGCGTTCAGCCCGAAGATCTGCTCAGGTTCGGGATGATTCCCGAGTTTGTCGGCCGTCTGCCGGTTATTGCGACCTTGAGCGAACTTACCGAAGACGAGCTGGTGTGTATTCTCACCGAACCGAAGAACGCTCTGGTGAAGCAGTACAAGAAGCTTTTCGAGTTGGAGAACGTACGGCTGCGCTTTAACGACGGAGTGCTGCGGTCGATCTCCAAAGAAGCCATAAGGCGAAAATCGGGCGCGCGCGGTCTCAGGTCCATAATGGAAAATATAATGTTGGACATTATGTATGACCTACCGTCAAACCCCGAGATTCAGGAGTGCATTATAAACGAGGAAGTGCTTACCAAGAACGCACAGCCTTTGCTGCTCTACCGTGGGCAGGATCAGGAATCGGCCTGAGGGTCGAAAGGGTAGAGCAGGTTTTGGGTTAACTGAAAACCAAAGACTCAAAACTAAAAACTAAATGAGAGTGACTGGCAAAATGTTCAAATTAACACGCACAAAAGATGGACAGCAGAACAATCTTTTCACGATGCCTCTTCTGCCGCTCAGAGACATTGTGGTGTTCCCTTCGATGGTGGTCCCCCTTTTCGTGGGGCGTGACAAATCGGTGAATGCCCTTGAGAAGGCCATGGGCTCTGACAAGAAAATCTTTCTTGCCGCCCAGACCAAGGCCAAAACCGATACTCCCGGCGAAGGCGACATCTATCGCACGGGCACCGTCGCAAATATTTTGCAAATTCTTCGCCTGCCTGACGGGACAGTCAAGGTGCTGGTGGAAGGCGATTACCGCGCGAGGATAATCGGTTTTGTTCCTCACCCGGAACATTTCATGGTGCAACTGGAAGCGCTTGAGGAAACAGAGGAAAGATCCGTAGAGATCGAAGCTCTCATGCGGGGTGTGCGCTCCTCATTCGAAGCTTATTCAAAGCACAACAAAAAGATCACCCAGGAAATCCTGGACACGGTTGCAGCTATCGATGCCGCTTCCCGGCTGGCCGATACTGTTGCTTCTTATATGCCTTTCAAGCTTGAGACCAAGCAAAAGATGCTCGAGACTCTCAATGTTTTGCAAAGGATCGAGAAGCTCTTCGGGCATATCAGGTCGGAAATCGAGATCATCGAAACAGAGGAGCGCATCAAGGGCCGGGTCAAAAAGCAGATGGAAAAGACCCAGCGCGAGTACTACCTCAACGAGCAGATGCGCGCCATACAAAAAGAGATGGGTGAAAAGGACGATTTCAAGTCCGAGCTCGAAGAGCTTGAAAAGCGCATAAAAAGAAAGAAACTTTCCTCGGAGGCCGCTTCGAAGGTCCGCGCGGAGTTTAAAAAACTTAAAATGATGTCTCCGATGAGCGCGGAAGCCACCGTTGTGCGAAACTACATCGACTGGATACTTTCGCTTCCCTGGTATGAAAAGACCAAGGACAAGCTCGATATAGACGAAGCCACACGGATATTGGACGAAGATCATTACGGCCTGGAGAAGCCCAAGGAACGCATTATCGAGTACCTCGCCGTGCAGTCGCTCGTAAAGAAGATGAAAGGCCCGATTCTTTGTTTCGTAGGACCTCCCGGTGTCGGCAAAACCTCGCTAGCGCGTTCGATCGCCAGGTCGATGAACCGTAATTTCATCCGGCTCTCGCTCGGAGGGGTTCGGGATGAGGCCGAAATACGCGGCCACAGGCGGACTTACATTGGCGCCTTGCCCGGCAAGATTATCCAGAGCCTCAAGAAGGTGAAGAGCAACAATCCCGTGTTCTGCCTCGATGAAATCGACAAGATGAGCATGGATTTCCGTGGCGATCCTTCGGCGGCGCTGCTCGAAGTGCTCGACCCCGAGCAAAATTTTGCCTTCAATGATCATTACCTGGATCTCGATTATGATCTCTCGGAGGTCTTTTTCATCACCACGGCCAATACCCTTCATTCCATTCCTCCCCCTCTCCGGGACAGGATGGAGATTATTCAGCTTTCGGGCTACACCGAATTCGAAAAGCTCAACATCGCCCGGCAATTCCTGCTCAAAAAGCAGTCGAAGGCTAATGGCATAAGCGCGGAAAATATCGATTTCAGTGATGAAATCCTGCTCAGCATAATCCGGCACTATACCAAGGAAGCCGGAGTGCGGAACCTGGAACGCGAAATAGGGTCCGTGTGCCGAAAGGTGGCCAAGGCAGTAGTGCGCAACGGTCCCGAAACCAGGATGGAGCTTACGGGAGACCATATCCAGGAATTCCTGGGGATTCCGAAATTCCACTACGGGCGCGCCGAGGAACAAGACGAGATAGGCCTTGCGATGGGTCTTGCCTGGACTGAATTCGGAGGCGACATTCTCGGGATTGAAACCGCGACCATGCCCGGCAAAGGCAAGGTGACCATCACGGGAAAGCTCGGTGAGGTGATGCAGGAATCCGCTCAGGCGGCCCTGAGCTACGTCAGGTCGCGTGCAAAGCAGCTCGGACTCGACCCGGATTTCCATCAGAACCTCGATATCCATGTCCATGTCCCGGAAGGGGGCATCCCGAAAGACGGCCCGTCCGCAGGCATTACCATGGCCACCTCGATCGTGTCCGCTTTAAGCAAGATCCCGGTGAGAAGCGATATCGCAATGACCGGGGAGATTACTCTTCGGGGGCGTGTGCTGCCCATAGGCGGGCTGAAGGAAAAAATCCTCGCCGCCCACAGGGCGCTGATTAAAACGGTGCTGATCCCCAAAGAAAACGCCAAGGACCTCAAGGAGATTCCGGCCAAGATTCTCCAGGAGATAAATATCGAACTGATGACGCATATGGATGAGGTGCTCAAGCTGGCCCTGGCCCCCGAGTATGCGCTGAGGCTGTTCAAGGAGCCTGAAATAGAAGCCCCGGTTATCCTGCCAAAAGAACCGGCCGCTGACGAGATTCGCACCCATTGAGAAATAGAGGTCCTATAAGGCCTATAGGACCTCTATTTCGGCAATCCGCAACCCGTAAACCCGCAACTACGGGAATTATGTCCGCGGAAGCAAAACCGCTTGACATGAATGGGCAATTTCATTGATAATGGGAGGTCTTGGGACGCAAGGGGCAATGAGACCCTGTTCCGCACCAGTTTTTAGTTGTGAGTTTTTAGTTCCGGGGCAACCTGACTAAAACTCAAGCTATTGAGGGCGGGTAGCTCAGCTGGGAGAGCATCGGCCTTACAAGCCGAGGGTCACAGGTTCGAGCCCTGTTCCGCCTAATTTAGAATTTTTGTTTTTATAAGGGGTGGTAGTTAAGTTGGTTATAACGCCGGCCTGTCACGCCGGAGGCCGAGGGTTCAAGTCCCTTCCACCCCGTCAGAAAACAATAGAGTCCAGTCGATCAGGCTGGGCTCTTTTTTTATGTTGGTAATGGTGGATTAATGGTACAGTTACAATGTAACACATTGTATGACGGAGGCTAAGTATGCCCTTATCGGTAAGGCTTGATGCCGAGATGGAAAAGAAGCTCGAAGAGGTCGCTCATTCTTTGGACAGGTCAAAGGGTTGGGTTATTAGAGAAGCCATCCGCCATTATGTGGAAGAAATAGCAGACTACGACGTTGCCCTGGAGCGGTTGGCGGACCCTGCCGCGAAGCTCATAGACCACGAGGATGCAAAGCGTGCCCTTGGTCTGGTCGATTAAATGGGATAGTCGGGCGATAAAAGAGGTGGCGGAGATCCCTGAGGCTGACCGGAAGCGGATCGTTGATGCGGTTGAGAGGCTGGCGGCCGATCCGCTAAGAGGGAAACCGCTTAAAGGCCGCTGGGAGGGGCTCCGGCGGATACGGGTGGGCGTCTACAGAATCATTTACGCGCTGCGCAAGGCAGAACTCACGATTCTAGTGCTGCGGGTCGGGAGTAGAAGTGACGTCTATCGCTAGTGTTCCATTTAATGATTTTGCGTGAGGATTTGCGTGCGTCCACGCTGCATTTTGGATCAATTTCGATCATCCTGTATTCAGTCAAATCAATAGCTTATGGGTGAAGTGTTCCTCAAAATCGCTCTGTCACGCCGGAGGCCGAGGGTTCAAGTCCCTTCCACCCCGTCAGAAAATTAAAGGGGTTACGTGATGAACGTAACCCCTTTTGATTTCCTCCGTGAATTGTTCCCCCACACTATTTCCCGCACGCGGCCCGGAATCCTGAAGAGATTAAGAGCATTTACATGAATGAACCATAGAGGTTTTACGTCGATAATTTCTATCCCGCATGCGCCACGCTGATCATCCAACTCACCCCGAAGCGATCCTCCACCATACCAAAGCGCGGCGACCAGAATGTCCTGGTCAATGCCGTCAGCACTTGCCCACCGTCTGCCAGCGCGGCAAAAGCGTGTTCGGCATCGGCTTCGCTGGGAACTGAGAGTGAGAGTGAAAAGCCCTCGAAACTGGATTTTTCGGTTGAACAGCCGTCGGAGGCCATTACAAAGGTCTCCCCAATTCGGAAGCTGGCGTGCATGATCTTATTCTCGAAGCCGGGTGGAACGATACCGGGCTGAGGCGCTTCAGGACTATCTTTGAAGCGCATCATCATTTCGACTTCGGCACCGAGGGTCTTGCGATAGAATTCGAGGGCCTGTTCGCAACTGCCGTTGAAGAAGAGGTAAGGTTGAACCATCAGGCTTACGTTCTTTGTGTTCATAATATTCTCCATTATTAATGTTTGGCTCCTGTCCAGCCATGGACAAATTTCAAAATAGATCCTCAAACCGGCATTGCAACAGAGTACATTTAGGTCGGCGACGGCAATCGGGATATGAAGGCTTGAAATTAGGAGTGCATAAATCCGACCCACCTAATTATAAGGTGGTCATTTCTAATTGGATCTCGAATTCGTGGGGAAATATTTCCTTGTCGCCGGTGCGCACGGCAGGCCGAAAATTTACAAAGCAGAGGACGTGCTCACCATCGATTCGATCGGCCTGGAATTGGCCGCTCGGGACTTTTTCGTCTCCTGAGCGCTGAGGATGTTTAGCCGACTCCTCCGGAATGCCCCGCGATCGATTTTCTCACCCAAAGCCCGCACCCAAACTCACTCAACCACTTAACTCAAGCCTCTAGAGCGCTCGCCTCATGATTTGAACCAAGTTCACCGATTCTCCACAAAACTGACACGAATCTGTAATCTAATCTTAATAAAGTCACTCTGGCCTTGTCTGCCGATAATGCTAACCAACCGACATTGATACGACTGCATAAGATGTCAGGCGCCGGATTTGCGTACCGGGCGCCTTGGGTGTTTCGAATATCCGATACCCGTACTTCAGAGAGCCGCTGCGCCGGCAGTTTTTTTCGCGGCAAGCGCTCTCAAAAGGAACAGAACAAAATTATGGCGCAGCAGCAGGAACTTGAAAGAATCAAGAGTATCATCTGGAGGCGAAAGGGTTGGGTTCTATGGCCGTTTATTTCCCTGTCTGCTTTGGCAGGGGTGATTTCTCTTGTGTTACCCAACGTTTATAAGTCGACTGCGACCGTTCTGATCGAGAACCAGCAGATACCGTCGTCCCTGGTGCCCTCCACCGTCACTACCTACGCTCAGGAGCGGATTCAGTCCATAGCTCAGGAGGTCACATCCCGTTCAAAGGTCCTGAAGCTCGTGGAAAAGTACGGCCTTCTTCCCGATAAGGCAAAAAAACTGACTACCGAAGAACTGGTTGATCAAATCCGCGGTAGAATCTCACTTAAAACGATCAATGCTGAAATCAACAAAGAGAATGCGAACGTGCCGGTGCTTCTAACCATTGCGTTCAGCCTCTCTTACGAGGATGAGAACCCTAAGACGGCCCAGGCTGTGGCAAATGAGGTAGTCTCCTTTTACCTGGAAAAGAACCTTGAGTCGCGCGAGAAGACCGCTCGGGGCACCACCGAATTTTTGACCGAGCAGTTGAAGCTGGAAAAAGCGCACATGGATGAGCTGCAGACCAAGCTCGCGGCATTCCAGAAAGAGAACCTGGAGGCGCTTCCGGAGTATACCACCCTCAATATGCAGAAATTGGAAAGGCTCAACCAGCGCATCACCGACGTAGACATGCAGATTCGTTCAATCGAAGGACAGCGCTCGGTTCTCAAGGGGAGCCAGGCAATGTTGGACCCCTATGCAAGCAGCTCGAACTCCAAAGTGATGACTCCATCGGAGCGGTTGCAGCAGGTCCAGTTGGAACGCGATACGGCATTGTCGAAATATTCAGCCGGCCATCCTTCCGTAGTAGCAAAAGACCAGGAGATTGAGCTTCTGAAAGCGGAAAATAAAGGGGGCCTGGGATACGATCAGACCATGGACAAGCTCAGGGACGCCGAAGCCAGGCTGGCCAACCTCAAATCCACCTATACCGAAAAACACCCCGAGGTGCAAAGCACCGAACGTGAAATAGGGAGGTTAAAGGCGCAGTTGGACGAGTTGCAGAAAGAAAGCCACGCAGGTGTCAAGACCCCGGCGCCGGCGCCGGCGACCAATCCGTCCTATATCACCCTGCAGGCCGAGCTGGAGAAGCTCTCCGTTTCCATTTCGTCTCTTCAGGCAGAAAAAAATCAGATGGAAAAGGAGACCCAAGACCTCCTGAATAAGCTGCATGCCATGCCCCAGGTGGCGAAGCAGTCTTCCGAGATGGAAACGGAATACCAAACCACCAAGAACAATATCAATACGATACAGCAAAAGCTGCTGGCCGCAAAAGTTTCCCAGGGCATGGAAGAAGAAAAGAAGGGTGAATCTTTTCAAGTGGTTGAGCCGGCCTTTCTGCCGGAAAAGCCTGCCAAGCCCAATCGCATGGCCATAATGCTGCTCGGAACCTTCCTTTCGCTTGGGTTGTCGATTGGAGCGGCTGCCGCGCGGGAGTTTACGGACAAGAAAATCCACGATCCGGAAACTCTTCTGAAAATAAGCAGATTTCCCATCATTTCGACCATCCCGGAAATAATAACCGAGGAGGAAGTGGCCGAAATGCGGAAGCGAAAGAGGATCATCGGGGTCGTGGGCATATTCTGCGTTATCGGCTGTGTTTTGGCCTTTCATTTTTTCGTAATGGACCTGGATATCTTTAACGCCAGGATGTCTCGTTTTGTTGAAAGGAAAATTCCGTAAACAAAGGTGAATGGGTGAATGGGTAAGTCTGGAAAAAACCAAGGGGCCTGGATCTTGTGAGGATTGATATGCAATGGCTTAGGCGAATTATGGGCAACGGAGAAGAACGCTGCGGCTGCGAGAACCCGGCTATGAAGTTTTCACAACCGGGATGTTCGGGCCCTGTTTATTCCAGGACAAAAGTAGTCCCGGTCTCATCAGGGGCATTATCGAAGAACAGGGTCGTAATGGATGAAGACAACCAGGTTGCCGAGCAATTCAAAATCCTGAGGACGATGCTTTTCAATAGAACCCGTCCCAAGGGGTGGACAACCGTCCAGATCACGGGCTTCGATCCGGGTGAAGGCAAGAGTCTTGTCGCAGCGAATCTTGCGATCAGCTTGGCCAGGGATTCGAGGCAGACAACCCTGCTGGTGGACCTCGATTTTAGAAATCCCACCCTCCACAACCTGCTCGATCTGGGGCCCGAAACGCCCGGTTTGATTTCTTATTTCGCCGGAGAAAAAGGACTTGAAGAAATTTTGATAAATCCCGGGATCGATAAACTAACGGTCCTCCCGGCCGGGGGCAGAACTTTGCAGGCCCCGGAACTGATGGGCTCCCCCAAAATGGAAGCTTTGGTCAGGGAGCTCAAAGAACGGTACAAGGATCGGTATATCATATTTGATACACCTCCCATGAACGCATTTCCCGACGCACTCGTCTTCTCGGAGTACGTGGATTCCATAATTCTGGTGGCAAGGGCCGGCCACACTCTCCGTACCAGCGTTGAGAACACAGTGAACCTTGTTCCCCGTGAAAAAGTACTCGGCATGGTCTTTAACGGCGTCAAATCAAAAGACTTGCTGGGCGAATACAAAGGGAAAGCAAATTGAGATGGTGAGAAATCCATAATTTTAGATTTTAGATTTTAGATTGGATGATCAAGTCCTAACCAGAAATTCTGCAATCATAAATCCCAAATCCCAAATATTTGGGGGATTGAGGCATTAGCGACTATGAATATGACCGTACGTATACTGACATTTCTTCTTTGCTTTCCTCTCCTGCTTGGTTTTTTGGGCTGCAGCAGCAACGAGGAAAAGGCCGCAAAATATGTCACCCGGGGGGACCGGCTGATGGAAACCGGCGATACGATGCGGGCCGTCCTTGAGTACAGGAACGCCTTGCAGCTCGATCCAAAGTGCAAGGCCGCTCATTTTGCCCTGGGAAAAGCCCTGCTGGCCCGGAAAGAATATCTTGGGGCCTATCGCTCACTGAACGAGGCCCTGGAGTTGGACCCCAATCTGGATGAAGCCAGGCTCGAGGTGGCGGGTCTTCTTTACCCGAGCCAGCCGGAGAAGGCCCTGGAAGAGATTTCCAAAATCCGGGACCCCGCGCCTTTCGAGCACAAAATCGGTGTTGTCAGGGCATCGGCTTTCATTGTTCTCAAGCAGCACCAGCAGGCGATTGAAGCGTTAAAAAAAGTCAAAGACGCTGAAACGAGCGCTGAGGTCCAGGGGTTGCTGGCGATTTCCCTGCAGGCGACAGGAGATTTCAAAGCGATGGAAGAAGCAGCAGTTAAAGCTTCTCGTCTTGAACCCAAAGCGCCTTTTTCCTACCTGTTTCTAGCAAGGTTCGCCGCCGGTCGTGGAGACAGGGCGCGCGCGGCCAAAGAGCTGGATGCAATGGTGGAAGCCAACGGAGAAAATTCCATCATGCTCTTGCGCGCAAAGGCCCTGGAAGAGCTGCGGATGGTCGATGAGGCTGAGAACGCCTATGAAAAGCTTCCCGATGATCCGGAAATGCTCAAGGCCAGGGCGGGATTTTTTTATCGGCAAGGGAAGAACGAAAAAGCCCGCAGTGTTCTTGAATCTCTCCTGGCAAAGGAACCTGCGGATGTAGATGCCACCCTGGCGCTTGTCAGAGTGCTTCAGTCCGGGAAGGATGGCGCCCCTGCCGCTCTGGAACGCATCGAGTCGGCCCTTAAACTCGATATCAAGCCCGCCGGCAAGGAAAAGCTCCTCCTGACGAAAGCTTCCATTATTGCCGATGGAAACGAGAAGAGCGCCGCCGCTCAGATCTGCGAGGAGGTCCTCAAGCAAAACCAGGGCAATCCCGATGCTCACCTTCTGCTCGGCAGGCTTTTGCTGGACGCAGGCAAGTACGAAGACGCCGAAATACACCTGCAACAGGCGTCGACGGCGCGGCCCGAAGATGCCGGCGCCAGGATTCTTTTGGCAAGGAGCCAGTTCCTTAACAAGAAGGGCTCCATGGGTGAAGACACCCTTAATAGTGGAGTGAGGGCAAACCCTTCGAACAACGACCTGAGACTTGAGTACATTCGGATGCTTATGGCCAAAGGCGATGTGGAACAGGCCCTGACGATGCTCGACCAGGGCCTCGAGATCCAGCCTGAAAACCTGATATTTCTTGAAGCTCGAGGAAAGGCGCTGGCGTCAAAGTCGCAGTACGCCAAAGCGGAGCTGGATTTCCGCCAACTGGTCAAGCTCTCGCCGGATTCTGCGGCCGGTTGCATCGAGATGGGACAACTGATGCTGGCGCAGTCCAAACCCGATCAGGCGGTCGACTGGCTCAAACGCGCCCTTTCTTCAAAAAAGGGATGGGAAATGGCCATTCCGGTCCTGGCGGCTGCATACGAGAAAAAAGGGGATTACAAGAGTGGTGTTGCCATGGTTCAGTCCGTAGCGGCCCAAAGAGAGCCATCAGCCCTTGCTTGCTATTATATCGGCCAAATTCAGGTCCAACTCAAAAATCCTGCCGAAGCCGAAAAATCTCTTGCCAAAGCAATCGAACTGGCGCCCGAATGGAGCGGCCCGCATCGGGCGATGGCGATACTTTTGGCCGGGCAGGGCAAGATCGATTATGCAATTGTGGAAATGGAAAAATTGTACAGTATCAACTCTTCTACATCTAATGCCCTCAGTTTGGCCATGCTCTATGAGCAGAAAGGCCGTGTCGACGATGCAAGCCGTCTGCTCGATGAGTTGTTGAGCAAATCGGCAGGGTCGCCGTCGGTTATGAACGATCTGGCATACCTCTATGCCGAATATAGAACCGATCCGAAAGATCTCGAAAAAGCTGCGAACCTGGCAGCTCAGGCCCTTGCAGGCCAGCCGGATAATCCGGCCTTTCAGGATACCGCTGCATGGGTGTCATTCAAACAGGGGGACCTGGATACTGCCTGGTACCGCATTAAATCAGCTCTAGCTATTAACCCGGACGGGGGTTCGCTAAATCTCCATGCCGCCATGATCGCCGACAAAAAAGGGGAGAGGCAGGAAGCAAGCGGGTACCTGGAGAAGGCGCTGAAGGGAAATCTTGACTCTATTTCGCGAAAAACTGCCCTGGATCTTAAAAAAACAGTGAGCAGTGAGCCGTGAGCCTACGAACTCACGCAAGGGAGGTTTTTTAAAAGGTGAGGACCCTATTTGCACTTCTAGTAACTGCAACTCTTGCTCTTTCAGCAGGTTGCGCTTCAAACTGGTCGATTCTGTCGAAATCAGATGAAAACGCGGCAAAACCCGCCGAAGAAAGCGGGCAGGACAACAAAATCGGCGCCATTTTTTCCGATATACTCGACCAGGCCCTTAACGGCAAAGAAGCAAAGGTGTCCGATGGCTACAAAATCGGGCCGGGCGACTTACTGGAAGTCAGTGTCTACGGCGAAGAATCGCTCAATAAAAAGGACCTTGTAGTAAGGCCTGACGGGAACATGTCTTTCCCCCTGGTTGGCGACGTGAAGGTTGGCGGCCTGACTACCTCGCAGGCAAAAGAGGAGCTGGAAAAAAGCCTTCGCGAATTCGTCCCGGGGGCTGTCGTTGCGTTGAACGTAGGGCAACTGGGAAGCCTGCAGTACTATGTCGTAGGGAAGGTGAACAAGCCCGGCATGTTCAACGTATCCAAACCGCTGACGGTGCTCCAGGCGCTTGCAATGGCAGGCGGGTTGACGCCTTTTGCCAGCGAAAGCAAAATCCTCATCGTGCGCAATTCCGGCAAGAAGACCGTGAACCTTCCGTTTAACTACAAAGAAATAAGAAAAGGCCGCAACATCGAGCAGAACATAACCCTCGAGCGGGGAGACGTTGTGGTTGTCCCGTGAAGAAATTCAAAATCCACCGCGGAGACGCAGAGACGCGGAGAAAAGATTAAACAAACAGTAAGGACACAAGACAAAAGCGAAGAGGTCTTTACGCACTTTGCCCCTGTGCAGCGGAATTTTAAAGCACCGATCGCAGAGAGTGCAGAGATCGCGGAGAAAGCAGTAAATTATGGTCATAGCAGCAAGCAATAACTTCGCGTTCTCCTGCCCCTTCGTTTGACTGGTGTTTGGAGCGGTCAGGAAGGCCCGGTTGGGTCACGAAGAACACGAAGGAGCACGATCGACAACCCGGCCGCATTCCGACGACCTGTTCGAGGGGCCACGGTCGATCTTGAGGTTCACGAAGAAAACCAATCTGGACAAACACCTTTGTGGCCTTTCGAATCTAAAAAGTTATTGGTCGGACACGAAGAAGACAAAGCACACGAAGATATTTCTCTAACAAGATCACCGGCAACGATTTTCCTTCGTGGTCTTCGTGTATCCTTCGTGCTCTTCGTGACCAAAAAAAGCATTCAAATCTAAAGTTAACAGCATTGCGCGGGACTCCGTTTTCGTCATTCCGGCGGCGCTTTTGGGCCGGAATCCAGGGACTTTTCGTAGTAGCGGCGATCGACAACTCCCGAGTAGCCGGGCGATTATTGGTAACCATTGAGGGCGATCAGCGAAAAAGAAGAGCTGATTTGTTCAAAATCCCGCTGTAGTCGCTGAAAATACAGAGCACTTTTGATGTATGGTTTCCCACCAGGCTGATTTAATTGATCATTTTCGATTTTATAGGCTCAGAAACAGCGAGGGAACAGCCGTAAGGGGCAACTAGGAATTAGGTACTTAAATTCGAAAGTCGTGCTTTTTCTGGCAGAAAATCTTCTCCTCCGCGCGCTCTCAGCCTTCTCTGCGGGCTTTCTAAATCCACCGCAGAGACGCAGAGGCGCAGAGAAAAGGTTAAACAAACAGTAAGGACACAAAACAAAAGCGAAGAGGTCCTTACGCACTTTGCCCCTGTGCAGCGGAATTTTAAAGCACTGACCGCAGAGGTGGCAGAGATCGCTGAGAAAACATAGCTGATGTTTTCGGTTAAATTTCTTTCCTCTGCGCTCTCTGCGTCTCTGCGGTGAATCTTTTTGGTTCCGGCTTGTCCGGGTTAGGAATTAGTAGAGGTAAACCGTCGGGGGCAATAGGACTTGCCTACGCTATTTCAAGTCAATGCAGCCCTCCGAACTCTAAAACCATTATTCTCCAGCACGATCAAGGTCCCTCGAATGGTAGACATGTCAAACTGCTTTAAAAAGTGTGCGAGGGCCTTGGTAACATCGCCAAGCACAGGAGGATGGATGCGAATTCGAATCACCCCCCAGTGAGAATTAGGCGGATAAAGAACAACATCGGCGAAATGTTTGTCGAAAGTGATCAAAGTCCTCTCTTCGCGCCGGGCCACCTCCATAATCCGATCATCGGATGACCCAAGCATTCCAAGATCTTTGGCGTGAATGACATCGAAGCTCATGTTCCGTAAAAAGTCGCCGATAGCAGCAGGGACATTTTCATCGAGCAGTAACTTTATCATCCGGCCGATCTTTCGAAAGGAACGTACTCAGCATCACGTATCAATCCGGCTGCGTAGTGAAGACACGCCTCGATGTCTTGCCTGCCAATCTGAGGATAATATTCCTGAATAATGCTCTCCGGCGCCAGCCCGGCCTCCAGAAGTTCCAGGACCAAATAAACCATAATCCTGGTACCCTTAATACAAGGCTGGCCGTGGCATACATGTGGATCAACGGAAATGCGCTCCATGAGTTGTTTCATATGACAAACCTCACCTGGTTATCGTCTGCCGAGGTTTCCATTTTCAGACCGGTCCCTTTGGACAATGCTCATAACCGTGTTTTTGCTGAGACAAAGCTCTTTTGTGATAGTCCGATATGAGCGGCCTTCGCCAAGATATTGAAGCACCCTGGGAGCGACCCGACCAGATTTAGGTCGTTCTCCAGATTTGCGGCCAAATACCTTTTGAACCTCCCCAATTTCAGTACCCGCAAACATAGACTTGACGCCAGGTGCGGATTGTATCACTTAAACTCTACTTCAACAAATACAAAGGAGGCTGCATGAGGCGCCGATGGAGTCTAGCAGGGTGATGAAAAAGTGCCCGCTGGTGGGAAAAGAACCCTAAAGAGACGGGTGATTTCGTCATTCCGGCGATTGACAACCCGGCCGCAACCCAATGGCTCCTGCGTGGGGCCACGGTCGATCTTGAGGCCGGGATACAGGACCTTTTTGAACTACTTGATTTTACGAACAAAACACTGGACCCCGGCCTTCGCCGGGGTGACGGTCCTACGAGGTTTTTACTGTGAAGTGGGAATTCCAATTCTTTTTCAGCAATCTGCTAGAGGAGCTAGACTTGCACTGGAGCCTGTTGCCCACGGAACAAGAACTGCTCAGGAATAATACTGGCGCGATGCGGCTGGGGTTCGCCGCTCTGCTGAAATTAACTAGTTTCCATCCGGAAAGGGTCCTTTTCCGCCCTGGCATCGTCAATCTTCGGGTTTGCTTGTGCGGCGTACCCAGGTACGCCTCCGCGCAAACCCTCGATTTCCTTGCCATGACGAAAAATGCCTCCTTTCCGAATTGGAAACTGTAAGTGCCACATCCTGAGTTTCCGGATGGCGACT
>Ga0209517_10000395_pt1 | contig 76045 bp, 64 predicted proteins | sample PeaSoiMetSII2010_FD_187695 | JGI IMG/M metagenome (GOLD analysis project Ga0209517, IMG submission 187695) | Peat soil microbial communities from Weissenstadt, Germany - SII-2010 (SPAdes) (version 2) | ecosystem: Environmental > Terrestrial > Soil > Wetlands > Peat | place: Germany... | reverse complement strand
CAGACCGCAATAACACTTGCGAAATTCGGGCGCCAGCCTGATCCGGCTGCCGCCATTCACAGCACAACTATCCCTTTTGTTTGCAGCCCGGCTCCCTTGATCCAGCTAGTATTTTGGACAGGAGTGATTGTCAACCCGCCCGTTCGTATCTCACTCGTTCTGCCTATCCGTTCAACGTCCACCCCGAGCGGTACGTGCGCTTGAGCCAGTCGTTGGCTTCCGCCGCATTGGTCACGCGCCCCGAGGCCGGGTCGTACTCCAGTCTCTTGCCGGCGCGGTGCGCCACCAGCCCCAGCAGCATCTGCTCCATCATCGTGCCGCTGTAATCGAAATCGCAGTGGGTCTTGCTGCTGGTGCCGTGCACCACGTTGTTGCTCTTGCCCTTGCAGGCATCGAGCCAGTCTTCCTGAAACAGGTTCTCGCCTCCGAGGGGGCGGCCGGCCTGTTCCGCCTGGAGTATGGCCTGGATGCTGGTGTTGGGCAGCCCCAGGTCCGCGGGGATGCCGCCCTCCATCATCTGGACCACTGGGAAACCGGTGGCCGTGGGCTCGGAGTTCGGCATCGCCGTCATTCCAGCCGGCAGACCGCGCCCGCCGCCCGGTGCGCCCGCGCGGCCCTGCCCGCCCGCTGCGCCCGCCGCGCCGGCACGCCCGCCGCGTCCGCCGCCGCCGCCCGCACCGCGCCCGCCGCGGGCCGGCGCCTGGGTAACCTGCCCCGTGCCTTGGATCAGCGGGAGGAGTTCGCCGCTGCCGCGTCGCTTGTAGTAAGTGAAGTCGCCGTCGTCGTTGTTGGGCAGGATCACGCGCGTGGTGAAGTCGGCGACGATCGTGCCTTTGGTGCCCTCGAAGATCGCGCCGTTGGCGATTCTCGAAACGTCAATGTAATTCCGCGGCGCCATCGGCTTGAGTCCGCCCTGGTACCACACCACGTTGACCGGCCCGCGCCAGCGATTCGCCGGGTGTTCGAAATTCACCTTCAACTTCACCGGGCAGATGTCCGGGTTGTACTTGTCGCTCACATCCTGGTCCACCTCGATGGCCGCCGGCGCCCCGGCATCGATCGCGTTCCACAGCAGGTCCATCGTGTGGGCGCCCATGTCGCCCATCTGCCCGACGCCGAAATCCCGGTACATATTCCAGAACAGGCAGTTCATGCCCGACGAGCCGCCGAAGTACTGCGGACTGTACGGGTGATACGGCGACGGCCCGATCCACTGCTCGTAGTGGAGAAACGACGGCGCCATGCCTTCGGCGGGCGGGTACCCGGGCCTGGGCAACTGCCGGCTGTCCCACCCGTGGATCGTCTTCAGGTCGCCGATCGCCCCGTCCAGCATCAGTTCGCGCAGGCGCTCGAAGTTCGGGTACGCGTGGCGCTGCGTGCCGTGCTGGGTCGCCAGCTTGGCTCTCTTGCTGAGATAATTGGCGCGCACCGTGCGCACCTCGTCCACGGTGATCCCCATCGGCTTTTCGCAGTAGACGTGCAGCCCGCGGTTCAACGCCCAGTTGGCGATGAACGCGTGATGATGATCCGCGGTGCAGATCATCACGGCTTCGATGTCCTTCTGATCGAGGCACCGGCGCCAGTCCCAGTAGGTCTTGGCCTTCGGAAAAAGCTCGAGGGCTTCTTTCGTGCGGTTGTCGTTGACGTCGCACAGCGCCACCACGTTCTCGTTCCGGAGCACGTTGTAGTGCGCGGTTCCCCTGCCCCATACGCCGAACAGGGCGATATTCAACTTGTTGCTCGGGGCCGTCTGCCCGCGCAGCACACCGCTCCCGAGAATCATCGCGGATTTGAGTAGGTCACGTCGTTGCATAACGGCACTCGTATCACGGCTCACTCAGCGAATCAAGAGCCCGTGCGCCGGCGCCGAGGCTTCGGTGGTTGGTTCCTCGAAGCGTTTGGGGACGCTGGCGCTGTGCCTTTCCACTCCAAGGTCCGGGCGCGACGCTAGACCGCTTGCCGGCGCGCGAGGCTCGGAAACACGGGTGACGCATCGGGAGACGAATCGATCCGAGAGTGGGGAGGGGAATTCGTGCAGTGGTAAACTTCTCTGTTTCATCAGGTTGCGGGGATCGATCGAAAACGGGTGACGCATCTGGAGGGTCTTTTTCGCAAGATGCGTCTCCCGGACCGATAGAATCCTCCAAACCGCAAATTGATTTGCTTTGCGTTTGACGGAAACAAAGGAGATAAGGTCTGTTTCAGGCCTATTTTCCGCAAATGAATTTGCGTTTTTTGCCGGATCGGCCGTTTGGCGGCGGGGTTTCGGATTTCGGGAAGTTGGTGGAGTTCTCAAAAGACTCTCTCGATCTCATGGTGGCATATGGGTCTGTGGCTCCTCGGGGAATTCAGTGAATTGAGTCTGAAAACAAAGAGGAAATAAACTTTCAAAATCGGTGACTGAGAATTCGGGCTGGGGCGTTTTTCGGGAGGTGGCGCGTAAGCGATTGAAAGACATAGGCTTGGCGGAGACTTGATCGAGGGGGACATGGCGCTAGGCTGTGGCAAGAAGATCGGCGATTTTGCGGACGGCGTCGTCGATCGCCGGATCGTGATCGGGCATGAGCGGTCTCCTTCGAGACCACCCACAACGATTTCCGCTTTGCGGTCGAAGCGCTGTCTGGTGGTCGCAGAGTAGTCGTGGCGAGTTGTCACTCCCGTGTGTTCGGCAGCTCTGTTTGCCCGGTCACCTCCGAACCAAGCACCACTTGAAGGAGGTTGTCAAATCCCCGCGACTCTGCTATCGTGAGGCTAGCACTGGGTATAACAGGAGGGATTCATGCCTCAAGCCTTAGCCCAAGACGGCCTCACCACCGGCCATGCCCCCTTCGTGGAACAAGCTCGAAATCGCGGAGAGCTTTACATTACACAGGCTTACGACCTGTATTCTGAAGAAAATCATGAGGCTTGGAAGCTCCTCTATGAGCGCCTCCGCCCGCGCTGGGAACGCTATGCCAACAGCCACTTCCTGCACGGCGTCGAAGCCCTCGCTCTTCCCCGCGACCGCGTCCCGCGCCTTTCGGAAATCAACCGGCGCCTCCAGCCGCTGACCGGTTTTCAGACCAAACCCGTCAGCGGATACGTCCCCGGTTTCCTCTTCTTCGATTGCCTCCGCCGCCGCGAGTTCCCCACCACCATCACCATCCGGCCCAAAGAGATGATGGACTACCTGCCCGAGCCCGACATCTTTCACGACGTCGCCGGCCACGTCCCCATGCACACCGGGAAGGCCTTCGCCGATACCCTCGTGCGCTTCGGCGATTGCGCCCACACCGCCGTGGAGATGACTGCGGACATCGCCGATCGCCGCGAGCGCGTCCGCCGGCTCACCAGCATCATCCGCGCCATGTCGCGGTTCTTCTGGTTCACCGTGGAGTTCGGATTGATGCGCGGGCCGCGCGGCATCTGCGCTTATGGCAGCGGCCTGCTGAGTTCCTGGGGCGAACTGGCGCACGCCATCGAATCGGACGAGGTCGAGCGCTCTCCCATCCGGATGGAGTGGGTCGTCAACCAGGGCGCGGAGATCGATCGTTACCAGCCGCTGCTGTTCATCGTCGACTCCTTCGACCACCTGTTCGACCTGGTCGGACGCCTCGAACGCTGGATGCGCGAAGGCAAGCTGAACAACGTGGCGCCAGGACTGCCCGAGGTCAACGAAGGCGACCTGCGCAGCTTTTTGGATGCCGCGGGCCACCACCGGGACCCGCTCGACGTATAATGGGGGCTGCCCGGTCCAGAGGAGGAACACCGCAGGTGTCGAACCAACCAAATGATGTGGGATCCGTTCCCAACTCCCCAACCGCCACCGCCTCGCGCCAACCCGCCACCATCGGAAGCGCGATGCGCATCAAAGGCCACATCCGAACGCCGGACGATTTGACCGTGGATGGCGAGGTCGAAGGCTCGGTGGAATCGCACAGCCTTATCACCGTCGGTCCCGGCGGAAAGGTGGACGCCAACATCAAGGCCCGCGAGGTCATCATCTTCGGCTCGGTCCGCGGCAACCTGGAAGTCTCCGGGAAGATCGCCGTCCGCGACCGGGGCAGCCTGGTGGGAGACATCAAAACCGCGGGCATCAGTATCGATGACGGCGCTTACTTCAAGGGCAAAATCGATATCCTGATGCCGCAACCGAAGCCCGCCAAGTCCGAAGTTCAAGCGCGGGTCGGAACTTCGGCCGCGGGGCAGGGCGGGTAACCGCCTGGAGGGGTCGCGGAACCTGCGGGGAATGCTGCTCGATATCGCCAGGCTGCCGACGGCCGAAAACTCGGCCATTCATCTCCACCCCACCGACAACATCGCAGTGGCCCGTGTCTTCCTTTCCGCCGGCGCCGAACTGAACGTCGAAGGCGTGCGCCTGTTCACCCGCGACGCCATTCCCCCCGGCCACAAGGTGGCGCTCGTCGCCATCGCTCCGGGCGAAGTGCTGCGGCGCTACGGGCAGATCATCGGACGCGCCAAAGTCGCCATCGAGCCGGGCCAGCACGTCCACACTCACAACCTCCTCTTCGAAGAACCGCTCCTCGATTACGAATTCCCCACCGGCGAGATCCCGCTGCCGCGGGTGCGCCAGGATGGGCCGTCGTTTCTCGGCTACCTCCGCGAAGACGGCCGCGCCGGCACGCGCAACTACATCGCCGTGGTCGCCGCCAGCAACTGCGCCTCCCACACCGCCGAAACCGTCGCCCGGAGCTTCGAGGGTGCAACGCTTCCGCCCGACGTCGACGGCGTGGTGGCATTTCCGCACGGCGACGGCTGCGGGCACAATACCGGTCCCGATCTCGATCAGCTCCGCCGCACCCTCGGCGGCGTCCTGGTACATCCTAATGTTTCCGCCGCGGTCATCCTGGGACTCGGCTGCGAGAGCAACCAGATCGATCACTACCTCGGGCCGGGCGCGCCTTCCACCAGCCGGCTCGCCGGACTGACGCTGCAATCGAGCGGCGGCACCACGAGCACCGTGGAGGCCGCGCGCCGCCAGATCGCGCGCTTCATCGAGCAGGCCGCCGCCGAGCGCCGCACCGAAATTCCCGCTTCGCGAATCGTCCTGGGGCTCAACTGCGGCGGCTCCGATTCCTTCTCCGGGATCACCGCCAATCCCGCCCTGGGCTTCTGCTCCGACCTGCTGGCCGGGCTGGGCGGCGCGCCCGTGCTCGCCGAGACTCCGGAAATCTTCGGCGCCGAGCACCTGCTCGTCCGGCGCGCGCGCAATCGACAGGTGGCGGAGAAGCTGCTGGGATGCATCGAGCAATACCGCCAATACCTCCGCCGCTTCGAGGGCAGCTTCGACGACAATCCCAGCCCCGGCAACAAGGCCGGCGGCCTGACCAGCATCCTAGAGAAATCGCTCGGCGCGGTGGCCAAGGGCGGCACGGCGACCCTCACCGAGGTCTACGATTTCGCCGAGCGCATCACCGGCGCGGGCTTCTCCTTCATGAATACGCCCGGCTACGATCCGGTCTCGCTCACCGGCCTCGCGGCGGGCGGCTGCAACCTCATCGCTTTCACCACCGGCCGCGGCAGCGCCATCGGCTTCCCCACCATCCCGGTCGTCAAGATCTCGACCAACAGCGACACCTTCCGCCGCATGACGTCCAATATGGACATCAACGCCGGCGCCATTGCCGATGGCGACAAGTCCATCCCGCAGGTCGGGCGCGAGATTTTCGATTTCATGATCGAGGTGGCTTCCGGCCGCCGCACCTGCGCCGAGCGCCTGGGCCACAAGGAGTTCGTCCCCTGGCGCATCGGCCCCGTGATGTGACCTTCCAGTACAATAGGTAGTGCATGTCCAGACCGCTGTTTGTCGCGCTGGCGGCCGCGCTTCTGTTTGCCGCCGTGGGGCCATCCCAGAATCCGCCGAAAAAATCGGCCCTCGATAAGGCCGCGTTTGAGGCGTACGTCCGGCACCTCTTCGTCATCGATTCCCGCGTCGCCGTCCAGGTGGCCGACCCCAAGCCTTCCACGGAACTCACCGGCTTCCTGGATGTGGCGGTCACCGTCACCGCGGGGAACCAGACGCAGTCCCTGAAATTCCTGGTCTCCAAGGACGGCCAGAAAATCCTCCAGGCCAATATTTTCGACATCAACAACAACCCCTTCAAGAAGGAACTGGACAAGTTGAAAACCGAGTTCGAGCCGAGCCTGGGAACCCCCGGTGCGCCGGTGGTCCTGGTGGATTTCAGCGACTTCGAATGTCCCTACTGCAAGGAAGAGGGCGCCATGCTGCGGCAGAACCTGCTCACCGCCTATCCCAAGCAGGTGCGCCTGTACTTCAAGACGTTCCCCCTCGAGCAGATCCACCCGTGGGCCAAAGCGGGCGCCATCGCCAGCCGCTGCGTCTATCGCCAGCAGGCCGCCGATTTCTGGACCTTCCACGACTGGATCTTCGCCCACCAGAACGACATCACAGCCGAAAACCTCAAGAACCAGGTGCTGGAATGGGCCAAAAGCCAGAAGGACATCGACGCCCTGCAACTCACCCAGTGCATGGACACCAAGGCCACCGAAGCCGAGGTCCAGAAGGATCTGGATGAGGGCAAGGCTCTCGAAGTCGGCGGAACCCCGACGCTCTTTGTGAACGGCCGCCGCCTGGGCACCGTCGATTGGCCCACCCTGCGCAGCATCATCGACTACGAGATCGAATACCAGAAGACCGCCAAGAACGCCGGCGAGGACTGCGGCTGCGAGCTTAAGCTCAATCTGCCGGGCGCGCCGCAACAGAAAACCATACCGATCACGCCGCCTTCAAAGAAATGACGACCAGAATCAACCCAGGCAAGCGCGCCTGCGCCGCCATACTCCTGTTTGCCGCGGCCGCCGCCGCCCAGACCATCAGCCCCACCCTCTACCTGGACGACGTCAAGTTCCTGGCGTCCGAGCAGATGCGCGGCCGCGCCACGGGCTCGCCCGAGCTCGAGAAAGCCGCCGCCTTCATCTCGCGCAAGTTCCGCGAGTTCGGCCTCCAGCCTGCCGATGGGAAGAGTTACTACCAGGCGTTCCGGGTCACCACTTCCGCGAAGCTGGGCAACTCCAGCCACTTCCGCTTGACCTCCCAGGGCCATGTCACGGCGCTGCGTTTCCCCGAGGAGTTCGTGCCGCTACACTTTTCGTCCGCCGCCAGGCTCAACGCCGCCGTGGTTTTCGCGGGCTACGGCATCACCGCGCCCGAATACCACTACGACGACTACGCCGGCCTCGACGTCAAAGGCAAAATCGTCCTGGTGCTGCGCCACGAACCCCAGGAGTTTGACGAACACAGCGTCTTCGACGGCAAGAACTACACCCAGCACTCGCTGCTGCCCAGCAAGGCCAGCAACGCCAAAATGCACGGCGCCGCCGCCGTGATCCTGGTCAACGACGCGGTCCATCATCCCGGCGAGCCCGACGAGCTCCAGAAGTTCTCCGATAGCGGCGGGCCGTCCGATGCCGGCATCGCCTTCGTGCAGGTCAAAGAGCAGACCGTCGAGGGCTGGTTCGCCGCCGCGGGTAAGAATCTGTCCACCGTCGAGGCGGATATCGACCGCACCGCCGCGCCCGAATCCTTCGCCTTCCCCGACTCCCTGCGCGTCGATGCCCAACTCGACGTGGAGCGCGAGATCAAGACCGTCCACAACGTCGCCGGATATCTGCCGGGCGCGACCGGCGAGTACGTCGTCATCGGCGCGCATTACGACCACCTGGGGCTGGGCGGGCAGTATTCGCTGGCCCCCAGCATGACCGGCACCGTTCACCCCGGCGCCGACGACAATGCTTCCGGCACCGCCGGCGTCATCGAGCTGGCGCGCTGGTTCTCCTCGCAGCCGAAACAGAAACGGGGCATCCTGTTCCTGACCTTCGCCGGCGAAGAGCTCGGCCTGCTCGGTTCGGCTTACTATGTGGAGCACCCCGAGCTTCCCCTGGCCAACGCCGTGGCCATGATCAACATGGACATGATCGGCCGCGTGCGCGAAAGCAAAGTGTACATCGGAGGCGTGGCCACCGGATCGACCTTCCGCGCGATGCTCGACCGCATCGCGCCCCAGCATCACCTGAACCTCGACTACTCCGACACTTCCGGCTACGGCTCCAGCGATCACACCTCCTTCACCATCGGGAAGGTGCCGGTGCTGTTCTTCTTTTCCGGACTTCACGCCGACTATCACAAACCCAGCGACACCTGGGACAAGATCGACGCGCCGGATGCCGCCAAACTGCTGGAGATGGTGGCCGACGTGGCCGGGGATCTGCGCCAAAGCCCCGAGCGTCCGCAATACATCCGGGTGGCCCCGCCGCCCCAGGGACCGGTGACGTCTTCCTCTTCCGGCTCGGGCTACGGCCCCTGGTTCGGTTCCGTTCCGGATTTCGGCGAAGGGGTCAAGGGCGTGAAGTTCGCCGATGTGCGCGAGGGCTCGCCCGCCGCCAAAGCCGGCTTCCTGGCCGGCGACGTGATGGTGGAGTTCGACGGCAAGCCCATTCAGAACCTGTACGACTTCACCTACGCTTTGCAGGCCAAGAAACCCGGCGACGAAGTAAAGGTCAAAGTCCTGCGCGGCGGCAAGCCCGTGGAGGCCACCGTCCTGCTCACCAAGCGCCAGTAGGATAAGCTGGGACTCCGTCCCTCTTTGGCGGCGCGGCGCATCCTGCCAAAGGCGCCTCCCCCGGCAGTCCATCGCTGCTCCGGCACTTGGCATCCTGCCTTATCATGAAGTTGAAAGTTCGTGGCGCAGCCCGCGCCATCCCCGCCGGGTCAAGCGTCACTCGCGCCACTACGGAGGAAAAAATGTCCACCGCCGACCCATCTGCCGCCGCAGTGGGATTCGATTTCGAACGACTCTTGGCTCCCGTTTCCGAAGAGAATCCGGTGGGCGCGGACCTGCGCCAGGTGACGGTCGATGGCAAATCGATGTTGCTGGCGGATATCGAAGATAAGCGCAAGTTGATTATCGGCGGCAAGAATGAAATCCTGGAGCCGCAAGAGGGCCGGGTGGATGCGGCTGCAGTCGCGTCTGCGCTGGCCCAGCAGCGCAAGAAGGAATGGCGCGAAGTGGAAAAAATGCTGATCGACGCGTTCGCCAAAGGCAAGGAGCTTGGAGCGGCTGTTTCTCTTGCCCAGGCGGCCGTGATCAGCCGCGGGTGGGCGGCCCTTGGACCGTCCCTTCGATTTATTCGCGTCATTCAGGAGCGCTTCTCCGATTCCCTTTACCCCATGCCGGAAACCGATGAGCGGGGCAAGGACTTCACCAACCGCCTGGTCCTGCTCGAGCGGCTCGACCACGAGAATTTTCTGCCGTTGGCGATCGGACAGCTTCCCATCACGGATCCTCGCACGGGAGGGGAATTTTCCTGGGCGGACCACCGGCAGTTGCAGATCCTGCGGCAGAGCCGGCCGGCCAAGAATGAGGACCCCGAAGCGCGGCGCCAGATGATCGAAGAACGAGCCAGGGCATTCGAGGACGCCGTCGCCAAATCCACCCCGGCGTATTACCGGTCGCTGCTGAACACGATGCAGAATGCCTCCGCGGAACTGGAGGCTCTTCGGAGCTTTGTGGAGCGGTATTACGCCGGCGCGCCCGAGGACGAGCGGCCGACGTTCCGGCGGACAGCGGAAGCCCTCGAAGAATGCCGGAGTCTCGCCGCCCAGTGCCTGAGAAAGACGGGCGGCGAGCAGGCTTCGGCTGCACCCGATTCGGCCGCACCCGATTCCGGGGAGACCGCTGCGACTGGTGAGATCCCGGCCGCCGCGGGCACCCGGGTGGCCGCCGCCGCATCCGACCGCGATGTGGTTCAGCTGTTGGAAGCGGCTCTTGCGTACTTGCGTTTGCACCAGCGCCACAATCCCGCGGCATTCCTGGTGGAAGAGGCGATACGTTGGACGAAAATGCCCATAGGTTCCTGGTATCTCGAAGCCAGTGAGGACACGAGCATGTCCGGCTTCATTTCCAAGCTGATGCGCCGCGGCGGATCGGCCGGGTCTCCGTAACACGGGAGTGGGTGGCGGCGCGCCGGTGATCCGGATTAAGATCCGCGGCGGCGCCGTGCCTGACCGAGCCGCTTGCACCCGCCACTGGCTGTCTGGTATAAACGCTAATCGCCCCCGTGTTGGGATTGGCCGGCCGAGAATGCCCGACAAGAAAAAGACCGCAGCCCCCAAGGGCGCCGAAAGGCGAACGACCAAACCACCGGCCTCGACCCCATCCAAGCCGTCCGAACCGGCGCGCGCCGCGGCGCACCCGCCCGAATCCGCCGTCGCGGTGGCGCTGCCGCCGAATCCCCAGAACCAGCTCAAAAACTTCGAAGCCGCGGTGAAACTGTTCCACGCGCGCAAGTTCCGGGAAGCGCGCGACCTGTTCCTCACCGCCACGCATGGGCCGGAACGCGACGTGGCGCAACGGGCGCGCCTGCACATCGCCATGTGCGAGCGGCGGCTGGAGAAGCCCCCGGTGGCCCTGGGCTCGGCCGAAGATTGCTACAACTATGGCGTGGCTCTGATCAACACCCGCAGCCTGGCCGAAGCGCGCGCGCATCTCCAGCGCGGCCTCGAAATGGCGCCCGACGCCGATCATATCCATTACGCCCTGGCCCTGGCGCACGCCCTCGGCGGCGATTCCGCCAGGGCCTTTGACAGTCTCAAACGGGCCATCGAACTGGAGCCGCGCAATCGGCTCATCGCCCGCCAGGATGCGGACTTCGCTCCCATCGCCAATCAGCCGCCGTTGGACGCGCTACTCTATCCCGAGAAGAAGGGCTGGTAGCGGAAGCTGCAAGATTCTTCCCCACTCCGCGTGGTTGCCATGGGGGGCGGCACCGGGTTGTCCGCGTTGCTCGAGGGCCTGAAACGGTACACCAAGGCCGAAGACCCGGCCACCACCGTGGACATCACCGCGATTGTCACGGTCACCGACGACGGCGGCAGCTCGGGACGCCTGCGCCGCGAATTCGACGTCCTGCCGCCCGGCGATATCCGCAACTGCATGGTGGCCCTCAGCGAGGATTCGGCCCTGCTTTCGCGCCTCTTTCAATACCGCTTCCAGGCCGGCCGCGGGCTGAAGGGCCACAGCTTCGGCAACCTCTTCCTGATGGCCCTCACGCAGATCATGGGCGATTTCCCGGAAGCCGTCCGCGCGTCGTCCGAGGTGCTCAACATCGCCGGACGCATCTACCCCGCCACCGCCGACAACGTGGCTCTGGAAGCCAGGCTGGCCAACGGCACCCGCGTGGTGGGCGAAACCCTCATCAGCCGCAGCCAGCACAAAATCTCGCGCATCCGCCTGGTCCCGCGCACGGCCCGGCCTTTGGACGCCGCGTTGACCGCCATTGCCGAGGCGGATGTCATCACCCTCGGTCCGGGCTCTCTGTTCACCAGCGTGATTCCCAACCTGCTGGTGGAAGGGATTCCCGCGGCCATCCGCCGGTCGTCCGCCGTAAAGGCATACTTCGTGAACCTGATGTGGCAGCCCGGCGAAACCACCGAGTTCCGCGCTTCCGATCACGTGCGCGCCATCCATCGGCACGCCGGCGCCAATCTCCTGGATTACGCCGTGGTCAACATCCGGCCCATCACGTCCGCGGTCAAGAAACGGTACGCCCGTCAGGCGGCGCTGCCGGTCGAAAGCGACATCGATGCCATTTTCAAGATGGGCTTGAAGGTGATGGCGGGAAAGCTGGCCCAGCTCACCGACAAGGTGCGTCACGAACCCGCGGCCACCGCCGCCGTGGTGTTGAAACTGGCCCAGGAAGGCCGGCGTCGGAATCAGGGCGTGGAAAGCGCGCCTTAGCAGCATCCGCCGCCCTTCACCCGCTCATTCCCGACAGCGCCTCCTCGTCGAACCCCAGAACGATGCGGTTGCCACTAACCAGAATCGGGCGCTTGATCAGGTTGGGGTTCTCCGACATCAGACGCAGCGCCTCGGCGCGCGGGGGCGGGTGGTCCTTCATGCCGCGCTCGGCAGGAGGTTCAGGTGGGCTCGAGATAAAGCTTCATGAGAGCCAGTTTAAACTGGAACGCCCCCTCCGGCGGCCACGTCTCGAACTCTGTTGGAGGTCTCCATGAAGGTCCTCGTTTGCGTACTCACCATCTGCCTGGCGCCGGTAGTGGCCCAGGACAACCGGGCGCACTACTCCACCCGCACCGCGAGTTTCAACATGGGCGTCACCGCGGACAGCATGTTGCGGGAGGATCCGCCGGCGGCACCCGCGAGCCCGTACGCGGCCCTCATCCACCTGAAGGGCAACGTCGAGATCAGGACCTGCTGCGTGGAGCTGCCCCCCGGGACGAAGGGGTCCAAGAAAATCGTCACCCGGCAGTACATGATCATGCACGCCGATGCAGCCGATTTCCGCGAGGACACCGGCGAAATCGAGGCGCACGGCAACGTTCGGGTGCGCTTCGAGAACGCCAAATAGCGGCGCTGCGGCCCCTACAGCCAGTTCAGATCGGTGTACCGCTCCCCGGTGAGGTGCAGGAAGAGCGGCTCCAGCGCATCGAACTGCTTCCCGTCGTAAGCGATCGCGCCATCGTTCGCCAGCACCGTGATATCGCCCTGCCAGACCAGCTTGCCGGGCTTGGTGATGATGGCCACCTGGTCGCACAGGCGTTCCACGGTTTCGAGCACGTGGCTGGTGATGAACACCGTGCGGCCCTGCTCGGTGAACCGCCGCAGCCACTGCTTGAGCAGCGCCACGCCCGCCGGGTCGATGCTCTCGAACGGCTCGTCGAGAAACAGGACCTCGGGCGAGTGAATCACCGCGGCGGCGAAGGCCACGCGTTTGCGCATGCCCGTGCTGTACTCCGCCAGGGTTTTCCGCGCCTCGGCAAGCTCCAGCGCGTCCAGCAGCTCGGTGACGCGTTTGCGCGCGGTCGCCTCGTCCAGGCCGAACATGCGGGCGATGAAGGCCAGGAACTCGTGGGCGTACAGCGGCTCGAACAGGCCCAGGGTTTCGGGCATCACGCCCATGCGGCGCTTGAGCGCGGAGTTCTCGCAGTCGAAACGCTGGCCCAGGATTTCGACGCTGCCGCCGTTGGGGTCCAGCAGGCCCGTGAGGCAGCCGATGGTGGTGCTCTTGCCCGATCCGTTGGGGCCCAGAAAGCCGAACATGGAGCCCCGCGGCACGTCCAGCGAAAGGTTTTCCACCGCCGTCACGGCGCCGTATTTCTTCACCAGGCGGGAAATGCGAATGGCGTAATCCACCGTTATCCTCTTCCTTCGATGATCGCCAGCATGCGCTCGCGCCGCGCCTGGAACAGGGCGCCCGCGCTGCGCAGCGAGAAGCTGTAGAAGGCCGCGCCGGCCAGCACCAGCGGGACCACCATCCACCAGTTTTGCGACTCCAAAGCGCCCGGCCAGAACTTCACCAGCACGCGCGGAAAGGCGATCAGGGCGATCACTCCGCCGATGACCACGATGTTCCCCACGAGCGAAAGATCGTTGCCGAAGCTGGAGTAAAAGTTGCTTTTGCGCGTGCCGTAGAGCGACGACCACAGCGCGACGCCGTGCATGAAAAACAGGGCGAACACCGCGCCGCCGAACAGCATCATCAGCTTGAAAACATCCAGGGGCACCGGTGAGAACAGGGCCACGGCGAGCGTGGCCACGGGAATGAGCGCCGCGCTCAGAATCAGAAAGGCGTAGCTGCCGGCTCGCAGAATGTCCGTGGCGCCGGCAGGCAGGAGGAGATAGCGCCGGAAACCCCCGCCCAGGTAGCCAAACTGGTTGACCGCGAACTGCATGGTGCCGACGCAGCCGACGAGCGTGAACGCCCCCAGGACGTTCGCAAACTGGCCTTTCGGCCCCGCCACCCTGGCCTGCGTCACCACGATAAACGCGATGATGGGGAGAGCCAGCGGATAGATCGTGCGGAAACGGTTGTTGCGCGAATAGAAGCGCAGCCACTGCGCCACCAGCGGGCCGTCGCGCGGGCCGAACAGCACGCCCAGCCGGTCCCACGGGCTCTCAAAAGACAACGTGGTGGCCTGCGCGATTCTTTTCTGCGGCGGCCGCCGCTCGAGCGCCACCACAGCGGCGCACAGACCCGCCAGCCACACCGCCAGAATCGTCATGCCGTAGAGTCCGTCCATGCCGTGGCGCGTCATGGCCGCGGCGGCGCCGGCGGGAGGAGTGAACTCCAGCGCGTGCACCACCGGGTCCCACGCGTGCGGATTCTTTTTGGCGCCGGGCGCCACCAGTGTCGGCAGCAGGCCCATGCACAGGACCAGGCCCAGCAGCACCGCCGATCCGCCCTTCCGCCCGACGAGCCTTTCCACCAGCATCGCCACCACTCGCGCCAGCAGATAGTTCGAAACGTACAACAGCAGGACCGCCGCCACCGCGATCCAGAAGTTGGCCGCGCCCACCACGTACAGACCCACCGCCAGCCCCAGTTCCAACGCCACGATCAGGTACCAGAACGGGTCCAGGATTCCGAGGAAGTGGCGCGCGAACCGCCGCTCCCCCGCCTTGAGCGGGTAGCGGCGCAGCTCGCTGTCGGCAAACGCGGAGTTCACGCCGAAGCCGAGCACCACCGTCGCCAGCAGCGCCTGGACGTACAGCCCGCCCAGCACCGCGGCCGTGATCAGGTAGGCTTTGCCCGTGCGCACGCCGGCGATGGCTGCGCCGACGCCGCCGGCCGCGAACACCGAGATGAGCATCACCAGCAGAATGTAGCCGGCAAAAAAAAGCGCGATCCTGCCGTTGCGCGTGCGCGTCTTGGCCCAGATGAGCTTGTAGCGCAGCTTCACGAGCGCGCCGATCAATTGCCAATCCATGCGAATTCGTCCTTGCTTCCGGCGGCGGTTCGAACCTCAGGGCGCCGGGCGGGCCGGGATCACCTCGGCGTTGAGGTAGGGGCGCAACGGCTCCGGGATGACCACGCTGCCGTCCTTCTGCTGGTAGTTTTCCACGATGGCCACCCACGTCCGCCCCACCGCCAGGCCGCTGCCGTTCAGCGTGTGGGCGAACTCCGATTTCTTGCCGGCCTTGTAGCGGATGCCGGCGCGGCGCGCCTGGAAGGCCTCGAAGTTGGAGCAGGAGGAGATTTCCTTGTAACCATTCTGGCCAGGCAGCCAAACTTCCAGGTCGTATGTTTTGGCGGCGCTGAATCCCGTGTCGCCAGTCGACAGGACCACCGTTCGATAGGGCAGGCCCAGGCGTCGCAGAATGTCCTCCGCGTCGGCGGTCAGCTTTTCCAGCTCTTCATAACTCTCCTCCGGGCGGGTGAATTTCACCAGCTCCACTTTCTGAAACTGGTGCACCCGGATAATGCCGCGGACATCGCGCCCGTAGGATCCGGCTTCGCTGCGGAAACACGGCGTGTAGGCGCACAGGCGGATGGGCAGGGCGTCCGCCTCCAGGGTTTCGTCCCGGTAGATGTTGGTGACCGGCACTTCGGCGGTGGGGATCAGCCAGAAGTCGTGCCCCTCGCACTTGAACAGGTCTTCCTTGAACTTGGGCAGTTGGCCGGTGCCGAACAGGCTCTGGGAATTCACCAGGAAGGGCGGCAGCACCTCGGTGTAGCCATGCTCCCTGGTATGGACGTCCAGCATGAAATTGATGAGCGCGCGTTCCAGCCTGGCGCCGAGCCCCCAGTACAAGGCGAACCGCGCGCCGGTGATCTTGGCGGCGCGTTCCAGGTCCAGAATGCCCAGCTCGGGCCCCAGGTCCCAGTGGGCTTTGGGCTCGAAATCGAAGCTGCGCGGCTGGCCCCATCGGCGCACCTCGACGTTGTCGGCCTCCGACTTCCCGACGGGCACGGATTCGTGCGGCAGGTTGGGGATCCCTGCCAGCAGCTCGCGAAACTCCTCGTCGAGGCGCTTGCCCTGCTCGTCCAGCGCGGCGATCTCGTCGCCGATGGCGCGCATCTGCTTCTGGCGCTCGGTGGTGTCCGCGCCCTCCCGCCTCAGCCTGGCGATCTCCGCGCTCTCGGCGTTGCGCCGCGCCTTCAACTGCTCGGTCTCGGAGATGGCCCTGCGCCGGCGCGAATCCAGCTCCCGAAACTGGTCCAGGGAGGGCATGGGGCCGCGCGTGGCCAGCCGTTGCGCAAATCGGTCGAAGTTGTTGCGGAAGCTGGAGAGATCGTGCATGTCTCTCCATGCTAGCAAGCCCGTGGAGGGTTATTCCTCTTCTTCGTCCGCGGGGACGGGTTCAAGATCTTCGGCCTCGAAGATCTGACGGCAGTCGAGGCACTCGACGTAGTCCACTCCATCTCTCCTGGCAATAATCTGGGTGCGGTTGTGAACGCAAGCGGTCTGCATAACCAACGCTTTGATGAGATTTATTCTATCCGGGTGCGGCGGCTTGTCAAGTCCCCCATGTTGGGGAGGGCGCCAACCGGTCCCACACCGCGTGGCGGTGGGTGCTGTTTCCCCGGTGCGCCGGCCTTGACTTCCCCGCCCCGCAAACGGTATGGTAACCCCACGCGGAGGCGAAACACATGAAGCTCACCGGCCTCGCCGCGGCTGTTTGCGGCATGCTCTGGGGACAGGCAGCCGCGCCCAATCCGGGACGGCCCACCGACCGTCCGGCGCCGGAACTGGTGGCCAAACTGAAGACCGGACCGCCCCTTCCCTACTCGATGGACGCCAACTGGCCGCAGATGCCCAAGGGCTACAACTTCGGCGAGTGCTCGGGTGTGGACGTCGACAAGCAGGGCAACGTGTGGGTGTTCAACCGCGGCCACTGGCCGGTCATCGAATTCGACCGCCACGGCAAATTCCTCCAGGCTTGGAGCCAGGAGACGTTCCCCGTCAAGTCGGCCCACGGTCTGCGGGTCGCCCCGGATGGCAATCTCTGGTGCGTGGACGTGGATGGCCACGTGATTTTCAAGGTCAGCCCGGAAGGCCGCATTCTGATGATCCTGGGCAACCGCCAGGGCGTTCCGGGAAACAACGACGCCCAGGACGCCTTCAACCGCCCGACCAACGTGGCCTTCCGCGCCAACGGGAACCTCTACGTCTCGGACGGGTATGTGAACTCGCGCGTGATCGAGTTCACGCCCGATGGCTACTTCGTGCGCCAATGGGGCAAGAAGGGCACCGGCGACGGCGAGTTCAACCTGGTCCACGATGTGCAAGTGGACTCCCGCGGGCGCGTGTACGTGGCCGACCGCACCAACGAGCGCGTCCAGGTGTTCGACGAGAACGGCCGGTTCCTCGCCCGCTGGAATGACATCGGCGCACCCTGGGGACTGTACTACGCTCCCAAGGAACAAGCCATTTACATGTGCGACGGCCGGTATGACCGCATCCTGAAGCTCAACCTCGAGGGCCAGGTGCTGGGCGTCCTCAGTGCCTACGGCAAGGCCCCCGGCAAGGTGGATTACGCTCACAGCATCTCGGTCGACCCGGAAGACGGCGCCATTTACACGGTGGAAATCAAGACCTGGCGCGTGCAGAAGTGGGTGCGAAAGTAGGTTAATCTTGAAATAGCTCGAATCCATCGGGCGGGAGAAGTCAATTGAACATCGACGCACGGCTCGAAGCGCTCACTCAGAGCGTGGAACTCCTCGCCGCGATGCACCAGGACCTGGAGAAGAAGTGGGACGCGCGAATGAGCAGGATGCTGGACATCATGGAAGGTCTCAGCGAGACAACCAAACGCATGGAGCGCATGATCGCCATCCACGACGAGCGGCTCAGCGGCCACGACAAGCGGTTCGACAACCTGGAACAGTAGGCCGCCGCACGCCATCGGGCAGGAAGGCGAAGCAGGAGCAAGGAGCATGACGACTGAAGAAAAACTGGACCGCGTCGCCGCGAACTTGGAGCGCTTGGCCGGCATAGTGGACCCGTTGGCCGGCACCGTTGTGGCACACGATAACCGGATCGGGGCCCTCCTCACGCTCGCCGAGAAGCATGACAAGGCGATCGCCAATCTGGAAAAGCAGTGGCAGGCCTACATCGCCACGCTCCCTCGCCAGTGATCGGCATGGGGCCGTTCAGGCTCCCCCGCCCCCATTGTGATATGCTTCCGGCATGGCCAAGCCCACCCGACGAACGTTTATGTCAACCGCCGCCGCTGTACCGGCGGTCGCGGCCAACCGCAAGGCCGTCGTGATTCCCCCCGTCCTTCTCAGCGACACCCAGACGCCGCAGGACGTGCTGCGGATCGTTACCATGTTCCAGTTCGAGCCCGCGGAGATCCAGCGGATCAAAGCGGCCTCCACCAAAGCACCGGTCGAACTGGCGGTCTGCAAATCGCGCGAGGAATTCGACCAGAAGGTCAAGGACGCCGAAGTGATCTACGGTGACGTCCGCGCCGACACGCTCCAGGCGGCCAAGAAACTGCAATGGGTGCAGTCCGGCGAAGCGGGAATGGAAAATCAGGATCCCGCCATGCGCAACAGCCCCGTGGTCCTGACCAATTACCAGCGCGTCTTCGCGCCCGGCATCTCCGAGACCGCCATGGGCCTGCTCCTGTCGCTCACCCGCGGCCTCGCCAAGTATTACATGCCGCAGTTCTACAAGCAGCGCACCATGCAGCGCGTGGGCACCGCCAAGTCGGAGGATCACACCGAGCTGGTCGGGCGCACCATGGGAATCGTCGGCATGGGCGGCATCGGCAGCGCCCTCGCGCGGCGCGCGCATTACGGCTTCGACATGCGGATTGTGGCCACCGATGCCAAGCCGGTGCCCAAGCCGGATTACGTCGCCGAACTGCACGATCCCGGCTGGTTCCCGGAGATGTACCCGCAGGTGGACGTCCTGGTGGGCGCAGCGCCGCTGACGCCGCACACCGAGCGCATGTTCAACGAAAAGGTCTTCCGCGGCATGAAGAAGACCGCGCATTTTCTCGCCTTGTCCCGCGGCAAGCTCTTCGACGATATGGCGCTGGTGCAGGCGCTCAAGGAAGGCTGGATCGCGGGCGCGGGCCTGGACGTCTTTCCCGTCGAGCCGCCGCCCTCCAGTCACCCTATCTTCGATTGCCCCAACGTGGTCATGTCGGCGCACACCTCGGGATGGAGCCCCGACCGCCAGGTCCGTCTCATCGACCTGTTCGCCGAAAACGTGCGCCGTTACACCGAGGGCCTGCCGTTGCTCAACGTCGTCGATAAACAGGCCGGGTATTGAATTCGGCCCTTCCCGCGTCCCGCGTTACAATTCGGGTAATGCCGTTTCCCGCGCAACGTCTTCGTCGTCTCCGCGCCAGCGAGTCGCTGCGCGGCCTGGTTCGTGAAACCCACCTGCATCCGGAGCAATTCATCCTGCCACTGTTTGTTTGCCCGGGAGAGGGGGTGCGCCGCGAGATCGGCGCCATGCCCGGCAATTATCAGATGTCCATCGATGAGCTGGTGACCGAGTGCGCCGAGGTCCAGGCGCTGGGAATCGGCGGCATCATCCTCTTCGGGCTTCCGGAAATCAAGGACGAAATGGCCTCCGGGGCCTACGATGACAACGGCATCGTGCAGCGGGCCATCCGCGCCCTCCGCCGCGAAACGCCGGGCCTGCTGATCGCCACCGACGTCTGCAATTGCGAATACACCAGCCACGGCCATTGCGGGTACGTCAAGGATGGCGACGTGGACAACGACACCACGCTCCAATGGCTGGCGAAGGCGGCGCTTTCGCACGCGCGCGCCGGCGCCGATATCGTGGCGCCCTCCGACATGATGGACGGCCGCGTGTGGGCCATCCGGCAGGCCCTCGACGCCAACGGCTACGAGAAGACTCCCATCCTTTCCTATGCGGCCAAGTTCGCGTCGGTATTCTACGGACCCTTTCGCGAGGCGGCCGATTCGGCCCCGCAGTTCGGCGACCGGCGGAGCTACCAGATGGATCCGGCCAACGGCCGCGAGGCCATGCTGGAGATCGAGCTCGACCTCCAGGAAGGCGCCGACATCATCATGGTCAAGCCGGCCCTGCCGTACCTGGACCTGATCTGGCGGGCGCGGCAACGCTTCGACGTTCCCATCGCCGCCTACCAGGTGAGCGGCGAGTACTCCATGATCATGGCCGCCGCACGCAACGGCTGGCTGGACCACGACCGCGCCATGATCGAAAGCCTGACCTCCATCCGGCGCGCCGGCGCGAGCGTCATTCTGACCTACTTTGCCAAACCCGCCGCCCGCCTGCTGGCGTGAGCCCCTACAAATTCACACGCGTGAACCGGTTCCGCCCGCCGCAAATGGGGCACAGATAGCGGTCCCACACGCCGGGAATCGGGCCCACCGCTCCGACCTTCCGCAGGTAGTCTTCCGAAATGCCGCTGCCGCAGCGGACGCACACGTTGATCCACGGCTCCAGGACCTTCGGCAGATCGATATTCCCGAAGTAGAACGACCAGCCGTACACGCTCAGCCGCGAGCCAAAGGTGCGGTCCAACAGGCGTAGAAACCAGGTCAGGGCCGCCAGGAAATCCTCGTTGCCATTGGCGAACAGCGCGATCTTCCTCGGCGGGCGCGCCTTGAAATTGCGGGCGTTCAGAAAGCTGAGCGAGGTGTACAGAGTGCGTGTGGCGCGGTGCGGCAAGCCCGTGATTCGCTCGATCCGGCGGATGACTTCCTTCTCCGAATCGAACGCGTTGACGTGCCCGCCGCCCTTGGCCATCCATCGGTAGAGGCGATCCGTGAAAGTCGATACATCCGGCACCGCGACGTAGAGAACGCCGCCGGATTGCATAATCCGGGCGATCTCGCGTAGCGTCTCGTCCAGCGCGGGGAAATGTTCGAGGCTGTGATTGCCGATCACGAGATCGAAGGCGCGCGGCCGGAAGGGCATCCGCGCGGCGTCGGCGGAGACGTATGCGCCCGGGGCTCGCACGGCGGGAATCTCCACGTCGAGCCGGATCACTCCGATATCGTCGCGCGTCGTTTGAAAACTCCCGGAGCCGGAGCCGAGGTCCAGCACGCGGGCGCCCCGCGGCAGACCCTGGATCAGTTCGAGCATGGATTCGTTTCACAGAATACCCTGAAATCAGAGGGAGCTGTGTTTTCGTTGAAGGCCGGGCTGTTGTACTCCGTCGCACATCCGGTGAAAAAACCGGGCGCGTGCCTAATGCGCGTGGTCGTGCGCGCCGCCAACTCGGAGCACGTGGGTTCGGCCAGCCAGTTTATCGAGGGGCCGGACGTGAGCAAGGGGCGCCTGACGCTCTCGTCGATCATCCTGCGCGAGCGCGATCCGACGGCCTGCGCTCCGGCTGCCAATCATCCGCAAGGGCAGGTGGCGGACGCCAATCCCCAGGGCAGCGATTCTCCACTAGGGCTCCACCCTGGATTACGGCTACATCATCATGAACGCCCGGTCCGAAGCGGGCCATCCCGTGGAGTTGGAAGCGCAAACACGGCTGTTCCATGGCGGGCGCCAGATCTATGCCGGTAAACCGCAGCCGCTCACGGCAGAGGGGCAAGTGGATCCGAAACGCCTGGCCGCCGGCGGCAGCATGAAGCTGGACCCGGATCGCAACGGGGACTACGTACTACAGGTAATCGTGACCGGCAAACTGGCCCAACAAAAGTACCAGACCGCAAGTCAAGCCATGGATTTTGAGATCCAGTAGTCCGTACTGGGCGTCCCGTCACCGCACCAATGCCTTTTTCGGGCCGGATTTCGGGGAAACCCGGCCCGGTTTCATCGGGATGCAAACGCTTCACGATTCTGTATCTTTTTCTGTTTCCCCCGCGTCTAATATTTCAAGAACAGGTATTCCGGACCCGAATGGTGGGTCTGCCAGAGGGGGACTCCGAAATTAAACTTGCTAAAAGGGACGGGAACCATTTAAGATAACGGAGTAACGTTACTCCGAATTCGCGGAGGAGATTCAATGATTTATTCTCGTTCGGCCGAATATGCGATCCGCGCTTTTGTACACTTGGCGCAGGTGCCTGAAGGCAAGTACGCCATGGTGAAGAATATCGCGGAGCAAGAAGACATTCCCGCTCACTTTTTGGCGAAGATCCTGCAGCAGCTTGCGCGCAAGGGTCTGCTTCGCTCCAGCAAAGGTCCCACCGGCGGATTCGCTCTGCGCGTGGAACCGGGCGAAATCAGGTTGCTCGACATTGTCGAAGCCCTGGACGGCCTGGCGCCGTATCAGCAGTGCGCCAGCGGTCTTTCCGAATGCTCGGACGACATGCCGTGCTCCATGCACGATAGCTGGATTGCGCTCCGTTCGCGTATTATGGATTATTTGGGGCGGAATTCGATCGCCGACCTGGCGAAGGCGCTGGAACAGAAAAAGAAGGCTCTGGCCTTGACCAAACAGCGAAAATCCAGGCGCGCGGTCTCCGCCAAACGAGCCTAGCTCGAATCTGAATAATCCGGAGGTACCGATGGAAAGCTCGGTGCTGGTCCCCATGGTGGTCGAACAGACCTCCAGAGGCGAACGTGCGTACGACATCTATTCCCGGCTTCTCAAAGAGAACATCATCTTCCTGGGAACCCCCATTGACGATCAGGTCGCCAATCTGATCATTGCCCAGCTCCTTTTCCTGGAGGCCGAGGATCCGGAAAAGGACATTTCCATTTACATCAACTCGCCCGGCGGCTCCATAACGGCCGGCTTGGCGATCCTGGACACCATGGCGTTCATCCGTCCGGACATCGTCACCATCTGCGTCGGGCAGGCGGCCTCTATGGCGGCCGTGCTGCTGGCCCGGGGAACCAGGGGCAAGCGCTTCAGCCTGCCGAATTCGCGCATCATGATCCACCAGCCCTCCATGCAGGGGCTTGCCGGACAGGCGGCCGATATCGACATCTATGCCCGCGAAATCCTGCGCATGCGCGAGATCCTGAACGGCATGCTGGCCGACGCCACCGGCCAGTCCATCGACCGCGTCGCCAAGGACGTGGACCGCGACTACATCATGGAGCCGGATCAGGCCGTGCAGTACGGCATGATCGACCGCGTGATTACCAGCCGGGATCTGGCGCCGGTTGCGGTGAAAGGTTGACATTGGCCCGGGCGCTCGCCGGCCTCGCCTTTCTCGCCAGCCTCGCCAGCGCCCAGCCACAACCCCCGACCCTGTGGTATGACCACCCCGCCAAACTGTGGGTGGAGGCCCTGCCGGTGGGCAACGGCCGCATGGGCGCGATGGTCTTCGGCGGCGTGGCGCACGAGCGCATCCAGTTCAACGAGCAGACCGTCTGGACCGGCGAGCCCCACGACTACTCGCACCCCGGCGCCAGCCGGTCGCTGGCCACGATCCGCCAACTCCTGTTCGACGGCAAGCAGAAGGAGGCCGAAGACCTCGCCATGCAGGAGTTCATGAGCGTGCCGCTCCACCAGAGGGCGTACCAGCCCTTCGGCGACATCCTGCTCGACATGCCGTCCGTCCGGGAATCCGAAACCTCCGGCTACCGGCGCGATCTCGACCTGGACTCGGCGGTATCTTCGGTCCAGTACGTCTACCAGGGCGTCACATATCGCCGCGAGGTGTTCGCCAGTTTCCCCGCCAAAGTCGTGGTAGTACGGCTGACCGCCGGCAAGCCTGCCAGCGTGTCGTTCGAGACCACCCTGAAGAGCGCGCACGAAGAATCGGCGGTAACCGCGTCCGGCAGTACCGTGACGATGAGCGGCGGGGTCAAAGACGGCGCCATCCGGTTCGAGGCGCGGCTGCAGGTGAACATCGAAGGCGGCAAGCGGGAGACGCGCGATGGCAGAATCGTCGTGACCGGCGCCAATGCCGCCACCCTGATTCTCTCCGGCGCCACCAATTTCAAGAACTACCGCGATGTCACCGCCGACCCGAAAGCCCGCAACGACGCCACCATGGCCGCCCTTCGCGGCAAGGGCTTCGATGCCTTGCGCGCCGCGCACGTCGCCGATCACCAGAGGCTCTTCCGGCGCGTGTCGCTCGATCTCGGCGCGCCCGCCCCGCCCTTTCCTACCGATGAGCGCATCCGGCGCTTCGCCGGCGGCAGCGACCCGCAACTGGTGGCGCTGGTCTTCCAGTTCGGCCGCTACCTGATGATCGCCTCCAGCCGGCCGGGCGGGCAGCCCGCCAACCTGCAAGGACTGTGGAACGAGTCGAACAACCCGCCCTGGGACAGCAAGTACACCGACAATATCAACACCGAAATGAACTACTGGCCCGTCGAGGAGACCAATCTCCCGGAATGCCAGTTGCCCCTGTTCGACGCCCTGAAGGACTTGGCGGTGGCGGGCGCGACAACCGCCAAAGAGCACTACAATGCCACCGGCTGGGTGTTGCACCACAATTTCGACTTGTGGCGCGGCACGGCGCCCATTAACGCTTCCAACCACGGCATCTGGCAATCGGGCGGCGCATGGCTCTCCACCCACCTTTGGGAGCACTACCTGTTCACCGGCGACCGGCAGTTCCTGAAGAACTCGGCTTGGCCGCTCATGAAAGGCGCGGCTCAGTTCTTCATCGATTCGATGATCATGGATCCCAAGACCGGGTTCCTGATCACCGGGCCGAGCAATTCTCCGGAGCAGGGCGGGCTGGTCATGGGGCCTTCCATGGATCGCCAGATCGTGCGCACGCTGTTCGGCGAAGTGCTCGCCGCCAGCCAGGTTCTGGACCTGGACCCCTCCCTCCGCGAGAGACTCGCCACCATGCGTAGCCTGATCGCGCCCGACAAAATCGGCCGGTACGGCCAGTTGCAGGAGTGGCTGGAAGACAAGGACGACCCGAAGAACCAGCACCGGCATGTCTCGCACCTGTGGGCCGTTTACCCGGGTTCGGAGATCACCCCGTACGGCACCCCGGACCTTTTCCGCGCCGCCCGGCAGTCGCTGATCTTCCGCGGCGATGCGGCTACGGGCTGGTCGATGGGCTGGAAGATCAACTTGTGGGCGCGGTTCCATGATGGCGATCACGCCTACACGATTTTGCAGAACCTCATCCAGCCGGCGTCCGACAAGCCGGCGCATGCCGGCCTGTTCGCCAACCTGTTCGATGCCCACCCGCCGTTCCAGATCGACGGCAATTTCGGCGCAACCGCGGGGATCACCGAGATGCTGTTGCAAAGCCAGGATCCCCACGGCACTTCGACCAGCCTCACGCCCGCTCAGACCGGGGAAGCGGCCTTCATTCACCTGCTGCCGGCGCTGCCGTCGGCTTTCCCCGCTGGGCAGGTGACGGGACTGCGGGCGCGCGGCGGCGTAGGAGTGGCCATCGCCTGGCAGGGCGGCAAGTTGGTGAAGGCGACTTTGACAGCGGATGAGTCCAAGCCGGTAAGGGTGCGATACGGCGGCCGGGAGGTCGAGATTTCGGCCAAGGCCGGCCAGGCTTACGAAGTGGGGCCCGATCTCGAGCCGGCGGCTCGCCCCCGGTGAAGGGCGATGCGCGCCGTCAGCCGATGCCCCAAACCAGCAGCACGCCAAAGGCGCAGGCGTGGATTAGTTCGCTGAGGCCGAGCGCATGAATGGCCAGCGGTTTCCCTCTGGCGCCGAACCATGCAAAGCCGCGGCATAACACGGGAACGAAAGCCATCCCGGCCTGCCAACGGAGCAGATGACCGGCACAGGCGGCCACCAGAAGCATCATGAGTATTCCCTGCCCGATCAGGAACCCACGGCCGGCTGCCAGTTTCTCGTGCGGCTTCATGGCCCGCGCCGCGTGGATCCGAAGCTGCACGTAGTGGATCTGGTTGACGGCAAAAAGCAGGTTGGCGATCCAAAGAGACCAGGCGGCCGGATCGAGGTGGCCGGTAACGGCGGAATACGCCGCCGGAGCAGCAAAAGTCAGCCCCGCGGCGCCGGCCATCTGGGCGGCCAAACGGCCACGCCTCCAGGCCTGTTTGACCAGGGCGCGAGCCGCGAAGGCAACTGCCGCCACGGATCCGATCCACCAGAGATCCGGATTTCTCCCGCCCCGGAACAGCCAGATCAGCGCGGCCAGGGAGACGGCCGCTAAGGTGAAAACCGCGTTGCGGACGAGCCGAAGCTCGGCATCGGTGCGCGCGCGGACCGGGGTGGTCCCGATCCAAGTTTCCAGCGGTGTCCGCAAACTGAATACCGCCAGGGCGGCGATGCAAAAAGGAAGAAGCGGCCAGGCGCTCCCGCCGGCCAGAAGCCCCACCGATGCGCCGGTTGCCACTGGCACCAGCAGCATTCCCCACGCGCCGTGTTCGCGCGGGAAAACCAGCGACCGGCGGCGAGCATCCATGGCTCCATCATCGCGCGCGCCGCCGTCCCCGCCACGGGGTGGACCTTAACCAGTGGTCCGGACCCGACCCTGAATGCGGGATTTCCAGATTTTCCGCCCCTTCTATTTCGGATAGAATTGTCTTATAATTCGGTTGGGCTAGCGAGTCCCGGGAGGCCAGCGTGAAGATCCTCAAGCTCCGCAAGGAGAAGCTCGATCTTTTTGCATCGGTTGTCCAGCAATTCGGCGAGCTGCACGCGCCGGTCGAGCAGGATGGCAAATACGTTTTCAAGCGGCTAACCCGCTGGTCGGAGGCCCGGCTCGAATACGACCGGACTATCCTCCCACCCAAGAAGTACTTCCTTCCACCGCGCGAGACGCTGTTCCGCTACCGGCCCGGCGAGGGATTCCTGCCGTCGACCGACGGATTGAGCCAACGCATCATCCTCTTCGGCGTCCATGCCTGCGACGTCTACGCCATCAACATATTGGATAAGGTGTTCGCGGGGAAGTACAGGGATCCGTACTACCAGGCGCGGCGCAAGAACATCGCCATCATCGGCATCGACTGCACGCCCGACAAGCAATGCTTCTGCCGCTCCATGCGGGCGGATTTCGTGGATCACGGCTTCGATCTCTTCCTCTACGATGCCGGCGACTACTACCAGGCGTTGGTGGGGACCGCTCTCGGTGACGACATGGTGCTGGCCACCGGCAGCTTGTTCGAGGCGGTGGATGCCAGTGACATAGACGACTACAAGAGGCGCTCCTGGAACAAACGCCGCGCCTTCCAGCTCGAAGTGGAGATCCGCGACCTTCCCGAAATCTTCGAGATGGAATACCAGAGCGAGATGTGGGAGGAATTGGGCGAGAAGTGCCTCTCGTGCGGCAGTTGCAGTATGGTCTGCCCCACGTGTTACTGCTACGACGTGGCGGACGATGTGGAGCTCGGATCGCGAGCCGGCAAGCGGACGCGCTCTTGGGATTCGTGCCTTTTCTCAAACCACGCGCAGGTGGCCAGCGGCGAGAATTTCCGCGGGCCGCGCGCCAGCCGCATCAAGTTTCGCTTTTATCACAAGCAGCGTGGCTTCGTGGCCGAGTACGGCCGACCGAGCTGCGTCGGCTGCGGACGATGTATCAGCGCCTGCCCGGTCAGCATCGATGTTGTGCAGGTGATCGACCGGCTACGGAGGGTTCAAGATGTTGCTAGCCGATGAAGTCGCACCCCACCATCCCATCCTGAGCGACAACCCCTACCAGCCGCACATGGCCCGGATTGTGCGCATCTACAAGATGGTGGAGAACAACCATCTCTTCACCCTCCGCTTTCTGGAGGACCACCTGGCCCATACGTTCCGGCACAAGCCCGGCCAGTTCATCATGCTGAGCGTTCCGGGCGCCGGAGAGATGCCCATCTCGATTTCCTCGTCGCCATCGCGTCCCGAAGTCCTCGAGCTGTGCGTGCGGCGAGTCGGACGCGTCACCCACGCGCTGTATCGGTTGCAGACAAACGACGTGGTGGGCGTGCGCGGCCCCTACGGCAACGGCTATCCCATAGAGGAAATGCTGGGCAACGACATGCTGCTGGCGGCGGGAGGGCTCGGAATGGCACCCTTGCGGTCGCTGCTTTGGTACGCGCTCGATCACCGCGACAAGTTCAACAATATCACCCTGATGTACGGCGCCAAGCGAAGCGAGGACATGCTGTTCCGCGAGGAACTCCTGGCTCTGGTGGACCGCACCGACATGAACTGCCTGCTGACTGTGGACTCGGACCCGTCGGGCGCCTGGAAGAACCACGTGGGACTGCTGCCCACCCTGTTCGACCACGCCAAAATCGAACCGCAGCGCACCTATGCCGCCGTCTGCGGGCCGCCGGTGGTTTACAAATTCATTCTGCAGAGGCTGCTCGAAATCGGCTTCCCCAAGAACCGGATCCTGATGTCGCTGGAACGCCGCATGAAGTGCGGCATCGGCAAGTGCGGCCATTGCAGCATCGGCTACAAGTACACGTGCCTGCAGGGCCCCATCTTCACGTACTGGGACGCGATCAACCTGCCGGAGATGATCTGATGAGCAAACCTACAGTGGGAATCTTCGGACTCACGGGCTGTGCCGGAGATCAGCTCGTAATCCTGAACTGCGAGGACCGGCTCCTGGACATCGTGGCCCTGATCGATGTTCGGGACTTCCTCATGGCGTCCTCGGAGAATGATACGGCGTGCCCGCTGGATGTCGCCCTGGTCGAAGGCGCGGTGGTCAGCAACCGCGACGCCGAGAGGCTCCAGGCGATTCGCCAACGGGCCAAGACGCTGGTGGCGCTCGGCACCTGCGCGGTGTGGGGCGGAGTGGCGGCCATGGATCGCGGCGCCGATCGCCGCAAGCTGCTGGAGGAGGTCTACGGCGAGACCGGGCTGAGCTACGATTCCGTGCCCGCCCAGGCCCTCCACGAGATCGTGAAGGTGGATCTCAACATTACCGGCTGCCCCATCGAGAAGGATCATTTTCTCGCGGCCATCGCCAACCTGCTGAATGGAGACGCCCCGGTCTACCCCGAGTATCCGGTTTGCACCGAGTGCCGCATGCTCGAAAACAACTGCCTCCTCATCGAGCGCGGCGAGCTCTGCTGCGGGCCCATCACCGCCGCCGGCTGCAAGGCGCGGTGTCCGGATTTGCGGGTCCCGTGCGTGGGTTGCCGCGGTCCGTTGGCTGACGCCAATCCATCGTCCCTGCTGGCCATGCTGGCCGAGAAGGGCTTTGACCGGCAGGCTATCGCCAACCGGCTGCGGACATTCGCGCCCGAGGGAGTGGCACAATGAGCACCATCGTGATCGAGCACCTGGCCCGCGTGGAAGGCCACGGAGGCATCACCGTCGAGCTGGAAGGCGACAAGGTCGGCAGCGTGCGCTTCGACGTGTTCGAAGGCGCGCGGCTGCTGGAGCCACTGCTCCGCGGCAAGCGCTACGACGAGGTGGCCCCGACCATCTCCCGCATCTGCGCCATCTGTTCCTCGGCCCATACCCTGACTTCCCTGAAGGCCACCGAAAACGCCTTCGAGGTGCGGGTGAGTCCCCAGACGGAGTTGCTCCGCGAGCTTCTGTACCGGGGCGAGAGCATCGAAAGCCATGCGCTGCACCTCTTCCTGCTGGCCTTGCCGGACTACCTGAATTATCCGAGCGCCATCGCGGTGGCCGCGGACAAGCCCGCCGAAGTGTTGCTCGGATTGCGGCTCAAGAAGCTTGGCAACCTGATCCAGGAGACCATCGGCGGGCGCGCCATCCATCCGGTCAACGCCGTGCCCGGAGGGTTCGGCAAGGCGCCGAGCATCGACCAGTTGATCGAATTGCGCAGCGTTTTGATGCAGGGCGTGGCGGACTCCGACGCGGCCATCGACCTGATGGCGTCGCTTCCCGGCGCGGACTTCTGCCACGCCGACACCACCTACGCCGCATTGCGCTCGCCGGCCCTCGACACCTACTACGGCGGCGATGAGGTGATGGTGGTCTCCAACGGAAGCCGCGCCATCGTCCACGCCGCCGACTATAAGACGCTGACCAACGAGAAGGCCGTGCCGCACTCCCACGCCAGGCACAGCACCTTCGGTGGAAAGCCGTTCATGGTCGGCTCGCTGGCGCGCCTTACCATCAACCCCGGCCGTCTCACCGGACGCCTGGCGGTAGCCATGAAGCGGCTCAAGCTTCAGTTGCCCGCCGACAACCCCATGGACAACAACAAGGCGCAAGCCCTGGAGTTGATCAACGACGTGGAGCGCGCGCTGGAAATCATCGAGCAACTGTTGCGCGCCGGCGTGAAGGACGAGCGGCCGGTGCCCGTGCATCCTCGCGCCGCATCCGGCACGGCCATCACCGAGGCGCCGCGCGGGCTGCTCATCCACAGCTACACCTACGACGCCGAGGGCCGGATCACTTCGGCGGACGTAATCACGCCCACAGCCCTGAATGCCGCCAACCTCGAGATGCACATTCGCGTGGCCGTGGAGCAATGCGCGGACCGCGAGGAGGCCGTGATTTCCAAGCGGCTCCAGATGATTGCGCGCGCCTACGATCCCTGCATCTCCTGTTCGGTGCACCTCGTGCGCCGGCGATGAAGCCCCTGCTCCTGATCGGTCTCGGCAACCCGCTGATGGGCGACGACGGCATCGGATGTCACGTCGCGGGGCGGTTGGCCGGCGACCCGAGGCTGCCCGAAAGAGTGGAGGTGATTTCGGGCGGCACGGACCTGCTGCGATACGCCGGCCTGATGGAGGGCCGAAGCCGCGTGTTCATCGCCGACGCCATTCACGACGATGCGGAGCCGGGCGCCGTCTCGGTATTTGAGGACGCCCTTCCCGGGCTCGGCGAGCGCCAGGAACACGCCCACCACCTTTCCGCCGTCCAGGCGATCGGACTTCTGCGGATCCTCATGCCCGTCCGATTTACGCTGCTGGCGATTTCCATCTCGTCCGCGGCGATGGAACGCGGCCTCTCGCCCGCGCTCGATGCCCAAACGCCGGCGATCGTGGACCGCGTGCTTGATATCATGACCGCATACGACGCGTTGCCATAAGCTAAGCGACGCGGCCGCAGCCGGGAAACCGGCGAGGAGTCTGCCGTGCCTTTCCTTGGTGCTTCGAGATGTTTCCTCCCGTTCCTCGGCGTGGCCCTGTGGGCCGCTGACGCTCCACCCGGACCGCTGCGCGCCGGCGCCGCGCGCATCGACATCACTCCTGTTCAGGATGCCGCGCTCCCGATGGCCGGCTTCGCCAACCGCAGCGAGGGATTCAAAGCCATTCACGACAGGATCTACGTGCGCGCCATCGTGCTCGACGACGGAACTTCGCAGGCAGCCCTGGTCGCCTGGGAGCTGCTCTTCGTCCCCACCCCCGTGTGGGCGGAGGTCTCGCAGAAAATCGCCGCCGAGGCGGGGATCCCTCCGGAGCGCCTCATCCTGGCGGCGGTTCACGATCACGGGGCGCCCACGCTCCGCGGCGGCGGCGGTCCGTCATCGCCCGGAACCGCCGCTTACACCGAGCAGGTGGAAGCCGCGGCCGTCCGTGCGGTGCTCCAGGCCAAGGCCGCTCTTCAGCCCGCGCGGTTCGGCATCGGAACCGGGAAGGCCTACATCAACGTCAATCGCCGGGAGTTGACGAACGACCGAGGCTGGTGGCTCGGCTACAATCCGGAAGGACCATCCGACAAGACGGTCGCCGTGCTCGAGTTCGAAGACATGTCCGGCAAGCCCATCGCGCTCTGGATCAACTATCCGGTTCACGGGGTCGTGATGGGGCCGCAAAATTACCAGGTTACGGGCGATGTGCCCGGCGCCACATCGCGATTCGTGGAGCAGTATTATCAGGGCAAGATCGCCACACGGTCGGATGGCGGCCCCGAGCTGCGGCTCCGGCCCGAACAGAAGGTTGGCGGCGACGGGCCGGTAGCGGTCTGGACCAGCGGCGCGGCCGGAGACCAGAATCCCGTCTCGATGGCCAGCGGTGAGGACTTCACCATGGTCGACTCCCTCGGCAAGATCCTGGGCGAGGAAGTGGTTCGCGTGGCGAGCGGCATTAGAACTGTTCCGCAAGCCCGCATCCGGGGCGCGCAGCACGTGGTCACGTGTCCCGGACGCCGGGTCGAGCAGGGTCCGCTCCCGCGCAAAGAATACAAGTTCCAGGATGCCGACCCGGTGAGCATTCGCCTCGGCCTCCTGATGATCAACGATATTGCCCTGGCAGGCGTCTCCGGCGAGGCCCTGACCGGCATCTATCAACACCTGAAGACGGACTCGCCATTCAGCCACACCGTCATGGTGACCCACGCCAACGGATCCAGCGGCTACATCCCCAACGACGCCGCATTCGACCAGATCAGTTACGAGATCACCACTTCGCACCTCAAGCCCGGCTGTGCCGAGAACGCCATCGTCAACGGCTTTCTCGACATGATGGGCCAACACTAGCCGAGCCGCTTCGACGCTACACGCTGATGCTGGCCTTCGCCAGGATGCCGCCATCGCACACCAGGTGCGATCCCGTGACGTAGGCGGATTCCTCGGAGAGCAGCCACACCACGGCCCGCGCCGGGTCCTCCGGCTGCGCCAGGCGTCCGAGAGGGATCTCCAGGTTCAATTGCCCGCGCATGCGGGCGATCTCGTCCGGCGCGACGTTCTGCCACATGGTTTGGGTTTCCGTGGCGCCCGGCACCACGGCGTTGACGCGAATGCCGTACCGCGCGTAGTCGATGGCCATGCAGCGCACCAGCGAAGAGATGCCGCCCTTGGTCGCGCTGTAAACCCCGGAAGCGCCCGCGGCCAAAGCTACGAATCCGGTGGGCGACGACGTACAGACAATCGAGCCCGGCGCCTTGGCCGCGAGCATGTGGCGCAAGCCGTGTTTGCAGGTGAGAAAGACGCCGGTAAGATTCGTGTCGATGACCCGCCGCCACGTTTCCATCGGCAGTTCGTGGATCAGTCCGCCGATGTCGATCCCGGCATTGGCGAAGATGCCGTAGGGCGCGCCGAACCGGCCGCACGCCTCGGCGAAAGCCCGCTCCACTTCGCCTTCGTCGCTCACGTCGCACCTCACGCCGAGCGCGCCAGCCGCGCCTCGCGCCAGCGCTTCGGCGGCAGTCCGGCTCGCGGCCTCCGCGTTCTTGTCCAGCACGGCAATGTTGTCGCCGCGTTCCGCACACAGCAGCGCGGCGCCCCGGCCGATGCCCGCTCCTCCGCCGGTGATGACGATCGTGCGCGCGCTCATTTCTTCAGTGGGACCGCATGCTCCCGGACATAGCTGTCGATGCCGCTCGAAGCGCCCGGCCCGATGTAGTGGAAGACTTCGGCGTACTCCACGCCGTACCGCTTGCCCAGCTCGCGGTTGTGAGCCATGCCGAACTCCTTGATGTAATTACGGTCGGCGGTGACATCGTCGTCGCCCAGCAAGGGCAGGCGCCGGCCCTTCTTCGCCAGGTCCGCCCGCAGGCGCGATCCGAGGTGGCCGCCCGGCCCTTTCGCCACGTTGGCCCGGTTGACCTCCACCTTCTTATCGATCTGGGCGCTGATATCCACCACGCGCGTGATCTCCGGACGCCGCGCGAAATAATACTTGTCGCGTACCGCTTTGGTCTCCAGCCCGGCCGCCAGCTGCTCCGGATAATCGTGCGGCCTGCCGGCCATCCAGCACGCCGCTTCCACGCATCGCGCCAGGGTGTAGTGATCGGGATTCTCCTCGTCGTGCGCCCACGGATCCCAACAGACGACCGTATCGGCCTTCACCAGGCGAATGATGAAAATCAAGCGGCAGATCAACTCGTTTTGCGAGACGTCGGCCATCCGGTGGTTGTTGTAGTTCAGCTCGAAGGTGCGCTTGCAGCCCAGGACGCGCGCCACTTCCGCATTGTCGTGCTCGTTGCCCGACACGTTGTCGCCGATGGTTCCCGGCGTGCCCAGTCCGGGCTCGTCGCCCATGTCGTCGTTGGACGCCCGGACCAGGTACCCGGTGTAACCTTCCTCGATCAATTTGGCCACCGTGCCCGATGCGAACAGGGGGATGTCGTCGGAATGCGCCTGCAAGGCCAGCAGCACCTTGCCCCTGTGCGGCTGTCCGCCGGCGGGGCGCTCCAGGAAAACGCCGCCGGGCTCCTGTTGCGGAGCCTGTTGTTGCGCACGCGCCAAACGGGCGAGCGCCGTTCCGGCCGCCAGGCTGCCGAAGAAATTGCGTCTCAGCATGGCCCTGATTATACTCAAGACCGAACGCCATGAAAATCGTCGGAATTCGATCGGCAGGTTTACGGCACGGCACGCCCGAAGGCGGATGGTCCAACGAGATCCAGCCCGAGGACTGCGTCCATACGCTCATCGCCGTCTCCACGGATGATGGCATCACCGGTTGGGGATCGTCTTTTACCAACGACCTCCTGGTGCGCGGCGCGCTGCACGTGCTCGAGCCGCTGTACCTGGGCGAAAACCCGCTGGAGCCCTCGCGCGTCAGTGAGAAGCTGCACGCCAACACCTTCTGGATGGGGCGCGGCGGATCCATCACCCATGCCATCAGCGGCATCGATATCGCCATGTGGGACATACTCGGCAAGGCCACCGGCCAGCCCGCCGGCCGCCTGCTGGGGGGACGTTACCGCGAGCGCGTCCGCCCGTATGCCTCGATCCTCATGCGCGACCCGCCTGCCCTTGCCGAGCATCTGCTTTCGATCCGGGCCCAGGGATTTCGCGCCTTCAAGATCGGCTGGGGTCCGTTCGGACGCCACAACCATGCCCTCGACGAGCAGATTGTCCGCGCGGCGCGCGAGGCGGTGGGGCCGTCGTCGCTCCTGATGGTCGACGCGGGCGCCAGCGACGCGTTCTGGCCTCAGGACTACAAGTGGGCCATCCGCACCGCCCACATGCTCGCGCAGTACGACGTGTACTGGTTCGAGGAGCCCTTGTTGCCCGACAACCTCCAGGACTACAAGCTGCTGCGAAACAATTCGCTGGTGCCGATCGCCGGCGGCGAGGTCCTCACCCGCAGGCAGTCCTTCACTCCGTGGCTCCAGGAGCGGGCCTTCGATATCGTGCAACCCGACGCCACGAAAGTCGGAGGCATCAGCGAAGAGCGCCGGATCGCCTGCATGGCGGAGGACAACGGCGTGCGCTTCATCCCTCACGGATGGAACACGGCGTTGGGGCTGGCCTCCGACCTCCAGTTGGCCTCCGCGATCCGTGGCACCGAGCTGGTGGAATACCTCACCGGCTCCCCCTTCATCGACGATCTTGTGGAGACCCCCTGGAAGCTGGATTCCGACGGCATGCTGGCCGTGCCGGATGGCCCCGGCTTGGGGGTGTCTCTCAACATGGATGCGGTGGAGAAGCACACCGGCGAGCGGCTGTGGCAAGCCCGATGACCGCATGAGCGCGCACGCCCGAAGCCCGTCGCCCGAGGTTCTGCCGCGAAGGCTCGGCGCGCTGGATGCGACCGTGATCGTAATCGGCATCGTGATCGGCTCCGGGATTTTTGTCCTTCCCAACCTGATCGCCAGGGACCTTCCCTCGGGCGCCGCCATCCTGGCGGTCTGGATCGTCTCCGGAGTGCTCTCCTTTTTCGGCGCGCTGGCCTACGCCGAACTGGGGGCCATGATGCCCGCTACCGGAGGCCAGTACGTGTACCTGCGCGAGGCTTACGGCCCGATGTGCGCATTCGTGTGCGGCTGGACTTTCATGCTGGCGGTTCTGGCCGGCGGCAGCGCGTGGCTCGCGGTGACCTTTTCCATCTACCTCGGCCATTTCGTGCCGCTGGCGCCCGCCACGGCCAAGGCGGTGTCCGTCGCGCTCATCGCCGTGCTCTCGGCGGTCAATTACGTGGGCGTCAAAGAAGGCCTTTGGGTGCAGCGCACCTTCACGTTCCTCAAGATCGTGGGGCTGCTCGTTCTCATCGGCGCCGCGTTCCTGAGCCCGCGCTCCGCGGATACCGCGCCGGCGCCTCCGCCGTTTTCCCTGGCGCATTTCGGCATGGCCATGTCGGCCTGCCTGATGGCCTACAACGGGTGGAGCTATGTCAGCTTTGTCGCAGGCGAAGTGCGCGAGCCCGCCCGGAACCTGTTGCGCTCGCTGATTATTGGAATGACCGTGGTGGCTGCGCTCTATTGCTTCGCCAATGCGGCTTACCTCAGAGTGATGACCGTCCCGCAGATCGCGCTGACCGCGCGCGTGGGCGCCGATGTAGCCGGCCGGACCATGGGTCCCTGGGGCGCGGCGTTCGTATCGCTCACCGTTCTGCTTTCGATCATCGGCGCGGTGAACGGGTGCATTCTGACGGCCGCCCGCATCCCGTTCGCCCAAGCCCGCGACGGGCTCTTCTTCGCGCGCTTCGGACAGGTTCATCCGCGCTTTCAGACTCCGGCTTTCGCCATCCTGCTCGGAGGCGTGTGGACCGCCGTCCTGGTGCTGACCGGCTCGTATGAGACGCTGTATTCGTACTCGATTCTCGCCGCGTGGATCTTCTATACGATGAGTGTCGCCGCCGTATTCGTGCTCCGCCGCAAGCTGCCCGATGCCGACCGGCCTTACAGAATGTGGGGATATCCATTTACTCTATGGGCATTCGTAATCGTGTCGGTCTGGTTCATGCTGAATGCGATTACGGCGCAGCCGCGGCCGTCGCTGATGGCATTTGTGATCGTCAGCGTCGGAGTCGCAGCCTATGGCCTGTGGCGCAAACTCACGCGACGGATTTGCGTCGCTCTCCTGCTGGTCGCCGGGAGTGTCCGGCCATGCTCAATTCTCGTTTCGCCACCTCCCTTGTGGAAGAAAAACCCGCAATCCTCGGCCTCGCTCTTCCGCTTTGTCATGGACGATCGCGTTGGATACATCGATGCCGCGGGCCGCATTGCTATTCCCGCGCGGTATGACAATCAGTGGGGTCAGGACGATTTCAGCGATGGGCTGGTGCGCGTCGAGTCAGATGGGCATGTCTCATACGTTGACGACAAGGGACACACTCGCCTCAGCGTGGTTTACGAAATGCAACTGGGCTCCTTCTCGGAAGGACTCGTCTCGTATTACGTGCTGGAGCCGGTGGCCGATGCCAGGACGGCCGACGGATGTTGCCGCCATCTCTACGGCTACCTCGGTCAAAGTGGGACGCCGGTTATCCAGGCTCAATTCGGGGAAACGGCGCCATTCTCCGAGGGCTTGGCCGCCGTGCGCGAAGAAGCGCCGGCCTCTCAGCTTCGCCGCGCCGGGTACATCGACAAGACGGGGCGATGGGTCAATACCGGCTCAGTTCGCCATGGGTGGGCCATTTCGGGATGGCCTGGCTGTAGTTGTGCGGGACGGAAAGTGTCAGTATGGCCTCGAGTGGCCGCACGCCGCGCCGGCCGTCCCCACGCGCACCAGTTGCGGCGACAACCCTGATATCAAGGCGCGCTGTAAGTTTGGCGTTATCGACAAGTCGGGCGATTTCGTGGTCCGGCCGAAATACGACTTCATTGGTGACTACTCGGAAGGCCTCGCTGCATTTAAAGTGCATGAAGGCTGGGGTTTCCTCGACAGGGCAGGCCGGACTGCAATCGAACCTGGCTTCGATGAAGCCCTGGGATTTTCCGAAGGCGCAGCGGCGGTGCGGGTTCGGAAGAAGTGGGGCTATATTTCCCGCTCGGGCGATTGGCTCGTGAAACCGCGCTACGAGGCCGCCGGCCAGTTCTCGGGCGATCGCGCTCCGGTGTTGCTGAAGTCGGCCTGGGGCTTCATCGATAAGTCGGGCGCCCTCGTGATTCCGTGCCAATTCCCGGAAGCCACGCCGTTTGCCAAAGGTCTCGCTCATGTCCGCGTTGGGCGCGATGAATACGCCTGGATCCGTCCCGACGGAGAAATCGTGTTCCGCTATATCGACAAGCGCCGGGTCCAGTAGGCACAGCCGCGCACCGATACCGGCGCTACAGCGGGCTCGGTTGCTTTTGCGGCAACCATTTGCAGAGAGCCCCGTGGAGTTCGTCCAGCTTCACGGGCTTCGAGATGTAATCGTCCATGCCTGCGTCCAGGCACCGTTCGCGAGAGCCCGCCATGGCGTCGGCCGTCATGGCGATAATCGCGACTTGCCGCTCGGAGCCTTCCCGGCGCCGAATCTCGGCCGTGGCTTCGTAACCGTCCATCTCCGGCATCTGGCAGTCCATGAAGACCAGGTCGTAAGGCAGCAGTTCGAGCATGTCCACCGCCTCGCGGCCGCTTGCCGCCACATCCGCGCGCAGGCCGAGCCTGTCCAGCATCAGGCGGGCCACCTTCTGGTTGACCACATTGTCTTCCACCACCAGAATCCGCATGCCACTTCCCGCGAACTTCCCGGCGAGACCCGGTTTCCCATCCGGCGGGTTCTGCCTGGGCGGGACGCCGCCGGAAAGCTCCGTCTCCAGCCGCCTGGCCCAGGCGCTTGCCAGGGCGTTGAACAGTTGGGACTGCCGCACGGGGTTGCCGAGACACGCGTCGATGACCCCGCTCAGAGCCCGGTTCACTTCCTGGCACGGCCCGAAGGAGGTCAACATGGCGATCACCGCGCCGCGCAGGGCCGCATCGGAGTGAATCTCCGTGGCGAGGGTGATGGCGTCCATTTCGGGCGTCAGACCGCCGAGAAGGACGAAGTGATAGGGGTCCCCGCTTCGCTGGGCCGCGCGCATGGCTTCGAACGCCGGCCCGCCGGCCGCAACCGTTTCGCCGCGCAGTCCCCAACCGGCAACCTGTGCCTCGAGCACGCGCCGATGGACTTCGCGACTCTCTACGATCAGCGCCCGCAAGCCGCCGATGTCAGCCGCGGTAGGCGGCGCCGAGTGCGGTTCGGCATCCAGCGAAAGAGGCAGGTTGAACCAGAAGGTGGAGCCTACGCCCGGGCGGCTCTCGACTCCAATCGAACCTCCCATGAGGTTGACGAGCTGTTTGGAAATCGCCAGGCCCAATCCCGTGCCGCCGTGTTTCCGGGTGGTGGACCCGTCCACCTGGCTGAACTTCTCGAAAAGCAATCCGATCTTCTCCGGGGCGATCCCCACGCCCGTATCCCGCACCGAGATCCGGACCTGCGCGGTTCCCGCGTCCTGCCCCGCGCACTCCACGGAGACCAGGACATGGCCGCTGGATGTGAACTTGATGGCATTCCCGACCAGGTTGGTTACCACCTGGCGGATCCGCGCGGCATCGCCGATGAAGTATCGTGGCGCCGTCGGAGGATATTCGAGGAGCAGGTCGATCTTCTTATCGCCGGCCCGAGACGCCAGCATCTCGTGGACTTCTTCGATGACTTCGCACAGGTCGAACGCACACGACTCGATCTCCAGCTTGCCGGCCTCGATCTTGGAATAATCGAGGATGTCGTTAATCAGCGCGAGCAGAGCTTCACCGGACCGGCGCACGGTATCGGCGTAGTCCTGCTGCTGGGGCGTCAGCTCCGTGTCGAGCAGCAGCCCCGTCATGCCGATCACTCCGTTCATTGGCGTGCGGATCTCGTGGCTCATGTTCGCCAGGAACTCGGTCTTGTAGCGGCTGGCCTGCTCGGCCCGCTCGGTGGCGGCGGCCAGATCGTGGGTCCGTTCCGCTACCGCTCGTTCGAGGTCCGCGCGAATGGTGCGCTGACGAATCTCCCGCTGGCGCCACCAGAGCCAGACGAGCCCAACGAGCACGAGAAACAGACCGGCTTGACACGGCCAGGAACGGAACCAGGGCGGACGGATCCGAAACTGGAGGAGCCCGGAGCGGCCCCACACCCCCGGCGCGGCTTCGCCCTGGACCTCGAACCGGTAGGACCCTGGGGGCAGCTCGGCGAAACGGACCTCACGTGTTTGCGTGTCCATCCAGGAGCTGGAGCCGGTTCCGATCCGGTAGCGGAATGTTGTCGTCTGCCTCTGATAGGACAGGATGGTGAAGCGAAGCGCCAAAGAGCGGGTCGCGGAATCGAAATCCGTATTGCGGGCCGGCTGATCGTTGCGGAGCACCGAGGTAATCAGCGTCGCCGGCAAACCGGATTCCGGCCGGGCAGCCGGTTGAAACCGGGCGAGGCCGGCGCTGGTTCCCACCCAGACGGCGCCATCGGCCTCCGGCAGGTACGCATGCGCGTTGCAGTCGTTCCAAACCAAGCCGTCCGACGTATCGTAGCGGATCCACCGATTGCCGTCGAGAACGGCGACGCCGTTGTCGGTGCCCAGCCAGTGCCGGCCGCGCGCGTCGAAGAATTGCGAGTAGACCACGTTGCCCGGAAGGCCATCGTCCGCTGTGTAGTGACGCGGTTGGACGTTGCCGCCGTCGACTTCGATCCGGGTGATCCCCAAAGGCGAGAAATAGGCGATCCACAGCGCCCCATCCGGGCCGATGGTGATCGACTGAACAAAATTGTCCTTCAGCCCATCGGCTACGGTAAGCAGACGGCGCGCCGCTCCCTGCTGGATGTAGAGTCCCTTTTTGCCGGCTACGAACAGGCCCCGAGAGGTGCATATGACTTCGGTGATGGCCGCGCCATCCAGTGGCAGGGGCACGGGCTCGAGCCGCGCTCGGCCGGGCAACAGCCGCAGGAGGCCGTCCCTCCCGGCAACCCAGATCGTGCCGGTGTCATCGCGGCTGAGTTGCGTGATGGAGAATCGCGGCAAAGGTTGCGACGGGCGGTAGACCCGCTTCTCGCGCGTGCGGGGATTGTAGCGCACCAGACCGTCCGCCCCGGGCTGGAAGGTTCCGACCCAAAGCGAGCCGTCCTGCTCCGCGGCCAGCCCATACACCGTCAGGTCGCCTACCGCATCGGTCCGCTGAAACCGCCAGCGGCCGCCAACCGGAAGGCCATGGAACAAGCCGCGGCTGGTGCCGATCCACAGGTCGCCGGCGGCATCGCGGACGATGCGCCAGATTCCCGGGTTGGTGAGCCCCTCTTCCTCGGCGAAGCTCTGCCATTGATCGCGTCCGAGCCAGCGAGCCAGCCCGTGGCCGCTGTAGCCGATCCAAACCGAACCCTCGCGGTCCTGGAGGGCGGAGAGCACTTCAGTGCGCCGCAGGCCGCTTTCCGGGCCGTAATTCCGGCAATCGTCCCCACCGCAAATCATCAGCCCGCCGTAGTGTGGGATCAGGACCTGCCCGAGACGGTTGGACACCAGGAGCGAGCCTCGCGAGGAGTCCAACGCTGGGAGGTTGCGGACGGCATGAAAGGCCTGGCCGGCCGGGTCGCGCACCAGCACCGTATCGTTGGAGCGAATCCACACCCGCCCGGCAGTATCCTCCGCGATACTCCGCCAGGGCCCGCCGGTCACGCCGCGATCGCCGGCCCACACCTGTTCCCGCTCGTCCCGGAGGGAGCAGAGCAGAGTCCCGCAGCCGAACCAGACAGTCCGATCCGCTGCCACCAGTACGCTGTAGGACGGCACGGACGAAACGGGACGGGGTGGCCCGCGGCCGGCGAGGGGCATGGAGCGAAGGCCGAACGGCGTGGCCACATACAGGTTTGTGTCGTCGCTGGCGATGGCCTGCCCGCTTTCGAGCGAGACATCTTCAAAACCGGGAACCGAAACCAGGCGGTCCCCGTTCCAACGGAATAAGCCGGCGCCCGATCCCGTCCAGAACTGGCCATCCGAAGAGCTGTGCATGGAGTAGGTATAGCCGGTCTTGGCCCCGGAGAACGCGCTGAACGGCCGGAAGCGGTCGCCATCGTAGCGGAAAATGCCGCCTTCGGTGCTGATCCACAGGAAGCCCTGGCGATCCTGGTGCAGGGCGAGAATGGTGGGATTGGTCAAGCCCAGGTCCGCTCCATACATCTGGAATGTCCAGTGTTGGGCCTCTGCCGGCATGGCGCAAAGCAGCCAACCCAGCCAGGTGGTAGAAATCCGGGCGATCCGAGCCATTCAAGGCTCTTATCGGCGGGAAGCGGCCGGAACTGCATGGACCCCCGGATGGCGCAGTGCGGAACTCAGGCCCGCTTGTTCTTCCTCGCGTACCGCATCGCCCACGACCTGCGCCACCGGCGGGGGAACAGGCCGCTGAGCAGAACCAACAGTTTGTAGATGGCGCCCGGGACGACGAACAGCTTGCCCTGCGCCAGCCCCTCGAGCGACGCGTCCACTACATCGCCGGCCCGCATCCATAGCCTCGCCGGGATCCGGCGGCGATCCAACTTCATTTTGTCTTGGAATTCCGTAAGCGTGAACCCGGGACACAACGCTTGCACCTTCACCGCCGAGCCGGCCATCTTCAACTCCATGTACAGCCCTTCGGTGAACGTGGTCATCCACGCTTTCGTGGCGCAATAACTGACCGCGCCCGGACTCTGCCAGAAACCGGCCACCGACGATACATTGATGATGCCGCCCTTGCCCCGCGCCACCATGCCGCGGAGCGCCGCGTGGGTCAGCCGCATGGAGGCCATGACGTGGAGGCGGTGCATCAGGTCCTGGCCATCCACCGGGATCTCGAAGAACCGCCCCATCGTGCCGAACCCGGCGTTATTGACGAGCAGGTCGAGGTCGGGCGCCGCGGCGATGCGCTGTTCCACGAGCTTCAGCCCGGCCTCGTCCGTCAGGTCCGCCGCAAGGGTCTCGGCGCCGCCCAATTCCCGCGCCAGATCTTCCAGGCGATCGAGCCGCCGCGCCACCAGGATCAAGGCGTAGCCGTCGCGCGCCAGCCGCCTGGCGAACGCCGCTCCGATGCCGCTCGAAGCGCCGGTGACGAGGGCGAGCGGTTTGCTATTCATGGCGGTCATAGATCACGCGGCCGTCGAACACCGTCATCGCCACCTTGACCTTGGCGATTTCGGCGGGGTCGATGGTCAGGATGTCGGACGAAAGCACGGCCATGTCGGCGAGCTTGCCCGGTTCGATTGAGCCCTTGATTTTCTCCTCGAAGCTCGCGTATGCCGATCCCCAGGTGTACGCGCGGATGGCTTCGGCCACCGTGATCTCTGCTCGGGAACCCAGCCGCCGGGGTGTTTGCCATCGAGCGTCCGCCGCGTGACGGCGGCGTAGATGCCCAGGATGGGCTCCATGGGCGCCACGAACCAGTCGGACCCGAACGCCAAGGTCGCGCCCGCATCCAGGAGAGAGCGGAAGGCGTAGGTGCCCTTCGCCCGCGCCGGACCGATGCGCGCCTCGGCCCAGCGGCCGTCGTCGATGGCGTGATACGGCTGCATGGAGGCGACCACGTGGAGCCTGGCGAATCGCGGGATGTCGTCCGCGCGCAGGTGCTGGGCATGCTCGATGCGGAAGCGGCGGTCGCGAGCGCCGTTGCGAGTGGCCACCTCTTCGTACATGTTGAGGATGAGGTGATTCGCCTTGTCGCCGATGGCGTGGATGGCGACTTGCAGCCCGGCGCGGTCGGCTTCGGCGATGTGCTGGTACATCCTGCTTTCGGGAATCATCTCGTCGTTGGCGAGGCCGCTCGTGTTCGGCGCGTCGGTGTAGGGCTCGAAAAAGAGAGCCGTCGTGGAGCCCAGGGGACCGTCGGCGAAGCCCTTCAAGCCGCCGATGTGCAGCAGCGGGTTTCCGAAGCCGGCGAGCACGCCCACGTCGGCGAGCCGCTTCCAGGCTGCCAGCGGCTGGTGTCCGGAGATCCGCACGGTCAGCTCCCTGCCGGCGAGCAGCCGCTGGTAAGCGCGCAGGACCGCGGGCGAAGCGGACATGTCCTGCACGCTGGTGACGCCGTTCGCCGCGGCGTAACGCATGGCGGCGCGGAGGGCATCGGCGATCTGCTCTTCGGTCTCGGCGGGAATCCCGCGCTCCACGGCATTCATCGCGGCGTCCTTGAGAACGCCCGCCGGCTCGCCGCTCAGGTCGCGCACGATGGCGCCGCCGGGCGGGTCGGGCGTGCTGCGCGTGATGCCCGCGAGCTTCAGCGCGATGGTGTTGGCCAGGCACATGTGGCCGTCGAGCCGGTTGACAAACACAGGATGATTGCCCGCTGCTTCATCGATCAACTGCCGCGTGGGCAGGCGCGGCGGCGTCCAGTTTTCATGGTCCCAATCGCCGCCGAGGATCCACGCCCCCTCAGGGGCTCGGGCAGCGAACTGCCGGATGCGCTCGCGAAATTCGGCTTCGGTTTTCGCGTCGCGCAACTGCACGCCGGCCAGGTGATCGCCGCCCGTGAGGAAGTGTACGTGGGCGTCGTTGAAGCCGGGCACCACCAGCTTGCCCTTCAGGTCGATGACGGTGGTCCTGGGCCCGGCCCATTTGCGGACCTCTTCGGACGAGCCGACGGCCACGATGCGGCTCCCGGCCGAGGCCACTGCTTCGGCCTGCGGCAGGTCGCCGCCGACGGTCCAGATCTTGCCGTTGACCAGAATGAGATCGGCGTACGACTGCGCCGCGAGAGTGGATGCCAGGGCCATAACGAGAACCGAAAACTTCATCGTTCTTCATGGTACCGGCTTCCGGTATACTCGTCACGTGCGCTGGCAGTTCCTGATCCTCGTGTGCGCGGCGGCCCTTCGGGCGCCGGCCCAGCAATATGATGTCGTGATCTCGCGGGGGCGCGCGATCGATCCCGCGAGCGGGCTCGACGCGGTGCGCGACGTGGGCATCCGGGGAAACAAGATCGCGGCGGTGTCCGCGGCTCCGCTGACGGGACGGAGCGTGGTGGACGCACGCGGCATGGTGGTCACGGCCGGCTTCATCGACCCGCACCAGCACGGGCAGACGCCGGAGAATTACGCCTTCAAGGCGCGCGACGGGGTCACCACGGCGCTCGAAATGGAAGTGGGCGTGTCGCCGGTGGATGCCTGGTACCGCGAGCGCGAAGGGAAATCGCTGATCAACGTCGGCGCTTCCGTGGGCCACATTCCCGCCCGCATGGCGGTGATGCACGACAGCGGGACATTCCTGCCGCACGACCGGGCCATCGATTCCGTCGCGGCCCCGCAGCAACTGGAGGCGATTCTCTCGCTGCTCGGGCGCGGGCTCGACGACGGCGCGCTGGGCATCGGCATGGGGATCGCGTACGTGACCGGCGCAACGCGCGAGGAAATCTTTCGCGTGTTCCAACTGGCGTCGGCGCGGCGCGTCACGATCTTCGTGCACCTTCGCAGCGCGGGACCGGTGGAACCGGGCGGCATAGACGCGCTGGAGGAGGTCATGGCCGACGCCGCGGCGGCCGGCGCATCGCTGCACGTGGTTCACATCACCAGCACCGAATTGCGCGAGACGCCGCTGGCGCTCGAGATGCTCCGCGGCGCGCGCAAGCGGAATCTCGACTTCAGCACGGAAGCCTATCCCTACACGGCCGGAATGACCGACATCGGCTCCGCCATCTTTTCGGAAGGGTGGCAACAGCGCACGGGCGCGACTTACCAGGACCTGCAGTGGGCCGCCACCGGCGAGCGGCTTTCCGCCGAATCGTTCGCGCGCTACCGCCGGCAGGGCGGCATGGTGGCGATCCACGACATCCCCGAAGAAGTGGTGCGGGCGGCTCTCGCCGATCCCGACGTGATGATCGGGAGCGACGGCATTCTGAGCGAGGGCAAAGGCCATCCGCGGGCCGCCGGAACCTGCGCCCGCGTGCTGGGGAAGTACGTGCGCGAGGAGCACGTGTTGCCGCTGATGGATGCGCTCCGCAAGATGACTATCATGCCCGCCCAGCGCCTGGGCCTGCGGACCAAGGGCCGGCTCGAACCGGGCGCGGACGCGGACATCACGGTGTTCGATCCACTCCGTGTGATCGATCGCGCCACCTTCGACCGGCCCGCTCAGTACTCGGAAGGCATTCCGCACGTCATGGTGAACGGCGTGTGGGTGGTCAAGAACGGGCAGGTGCAGGAAGGCGTTTATCCGGGACAGGGGCTGCGCCGCGGCCGGTGATGCCTCCGGCCGCATAGTGGTGACCGCGTCCGCCAGCATTTCTTACTTGACATTCCGCGGGACTTACGGGTATCATCCCGCTAAGCTATACTAACTGCAACAGGTCGCCACGCTGCGTGCCCTGATTATTGCGCGGGGGCTCCGAGTCAGCAGCCTCTCTATTTGGCGTCGCAAGTTCCCGGCGCTTCCTCCAACCTTTAACTAACTGAATTTCACACCGGAGTGATCACACTCCAGGAGGTTTCAACCGATGGCGCTTACACCGAAACTCACAGAATCTTTACTGGAACGAGGATTTTCGCGCCGGCAAATCGGCCGGATTTCCATGGGGGCTGCCGCATCCATTCCGTTCTTCAGTGAATTTGCGCTGGCACAGCAGGCCGAACAGCAGACGGCGGCCCTCGCCGCGCGCCGTGGAGGCAGAGGCGGCGGCGGACGCGGAGTCTTCGATCCGGAAGTGGTCCGAATCACGTCCAACGAGAATCCGATGGGCCCCTGCAAAGAAGGCCTGGAGGCTCTCTACAAAGTGGCGCCCATGGGCTGGCGCTATTCACCCCAGGGCGAGAACCTGGAGTTCAACTCGCTGCTTGCCAGCACCGAAAATGTTCCGCAAGACCATGTGATCCCGTTTCCGGGTTCGAGCATTCCCCTGGCGAACTGCGCGGCCGCATTCACTTCGCCGGCCAGAAGCTGGGTGATGGGCAGTCCGGGCTACGGCAGTGGCGCAAGCCGCTTCATTGGCGCGAAAACCATCAGAGTGCCGCTGCGGAAGGACTACTCGCACGACGTGGAAGCCATGATCCAGGCCGACCCGAATGCGGGCGCCTTCTACATCTGCAACCCCAACAATCCCACCGGCACCCTCACGCCGCGGAAAGACCTGGAGTACATTCTGGCGAACAAACCGAAGGACGCCGTCCTGGTCATTGACGAGGCGTACGTCCATTTTGCCGGCCCCGAGAACATGTCTACCGACCTGGTGAAAGCGGACAAGGATGTCGTGGTGCTCCGGACCTTTTCGAAAATCTACGGCATGGCGGGCCTTCGCGCCGGTGCGGCTTACGGACGCCCCGACCTGATCGCCAAGGTCCGCGAGTACGGCGGCGGCGGATTCATGCCGGTGACGGCGACGGCGTGCGCCGCGGCGAGCATGAAGGTTGGTCCGAGCCTGATGAAGGAGCGGCTACTGATCAACAAGAGAAATCGCGATCTCGCCTTCGAACACCTCGAGAAAGTGGGCGTGACCTACATCCCGTCTGGCACGAACTTCTTCATGATGCAAGTGAAGGGTATGACCGGACAACACGTCGGCGTGGCCATGGCCTCGCACAAAGTCCAGATCGGCCGCGTGTGGCAGGAGTGGCCCGAAATGGTTCGCGTGACGGTCGGCACCTACGAGGAGATGGGGAAATTCAACGCCGCGCTCGACCTGGTGCTCAAGGAAGGGCCTCCGGCGCCAACACAGGGCTAAGCCCTTCACAAGACTTGTTGCCGCCTTTCGCAAGTGGGAGCCGGCCACTTACGGCAACAGATGAACGGTCGCGCGTCCGACTGACGCGCTGGGTGTCCAGTGTGGGAAGACAAGTCCGGGCGCTCGGTGCGCATCGGAAGCGTGAAGAAGTCTGGGCTCAATCGTTCCAGGGCTGGTTGAGAGGACGAGTCACAGACCAGCACGACGCCGTAGTTCCGGTCGCCAAAGCGACGGTCGTCGAGGAAGCGACCGGTTCCAGGCAGGCGTTAAAGTAAGTCACGGATTTCCCCGCTCTCGACGGAAGCAGACATTATCGCCCGGCCGGCGCCTTGCGCCAGTTCATCGCGGCCCTCCGGTCCACAGACGCGGCAGCAAGGGCGATCCGCCGACTGTCGAAAACCACGCGGTGCTGCCGGCCGCGAGGCCTACGTTCCGCTCAGGTGGCCTATTAAGATAGTAGCGGAGACCACAATTTGAAGAAGCTGCTGCTTTTGCTCCTGGCCGTTGCGGCGGCGGCGATCGTTTGGGGCATCATCCGGAAAAATGAGCCGGCCAAAGTGAGCTTCACCAGGGTGAAGCGGCAGCCGCTGGTGAGCACTCTCCCCACCAATGGAAAAGTGGAGCCGTTCGAATGGCAGGCGGTGCGCGCCGAGACGGCCGGATTGGTCAGCCGCGTGGCGGTGCGCGATGGGCAGACCGTGGAGAAGGGCGCGGAACTGGCGGCCCTGACCGATCCGGCGTGGCAGGCCGACATCGATGCCGCCGAGTCCAAAGTCGCGGAAGCGCGCGCGAATCTCTCCGCGCTCGAAGCGGGCGGCAAGCCGGCGGAGCTGACCGACATCGAAAACAATCTGTCCCGCGCGCAACTGGATTTCGAGCAGCAGACGCGCGAGCACGAGACGCTCCTGCGACTGGAGCAGAAGCAGGCGGCCACGGCGGCCGAGGTGCGGGCGGTCGAGGACAAGATGCGGCAGACCCGCCTGGTCATCGAGGGGCTCGACAAGCGGCGGGCGTCGCTGGTGGCCGCGACCGACGTTGCGGCGGCAAAGGCCCGGCTCCAGGATGCGGAAGTGGCGCTTCGCCTGGCCCGGCAGCGCGCGGCGCAGAGCGCGGTGCGGTCGCCTCTGGCCGGCGAGCTGTACGGGCTGGCCGTACGGCCTGGGACCTATGTGAATCCGGGGGACCTGGTGGCCAACGTCGGACGCATGGACCGTTTGCGGGTTCGGGTGTACGTGGACGAGCCGGAGCTGGGCCGCGTGGCGGAAGGCCAGCCGGTGACCATCACGTGGCAAGCGCTGGCGGGCCGCAAGTGGCAAGGGAAGGTGGAGCGGAAGCCGTCGTCCATCGAGGCGCTGGGCTCGCGCCAGGTGGGCCAGGTGGTCTGCATCATCGAGAATCCAGGCCGTGAGCTGATTCCCGGCACCAATGTGGACGCGGAGATCCGGACGGCGGTGGTGGACAACGCCCTGGTGATTCCGCGGGAGACGCTGCGCCACGATGCGGGCGGCGACTACGTTCTGACGCTGGGCGGCGAGACGGTGGAGCGCCGCGCGGTGAAGACCGGCAACTCGAGCGTCACGCTGGTGCAGGTGACCGAAGGCCTGGCGGACGGCGATTGTGTGGCGCTGCCGTCGGATACGCCGGTGAAGGCGGGCGACCGGGTGAAGGCGATGGTGGAGGGGCGATAGGGAACTGGTGCTCAGGCAAACAGTAGACGACCCTTGGGTTCAGGAATCGGCCGTCCAAGTTCGCGCGCGGTTTCCAGCCATTCGGCGATTACAGTTTCAGCGTTGGCAAGGGCCTCCTGCCGCGTGGGGCCATCGGCCACGCAGCCGGCCAACTCAGGCACTTCGGCGATGAACGCCTGATCTTCATCGCTCCAATAGAGGATGATCTCGTATTTGGTCATTCGGCCCCCTCCGCCAGTTTATAACGAGTGAGGCTGGAGGTTGAGAATCTCGGCGACATCTTCCCGTGTGAAAATGTGGTGGCTGCCCTTGATTCGCTCAGCGAACCCCAGCCGCGAAAGAAGAGTGCAAAGTTCACTAAAGCGTATGTTCCCATCCGAGGAGCCGCGCAACACTCGCAGGAGAACTGATTCGGCCACACTTGATTATGCGCACAGCGCGATCCACGATCGCGCCGGCGCGGACGCCGCGCGCCGGGCCCGCCAGCCCCGCCCATCGTCCCCCACCGCGGTTACAATACAGATTCATGTCCAACGAGGGGAACCCAGGGATTGCCTCGGACCAGGCGAAATATGTCTGGTACCGGGAGCTGACCGGATATCACTGGTTCGTGGTGATCGTGGCCAGCGTCGGGTGGATGTTCGACACCATGGCGCAGCAACTGTTCAACCTGGCGCGGAAGCCCGCCATCACCGAACTGCTGGGGGGCCACGCGAGCAACGCGGTGGTCAGCGAGCAGGCCGGGTACGCTACCGCCATTTTCATGATCGGCTGGGCCATGGGGGGCGTGCTGTTCGGCATCCTCGGCGACCGCATCGGGCGCGTCAAGACCATGATGCTGACCATCCTCTCCTACTCGCTCTTTACCGGCGCCAGCGTGCTCTCCACCGGAGTATGGGACTTCAACGCGTACCGCTTCCTGTGCGGCTTCGGCGTGGGCGGACAGTTCGCCGTGGGAGTGGCGCTGGTGGCCGAGATCGTCCCCGCGCGCGCCCGGCCGTACGCCCTCGGGTTGGTGCAGGCTACCTCGGCGATCGGCAATATGCTGGCCGCGCTGGCCGGCATCTTTCTGGGCCAGCTCGAGCAGGCCGGCACCATCGGCGCGGCGTGGCGCTGGGAGTTTGTCGTCGGCGCGCTGCCCGCGCCACTGGCAATTGTGGTCTTCCGTAAGCTCAAGGAGCCCGATCAGTGGCTCAAGGCGCGCGCGGACAAAAAGAAGATGGGGTCGTTTGCCGAGCTGTTCTCCGATCCGCGGTGGCGCCGCAATTCGATCGTCGGCATGCTGCTGGCGTTCTCCGGCGTGGTCGGGCTGTGGGGCATCGGCTTCTTCAGCTACGACCTCTTCCGTCCGGTCCTGGAAAGGACCTTCAGCGCGCAGGGCATCGCCGGGGCGGCGCTCGCCGGCAAGGTCACCACGTGGCTCGGGCTCACCTCCCTGTTCCAGAACCTCGGCGCCTTTTTCGGGGTGTACGCGTTTACCTACCTGACCCATTACAGCGGCCGCAAGAAGGCGTTTGCCGTCAGCTTCGTGGCGGCGATGGCGATGACCGCCTACACGTTCTGGAACCTGAACGCCCTCACCGATGTTTTCTGGATGGTCCCGCTGATGGGGTTCACGCAGCTTTCGCTGTTCGGCGGGTACGCCATCTATCTGCCGGAGTTGTTCCCCACGCGGCTGCGCAGCACCGGCACGAGCTTCTGCTACAACGTCGGACGCCTGGTGGCGGCGGCCGGCCCCCTGAGCCTGGGGCTGCTGACCAGCCGCGTGTACCACGGTCCCAACGCCATGCGGTACGCGGGCGTCACCATGTGCCTGGTGTTTCTGGTGGGAATGGCGGCGCTGCCGTTCGCGCCCGAAACCAAGGGCAAGCCGCTGCCGGAGTAGGGCCGGCGCGAATCGGGCGCGCGTCACTCGCAGAGATCGTACGCGTGGTACAGCCAGCCTACCAGCTCGTCGTCGATGTCCAGGCTGGTGGCGAGCTTCAGATCCAGGTGCCAGCGGTTCCTGGACACCTGCTCCGCCTTGGAGATCCTGAGGCTCTGGAGCGGCTGGTCGGCCTTGATGGTGAGCAGCAGGTACTGCTTGCGGGGGTGCACGCCGGCGAATGCCGAGCCGCGCACCAGGTGGATGGAGGTCTTCTTGACCTCTTCGCGAAAGGGCCCAAACGGCTTCACCGCGGCCAGCAGTTCCTGGTACAACTGGAGCGCGACGGGGCCCGCCATCGCGAGGGCGTCGCTCTGTGCGGCCATGTCTATCCTCCCTCCGGGATCGAGTCCCGTATTCTACCACTTCGAGTTCAACCGATCGCGCACTGCTAAACTGGCAATGAGAATGGCTGCCAATGCCGCTACGGGGCTCACCCTCGCCGAATTGACGGAACACCGCGCGGTGCGGGAGTGCCTCCAGTGGTTCACGCGGGAGAAGCAGTGGATCAACGAAATCCACCTGCAGCTTTGCCGCGTGCCGGCCCCCACCTTCCTGGAGCAGGACCGCGCCGCGTGGTTTCTGGAGCAGTTCCGATCGCTCGGATGGGAGGCGTCCATCGACCGCGTGGGCAACGTGGTCGCGGCCGGCGGGCGCCCCCCTTACGTGGCGCTGACCGCGCATCTCGATACCGTGATCGCGCCCCGCAACAAGGACGAGATCGCGGTGGATGCGGACGGCCGTTTTCGCGGGCCGGGCGTTTCCGATAACGGCGCGGGTCTCGCGGCGCTCCTGGCCGTGGCGCGCGCATGGAAGCTGTCCAAGGACCTCCCGGATTTTCCGCTGGGGCTTCTGCTGGTGGCCAATGTCGGCGAGGAGGGCGAGGGGAACCTGATGGGCATGCGGCACCTCTGCAAGCAGTCGCACCTGGCGCGCAAGGTCGACTCGTTCGTGGTGGTGGACGGCGCCAATATCGACCACATCACCACGCGCGCGCTGGGCAGCCGGCGCTTCGAGGTCACGTTCACCGGCCCGGGCGGACATAGCTGGAGCGACTACGGGGTGGGCAATCCGGTGCACGCCCTGTGCCGGGCCGTGGCGCTGTTCTCGGAAACGCGGATCGACGGCGCGCCCAAGTCGGCCATCAACGTGGGGCTGATCGAGGGCGGCTCGAGCGTCAATGCCATCGCCCAGTCGGCGCGCGCCAAAGTGGACATCCGCTCGGAGAGCAACGAGAAGCTGGATGAGCTGGTGGAGGCGCTTTCGAGCGCGGCGGACCGCGCGCGCGACGCCGAAAACCAGCGCTCCAACGGCGGCAAGGTGTCGGTGAAGCTGAAGGAAATCGGGTCGCGCCCGGCGGCCGCGCTCTCCGAAGCCGCCCCCATTCTCCAGTACGTGCGGGCCGTGGACGCCCACCTGGGCATTCGCTCGCACCTGGACACATCGTCCACCGACGCCAACGTACCGCTGTCGCTGGGAATTCCGGCGGTGGCCATCGGGGCGGGCGGTGTGGGCGGCGGCGCCCACACCTCGCAGGAATGGTTCCGGCCGGAGGGGCGCGATCTCGGGCTGAAGCGCATCTTCCTCACCGTGCTGCTGCTCCTGCGCAATTCCGTGGCCGGATCGGCGAAGTGAGCCGCCTGAAGGCGGAAGCGGCGCTCGCGGCGAACACCGTAATCTGGGGCGCCACCTTCGTATTGGTGAAGGCCGCACTGGGCGGCGTCTCCCCGGTCCTCTTCCTGGCGCTGCGTTTCACCCTGGCGGCGGCAGCCCTGGCGGTATTGTTCCGGGGTTCCTGGAGGCGGCGGTTTACCTGGAGGGCGGCGCGGGCGGGCGTGCTGGCCGGCACATTTCTCTTTTCCGGTTATCTGCTGCAGACCTTGGGGTTAAGACTCACCACGGCGCCCAAATCGGCGTTTCTGACGGGGCTGACGTCTGTAATGGTACCTTTGCTCGGGTCGCTCGTCTATAGGACCAGGCCCCAGATTTCCGAGCTGGCCGGGGTGCTGGTAGCCACGGCCGGGCTCGCGCTGATGTCCCTCCCCGAGGGGATCGGCGCGATCACCAAGGGCGATCTGCTGACCGTGCTTTGCGCCGTCGCGTTCGCCCTATACATCGTAACCTTGGGCCACTTTTCCGAGCAGATGAGCTTCGAGATCCTGTCGGTCACTCAGGTCGCCGCCGCCGCCGCGCTGGCCCTGTCACTCCTTGCATGGGTGGAAAAGCCCCGGCTGGAGTGGCAACCGGCCGTGGTCTACGCGATACTGATAACAGGGTTACTGGCCACTGCTTTGGCATTTACCATCCAGGCGTGGGCCATGCAGTACACCACTTCGACCAGAACGGCCCTGATCTTCATGCTGGAGCCGGTGGTCGCCTGGATAACGTCGTACTGGATTGCGGGTGAGGGCCTTTCGGGGCGCGCCGCGGTGGGCGCGGCACTCATCCTGGGCGGAGTACTGTTGGTGGAACTGAAACCTTTGCAGTTCCGTTTACATCGATCAATATAGGGGTTGCATGCGGGACGAGATTCCGTCGTGCGGCCAGCCATGAGGAGCAAGAAGGAACCCATGAGTTACTTTGACAAGTTGCGCACCCAGAAGCTGCTTTCGTTCTCGTTGATCCTGTTTACGCTGTCGATCGGTATCGTGATCGGTACGCTGGTCAGTTCGGGCGTCAAAGCAGCGAAGGACGGACAGTCGGTGGCTCCCGGAGCGACACAACTCGTCATTCCGAACCCCGTCGAATTGTCCAATACGTTTACCCAGATCGCCAAGCAGGTGGAGCCTTCGGTGGTGAACATCTCGACTACGTACCTGCCGAAGGCGCCGGCGCGCAGCCGCAATCAACCGAACCAGCGGCGCTTCCAGCAGACCGTCCCGCCGGACGACGAAGACCAGGGCGGCGGCGGGATGGACGAGTTCCTGTATCGCTTCTTCGGGAACCCGTTCGGCGGCAACGGCATGCCTGACATGCCGCAGCGCAAGGGAAGCGCGCTGGGCTCGGGTGTAGTGGTGGACAAGGCCGGCTACATCCTGACCAATAATCATGTAGTGGACAAGGCCGACAAGATCGAGGTCAAGTTCCACGGCGATTCCAGCCTGTACGAGGCCAAAGTGGTGGGTACCGACCCGCTGACCGACCTCGCCGTGATCCACGTGGAAGGCAAAAAGGACCTGACGCCCGCCAGGATCGGCAACTCCGACGCCGTCCAGGTGGGCGACTGGTGCGTCGCCATCGGTTCTCCGTTCGGCTTCCAGGAGACCGTGACGGCCGGCATCATCAGCGCCAAGGAGCGCGAGGTGGATCCCACCGCGCAGTACCAGCACTTCCTGCAGACCGATGCGGCCATCAACCCCGGCAACAGCGGCGGGCCGCTGCTGAACATCCGCGGTGAGGTGGTCGGCATCAACACCGCGATCGCGTCCCGCTCGGGCGGTTACCAGGGCATCGGGTTCGCGCTGCCCATCAACACCGCGGCCGGGGTTTACAACGAGATCATCAAGACCGGCAAGGTGACCCGCGGTTCCATCGGCATCACCTTCTCGGCGGATCCGGACCAGGCGCGCGATCTGCTGAAGGCCTTCGGCAAGATCAACGAGGGCGTGTTCGTGCAGAGCGTAGCCGCGGGCGGGCCGTCGGAGAAAGCGGGGATCAAGGAGCAGGACATCATCACCGCCATCAACGGCAAGCCGGTGAAAGACGGCAACGACCTGGTGAAGGTGGTCAGCACCACTCCGGTGGGCACTCCGGTGACCCTGAGCGTGCTGAGGGACGGCAAACACCAGGACTTCAAGGTGGTGATCGGCAATCTGGCGCAGATCTTCCCGGACCGTTTCGGCGGCGCCGAGGAGCAGTCCACGGTGAAGCCGGAAGGCGCCACCGTGACATTCGGCATGTCGATCGTCAACCTGTCGCCGAGCCGGCGCGACACTCTGAACCTGAGCCAGGCGGGCGGCGTCCTGGTGACCGAAATCGAGCCGGACTCCTTCGCCGAGGAGATCGGGCTGCAGCCCAACGACGTCGTGACCATGATCAACAATCAGCAGGTCTCGTCGACCGACGACGTCAAGAGTATCCAGGCCACCCTGAAGCCGGGCGAGGCAGTGGGACTTCGCGTATTGCGGCGCAACCAGAAACGCGAGTGGGAGGCCCACTTCCTGGCGGGCACATTGCCCACGCAGCACTAAACTCCAGGACATCCCCACGATGCGGTGAGGACGGCGGCCGGTCCACTCGGCCGCCGTTTTTGTTTTGGGCTACACTGAAAGGTCGGAAATGCGGAAACTCTTCCATTGGGCGATCCTGTCGGCGATGCTGTTTCTAACGTACAGCGCCGGGGCTGTCGTTCCGGCGAAGAAGAAGGCGCCCGCGAAGAAGACCGCCGACGCTTCGACTGCGAAATCCACGGCGAGCCGCCGTGGGAAGACGACGACGGCGTCCCGGCGCCCATCCACAACCTGGCGCAACCGCCAGTTGCAGCCGGCTCCGGAGCGATACAAGGAGATCCAGCAGGCGCTGGCGGCGAAGGGATATCTGCAGAGGGAAGACGCGACCGGCCAATGGACGCCGGCCTCCAGCGAGGCGTTGAAGAAATTCCAGACCGACCAGAATCTGGAGGGCAGCGGCAAGATCAATTCGCTTTCGCTGATCGCCCTGGGCCTGGGGCCCAAGCGCGAGGCCACGGCGAACCCCGCCACCGGCCCGGGTCAGGAGCCGCCTCCGGTTCCGAGCCGCGACCGTTAAGGGAGCGGTTCCCTACACGTCGCCGAATTCGGTCTTCCACACGGCTTCGCCGTTGCGGTACATCGCCGTGCGGCCCAGAATCCCGAACAGCGTGCTGATACACGATCGCTCCGCCACGTTCTCCACCTTGCCGGTCTCGATGCGCGTCAGGAAGGCCTCGATGCCGTCGAAGGTGATGTCGCGCGGCGAAGGGATGGTGTCGATGTCCCTGGCGGCTTTGTGGTGGATCATGCGCAAGCGCGACGTTTCCATCACGCCTTTCGTGCCGGTGAACTCCTCGCCGACTTTGCTGTAACCGGCCGGCGTGATCTGGTTGGCCTCGAAGTTCACGTGGATGCCGTTGGGGAACTCGAAGGTCAGGCTCGTGTGATCGTAGATTTCCATGGTTGTGCGCACCTTGCGCCCGCCCATGCCCGTCACCCGGATGGGCCGGGCGGCCAGGAACCAGTGCAGCACGTCGAAATTGTGGCAGTCCTGCTCGACGATGAAATCGCCCGAGTAGTCCTTGTAGCAAAACCAGTTGCGCAGTTTCTCGATCTTGGGATCGTCGTAGGGGACGCGGTGGAAGGGGTCGGCGGCGATCCAAAAGGCGCGCGCATTCACCACTTCGCCGATCAGGCCTTGCTGGATCCTCTTGTACGCCTCCAGGTAGACGGGGCCGTAGCGCTGCTGGAACCCCACCGCCAGATCCTTCTTCGGATCGGCCTTGCGGCCTGCGGCCATGGATCGCTTGACGCCCGCGAGATCGACGCCCATGGGCTTCTCGCAGTAGATGTGCTTGCGCGACTGGACGGCCGCTTCCAGCATGCGGGGATGCTCGAAGGGCGGGCTGGCAATGACCACGGCGTCCACGTCGGAGGCCAGCAGCTTTTCAAAATCGGTATAGGTCGCGGGATTCTGGAGTTTGATCTGCGCCGTGGCGTTCTCGATGCGGTCGGGGAACAGGTCGCAGAGCGCCGTGACGCGGGCGCGCGAGTCGCCATTGAAGATGCCGGCGTCATAAGTGCCGCGGCCGCCCGAGCCGATAAGCCCCACGGTGATCTTGGAATTCGCTTGCGAGCCCCGCACGGCCTGCGGCGCCACGATGGAGAAGGCAGCCGCCTTCCACATGAGTTCTCGACGGGAAACAGGATTCAAGGCTTCTAACCTCCAAATAGAATGATATAGGGGATTGGCGGCGTTTGCTATACTGCCGGACGAAGGGAGGGCTCGATGGCGATTTCATTTCGACTGATGGCGCTGTGTCCGTTGGCCCTGGCGGCGTTTGCGGCGGGAGAATCGAGCGCGGTTTCCGGCGCGGCCAATCGCGTGGAACAGGCGGCCGCGAAGACGCCCGCCCCCCTGGCCATGGAATTCCGGATGACGGCGGCGCAGGCCTTGCAGGCGCGCTATCCGGAGCTGGCCCGAGAATTCGTGGACGCCGCGCTGGCGCAGTTGCGCGCCGGAGTGAAGCCGGACGCCGAAGTGGTTCGCGCCTTGGCCGAGGTCGCGCCCGCGGAGGCGGTTTCCCTTGTGCCCAAGCTGGGCCCGGACAGCACGCTGGCCTTGATCGCGGCTCTCGGTCCGGCCGGACACGTGGCCGAAGCGGGCCGGTTGTTCCAGGATATGGCCGCGCGGGTCTCCTTCGACGCGATGGAGCCCGCCGATGTGTGGCCGCTGCTGAACCTGGCGCACTTCGCGCCCACGACGGCGGCGGACTTCTACGAGCGCGTGCTTCAGGCGGCCTCCGCGCCGGATTACGGCCGGAAAGCCAGGAGCAGCGTCACCGCGACTTTTCGGGTGGGCTCCGCGAACATTGCCACGGACAATTCCCGCGACGCCTTGCTCGTCTCGGCCGGCGTGCGGCTGCGCGCGCTCGAGCCGGAGCGCGCTGCGAAATTCCAATCGGTGCTCGGCCGCTGGGACTTGGCCGGTCCGCTGAGCATCCGAAGCGTCCGGCTGATCCGCGACGGTGCGGCCTCCCCGAGCGCGAATCCTCCCGAGGTAAATTCCATCCAGCAGCGCATCGGGAAGATGCGAGGGCTGCCGACCGACGCCGACCGGGCGAAGCTGGCGATCGAGGTGGCCAAAGATATCCGCGCACTGCCGCCGGGGCCCGCCAAGCTGAGTCTGGCCAACAGCATCTGCAATCTCGCGACCGAAGGCGACCTCGGCAAAGAGGCGCTGGCAGCGGTCGCCGCCGCCTTGGAACAGGCGATGCGCGAGACCCCCGCCGATGCGGGCGCTTACTTCGAGCTGGCCAGCCTGGTGCGCTACGAGCACGTCCCCGCGCCGCCGTCGGACCCATCGCTGGATGCCGCCGATGCTGTCCTGGCGCTTCGGCAACAGATGGTGCAGGGCAACGATTTCACGCTGCCGGGCCTCGACGGCAAGCAGTACACGCTCCGGGCGCTGCGCGGCCGCGTGGTGCTGGTGAACTTCTGGGCCACCTGGTGCCCGCCGTGCCGCAAAGAGATGCCGGACATGGAGAAGCTCTATCGCGCGTTCGAAAAGAAGGGATTCACCGTGCTGGCCATTTCCGACGAAGCGCGGGAAACCGTGGCCGGCTACCTGCAAAAGCAGGACTACACGTTCCCCATTCTGCTCGACCCGGGCGGCACGGCGCACGCAGCATTTGGCGTGTCGGGAATTCCCAAGAGCTTCCTGTTCGACCGCGAGGGAAATCTCGCGGCCGAGGCGATGGACATGCGGACGGAGCGCCAGTTTCTCGAGATGCTGAAGAGCGCCGGGCTGGAGTAGCCCCGCTCAGTGAGCCAGATCGCCGCGCGGCTTGCCCTGCGTGATCTCGTCGTAAGCGTCCTTGATCTGCGTCTTCAGACTGCCCGCCGCCACCCACGTCTGCACCGAAGCCGGCATCTGGATCGAGGCCTGCAGCTCCTCCACTTTCTTGCCCTGTTCGATGCCCGCCTTCACCGCCTTGTGCAGTTCGGTCATGAACTCGGCCTGTCCGGTGATTAGCTCGCGGCCGCCCGGAAGGCCGTGGCCGGGTAGCACGTGCTTCACCTTCAGCTTCTCCACGGCGTGCAGGACCGTGGGCCAGTTGCCGATGTTCGCGTCCATGGTGGCGTTGTGCGGCCCGTTCACCACCGCGTCGCCCGAGCAGAGCACCTGCTCCTTGGGCAGATAAACGAAGCCGTCGCCGCGCGTGTGGGCCCAGCCGTAGTTGTGGAACTCCACCTTTCGCGAGCCGTCGTTCAGCACATACGACGCCTCGTTGATGTCCTGCTTGGGAGGCTCGGGGCCGTCGCGCTTCAGCTCCGCCACGTCCGCGCGGGTCTTGGCGGCGGCCTGCCAGCGCGCGGGCTCGAGGCGCTTCAGTTCCTCGGCCACACCTTTGAAGGCCAGGGTCGTGGCGCCCGCCTGGGTCCAGACAGGATTGCCGTACAGGTGATCGCCGTGGTGGTGCGTGTCGAAAACGTACTTCACCGGCTTCGATGACAGCCGTTTGGCGTCCGCCATCGCGCCGCGCGCGCCGCTGGGAAAATTGGCGTCCACCACGATGAGGTAGTCCTTCATCTCGATGATGACGTTGTTGCAGTGCCCCTGGTCCATATCGCCTTCGCGGAACCACACTCCGGGGACGATCAGCCGGACCGTCTCGGGATTGGCGTCCGACCGTGAAACGAACAGGGCGATGGCGCCGAACGAGACGAACACGAGTAACAGCAGGGCGCGAAGCCGGTTCATGGTGCGACCCCCCTCTGGATTACTGTACACCCGTTTACCGCGGCGGGTAACCCTTGAGCGAGTCTTCGATCTTGGCTTTGTCACCCACCACCACGAACGTCATCTTGGCCGGGCTGAGGTAGGTCTCGGCCATCCGCTGCACGTCCTGCCGCGTCACCGCGTTCACTTTCTGGATGTAGGTTTTCAGGTAGTCGTCCGGCAGCCCGTGCAGGTCCACCAGCGAGAGCTGTCCGATGATTCCCTGGTTGGACGAGTTCTGGAGCACGAAAAATCCGCCCATCAGGTTCTGAATGCCCTTCAATTCCTTGGCATCGGGCGGCTCTTTGCGCAGCCGGTCGATCTCGAAAAGAATCTCGTGGATGGAATCCCCGGTGAACTTCGTGGTGACGTCCGCCGACTCCTCCCAGTAGGACGTGCGGTAACGCGCGGCCACCTGGCTGCGCGGCGAATAGGTATAACCCTTCTGTTCGCGAATGTTGTTGGTGATGCGCGAGGTGAATGCGCCGCCAAGCAGGGAATTCGTCACCGCCAGCGGAACGTAATCCTTGTCGCCGGGACCGATCGGCATCGCCAGGCCGATCGCCAGCGTGGACTGCACGGCCTCCGGGCGATCGATCAGCACCAGGCGTCCGGCAGCCACGGGGCTGGGCGGAGTCCGCTTGACCGCCGGGCCGGCGGTCCAATCCTGAAATGCCGCCTCGATAGTCCTCTTCACCGCCGGATCGAAGCGCCCCACGATGTACAGATGGGTCCGCTGCGCCCCGGCGTTCTCGGCGTAGAACTTCCGCGCGTCGGCGATGGAGAAGCCCTTGAGCTGGCTCTCCGTTGGAAACAGCCGGCCGTACGGATGGCCGGGGTACAGGTTGGCGGCGAAGGACTGGCCGGCCTGGGCCTGCGGGGTGGAGAGTTGCACCGTGAGCTGCCGCAGCAGGTTGCCGCGCACGCGCTCCAGTTCGCTCTCGGGCAGCTTGGGATGCCGCAGCACGTCCGCCACCAGCTTCACCGCGTCCGCCGTGAATTCGCTGAGCACATCGAGGTTCACGGAGGACTCGTCGTTTCCGGCGCTGACGTCCAGTTGGCCGCCCATGCGGGCCGCCTCGTTGGCCAACTCCGCCGCGGTCCTGGTCTGGGTGCCCTCTTTCATCAGCTCGGTGGTGAGGTTCGAAAGCCAGACCTGGCCGGCGCTCTCGTTGAAGTGTCCGAAAGCCATCCGGGCGCCCACGCTCACGATCGGAACCGAGCCGTATTGCGCCAGCGTCACCTTCATCCCGTTTTTCAGGGTGTAAGTTTCGACCGGCGGAAGAGCAAATGGCTTGGGAGTGCCGAGCGGCGGAGGAGCCTCTTTTTCCTGCGCGGCCATCGAGCACACCGCGAGAACGCCGAGCGCCACGATCTTCATTGCGCGCCCCCTTTCGCCGCCGCGGGCTTTGGCGCCGCCGCGCCGGCTTCCAGCACCAGCACCGTCCGGTTGCCAGGCCGCAGATACTCGCTGGCGGTCTTTTGGACCAGCTCCGGCGTCACCTTCCGCAGGTTGTCCTCCAGCTTGTTGATATATGCCGGATTGTCGTCGAACAGGGCGAAAGAGGCCATCAGGTTGGCCCTGCCGAATCCCCCGAATTGCGTCAGCGACTGGTAATACTGCGACCGGAATTTCACCAGCGCGCGATCCAACACGTCCTTCGACGGCGGCTTCTGCCGCAGCCCTTCGATGACCGCGCTCGCCGCCTCCAGGATCTGGTCGGGCTTCACGCTGGCATCGTGAATCAGGTCGGCCATCCACAGCATCGGCCCCTGGTAGTCGTACTGGTTGCCCAGCAGGTTGATGCCGCCGTCCACCGAATCGGTGAATCCGCGCTTCTTCACCAGCTCCTGCGTCAGCAGGCTGTCGTCGCCCTCGACCAGCATCTGGTCGATCAGCACCATGGCGTCGTGCTCCGGGGTCATGCGCTCCGGCATGTGGTAGGCGATTGCCAGCGCGGGCTTTTCGGCCAGCTTGTCGATCTTGGTGAAGCGCTTCTCGGCCTCCTGGCGCGGCTCCGTGAGATCCGGCCTGGGCGGCAGCTTCGAAGCGCGAATCCCCCCGAAGTATTTCTCGATCCACCGCTTGGCCTGGTCCTCGTCGAAGTCTCCCACTAGCACGAGCGCCGCGTTGTTCGGCGCGTAGAACGTCTGCGAAAACTCCCGCGCGTCGCTCAGCGTCGCGGCTTCGATGTCCCCCAGGTCCCCGTAAAAGTTGTGCGCGTTATACCAGTTCTGGTTGGCGTACTGCGGCATGTCGAGCCAAGGGAAGCTTCCATAAGGGCGGTTCAAGACGTTGACCTTGACCTCGTTGCCCACGACTCCCTGCTGGTTCTTGAGGGTCTCCTCGGTGAGCGTCAGGTTCTTCATGCGGTCGGCTTCCCCCCACAGCATGATCTCCAGCGCGTGCGACGGCACAACCTCGAAGTAGTTGGTGAAATCGAATCGCGTGCTGCCGTTGGAGAGGCCGCCGTTGCCCTCGATCAGCTTGTCGAATTCCCCTTTGCCGAGGTTTTTCGAGCCTTCGAACATCAGGTGCTCGAACAGGTGCGCGAATCCCGTGCGGTTGCGCGGCTCGATGCGGAACCCGATGTTGTAGTAGACCGCGATCACCACGGTGGGCGCGGTCGTGTCCTTCGAAAGCGCCACCTTCAACCCGTTGGACAGTTTGTAGTAGCTGATGGGAACCGTGAATTTGGCGGCCGGTTGGGCGCTCGCGGATAACGCTATCCCCGCGCCCAAAGCTGCGATACAGGCCAGACTGCGCGCCATGTGTGGCAAGCGAATACCTCCAGATGAGTGACGGATGACCTGCTCGGAGGTCTCGGAACATCCTACCATTGGTGGGGCCGGCCGAGGGCCCGCGCCCGGGCGCCCCTCGCCTGCCTGTTAAACTGAAATATCCACCAGGAGAGGAGTTTCAATGGCAGTACAAACCCGCCGGCAGGCGGCCGTGGTCGACGTCGGAGGTGTGAAGGTCGGCGGCAATCATCCCATTGTCGTCCAGTCCATGACCAACACCGACACCGTCGACGTCCCTTCCACCGTGAACCAGGTGATGGCCCTGGCGCGCGCCGGCTCGGAGCTGGTGCGCGTTACCGTCAACACCGAGCAGGCTGCCGCGGCGGTCCCCAAAATCGTCGAAACGCTGGATAAGTTCGGCGTGCGCGTGCCCATCATCGGCGACTTTCACTATAACGGCCACATCCTCCTCAAGAAGTATCCGGAATGCGCCCGCGCGCTGGCCAAGTACCGCATCAACCCCGGCAATGTGAACATCGGCCGCAAGACCGACGACAATTTCCGCGCCATGATCGAGGTGGCCATCGAAAACGGCCGGCCCGTGCGCATCGGGGTCAACTGGGGCTCGCTCGATTCCGCCCTGCTCACCCGCATGATGGACGAGAACTCGCGCCTGCCCGAACCCAAGGATGCTCGCGAAGTTACGCTGGATGCCATCGTGGTCAGTGCCATCGAGTCGGCCAAGGCCGCCGAGCGCCACGGACTGGCGCATGACAAGATCATCCTCAGCGCCAAGGTGAGCGGCGTGCAGGACCTCATCGATGTTTACCGGTCGCTGGCTGGAGCGTGCGATTACGCGCTGCACCTGGGGCTTACCGAGGCCGGCATGGGCAACAAGGGCGTCGTGGCCACCACCGCCGCGCTGGCGCCCCTGCTGCAGGAAGGCATCGGCGACACCATCCGCGCCTCGCTCACCCCCATGCCCAACGGCGACCGCACGGAAGAAGTGATCGTTTCGCAGCAGATCCTGCAATCGCTCGGCATCCGCAGTTTCACTCCGCAAGTCACCGCCTGCCCGGGATGCGGGCGCACCACCAGCACCTTCTTCCAGGAAATGGCCGACGAGATCCAGACCTATCTCCGCGAACAAATGCCGCAGTGGAAGCCCACCCATCCGGGCGTGGAAGCCATGAAGGTGGCCGTGATGGGATGCGTGGTGAACGGCCCCGGCGAATCCAAGCATTCCAACATCGGGATATCCCTCCCCGGCACGTTCGAGGAGCCCAAGGCGCCGGTTTACGTGGACGGCCGCCTGCTGACCACATTAAAAGGCAACCGAATTGTCGCGGAATTCATCCAAATCCTAGACGATTACGTATCGACGCACTACGCCGGGTAATGCCATCTCACATTCGCGGCGTCTCACGCGTTACAGCTAAATATTGCTTGGTATAATCGACCTACACACTCAATTCGAAAGGATTCTGGATGCCTCACGCGAAGCTGGCACAAATTCACGTGGAAACTGCGGACGAAGGGGCGCCCGAAGTTTCACCAGTTAGTTTCAAAATGTTCAACCGCATCGTCGACTGGATCACCAACGAGCGCCTGCAATTGATCAACGTCACCGACCGCATCAACGAAGTCGTTCGCAAGAGCGGAATCCGCGACGGCATGGTGCATCTCCAGTCTCTCCACACCACCACCGCGGTTTTCATCAATGAGTGGCAGGACGCGCTCCTGCACGACGTCCGCACATTCCTGGAAGATCTCATCCGGCGCGAAAGCTATTTCCGCCACAACGACCCGACTTACTCCGACTGCGAGCGCAAGAACGCCGATTCGCACCTACGCGGAATGGTCATGGGCCAGAGCCTGTGCTTGCAAGTGCGCAATTCCGCCGTTCTGCTGGGCACCTGGCAGAGCATCATCCTGGCGGAGTTCGACGGCCCGCGCAGCCGCTCCATGTCGATCCAGGTCTCCGGCGTATAGCGCCGCCCGCATGCCCAAGCGCTTCACTCTCGCCGAAGCTCAGCAACTCATCCCCGAAGTCGAGCGCGTGGTCCGTGATGCGGTGGCGTTGAAATCCGAGTACGGCCAAGCCGAGCGCGCCCTTCAGTCCTTCACGGAACGCATCATGCTCATGGGCGGAATGCTGGTCGACCTCGCCCGCGCCTACGAAGTCCGCACGCGCCGCGATGAAGTGGCCGCGCAACTGCGCAACTCCATCGAACAGTTGCAGGGGCTGGGCTGCGTGGTGAAGGATCTGGACATCGGGCTGGTCGACTTCCCGACCCTCTTCCGCGGCGAAGAGGTTTATCTGTGCTGGAAACTCGGCGAGCACGACATCGGGTTCTGGCATGGCGTGGACGAGGGATTCCGCGGCCGCAAGGCCATCGACCAGGATTTTCGCGAGCACCACCGCGGCGAACGTGAGCAGTAAACAGGAAACCGAAATCAAGCTGGCGGTTCCGGATGCCGGCTCCGCGCGGCGCCTGTTGCGCGCCGCGGGCTTCCGTGTCCTCCACCGCAGGGTCTTCGAAGCCAACACGGTCTTCGACACGCCCGAACTGGCGTTGCGGAAGCGCGTGTCGCTGCTCCGCGTCCGCGAGGCCGGCCGCACCGTCACCCTGACCTACAAGGGGCCGCCGGCCGTGTCCCGCCACAAGAGCCGGGAAGAGCTGGAAATCGAAATCCCCTCTGCCCCGACCATCTCCGCCATCCTGGAGCGCCTAGGCTTCCACGTCACGTTTCGCTACGAGAAATACCGCACCGAATTCCACCAGCCGGGCCGCCGCGGCATCGCCATGTTGGACGAAACCCCGATCGGTGTTTTCCTCGAGCTGGAGGGGACCCCGCGGTGGATCGACCGGTCCGCGCGCAAGCTAGGCTTCGACGACAGCGTCTACATCACCGCCAGCTACGGGCGCCTGTATCTGGAGTGGTGCGCCGGGCGCGGCGTGAAGCCATCGAACATGGTGTGGGGCCTGGACCGCTAAGCCCCGCCCCCAAAACAGATCAATGCCTCCCGAATGTCCGTAATTGGGACCGCTGCGTCCGGCGCCGGACGCGCGAATACGGCTCGACGTGCGATATCGGCCCAAGACGCCGCACTTGGCTATGGCCCTCTGCGTGCACATATCACGTTCCTGGCGCATGCGCATCCACATTCATCTCCGCCGGCTGCTGCGATCGCGGGTCTTCCTGGTCACGGCAGTCCTGGTCCTGGGTCTGGGCCTCGGCGTCAACCTGACGCTGTTCAACACGGTCTACGCGCTGCTCTGGCGCCCGCTGGGCTTCCCTCAATCCGATCGCCTGGTGACCCTGTATGGGCGGAGCGCCGGCGGCGACCTCAATCACTGGATCACGGGGCAGGATGCCTGGACTCTGCGCCAGCAGGCGGGCGTAATCGCGGAAGCGGGCCTGGCGAAAAGCGGTGGCCAGGTGACGCTCCTCAACGGCGCCGATTCTTTCGATATGGCCGCCGCGTCGGTCGATTCCGGGTACTTCAAGGCGCTCGGCGTCCGGCCCGTCGCGGGACGGTTTTTCGGCGAGGAAGAGGATCTCGGCGCCAACCCCGAGCAGCGGGCGGTCCTGACGGAATCCGCCTGGAGAGCCCACTTCGGATCCGATCCCTCGGTGGTGAACGGCGTGTTTCCCCGTCAGGATGGCGCCAATCGGCGCCCGCTGCGGATTGTCGGAATCGTGCCCGGCTCGGCCACCCTGCCCTTTGCGCCGGAAGCCGAAATCCTGCTGCCGCTCCCCTCGGCCGGCGACACTGTGCGCCTGAATTACGGCGATGCGTTGTACCGTTCCGTGGCGCGCCTCCAACCGGCCGTGCGGCTTCCCCAAGCCTCGGCCGCCATCGATGCGGCATTCCAGGCTGGCGAGCGCGGCTCGAGCTTCGGCGTGTGGGGACGGCGCTGGGTGGAACCGTTGCGCGCGGCCCTGGCCCCCGTCGACCGCCCCACGATGCTGCAACTCTACGGTTCCGCGTGCCTGCTCCTGGTGCTGACCTGCGCCAACCTGGCAAGCCTCTTTGTGGTGCGCGCCATGACGAGGACTCATGAGACCAGCGTGCACCTGGCCCTGGGCGCAAGCCGGTGGCGCTTGCTGCGCGCCAATTTCCAGGAAGCCCTGCTGGTCTGCGCGGCCGGGACCGCTCTCGCCTTCCTGGTGGAAAGCTGGGCCCGGCCCCTGATCCCCCTGGGCATTCCGGAACTGAAACGCATCGGCCCGGAGTTGCTGTCCACCGGCCCTGTGCTGCTCGTGTTCGGATTCCTGATGTGCCTGGGCGTCTCGCTGGTGGTGTCCATAACGTCCGGCCTGTGGATCCAAAAGGTCGGCCTTGCCGAAGCCCTCTCCCAGGGCGTGCGCAGCGGATTATCCGGCGCGGGACGATTTCGCGCCGCGTTGGCTGCCGCCCAGGTGGCCATCGTGCTGACCCTGCTCACGCTGGCGGGGCTGGTGGGACGCAGTTTCCTCTCGGCCATGCGCGCCGACCCCGGTCTCGATCCGCAAGGCGTAATCACATTCCGCGCGTCCCTTCCCGGCTCTCAGCGGAATTCCCTTCCCGCCATCGCCGATCTCCAGCGTCAGATCGCATCCGTTCCCGGCGTGAAAAGCGTCGCCTTCGCCGCCGAGTTGCCGGTCGGTTCGCCCGCGTTCTCCACCGTCACCGCCGCTCACGGGGGCGACCTCGTGCCGGGCGATCCCATGATTCAGTACCGCCTAGCCGGTCTCTCCTATTTCGAAACCCTGGGCGCCCGCATGGCCGGCGGCCGCACCTTCACAGCGGAGGAAATCGAGCAGGGCCGGCCCGCCGTCGTTCTCAATCAGGCGGCAACCCGGCTCCTGTTTCCCGGTGAAGAGCCCGTTGGACGCACGGTGCATTCGGGCTTCGGCGGCCGCATCAGCGTGGTGGTGGGCGTGGTGAAGGATATCCGCACCGAGGCCCTCGACAAGCCGCCGGTTCCCATGGTCTATATGGCTTATCTGCCCGTTGCGGGCCTGCGATTCATGGTGCGGACCGACAGCGCCTTCAGCGCGTTCATCCCCATGCTGAAGTCCCGCGTGCTCGCCTGGAATTCGGCGGCAGTGCTGCAACAGTTCAAGCCCCTGCGGGACATCGTGGACGAAACCGTTCGCGACCGCATCATCCGAAGCGTGCTGGTCGGCGGCTTTGCCCTGTTAGGCCTGATCGTGAGTTCGGTCGGCCTCTATGGCACGCTGGCGGCGCACGTGCATCAGCGCCGGCGGGAAATCGGCGTCAGGATCGCGATGGGGGCAACCGTCCGCGTCGTGGTGGCCGGCATCCTGGCTGAGGGGATGCGGATCGTGGCTTTCGGATCCCTGGCCGGCGTGGCAGGTTCAGCGGTAGCCGCGCGGCTGATCGAGCGGCAGTTGTACGGCGTAAGCCCGCTCGACCCGATCGCTTTTGCGTTGGCCCTGATCCTCTTGTCGAGCACCGCCCTGGCCGCCTGCCTGATCCCGGCCTTCAAGGCCGCGCACCTCGATCCCATCCAGACGCTGAACGTGCAGTAAACGCACCTTGCTAATCGCCGAAGCTCCCCACTTCCTCGCGCTCATCGACCGGCTTTGCGGGCGCCGGCCGAATGCCGCCGATCTGCACCAAGGGCGGCGCCGGCTCTTCCTTCAGCACGTGCTGCCGGTACAGTTTCGCCATCCGCTCGTTCTCCTGCTGGTCCTTCAGCCGGGCGTCGCGCGCGCGGATCTTCTCTTCCCGCGCGTTTTTGGCAATCCCCAGCCGGTCGAGATCGTGCTGCTCCTCGGTGGTGATGATGTTCTCGCGCAGCACCATCGAATGCTCCCGGTTCGCGAGCGGCACGGCCTTTCCGCCCGCGAAGATCTCGTGCTTCCCGTGCTCCTCGTACCACTTGGTGAGCGTCGCCGTCATGTGCATCTTCTCGATGATCTGCCGCCACCCGACCCCCGTATTGTACGCGCAGAAGGAAATTTCGCCCTCCTGCGTGGCATACGGGATGATGCATTGCTCCGTGCGCCGGAAATCGTAGTTGAACAGGTCCTGGAACCACATGCCCGCGATGAACAGGAAGTTCCAGCGGTCGCGCCGGCGCCGCTCGATATCTTCCATCGTGCGGTCCTTGCCCACGTTGCCGTAGCTCTTGCCCGTCGCCCCGAATGTCTTATCGAACTTCTTCAGCAGGTCCGACAGCTTGAACTGCGAGGGCGCCTGGAACGGATCGTAATTGCGCGCCACCGCCAGCGCCATGCCCACGATCGAAAGCCACTTGCCGCGCGCCGCGTCGTTTACCCGCGCCACATCGCGCGCCAGTTGGTCGGCATCCAGAAAGGCCGTCACCGGAGCCGATTCCTTGGTCTCCTTGTCTACCATCACCGCCATCCCCACTCCGCAGTTCGGGTGGCACCCGCAGCTCAACTGTCCCCAGGTGGCCTCCGGCCCGTGCACCATGTCGCTCCAGTCCGAAAAGGTAGACATGAACGAGATGGGGAACCAGTCGCGCGCCGGCTCGCCCAGCCCCGTCTGGTTCTTCACGTCGTGCGCCAGGTGCGAAAGCGTGTACCGCTGCGCCGCGCGCCGCTCGTCGGTGATCTCCTCGTCGCGCCCCGTGAACGACACCGGCTGGTAGGAGAGAAACGGAATCTTCTTCGGATTGTCCAGCGCGAACTGGATGATGCGACCGACCTGCTCGTTGTTGATCCCGTTCACGATGGTGATTACCGGGATGATGTCCACCCCGTTGGAATACAGGTTTTCGATGGCCCGCAGCTTCACGTCGAACAGGTTGCCGACTTTGCGATGCTGGTTGGCGGCGTTGCCGATGCCGTCGAATTGCAGGTACACGTAGCGCAGCCCCGCCTCCGCCGCCTTCCGGCAAAACTCCGGGCTCTTGGCGAACTCGATTCCGTTGGTGGCAGCCTGCACCGACGTGTAGCCCACCTCGCGCGCGTACCGCACCGCATCGAGGAAGTACGGCGAAAGCGTCGGCTCGCCGCCCGAGAACTGCACCGACATCTGCCGCTTGGGCTTGATCGTGATGGCGTTGTCCAGAAGCGTCTTGATGTCTTCCCAGCTCAGCTCGTGAACGAACCCCACCTGGTTGGCATCCATAAAACACGGATCGCACATCATGTTGCAGCGGTTCGTCAGGTCCACCGTCAGCACCGACCCGCGCCCGTGCGTGATCGTGCTCGACCCGTGGTGGTGCAGGCGCTCGTCGTTGTGCGCGCGAATGTCGCGCCCCGGGAAGACCTTCTCCAGGTGCCGGAAGAACTCCGTGTCGATGGCCATCACGTCTTCGAAGTGCCCGTGGACGGGGCAGTCCTTCACCATCAGGATCTTGCCGTCGCGCTCGATGACCTGCGCCTTGATCTCGCCGGGACGCTCGGTGTACAGCGCCTCGATCGGCAGCTTGCCGTCCAGAATCTGCTTGCGGATCTCGGGCACGCAGCGCGGGCAGAGGGAATCGGTCTCGCGCGGCCATCCCAGCGGCGGCTTCATCTTCTCCCAGCTCTTCAGCAGCGGCTTGTCCGACCACTTGGGTACGAAACCGGGATTCTGGCTGATTTGATTGAGCTTATCGAATACGACCCAGGCCGCACCTGCGGCATATGTGAATACCTTTTCGGCGTATTTAATAGGCTTGCGCATGTCTTCTTCCCTCCCGCGCACACACCCGCCCTGAGCAACGGGGCGTGCAGCTTTCCAAAGTATAGGGAACACCCCCGTGAGGAGGCTATCAGTTGTCATTAAACTGCTGAAATCACGGGTTGAACGGCACTCACATCCCGGTGCGCGGCGCGCCCACGCACGCCACCGGCTGCCCCTCGGTAATCGGCGGCGTTGCAACAACATACAGCACAACCCCGTCGAACGGAGCCGTCACCCGGGCCACTTCCGTCCCGAAGAAGTCGGTGATGCGCGCCAGCGGGGCGCCTTTGGCGACCTTCTGGTCCCGCTCCACCAGCGGATAGAGGATCCCGGTGGCGGGGCTCGATAGCACCTCCACCGGATCGAGGTGTATCGGCCTCGCCACCGGCGGCGGCCCATCCTCCACCATCCGCAGCTCTCGCATCACCCCGCGGATCCCCGCCACGATGCGCTCCACCGATTCCGCGTCGCAGCTTCCCAGGAACCCGCTCTCGATGGTCATCGCCGGTTTCCCGCGCGTGATCGCCGTGTTGGAGCAATACACCGACCGCGCCGGATCGCGGGGCCGCCCGCGGTCCACCACGATGTGGTCGATGCCGAACGCCGGTGCCAGCCGCGCGATGCGTTCGTCCAGTTCCGCCTCCCCGGTCACGGTCTGGTACACATATGGCCGCAGCGATTCGTTCCCGTCACCGCAGTGCAGATCGAGAACGCAATCCGCCTTTTCGATCACCTCCCTGGTAATGGCGAACGCGATGCGCTCGGAAACCGTCCCATCCGCCCGCCCCGGATACATGCGGTTCAGGTTCTTGCCGTCCACCGGGCTGAAGTACACCGTGCGTCCCAGGAACGACGGCATGTTGGCCACGTGGACCATGATAACGGTGCCGCTCAGCCGTTCCGCATCGATCCGCCCGCGCACTTTTTGCAGCGCCAGGATGGGCGGATACTCGTACCCGTGATTCCCCGCGATGAGCGCCAGCACCGGCCCCTCGCGCGCCCCGCGAATGGTGGTGACCGGAATGTGCGTCCCGGCGTCCACCCCGGCCGGGATCTCGATGATGCGCGATTCCATCCTCTAATCGTGGCACAGGCCGCTCTTGACGGTCTACCGCTACGAATGAGAGGCGGCGTTTCCGTGGGACAATAAACCTAATGCTGTTTCGTGGCACTTTGGCGATGGGCGCCTTGGTCCTGGGATTGTCGAGCGGGTTCGCGGCGGACGCCGTCAACGAGGCGAGCGTCGAGCCCGATCGGAACCTCGTGCGCGATCCCGGCCTCGAACGGTCACTCGAGGGCGTCATCGACGGCCTCCAATTGGACCGCTTCATCAAGGGAAAACACCTGGCGGTTTCCCTCGTAGACATCACCGATATCCAGCATCCCCGCTACTCCGGGCTGAACGACCGCGAAATGATGTACGCCGCAAGCCTGCCCAAGATCTGCGCGCTGGTGGCCGGATTCGAGCTGATCCAGCACGGCAAGCTGCGCTACACGCAGGCGGTCAAGGATATGTTCACGCGGATGGTCCGGTACTCCAGCAACACGGATGCATCCCGCGCCATTCACACGGTCGGCTTCGACTACATCAGCGAGGTGCTGACCAGCGCGAAGTACCGTCTTTACGACCCCGCGCAGAACGGCGGGCTGTGGCTGGGAAAGGCCTACGGGGGTCTCAACGACCGCTGGAAGCCGGACCCGCTGCATCACCTCTCGCACGGCGCAACCACCTTGCAGGTCGCGCGGTTCTTCCTGATGCTCCAGGAAGGGCGGCTGGTGAGTCCCGAGTACAGCGCGGAGATGAAAGAGATCCTCTCCAAGCCCGGAATCAACCACAAGTTCGTGAAAGGCCTCCAGGGCCGGGACTGCGAGATCTACCGCAAGTCGGGCACCTGGCAGACCTATCATGCCGACGGCGCGCTGGTGGAGCACGGGGGCAAGACTTACATCGCCGTCGCCCTGATGGAAGACGCGCGCGGCGCCGAGATCTTTCCGCAGCTCATCCAAAAACTCGACGACGTGATCACCCGGAACTGAGTTCACCGGCGGGGACCCTGGATCAGCTTCTCGATCTCGCCGGCGATGGTTTCGTGCTCGACCGCCGAATTCACGCGCAGCACGTTCGACATCAGCGCGATCAGGTAGCGCTTCTCGCCCGACTCCACCACGGCCACCGAGTTCATGAGGTTGGTGACGTTGCCGGCGTACTGCTTGCAGGGGAAACCGGGCTCCGGGCGGCATTCGAACAGGGAACCGGATTTGAAGAAGACCGCGGCCTTCGCCAGCGCCGGCGAAGCGGCGTACCGGTAGCGGGGGCGCACGAAGTAGAGCAGCTTCTTGATCTCGAGGCTGGACCACTCGTCCACGATCTTGCCCTGCTCCATCTTGACCAGCCAGCGAAGCAGCTCGTTCGGACAGGCGTAACTGGCGGACCCGGGAATGGCCCGGGACGCGTTGCGGGTGAAGAACGTCCCGAGGCGCATGCGGGTGGTGTCGAGGCCGGAGGCGGCCATCGGTTCATCGAGGACCGCCAGCGACAGCTTGGAGAGCTCGGCTTTCGGCGTGTCCTTGAGGAAGGCATCCTGCTGGGCCTTGGTTGACGGATAAGCGGCGCCGAAATGCCGGATCATCATGACCTGTTTCCATACCGTCGAGCCGGCGGCATTGGAACTCTGCGACAGCATGTGATCGGCCCACTCCCACAAACGGAAGCGGTCGCCGAGGGCGATCGTACGGTTCACCACGGCAGGATCGCCCTCGTTATAGATAGGCACGGTCTTGCCGTCGGTGAATACGAACGAGTCGGCCTCGATCATGGTCTCGCGCAGGACTTTCTGACGGTCCGGAATCGCCGGCCAGTTTGCGGCCAGCGCGGCGAACAGGCCGGTCACCACGCAGAGCTTGCCGACGCTCCCGGGGATCTTCTTCTCGTCTCCGCGCAACGATGCGTAGAGCGGCTTCTGCGGGTCGGAGATGTCCAGGAGCGACACGGCGTAGGAAGGGTCGTGCGCGGCGAAGATCCGTTCGATGCCGGCCTGCAAATAGGGATCGTGCGCGAGGCCGGGCGTGATGTCGAATGCCGGGTTGGCGGCCTTCAGGCGCAGCAGGATCTGATCGCTGGTCAGCAGGGCGCCCGGCGGCAGGCGGACGACGGCGCTCTTGATTTTTCCTTCGTGGATCAGCCGGTAACCGATCAGGCGGCGAATGCCGGTGGCGGCCGCGCCATCGAGCGGGTACGTGCGCATGGAGGGCGCGGTCAGCAGGAGCAGGGCGGCCAGCGCGACTCGCAGGGCGATCGGGCGGGTGAGCATTCTACGGCCTGTCGTCCAGCCGCACCGGGCCGGAGGGCTCCTGCGCGGCGTCCAGCCGGCTCAAGGCGTTCAACGTCTGTTCCTCCTGATAGCGGGCCAGCGGGCGGATCTGAAACAGGCGCAACTGCCCTTTCTCGAAACCGAACTCGATGTCCCAAGGCAGCACCTCGCCGCGCGCGGTGTGCGCCGGCGGGTACTTCCGCTTCACCTCCGCCACCATCTCGCGAAGCTGGCGGATCTCGTCGGGCATGAGCACCGTGTCGCTGCCGCTCACCGGCACGTTTTGAAAATCGCCGGCGGGCTGCAACATTTTCCGGTACGTGCCGCGCGCCTGCTCGAGCAGCCTCACCGCGCCGTCCGGTTTCAAGAGCAGCGATTCGGCCACGCCGCCATCCACCACGGCACTGACGCCTTCGCTGATGTTGACCGTGATGTCGTCCTCGCCGGTCTCGCGGTTCACCGTGGCGATCACGCCGGATTTATCGCTGGGCACGGACCGCAACAGCAAGACCGAAGGATACACGTGCTCGCTGGTTACCAGAATGCGGCTGCGCCAATCCCAAGCGCGCTGCTCGAACGGCGAAGCCCACACGTCCTTCAAGGATTGCGTGATATGGCGGAAGCCGATCTGGTTCGGCACGGTCAGGTTCAGGCCCGCTCCGGTGAATTCCGGCAGGTCTTCCGCGTTGGTGTCGCTGCGCACGAAGACCCCATAGGAGCCGTCGGGGCCGAAGGTCTCGGCCATCCGCGCCGCCAGCTCCTTCTCGAATGCCGGCAGCAGCGGCATGGTCTGGATGATCTTGCGAATGCGCGCCAGCTCGGGATAGATGAAGGCGTTCACGTCGGCCACGGGCGCGCCCGAATCGCGCATCCGCTCGGCGCGCCGGTACATCTGGGCAATCTGCTCATCGAGCGGCGGCCCGTTTCCGATGGAACGGTGAATGTGCTCGTAGTAGATTCCGAAGGGGACAACCAGGCCGGGCGCGACGTTCGCCGGAAAGAAATGTGTCAGTTGTCCCAGGTTGGCGGCCTTCGGCCCGGACTTTGCGCCGGAATCCTGCGCGGTCAACTCGGTCAACGGGATCAGGCGGGTGTCCGAGAGGCGGAGTTTGACGGTGTCGAGGGCCACGCGCGCCTTGACGGCGGCACTGCGCGCCCAGAGATCGATTTCCTCGGGCGCCATTTTGTCCTTCTCTTTGAGGACCACTACGCCGCCGCGGGTCACGGCGAAGAACAGCTCGCGATCGCGCTTCTCCCGAAACGCCGGGAGAAGGGTGGAGGGAATGGTCGCATTCGGTATGCCCAGGTTGGCCGCCAGTATTTGCGAGTGGGACAGGGCATTGCCGCTGTCCAGAGTCAGAATCCCGGCCATGGGCTCGAGATCGGACAGAGTTTGCGGGATCACGTAAATCCGCCCGGGATCGACGGTCTGGCTGTCGTCGGCGGAGTCGATGATGCCGAGCCGCCCGATGGCAACACCCGGATTGAGCCCTACGATGCCGCGGTTCGACGGGTCGCCGAAAATGGAATGCCGGATTCCGGCCGCGCGGTTTGCATCCGCGGTGAGGATTTCCAGGCGCGCCGTGAGGGGCAACGCGACCGAGCCTCGCAGCAGGTGATCCACCAGCCCGCCGGCCAGCGGCTCGATCCCCTGGTAATGCTGCGAGACGGGCCCGAAGTCCCTGGCGGCAGTGGCGCGGCACCAGCCGGCGCTTCGCTCCAGGTAGCGGATGGACTGCAAGTAGCGCTCGGCCGGCGCTTCGCCGCCACGGTCGAGCGTCTCCACCTCCGCGCGCAGGGCGTCCAATTCCCGCAGGGACAGCAAGCCTGCCCCAGTGGCGTAGCGCACATATTCCAGAAGCCCGGCCAACTGCTGCCGCCGCGAGGCTTGCGCGGCCGGCTTCTGGCCTGAACGGAATGCCTGCTCGAGCACCAGGGCGTTGAGATCGAGCAGGTCGAGCTTCATTTTGGCGTCGCCGGGCGAGGTCTCGAGCCGCAGGATCTCGAGCGAGAGCGAAGAGCCGTTGTTCGTTTCTTTACCCTGACGGATGGAGTCGAAGTACTCGGTCATGAGCGCGGCGACCGGGGTCTTCGCCAGCTTCTTCTCGAAGAGGGCGAAACGCGCTTCCGGTCCGTTGGCGTACTGCTGGCGCAACAGGCCGGCCAGCTCGAGCAGCTCGGGATCATCGGACTTGCGGTCGGCGGCGAACTGCTCGACCGCGGCCAGATCCTCGGGACCCGGCTGCGAGTGGATCTTGGCGCGGATGCTCTGAAACCTCGGATCGCGGTTGGCGATGGAACCGGCCAAGGCGCGGGTCTTCAAGACGGCGCTGTCGGGAATCCCGTGCGGAATGGTGGCGACGAGCTGGTTGACGAGAAAATAGTTGCGCGAGACCCACTCCGGATTCCCGAGCAGCTCCATGAGGAGATGCCGGCCAGCCTTTTCTTCGTCTTCCACCTGCCGTGCGCCCCGGTAGGAGCTGCCCCGCCGGTAGATCCAACCGCGGTCGACCTGCGCCAGGTAATTCTCCAGCACCAGTTCGCGGGGCAGCCAGTGGTCGCGAGCGCCATCGAAGAACGTGGCGAAATCGAGGCTGGCGAGCACCGTGCCTACGTCGAGGTTCCATTTGGACAGCATGCGCGCCGCGGGGCTCAAGTCGGCGTGCTCGATTCCGCCTCCGCGCGATTTGCAGGGCAAGCCCGCGGGCGGCTGCAGTGTTCCGTCCTTACAGAACCAGTGGATCTGGAAATACGGCCCCTTGGGATTCGTTTTGAATTCCGCGAGTGTCTTGCGGGCCTGTTGGGCCTGGTTGGAGTCGAGCGGTGGAATCAAGCCGTCGGCCGCCATGGGCGCCACCATGGCAAGGCACACCCAGCAGAGTTTACAAGTGAGCTTCATCTGGTGAATCCCCTCCAGACGATTCTACGATGCGAAGGCGGCGCGTGGGCCGGCCGGTGGGCGATGCGGGGAAGCGGAGCGAGCGGAGGCGGCGCGTGGGCAGGCCGCTGGCAAAGGCGGGGGCGCGGGCCGACCGCAGGCGGCGCGTGATGGCGGGCGGCTCGACGCGGGAGGGCCGGAGAGTCTCGCGGGGGCACGGCGCGGGCGATGGCATCTCTTCGAGAGTGTGGCGTGAAGTTTTTTGTTGGCCTAAGCTGTTTGGTTTCTTTTGGTTGCGGGAATCGCGCGGAATTTTGTGACGCCTCTGGAGGGTCCTTTTCGCAGATGCGACATAAAATGACGACACGACGTCCGGCTTTTTGGTGTGGTTTCAACTCGGCCCCTTCTGTCCAGATTTTACCTGACGAGACCTGCGCGGGAGGCTGGCCAGAAGCAGCGTTTCGGCTGCAAGCTGTTGTCCACGGGAGAGTTAAGTTTTTTTGAAAGTGCTGTGAACGCCCCAGGGCCGATTCCCGCAGCGGGGGATGAAACGGGCCCGAACAGGCGTATGATTATGCCGTCGCGAACGTGACAGGAGGTCGGCGTCAGTCTGGAGCTTTCTGCCCGCCT
>Ga0209517_10000390_pt1 | contig 76542 bp, 74 predicted proteins | sample PeaSoiMetSII2010_FD_187695 | JGI IMG/M metagenome (GOLD analysis project Ga0209517, IMG submission 187695) | Peat soil microbial communities from Weissenstadt, Germany - SII-2010 (SPAdes) (version 2) | ecosystem: Environmental > Terrestrial > Soil > Wetlands > Peat | place: Germany... | reverse complement strand
ACAGGTAGTCCCGACACGCTTGCTCGGTGTCGAACCGAGCCTCGAAATCGGCCAGACTCCGGGGATACTCCTCCACAGCCGGCCATGCTACAGGTTGGGGCCACCTGAGTCAAGTAAATACCCCCTTTAAAACGATCCCGAAAAAGTGGGTCCCAGGATGCGGACTTCATCCGCGGGCTCGTGAATCGCCCGCATATAGGCGCGCGCAAGCTGAAATTGTGAAGAATTCACTCCAGTGGTGGGTGTTTCGCCGACCAGAAATATCAGAAGCACGTCGTCGCTGAAGTGCGTATCGTTGGACGGGGCGAGCGGGGCGCTCCGGCGGAACACCAGAATCCCGGGCTGCTTCTCCTGACTGCGGATATCCTGGCGCTGCTGGCGTCGTTTCGCGGGATCTTTCTCTTCCGGATCTGCACTGTCGATCCACGGCAACCACTCAGCGGCGAAGATCCATTTCGAGGCCTGCGCGGCATCCTCGATCGCCTGAATCGAAGAGTCCGTGAACAGAGAGAGTCGCGAATGTAAAGGATCCGGCACCGTGGCGATTAGAAACTGGACATGGTTGGTAACGGAAATTCCGAAATAGTGGGCCAACTGTCCCCGGCAACCCCCCGCAAGTACGGCAACGCAATCCCGGACCGAGGACGGCTTCTTAAAGTCGATATCGATTGCGTGGTCTGGGCCGTTCAGCACCGGTAAGACAGGGTCGTCGGGCGAGTGGAAAAAGGAACGCGTGGCCACCCACGGACCATCGAGCACCTTTTGGTCCGCTGTTTGATCCGCCGCACCTTGAGGCTGTGACCGGGCGGTCATGCCCGGTTGTGTACCTGGCGCGCCGAAGCGAATTACGAACGCAATTGCTGCGATAATGAGCGCCGATAAACCAACGTTCTGTCTCATTGCGGATTCCGAGTGAGTTACTCAGGCGTTAGTTTAGCGCGTTTTTCGCAGTTCTTGGAAACTTAATGGGCGGCGCGGGGAAGGCCATGTTGCTTTTAACGCAGGCGCGTCGCGTAGAACCGGTAATCGTGCAATTGCGCCATAAGAGGTAGCTCTCGCCGATGCCTGCCGAGCGATCCCGTCCCATCTCGAACGTTGATCAAAGAAGTTGGCGGGATTGGGAACAGGAAGTCGGCTTGTGACCGCCGATCCGGCTCTGGGACGGGAAACATCCTACGCGCCCTTCTGGCTTTTGCCCAAGGAACGGCGCGGCGTCCGCTGACTCTTGCAGAAATCGCCCCAGTCACAGCGCAATACTGTACATTCCCGGCAGGCCACGCCAGGGCGAATCCAAGGCCAAATCCATATCATCTATAAATCCATGCCATATCGTCTATATATCCATACCCCCAAAGCCAGCGCCCCACCCTCCGCGCCTTCGATCCCCAATGTAAGCACCTGATTCTTCGTCTGTTCCGCGAACCGCAAAACGAACCCAAGAAAGGCCGGTCCACAACCGGCAGAAGCTTCGCGACCCGCCTCCGCTTTGCCCAGTCCGCCAAAACTACAAACCGAACCCAACTCCGCTGCCCGTGCCTTCAACCCCCGGGAGCCAAGGAATTGTGCCCGGATTTCTTGGATCGCCGTGCTAGCATCGGGTAGGGTAAAAGGTACGGCTCGAAACGCCCCAACCAGACTTGCGGCTTCCCACCCCGCGCGCGACTTTTTCAGTACCCGAAACCAACCGGGCCCACGTCCGGTCTTGAGTAGGTGTATAGTTATAGTTGTTGAAAGGAGTTCCGTCCATGCGGCACTTGCTCGGACTTCTCGGTGTTTTCCTTCTGCTCGGCGGATTCGCGTTTGCCGGCGACAAGACCAACTGCAATACGCAATCCTCTACCACCCCATCCTCGGTGTCCCAGCCGGCCGACACGCCACCGGCGGCCGACGACGACTCCGCGGATCAGCCTTGCGGTAAGACCAAGAAGGTCACCAAGAAAAAGGACCCCGACGAGATCGGCAACCGCGATGTCGGCAAGGGCGTGAACTTCTATTCCGTCGAAAAGGAAATCCAGCTCGGCAAGCAACTGGCGCAGGACGTCGAGCGGCAAGCCAAGATCATCGACGACCCCATCATCGCCGAGTACGTGAACCGCGTGGGTCAGAACATCGTCCGCAACTCCGACGCCAAGGTTCCCTTCACCATCAAAGTGGTGGACGACGAGACCGTCAACGCCTTCGCGCTGCCGGGCGGATTCTTCTTCGTTGATTCCGGCCTGATCCTGAAAGCCGACAGCGAAGCCGAGCTAGCCGGCGTGATGGCGCATGAAATCGCGCACGTAGCCGCGCGCCACGGTACGCGCCAGGCCACCCGGGGTGAGATCGCGCAGCTCAGCACCATCCCGCTGATCTTCATGGGCGGCTGGACCGGCTATGGCATCCGTCAAGCCGCCAGCGTGCTGATCCCGGTCGGATTCCTGAAGTTCTCGCGCGGCTTCGAATCCGAAGCCGATATGCTGGGCTTGCAGTACATGTACAAGACCGGCTACGATCCTACGGCCTTCGTGGACTTCTTCGAGAAGATCGAGACGCTCGAGAAGAAAAAGCCCGGCACGATGTCCAAAGTGTTCTCGACGCACCCCATGACCGACGACCGCATCGTGGCAGCGCAGAAAAACATCCAGGACAATTTGAAGTCGCGCCCAGAGTACGTGGTCACCACGTCGGAGTTCAACGACGTGAAGGCCCGTCTGGCCATGCTGCACAACCGCCGCAAGGTGGACTCGCAGGATCTGAACCGTCCGCAGCTCCGCAAGCGCCCCGGCACGGGAACCTCCTCCGGTTCAGCCGACGATAAGGACGCCCCAGCGGACGCCGACGAGCGCCCCACTCTGAAGCGCCGGTAGCACCGGCTTTCAGCCGGTGGAGCTTCTGGACCCTACAGCGTCGAAGTGCAAGCTGGACACCGCTTAGCCGCCAGCGGAATCGCGGTGCAGCACTGCGGGCAGTCTTTGGTCGCAGACGCGGTCGGAACCTCGGCCGGCTTCTGAAACCGGCTCACCATCTTGATCACCACGAAAATGGCGAACGCCACAATCAGGAACTCGATCACCGTGTTGATAAACACGCCGTAGTTCAGTGTGGGCGCCTTCGCGGCCTTGGCCGCCGCCAGGTTGGCATAACTTTCGCCGTTCAGTGAAACAAACAGGCTCGAAAAATCGACCTTGCCCAGAGCCAGCCCGATCACCGGCATCAGAATATCCCCGACCAGCGAAGCGACAATTTTGCCGAACGCACCTCCGATGATGACGCCGACGGCTAAATCCAGTACGTTCCCCCGCATGATGAATTTCTTGAATTCCGAAAGCATGATTGGTGTTTCCTCCTTGATGTCTTGTCGCGCCACTCCGATTGCGCGATCTCCCCGGTTAAGGCAGTATACTATCACCGCCCGTCAAACCGCTTGCTACCATGAGGAACGGACGCCTCAAAGCGTAAGCTGTTGGCGCGATAAGGAAAGAATTGGATGGCCCAGGAATCCAAGTTGATCAAGGTCGTATGCCCGTGCTGCCAGGCCGAGCTGCACATCGACCCCGACACCACCGCCGTGATCCGGCACGTCGAGCACGTCAAGCCGCCCTCCATCGCCGACATGGAAGCCGCCGTGCAGCGCTTCAAGGGCGAGGCTGGCCGCCGCGAGGACGTGTTCCAGAAATCCGTCGAATCCCACAAGGTGCATCACGACGTGCTGAGCAAGAAGTTCGACGAAATGCTCAAGATTGCCAAAGAGAATCCCGACGAACCGCCGCCCAAGCGCGATATCGATTTCGACTAGGGTGTTACCCCGAGCGACGCTAAACCTTTGGGCTACGGCTAAAGCCTGACCTTCCCACCGCCGATGAAACGCAGGAGGAGATTTCTCAATGCGTATCCCTTCCTTGATCTTCGGGACCGTTCTGGCCTGCGGGCTCGCCTTCGCGGGCCACAATGAGGCTGTGGTCTATACCGCCGGCAACCTGACCGGAATCACCCCGCGCGCCAACGCCGTGCTGGATCTGTCCCAGGACGTCGCCATGAAACTGCGGATCGGCCGCACCGACGTGAGCGTTCCGTTTGCCAGCATCACCAAGACCGACGAGGCGGCGGATTCCACCATCGTCCCGGCCCCCGGCCAGAAGGGAGCCAAGCCGTTTGAACTCCTGACCGTCGAATTCAACAGCGTCCAAGGCGAGCCCCGCACCATGACCCTGCAGATGAGCAAGCTGGCAGCCTCGCACGTGCTGGCGACGATCCACAAGCATGTGCCCGCGGAAACCAAGACGGCAGCGTTGCAAACCAGGGCGTCCAGCCCCGCCGCGGGTGACGCTGCGGCATCGGCCCCTGCAGCATCGGCCCCAGCAGCATCAACCACCGCGGGATCCGCCCCCGCCGCTTCCGCTCCTGCGGCCTCCGACGCCGGCACCGCGCCCGCCACCAGCACTGCGGACAATACCGTCAAGACGGACAAGAAAGCCAAGCCCGTAAAGGCCGCGAAGGCCCCCAAGCCGGACAAGCAAGACAAGCAGGCTAAGGCCGACAAGAAGGACAAGTCCAGCCAGCAGGCTCAGACGGATCAGCCCACTCAGACCGACCAGCCCGACCAAGCTGCTAAGCAGGCCGACAAGAAGGACAAGTCCGACAAGGTCGCCAAAAAGGACAAGAAAGACAAGAAGAACGAAGACAATCCGGAAGTGGCCGCCAACGCCGCTGACGCTAAGCCCGTTGCGAAAAAGGACGATTGGTGGGGCGACAGCTACTGGAAGACCCACCGCAATCTTCCGAAATGGGAACAGCAGGGCGGCGTCGCGGCTGCCCAGTAGGGCTGCCTTGCACGCCGGGGCGCATCCCGGATCCCAGCTCACCGCCTGCTATTCTTGAAGACGGGAGCGCGCCTCACATGGCAGCGCGCCCGTCTTCGAGAATCCGTATGCGTCCACATGCGGCTGTAGCCGCTGGTGCAGTTATCGCGATCTTGTGCTCGTGGGGAATTCTGCGCGCGCAGAAGCCCTTCAAAGAATACCCCGCCATTGAATACGAGGACTTCAAGATCCCGGACGACTATAACCAGCCTTTCGAATGGACCCGCGCGCGCCTGCGTTATCCCGATGTCGCCGGGTACCCCAACCCGAACCTCAGGTATTCCAACGGCCGCGAGTTTCCCGGCTACTGGACCATGGATTACCCGCGCTCCGACCGCCACCTACTGGCCGGCGTGCGCCGTCTCACTCGCATCGACACGCGATCCGTAGAGCAAGTAGTCAGCCTCGATGGCACCGACGAGATCTACAACTGGCCGGCCCTGTACGCCGTCGAAGTGGGGCACTGGCGGCTGCCGGACGATCAGGCCGCTCAACTGCGCGAATTCCTGCTGCGGGGCGGCTTCCTGATGGTGGACGATTTCCACGGCGAGGCCCCCTATCACGACGTCTCGAATGAGTGGAGAATGTTCACCGACAGCATGGACAGGGTCTTCCCCGACCGAAGCATCGAAGACATCCCCGGTAATGATCCGATCTTTCACACCATCTACGATCTGGACGACCGTTTTCAGGTCCCCGGCGCGCAGTACTTCGATACCCACCTCACCTACGAGGCGGGCGAAACCGGTAAGCAGCCGCACTGGCGCTGCATCCGCGACTCCAAGGGCCGCATCATGGTCGCCATCTGCCACAACATGGACCTCGGCGACGCCTGGGAGTGGTCCGACGATCCGCGTTACAACGAAAAGTGGGCTGGCCTGGCCTACCGGATCGCCATGAACTACTTCGTCTACGACTTGGCCCACTGATACCCGAAACGTCGTACGCGGCGGTACCATCACACGAGTATGAGGACTTCCATCCAACTGTTTCTGGCGCTTCTGATCTGTTCAGTGGCGATCTTCGCCCAGCAGAAAGGCAAGGGAAGCCGCGACGTGGGTAACGGACACATCCCCTCTCACGGACCGCCCCCGGCGAAGGTTCAAGCGCCGCGCCCCAGCGCGCAGCCTCGGGCCAACGAGCCGTCGCGGGCCAACCAGCAGCCGCAGCAGCGGCCGCCGGAAAACAAAAGCTTCGCCGACCGCTCCGGGCACCCCGAAGCGCCCCACGTGCATAAGAACGATCAATGGGTAGGACACGACTCCGGCCGGGACGATCCGCGCTACCATGTGGACCGCCCCTTCGAGCATGGCCGCTTCACCGGAGGTTTCGGAAAGGGCCACGTATTCCGCCTAGCCGGCGGCGGCCCGTCGCGTTTCTTCTTCAACGGCTTCTATTTCAGCGTGGCGCCACCCGACATCGGTTTCTGCGGCGATTGGCTCTGGGATTCCGACAGCGTCGTCATTTATGAGGACCCGGATCACGACGGCTGGTATCTGGCTTACAATGCGAGGCTCGGAACCTACGTTCACGTGATGTATCTCGGCACCAGTTAAACCCACCGACGGGAACAAACCTTGCCGCGGGGCCGTAATGCTATACTTGCGGCCTATCCACGCTCACTGGGCCTGGCCCCCGCGGCATGATCGAAGTCGACCAGCTCCGCAAATCCTACGGCGACCTCACAGCAGTCGATGGGGTCTCCTTCACCGCGCGGCCGGGCGAGATCTTCGGGCTTCTGGGTCCCAACGGGGCGGGGAAGAGCACCACCATCGGATGCATCTCCGGCCTGCTCACGCCCACCGCCGGACACGTGCGCGTCATGGGCCATGACGTAGTCCGCGACGGCCGCGCCGCCCGCCAAGCCATCGGCGTCGTGCCGCAGGAAATCGCGCTCTACGACGATCTCTCAGCGGTAGAAAACCTGCACTACTGGGGCGGAGCGCAAGGCCTGCGTAATCCGCGATTGCGCGAGCGCGCCCAGGAGGTGCTCGAAAGCACGGGCCTGCAGGATCGCGCCCGCGAACCCGTCAAGCGATTCAGCGGAGGCATGAAGCGCCGCTTGAACTTCGCCTGCGGAATCATTCACGCGCCCCAGGTGCTGCTGCTGGACGAGCCCACCGTTGGAGTGGATCCGCAAAGCCGCGTCCGCCTTCTGGATCTGGTCCGCGAGCAAGCCGGCGCCGGCGTGTGCGTGCTTTACACCACGCACTACATGGAGGAGGCCGAGGCGCTATGTACCCGCCTCGGCATTGTCGATCATGGAAAGCTCATCGCCGCCGGCACCTTGACGGAGCTGCGTTCGATGATGAGCGAACGCGATCTCCTGCGGCTCACGGGAGTCTTCGATCCCGCCAGCGTCCGTGAAACCCTGGAGCGGGTGAGCGGCGATGGGATCGAAGTCGTGCATGCCGCACCGGATCAGCTCACGCTATCGCTCGCCGCGGCGGCCCGGAAGCTACCCGCGATCTTCAGCGCGCTGGAGTCCGCGGGCGCCGAAGTGCGCGGCACGACCCTCACTCAACCCAGTCTGGAGAGCTTATTCATCAAGCTCACCGGCAAGGAGCTGCGGGAGTAACGGTGCGATTCATCTGGACCAGCGCCTGGAAGGACCTGACCCGCACACGCCGCGATCCGCTCGCGCTGCTGATGTGGATCGCCGTTCCGTTGGTGTTGGGTGGGCTGTTGAACGCCGTGTTCGGCGGCGGCAATGTGACGCCCCAGGGCCGCCTGCTGATCGCCGACGAAGACGACAGCTTCGTCAGTAACCTGCTCGCGAGCGCGTTCAGCCGCGAGCCCCTCAGCAAAATGATTTTCGTCGAAAAGGTTTCGCGCGAGCTGGGACGGGCCCGGATCGACCGGGGCGATGGGTCGGCTCTGCTCATTATCCCCAAGGGCCTCGCGGATGCCGTGTTGCGTAACGAACCTTTCCACCTCGAACTTTTCACCAATCCCTCGCAGCGGATTCTGCCGCAGATGATTCAACAGGTGCTCACCGTCATGGTCGAAGGCGAGTTCTACCTGCAGCAAGTGGCGGGCGCGCAATTGCGTGTTCTCAGCCAGGAACTCCCGGAGAACCGCGCCCCGTTGGATCAGGACATCGCGCGCTTCAGCGTGTCGGTGAACCGGCTGATCGACAGCCTGCGCAAGTATCTCATCCCGCCGGTGATCCGGCTCGATACGGAAGTGGCGCAAGAGAACGCCTCGGGGAGAGGTTTCGCGGCCGTTCTGTTTCCGGCCTCCATGTTTATGGCGCTGGTGTTGCTATCGAGCGCTCTGGCCGCGGATATTTGGAAAGAGCTCAACGGGGGAACGTTGCGCCGCCTGGCGATGACCCCGGCGCCTCTTGCCGCCTTCCTGGCGGGACGTCTGCTCTTTGTCGTGGTGGTGTACGCCGTCGTCGCACTAGTGGGAGTCTCGGTAGCGCGGTGGATCGCGGGTGTGCCCGTGGCGAGTTTCCCGGGCGCCGTCGCGTGGCTGGTGTTTTCCGGTTCGGCGTTCTTTGTGTTGATGCTGCTCCTGCTACTGCAGGCCTCGACGCAGCGCGGGGCGAACATCCTGTCCAACCTGGTGGTCTTTCCCTTGGCCATGCTCGGCGGCTCCTTCTTTCCGTTCGATTTCATGCCGCAGTGGATGGCGGGCATCGGCGCCAAAACCCCCAATGGATTGGCGGTCGTCCAATTCAACGCCATCCTCGATGGTTCCGTCCACGCGCGCGATCTGGAGCTGACCGCGGCTGCGCTCTCAATTGCCGCCGCGCTTGCGTTTCTGTTGGCGTTGCGCAAGCTCCGCCGGGGGTTCGCTCTATGAATGCGCCGGGTGGAGGCCCGTCTCCGTTCAGCGGCGCGTTGTTCCTGGCGCGCACGGAAACCTGGAACCTGCTCCGCCGCAGGGAAACCATTCTGTGGACCTTCGTGATGCCGGTGATTTTCTTCTACTTCATCGGAACGATCACTGGCAACAGCTTTGCCCAGCAGCCGGAGAGTTTGGCGGTCCTGGTTCCCCCCGATGCCGGCTTCCTCGCCGACCAGGTGCTGGAGCGCTTGGAGAAACTCGACTACCGCATCGTGCGGGCCAACTCCCCGCAACAATTTCAAAGCTTCAGCCGGCGCCTGGAAATCCCGGCGAGCTTCACTGAGTCCGTGCTGGCCGGGCGTCAGATGGATCTGCATTTCTCGCGCACCGGCGACGACATCAACGCCGACTACGACCGCGTACGCCTGAATCGCGCGGTGTACACGGTGCTGGCCGATCTGGTGGCTGTCACCAGAAACGGCGTTGCCACTCCGGAGGCTTTCGGGCAACTTGCGGCTCAGCCGCGCCCGCTGGTCCTGGACGTGAAATCCGCGGGCCAACGCGGCACACTGATTAAAGACCCGCCTTCGGGCTTCGAGCAATCCGTTCCCGGAACCATGGTGATGTTCACGCTGCTGATCATGTTCACCGCGGGCGCGGTTACTCTAACCATAGAGCGCAATCAAGGCATGCTGCGCCGCCTGGCGTCGAGTTCCATGACGCGGGGCGCGGTGACCGCGGGCAAGTGGGGAGCGCGCATGGGGCTGGGTTTGATTCAGCTCGCTTTCGCCATGCTCACTGGACGTTTCTTGTTTCACGTCCATTGGGGACCGAGTCTGCCCATGGTGATTGTCGTGCTGGTGGCGTACGCATCGCTGGCCGCGATCCTGGGGATGCTGCTGGGGAATTTCGGACGCACCGAAGGACAAGTGATCGGGATCGGGGTGATCGGCAGCAACCTGCTGGCGGGTTTGGGAGGATGCTGGTGGCCCATCGAGGTCGTCCCGCTGTGGGCTCAAAAGCTTTCGCTGGTCCTGCCAACGGGCATTGCGATGGACGCGCTGCACAAGCTGGTCAACTTCGGCGCATCTCCGGCGGCTGTGATCCCGCACCTGTGCGCGCTGCTGGCGCTCGCGCTCGGCAATGGATACATCCTGGCGCGGGCGTTCCGCTTCCAGTAGCTTGTGGGGCAGCCGATCTTGGCTGCGGCCGCCTTTCAGGCGGCTCCCGGCTCGACCCGGCTGATCCGTTCCAAAGAAGCCGGCTGCGGGCAGAATTGCCCGCACCACACACGTGCCTACTGCGTGACGCTGATCGTCGCAGCGTTGCTCGCTTGCCCGTTCACAGTCACCGTCAGCGGATAATCTCCCGTCGTCAATCCCGCGGGCACGACGATGTTCGCCTGAACCAGGCCGATGAACCCGGGCGTCAGCCCCGCGAATGACACTGGCGCGTTGACCGTACCGATGGTCGCACTCGCCGATGAAGTCACACTGCTCAGCGGGCTGTTCGGAGTCGCCGCACCGTCGGGAACGGCGGGATTCACCGGACCCGCGCCCGTCAAGTACGCAATGATGGTGCTCCCCACCTTGGCGGGCGCCGACGGCGAGTTCAACGAAAAGTCCGCTCCGTTCTGCACCACGGCTCTTCCCGACGCCTGTTGAAACAGCCCCGGAGCGGCCGTCAGCACTGGCACGGTAACCGGCGAACTCGTCAAGCCGTTCGAAGCGACCGTGATGGTTGCATTGCCCGCGGCCGTCCCCCACGGCACCTGAAAATTCGCCTGGAATGGAGTCACGTACAACAGCGGCACCGCTTGCCCGTTCAAGCTCACGGAAACGCCCGCGAGCGTCGCGGGCAACGGCGCCGAGCCACCTGTATTAACAGTCGCGAAGTGCTGGCCGAATACTGTGGCCAGCGCACCCGGAGCGAGTTGCGGGGTAAAGCTGGCGGCGTTCACCACCGCGTTTTGCGAAATCGCCGGCACGGCCAGCGCCTCGCGGATGCGATGATTGCCGGTGTCGGCGATGTATACGTTGCCCGCGGGATCGAGCGCGATGCCGCGCGGCAGGTTCAGCGAAGCGGCGAGCGCATCGCCGCCGTCGCCCGAGTAACCCGCCGACCCATTTCCGTTGATCGTGGTGATGATTCCCGCCGGCGAAACCAACCGGACGCGGCTGTTCAACGTATCGCAAATGTACAACTGCCCCAACGCGTCCACCGCCACACTGCGCGGCAGACTCAACTCGGCCTTGGTCGCGGGGCCTTGATCGCCGCTAAAACCGGGGTTCCCGTTACCGGCTACCACCGACCACACGCCTTTGACCGAGTACTCCACGATGCGGCTGTTATCGGTATCGGCGATGAACAGGTTCCCGGCCGCGTCCACCGCTACCGAAGCGGGGTGATTCAATTTGAAGTTCCCGCCGCCCACGGTGAGAATCATGCCGCTCGAAACCACGCGAATCACGTTGTTCCCCTGGTCGGCGATGTACAGGTTGCCGGAGGAATCCACGGCCACGCCGGTGGGGAACGCTAATTGCGCATTCGTGGGGGCGGTTCCATCTCCCGAGTACCCGGGCCCAAGCGTGTAGTTTCCCGCCACCGTGCTGATGTTGCCTCCGCTGACCATGCGGATCACGGTGTTGCCGGTATCGGCGATGTACACGTTGCCCGCGGCGTCCACGGCAACCCCGCCGGGCCCGTTAAGCTGGGCCGTAGCCGCGGTCGTCCCGTCGCCGGTGTAACCTGCCAGCCCAGTGCCGGCAAGCGTTGAGATGTTCCCATTGGCCGCGATCACGCGCACGCGATGCACGCCTCCGTCGGCAATGTAGATCTTCCCCGCGGAGTCGATGGCGATCGCGCTGGGAGAACTGACCTCGGCCTTCGAAGCTGGGCCGCCGTCGCCCGTAGAGGCATCCGTGCCGTCGCCGGCGATCGTTTTGATGAGGTACTGCTGGCCCCACGCGGCCGTCGCGATTGCGAGTCCCGCCACCAGTGGGGCGAAGCGTTTCGACATAGATCTTATCGACGCGCCCGCGTCTCGGAAGGTTTCGCGATAAGCCGATCCGCCAACAACCTCAATTGCGCGCGTCCGAATTGGCTGGCGCGCGCGGTGGCCTGTGCTATCTTCGTGAAAGACGGCAGTCCCGCGTTCCTGTCCGTGGTGTCCGGAGAATCCTGCTGATGACGCGTTTTTCAGTTGCGCGGCCCGCCGCGATTGCGGTGCTGGCCGCAGCCGCCGCTTGGGCCCAGTCGCCTACCATCAACGATCTGCCCTCCCGCGAATTCGGGCAACCCATCCTGGTCAACCCGCTGGTCTCGAACGCGCCCAATCTGGTCGAGGGCCGCGAGCTGTACTCACCCTCCGAGATCGCCTACGACGCCTTCAATGTGATTCTGTATGTAGCCGACACCAGCAACAATCGCGTCCTGGCCTGGAAGAATCCGCAAGGGCTGGGGAAAGGCAATCCCGCGGATCTGGTCATCGGGCAGCGCGACCTGGCATCCACCTTCGCTCAAGGGCCCACTTCCAGCCAACCCAACGGCTTCCACAATCCCGCCAGCATTGCAGTCGATAACGTCGGCAGCCTGTACGTATTGGACGCCAGCAACAACCGGATCCTGCGGTTCCCCGCGCCCTTCGGCCAATCCGGCGGCTTCTTGCAGTGGGATCTGGTGATCGGCCAGACCAGCATCAACAGCGGAGGCAGTCCCAACGAAGGGGGTTCACCTTCCGCCTCCGTCTTGAATTTGCAGTACGGCGGAGGCATGGCCTTCGACGCGCAGTATAACCTGTGGGTCGCCGACGCGGGCAACAACCGCGTGCTGCGCTTTAACAATGCCGTCTTGATCCCCAATGCCGTCGAGCCCAAGGCCGACATTGTTCTGGGGCAGGGCAACGCCAAGTGCGTTGGTTCCGACCCCTTCGCTTGCTCCGGCGCCACCACTTCGGCCATCGACCTCACTGGTTTCTCCCGCCCTGCGAATCTCCGCTTCGACGCACAGCAGCCGCAGAATCTGTACGTGTCCGACGCTCTCAACCGGGTGCTGTATTTCCAGGGTCCATTCACCGCCGGCGACAACTTCCACGCAGCCGCGCGCGTTCTGGGCGTCGCGCCCACCCCCGCCGCGGGCCAAAAGCCTCAGCCCACGCCCAACAGTTACACGCTGAGTTCGCCCGGCGGCGTGCTGACCGATGGCATCAACATCTACGTTTGCGATTCGGGCAACAACCGGATCGTGCGCTACGGTCCGCCGGCGAGTTGGGCCGCAGCCACCCCCACGCAACCCTCGCCGGCCGCGCTCTCCGTGATCGGGCAGACCGATCTCAACAGCGGCAAGCCTAACAAGGGCCAAGTGGCGCCCGACGGGACCACGCTCAACAATCCGCAAACCGCCATCTTTCCATTCGGAGGCACTGGCGACATGTGGGTTGTGGACGGGGGCAACAACCGCGTCGTATCGTTCCCGCAGTCTGGATCGTCGTTCGGGCAGGCCACCCGCGTGTTGGGGCAGATCGACTTCGGCTACGATGCGGTGAATCTGATCGAAGGGCGCGAGGTGTGGCTCGCCAACAACGCCGCCGGCGGAGACATCGTGGTGGACAGGAACTCGAATCCCCCGCACCTCTACATCGCCGACACGTTCAATAACCGCATCCTTGGCTTCCGCGACGCCCGCACGGTCGGCACCGACGCCCGCTCCGTGCTCACCCAGAAAGCCGACTTGGTGATCGGCCAGCCGGATGTGTACACCTCCGTCATGAATTATCCCAACGGGAACCTCGGCACCACGCCTACGCCCAGCGCGACCGGCTTAAACGCGCCCACGGGCCTGGCGCTGGACACCAGCGGCAATCTGTACGTAGCCGACGAGGGTAACGGGCGCGTGCTGCGTTTCCCCGCGCCTTACAACCAGGCTCAATCCAGCCTGTTGCAAGCCAACCTGGTGCTGGGCCAAAGCGGTTTTACGACTCCGCCCGTCAGCGGGATCACCGGTCCCGCCAACATGGCAGCGCCTTTCGGTCTGGCGATGTTATCCGACGGAAGCCTGGCCGTGTCCGACCGCCAGCTCAACCGGGTGCTGATCTTCCGCCGGAGCAACGGCGACTTTTCGAATTACGAAGCGGCCACCATCGTGATCGGGCAATCCAATTTCAACGACTCGCAGCCCGTGCCGCTCGCCACCGCCAATTATGGACTGCACAGCCCGGCCCACATCGCCACGGATACCTCGGACCGTCTGTATGTCGCCGACACCAGCAACAACCGCGTGGCGATCTTCACGCAAGTGCTGTCCACCGCAGCCGGCGGCACGCTGGGCTCCACTGTGACGGGACTCAACACTCCCTTGGGCGTCACCGTAAGCGCCGCCACCGGCGAAATGTGGATTGCCGACACCGGCAGTAACCAGGTGAAGCGTTTCCCGGAGTACGTTTCTTTTCAGTTCAACCCGAACCCCACCGCCCAACTAGGCTCCGTCAATCCTCTGGCGGTGGCGCTCGATCCGTTCGGCAACGTGATCGTCGCCGAGGCTTCGAACCGCATCAGTTTCTACTACCCGAAACTCACTTACCAGCACGCGGCCACATACAATCAGCGCCCGCTCGCGCCGGGACAACTCGCCTACCTGTACCGTTTGGGCGCCGACTTCAGCTTCACTCCCGCCGACGGCACGCAGACTTCTCCATGGCCCTACACGCTGGGCGACATCCAAGTCACCGTGAACGGCATCCCGGCGCCGGTGTTCCGCGTCAACGTGACGCGCATCGACTTCCAGGTGCCCCAGAGCGCGCCCACTTCGGGCACCGCCACTTTCGTGGTTTCGCAGGCCTCCACGGGAGCGATCCTGGCGGCCGCGAACATTCAGATGGCGCTCACCAATCCGGGATTCTTCACGTCCAATGCCCAAGGCACCGGCCAAGTGGCGGCGTTCAATCAGGACGGCTCGGTGAACAGCCCGAGCAACGCTATCCCTCGCGGGCAGGTGATCTCGTTCTGTCTCACCGGCGCTGGTCCGGTTCCGAACGGGCCTCCCGACGGCCAGCCACCCTCCTCGTCCGCACCCACTCCCGGGTCCCTGGTCCTGCTGTCGGGATCGTTTACCGGCGGCGTGGTTCCGTCGAATCTGGTGCAATACTCCGGGCTCGGCTGCGGATTCGCGGGCGGCTGGCAAGTCAATTTCCAGGTGCCGACGCAAGTGCCGCCCGGAGCCAACAACGTGGTCGCGCTCATCTATGAAGACGTCCCCAGCAACGCCGGCCCGACCAGCCAACCCCTGGTGGTGGTCTTCGCCGCGAAGTGAGTGGAGCATGCACTCGTGCGTGCCACGCCGGCACTCGTGCCGTCGCTGGGCGAGTTTGTGTGGGACCGCCGGGCGTCGAGACGAGTCTCGACGTGGCACGCATGAGTGCGTGCTCCACGCACCTTACAAATCGAAGCTTTCGCCGCGCGAGGGCTGGACCGTCTCGATCCCGAATGTTTTTTCGATCACCGCCTTCAACGCCGCGCCCTGCGCCGGCTCGCCGTGCACCAGGAAGATCTTCTTCAATCCTTTGGCGAAGGGTCGCATCCAGGCAATCAACTCGCCCTGATCGGCGTGTCCGCTCAGTTCTTCGAGCGACGCCACTTCCGCGCGCAACCGCATCGGCTCGCCGAAGATCGGCACCTCGGGGTCGCCTTGCTGGATCTTGCGGCCCAGCGTGTGCTCGCCTTGAAATCCCGTAATCAGCACGGTGTTGCGGGGGTCCTCGATGGTGTTGCGGAGATGATGCAGGATGCGTCCGCCTTCGCACATCCCGGAAGCCGAAAGCACCACGAAGGGACCGTGCAGATCGTTCAGCGCCTTGGATTCGTTGACGTCGCGCACGTACTTCAGGCGGTGGAAGCCGAACGGGTCCTCGCCTTCGGTCAGAAACCGGCGCGCTTCCTCGTCGTAACATTCGGGGTGCTTGCGGAACACCTCGGTCGCGTCCACGGCCAGCGGACTGTCCACGAAGATTGGAATATCGGGAATGCGGTGGGCGTCCATCAGTTGGTGCAACAGCAACACCAGCTGCTGCGTGCGGCCCACGGCAAACGCCGGCACGACAATCTTCCCGCCTCGCGCCGCCGTCCGGTTCACTACATCGGCCAGCATGGCCGCGGCTTCGTGGACCGGCTTGTGGAAGCGATCGCCATAGGTGCTCTCCATGATCAAGTAATCAGCGGCGTCCGGGGAAACGGGATCGCGCAGGATAGGCAGCTCCTTGCGGCCCACGTCGCCGGAGAACGCCAGGCGGACGCCATCGGCCTCCACCACCATCGATGTCGAACCCAGCATGTGACCAGCCTCAAAGGTCCGGTAGCGGACGCCCTCGGCGATGTTCTGGAACTCGCCCAAGGGGACGGGACGGAACAGCGGATAGGTGCGCTCGGCGTCCGCGATCTCGTACAGCGGCACACACTCGCTGTCATCCCGGCCCTGTTTACGCCGGTGCTCGCGCCGCCGGTTGCAAAACTCGACGTCTTTTTGCTGCAGATAGGCGGAGTCGGCAAGCATCGCCAGGCACAGGTCGATGGTGGCCGGCGTGGTGTAGATCGGACCCGCGTACCCGTTCCGCACCAGCGTGGGCAGATTACCGCTATGGTCGATATGGGCGTGGGAAAGAATCACGCTGTCGATGCTCGACACCGGAAACGGAAAGTGGCTGTTACGTTCGAAGGATTCCTGCCGCCGTCCCTGATACAAGCCGCAATCGAACAAGAAACGTTTGCCCGCGGCCTCCACATGATGCATTGAACCGGTGACTGTTTTCGCCGCGCCCCAAAATGTGATCCGCATGGTCAGATCCCACTATAAGGATCCTGGACTGGTTAAGACAATGCCAGATAAAACAACGCGGCTCAAACCGAAAGCAATTGCGTTAGATATGCTACAATGTAGCACATGAGGAAAACCTCCGTGCGCGAACTGCATATCCACACTTCCGAATTGGTGCGCGAGGCCGAGCAGGGGGGCGTGATCCTCATCGAACGCCGCGGTGAACCGGTGGCGGAGCTGCGTCCCCTTACGGGTCCGGCGCACATGCCTGCCGGCAAGAAAGCCCGGATCTTCGCGGGCATGCAAAAGATCTGGGCCAAAATGCCCCAGGTCGGCGACAGCACGCCGATGATTGAAGAAGATCGCGACCGGTGAGCCTTTGTATCTGGACACCACCTACATCGCCAAATTCTATTTCAACGAGCCGGAATCGCCGCGGGTTCGAGAGCTGGTCAGAAAAGCAGGCCCCATTCATTCCTCGCTCTGGGCGTTGGCCGAGTTCCACGCCGTACTGCATCGCCGGATGCGGGAAGGCGCGGCATCGCCGGGCGACGCGCGGGATCTGGCTCTCCGCTTCTCCAAGCATGCAAGCGACGGACTGTGGAACCTGGTTCCTGTTCATGAGGCACTTCTGCGGCGGACCGGAGCCCTGATGATTTCCGCTCCACGCGATCTGTTCCTACGGACGGCCGACGCCGTACATCTGGTGACGGCGCACGAACTCGGAGAACGCGAAGTGTGGACGAATGACCGGCACATGCTCGCGGCCGCGGCTTACTTCGGCTTGGCCGGGCGGTCCGTGCGGATTTAAGTCGAATCGCCCCGCGATCCGTCGTGTAACCCGCTCGCACGGGCACTCTCGCCGAGCCCAGCTAGGGCTTTCACCGGAGCGACTTCGGCACCGCCCCAGCGTACGCTCGAAGTATGAGCTTTCGGCCATGGCTATGGGTCGCAATGGCGGCGTGTGCCTCCCTGTGCGCGTCCACGAGCGCGTCCGCGGCCTCCGTCGCGACCCGCGACGCGCCCCTCCGCAGCGGCTGTGCCGGTGACTCCGCCGTCCGGGCCACGGTACCCGCAGGAGCGCCGCTCACCATCCGCAGCATGATGTCGGGCGAGTCCGCGCCCTGTTACAAAGTGGCGGCCACCATCGACGGCAAATCCATCGAAGGTTACCTCGACGCGAGCGACATCGGAGGAGCGGAAGAGTTCGACCGCGCCCGGCGCGATGCCGAGCACCTGGACTTCGGCCAAGTCCGCGAGGCGTTTCACCTCCCCACTCTCAGTTCTGAACCCGACGCGAAAACCGGACGTTCGCCGGAGGCGGGCCTGGCCGCCCAGGCCATGCGCCTGGTCGACGCCAGCCAGCCACAAAAAGCGCTCGAACTCTTGGAGCCCCAGCTAAAAAAGACCCGCGATCCAGACCTGCTGGCGGTGGCCGGCGCCGCGGCCTGGCGCGCCGACGACACCGCGCGCGCGCTGGAATACTGGCGCGCGTCTTTGGAACTGCGGCCCAACGCGCAGATCCAATCGCTGTACGGCAAATTGCAGCGGGAAACCCAGAACGACCGTGCCGGCGCGAAGCTCGTCGGCATGCGCGTGCAGTTGCGCTACGATGCCGACGCCATCCCCACGGAATCCGCCCGCGCCATCCTGGGCATGCTCGACCAGGAATACGGCCGCATCACCGCCGAGTTGGGCTGCCCCGGCCAGGAACGCGTGCTCGCGGTGGCCCAGACCCGCGAGGCGTACCTCAAGGCCACCCAAGCCGCCGAATGGAGCGGAGGCCAGTTTGACGGCCGCATTCACGTTCCCATCGCCGGTACGGCCGACGAAAACCTTCATCGCACCCTGGCGCACGAAATGGTGCATGCCTGCCTCACGATGATGGGCGACTGGCCATTGTGGCTGCAGGAAGGCGTGGCGCAAAAACTTTCCGGCGATACGCTTGCTCCGCAGGCGCGCCAAAAGCTCGGCGAAGCGCTGCGGGCCAACCTGGTACCCGGAATCACCGCCCTGGGCCAGGACTGGTCGCGCCTGAATGCCGAATCCGCCCACATCGCCTACGCCGAGTCGCTGGCCGCGATCGAACTCTTTTATGAGAACTACAACGGGCTGGGCTTGCGCAACCTGCTGCGCAGCCCGGAGCGGATACCCGAGATCGCCGTAGACCTGGACCGCCGCTTGCGTCAATAATAGATCCAGCCCTTACGGGGCCTCTCCAAATGGATCTGCGCTTCGAATGCCAACCCGGCTGCACCAAGTGTTGCGATACGGAGGGCATGGTGTATCTCAGCGAAGACGACGTTCAGCGCGCGGCGCGGTTCGTGGGCATGACCCAGCCGGATTTCGAGAAGAAGTACATTTACCGTACGCGTCATCAGCGCCGCTTCCGCAAACCGCGCAAGAAGCAGTGCCCGTTTCTGGGTAAGGGCGGTTGTGAAATCCATCCTGCCAAGCCCACCCAGTGCCGAACGTATCCCTTCTGGCCGGAGATCGTCGAGCGCCGCTCCACCTGGCGCGCCACCGGGCGTTTCTGTCCCGGCATCGGGAAGGGCCCGCTGATTCAGATCGGTTCCGCCCTGGAGATCGCCGAAGAGCAGCGCCGGGCGTACCCGGAAATGTACAAAACCGCGCGCAACTCGTAGCGTTCAGTCGCTTAGCGAACGTCCAGACCCGAATGCGGCCCCTCCGGGTCACGATCTTCCCGCCACCTTACGTACCGCCGCCGTCAAGTCTGCCAGCCTGCCCAATTCAAGCGAACGCCTCGCGCGAGCCGCACGACGGCCTGGATGCTGGACTGCGAATGAGCCGGTTTCGCGCGATCCTGCGCGGAGGACAGTGAAGGAAATCAGTAGGAGGCAGCCATGAACCGATCAACAAAACACGCTCTCGTAATGAGTTTTCTGGCGCTCGCCCCGGCTCTCATGGCGGCTACCGTGAAGGACCCGCCGCCCCAGCCACGCAGGCCGCGGGGCATCTACGCCGATGTCGGCATCGACGCTGAAATAAAAAGGAACAACTGGACAAAAGCGTCATCCACGCAACTGGAGTCCGATTTCAAGGGTCTTTACAAGGATCTCCTCGGCAACCCAGCGGTTTCGGGGATCGTGCTGTATGAGACCTGGGCCAGACTCAACCCGAATCCACCTACGCCCAGCACGGGCAGCAGCGTGTCGCCGATCGCGAACCAAGAGCCGGAGACCATGGCCAAGAGAGTCGGTCCGGCCCCGCTCGACCCTTACGACTGGACTCTCATCGATGACCTCTTCTCCGAGGCAGCGGCGTGGAACAGCAAGAATCCGACCAAGGCGCAGAAAACCATTCAACTGGTGGTGACGGCGGGTATCAATTCGCCTTCCTGGGTAAAGAATCTGTTAACGAGCTGCGACTACATGTTTCAGCCGCCAAGCGGTTCGCCTCCTCCGAGCTCGTGCGGCATGGTGACGTTTTGGGGTTTCGGGGAAGGGGGCGATCCCCCGAAGGGACCGGTTGCCCAGACCCTGCCGATGCCCTGGGACCCCACTTACAAGAGCGCCTGGCAGACCCTCCTTACAGCTGTGGCTGCCAAATATGAGTCCAATCCGCTGTTCGTGTCCATCTCGGTGGCGGGCCCCACGGCCTCCTCCGAGGAGATGATGTTCCCGAATGACAACAATGCTTCAAACCCCCAAACGCAGTTCGGAACGCCCATCTCGCCGGACGACATGTGGTTGGCTTTGTTGAAATCCCAATACTCCGCGGTGCCGGCGAACCAGTACCCCGGCTTGACGTATCAAAACTCGGATCAGGGCTTCATCGACGAGTGGGAAAACGCGATCGACATGTACGGGAAGATCTTCAGCGGCATCACGCTGTCCATTTCGACCGGCAACAGCTTTCCCCCGCTGAGCAAGCCGCCCAAAGGGTCGCCCTTCCCGGTCCCCAGTGGACTCACGGCGGACTGCCCTGACGCGAACATGGATTGCCCTGCCGAGACCGCGATTGTGGCCTACTTCGAGGACCCCACCAAGGGCGGAAACAACGCCAAGTCAATTCAGGAAGATGGGCTGAGAGGCTTCTCGTTCAAATTCATCGGCAATCTGGGCATGAGCGGCATAAGACTCGTGTCGCAGGCTACGGAGTTTGACCCGGCGCCATCGGGGCAGATCCTCGGCGGGTCGCAGTTCGGCCAATCGTTCTCCAATCCGAACCAAACCGAATGGGAAGGATGCCCCGACAGCACGACGTGCACAATCTCTGTCGAGCAGGCGGCCTACAACGCCCTGCGCGCGTACTTCGACGAAACGCCAGTCGCGACCGTCTTCGGCGGAACGATGAGCACCGCACCGCTCAATTATCTGCAAATATTTGCCGACGACTTCCAATACGCCGAGAAGAATACCGGTACCACGGCTACAGTGTCGAAGACTCTGGGCCCAATGTCGGCTCAGGATCTGCTGAACCTGGCGAGCGAGAAACTTTTGGAGATCGGTGAGCCGACGCTTCCCTGACCCGCGTTGAGCTGAAAAACTGGCGCGTATGGAGCGGGCCGTTCGCGTTACCGCGCGGGCGGCCCGTTACTTCTCTAGACCCGAGTAAGGCCCCGCCGCGTACACGATCTTCCCGCCCACCATCGTCAACAGCGACTCGATCCCGCCGACTTCGCGCACCGGCGCCGTCATGTAGTCCTTCGACTGCACAGCCAGGTCAGCCAGCTTGCCCAGTTCGAGCGAACGCCTCACGCGAGCCGCACGACGGCCTGGATGCCGGACTGCGAATGAGCCGGTTTCGCGCGATCCCGCGCGGAGGACAGTGAAGGTAATCCGTAGGAGGCAGCCATGAACCGATCAACAAAACACGCTCTCGTAATGAGTTTTCTGGCGCTGGCGCCGGCTCTCGTAGCGGATATCGTGAAGGACCCGCCTCCCCAGCCGCGCAGGCCGCGGGGCATCTACGCCGACGTCAACGTCGACGAACAAATAAAGGTGAACAAGTGGACGGACCCTACGAAACTGGAGGCCGATTTCAAGGCTCTTTACAAGGATCTCTTCAACAACCCAGCGGTTTCGGGGATCGTGCTGTATGAGGACTGGGCCGCGCTCAACCCGAATCCACCTACGCCTAGCACAAGCAGCAGCGAGTCGCCGATCGTAAACCAAGAGCCGGAGGCCATGGCAAGGAAAGTCGGTCCGGCCCCCCTCGACCCCTACGACTGGAGTCTCATCGATGACCTCTTTGCCGCGGCAAAGGCGTGGAACAGCAAGAATCCGACCAAGGCGCAGAAAACCGTTCAGCTCGTCGTGACGCCGGGTATCAATTCGCCTTCCTGGGTGAAGAGTCTGTTAACGAGCTGCGACTACATGTTTCAGCCGCCAAGCAGTGAGCCACCTCCGAGCTCGTGCGGCATGGTGACGTTTTGGGGTTTCGTTGAAGGGGGCCACCCAGGGGGCACCGATATCGCCCAGACCCTGCCGATGCCCTGGGACCCGACCTACAAAAGCGCCTGGCAAACGTTCCTGACCGCTCTGGCCGCAAAGTATGAGTCCAACCCGCTGTTCGTGTCCATCGCTCTGGCGGGACCCACGGCCTCTTCGGAGGAGATGATGTTCCCGAATGACAACGATACTACAAACCCCCAAACCCAGTTCAAAACGCCCATCTCGCCGAACGACATGTGGCTGGCTTTGTTGAAATCCCAATACGCCGCCGCGCCGTCGAACCAATACCCTGGCCTGACGTACCAAAACTCGGATCAGGGCTTCATCGACGAGTGGGAAAACGCCATCAACATGTACGCCAAGATCTTCAGCGGCATCACCCTGTCCATTTCGACCGGCAGAAGCTTTCCCGAGCTATGTACCGCAACCGCCGAGAATCCCTGCACCTTCCCGATCGCCGCAGGCTTTAGTTCAGTCTGCCCCAAGGCCGACATGGATTGCGCCGCCGAGACGGCGATTGAAGCCTACTTCGAGGAACCCACTTCTGGCGGAAACAACGCCAAAGCCGTTCAGGAGGATGGGCTGAAAGCTACAACAGTGGTCTCCGGCGGCACTTTAGGTCTTGCGGGCATAAAAGTGGTGTCGCAGAGCACGCAGTTTGACCCGGCGCCGTCGGAGCAGATCGTCGGCGGGTCACAGTTCAGCACGTCCTTTGCGCAACACACCGACAACGAGGAGGGATGCACGTCGTGCGGGGACACGCCGGAGCAGGTGGCCTACAACGTCCTGGGCGTGTACTTCGGCGGAACGCCGGTCGCGACCTTCTTTGGCGGCGGAATGATGGGCACGGCGCCTCTCAATTACCTGCAAATCTATGCCCCGGACTTCCAATACGCCGAGACGCATACCGCTACCACGGCTACGACCCTCGGCCCCAAGTCGGCTCAGGACCTGCTGAACCTGGCGAGCGAGAAACTCATGGAGATCGCCGAGCCGACGCTTCCCTGACCCCCTTCCGACCAGCTGGGCCGCTCGCGTTACCCCGCGGGCGGCCCGCTACTTTTCCAGACCCGCGTAAGGCCCCGCCGCATACACGATCTTCCCGCCCACCATCGTCAGCAGTGACTCGATCCCGCCCACTTCACTCACCGGCACGGTCATGTAGTCTTTCGACAGCACGGCCAGGTCCGCCAGCTTGCCCACCTCGAGCGACCCCCGCTTATCCTCGTCATGCGAAAACCACGCGCTGCCCGACGTGTAATAGCGCAGTGCATTCTCCCGGCTGGGGGTCTCTTCTGGTCCGCGAAGAGCCACGCCGCTCACCGTCTTGCCGTCGAGGAACCATTGCAGCGACGTGAACGGATTGTACGACGCCACGCGATGCGCATCCGTGCCCGCGCCCACGGCCACTCCCAGCTCGCGCGCCGTCTCCACCGGAGGCGCACGGCGCGCCGCCGCCTCGCCATCGGTGCGCCGGAACTGCTCGCCCGAAAAGTACATTGCGTCCTGCACCGTCCAGCCGACGCCCAGCGCCTTCATGCGCCGCAACGTGTCTGGCGACGCATCGTTCAAATGCGCGATCGACCACCGCAGCGGCGCGATCGGCACCTCTTTGTTCACGCGCTCGAACACCGAGAGCAACTCGCCGACAGAAACGTTCCGGCTCCAATGCTGCGTGACGGCGAGCCCGCGCTCCGCGGCCCACTTGACGATTTCGTAGTACTGCTGCTTGTCCGCCTCGGTCGGATGGTCGTTGTTGTACATCCCGGCCGTGATGCTCTCGCCGAGCCCGTTGAAGTGCAGCATGTCGTCCCCAAACCCCATGGGCAGCATCTGGACCGAGCTCTGTAGCTCTTTCCAGGCCACATCGGCGCCGACGTTGCCGCCGGCCCACGGACTCAGGCTGTAGGCGACGCGGACAGTCAACTGCCGGTCGCGCCACACTTTGAAGAGAGCCTCATACTCGCGCGGCGACATGTTGTTGCCCATCGGGTCCACCACGCCAGTCATGCCGAGGCGGTTCAGCTCTCGAAAAAACTTGCGTGTGCCTTCCACTTGCTCCGCGAAAGTCGGCTTAGGCAGTTTGTCGAACAGCCCGGTGATCGCGGACTGCCCGCCCGTCACAGCGCCCGTCGGTTTGCCGCTGGCGTCATTCTCGAACTTGCCGTTATTGGGCAGATCGGATTCGCCTGCGATGTGCAGCGCCTGATAACCGGCTGGCGTCATCATCACCCAACCGTACGCAAGCTGCACGTACACAGGATTGTCGGGCGCGGCGGCGATCAGTTCGGCTTGCGTGGGACGCCGCTTCTCCCCGAATTGGTCTACATTCCAGCCCCCCGCGACGATCAGCCACGAACCCGGCTTCATCGTGTGAGAAGCCTCGGTGATCCGCCCCAGCGCTTCTTTGAGCGACCGCGCGCCGATCCAGTTGACCTCGGTGCTGAAGCTCAAAGCCGCGCGGATGGCGTGCATGTGCGAATCGATCAACCCGGGAATCACCGTGCGCCCGCCGAGATCGATCACCCGCGTGGTGTTACCCGCCAGCTTGCGGATGTCCGCGTCGGAGCCGAGCGCCCCCAGCTTGCCGTCGCGAATGGCCGCTGCGGCGTAGGTCGAAAAGCGCGCATCGGCCGACAGGATTTTTCCATTGACCAGGATCGTGTCCGCACTTTGCGCCCAGGCGCCGGCCGCCAGGACTCCCAACGGCGCCACGTAAGACAGGATGAAATTCAATACGCGCATTCCACCATGTTAATCTTTTATCTTTAGTGAGATTCCCAACTCCTGCCCAGCGCTCGGCGCTCGCCGTCTCCATTCTTACTGTGGTGGGCATCACGGCAGTGGCGCCGGTAGCGCTTCCCGCAACCACTCCGCCCTCGCTGACCGTCGTTAGCGGCAACAACCAGACCGGCGCCCTCGGATCGCTCCTGGTGTTGCCCCTGGTTGTGAAATACACGCAGAATGGTTCCGCGTCTCCGGGGATCATCGTCAATTTCGCCGTCAGCAATGACGCGGTCCCTAGCGCGCCCAACGCGGTGACCGCCGCGGACGGAACCGCCATCATCAACCTGACCATCGGAAGAACCATCGGACCCTTTACAGTGACGGCCACCGCGCCCGGCGCGCAGCCGGCTGTGTTCAACCTGATCGCGATCGCGCTGCCATCCAAGATCACGACCACCGGGGACCTCCAATCCGGCCTGGCCGGATTCGCACTCCCGAACCAGCTTTGCGTGACCCTCATAGGCGCCTCGGGAGACGTCGCCGGCGCTACCGTTCTGTTCTCGGTGGTCTCCGGCGGCGCGAGTATAAATCCCGCGAGCGGCAACACGAATAGTTCGGGAACCTTCTGCACCACGGCGACGCTGGGGCCCGCCGGATCGGCGGTGGTCAGCGCGGCCACCTCCGGCCTGGTTCCGGCGTTGTTCTCCCTGTATGCGTTAGGCCCCGCGCAGATCAATTCGGTCGCGGGCGCGGGCGCGAGCGTGCCGGCGGTTACCGCGATCTCCCCGAACGGATGGGTCAGCCTGTATGGAACCAACTTCGCGGCGCCTGGAACCACGGCCACTGCCGCGCTCACGCAGGGCACGCTGCCGACGACGCTCGCCGGAATCTGCGTGACCTTCGGCGGCATCGCCGCTCCTCTGTCGCTGGTGTCGCCGACCCAGATCAACGCTCTGGTTCCCGGGGTAGCGGGTCAAGCCGCACAAGTGCAGGTGGTGCAGAATTGCGGCGCAGACAAACCCCAGCCCGGCCCGCCAACGTTTGCAAACGTCCAAGCGGCCTCGCCCGAGTTCCTATACTGGTCGCCGGACCCGGCCGGACACAGCGCGGTGGTAGCGGTCAACGCAGTCACCGGAGCGTACGTCGGTCCGCCGGGCCTGCTCCCCAGCGTTACGCTCGCCCCGGCCAAACCGGGCGATTATCTGACGATTTACGCCATCGGTTTTGGAGCCACCAATCCTCCCTACTTGATCGGAGTGGCGCCTCCCGCGGCGGCTTCGACGGTTCTGAGCCCCAGTGTGAGTCTAGGTACCGCGCTCACGCCGAACGCCATTCTCTACGCCGGAATCTCGCCGAACTCGCCGGGGTTGTATCAGCTCAACATTCAAGTCCCACCGGACATCGCCGACGGCGACTACTCGATCACGCTGCGGCTGGGAGGATTCGCCACGCCGCAGGGACCCTACGTTTCCGTGCGCCACTAGAGGGCAGCTCGCGGTCAGTACGACCAGCGCCACAGATTCGCGCCTACAGTGAATCCCGCGCCCACCGCGGCGAACAGCACCAGATCGCCTTTCTTCAGCCTTCCGGTCTCCACCGCTTCCCGAGCAGCCAAGGGAATAGTAGCGGCGGTGGTGTTGGCGTAGCGGTCGATGTTGATGATCACCTGATCGCTGCTCAATCCCAGGCGCTCAGCTGCGGCCGTGATGATGCGCCGGTTGGCCTGGTGCGGGATCAGCAGCTTCACGTCCTTCGCCGAAAAGCCGTGCTGGTTCAGCAGGTCGCGGCAGACTTCGTACATCTTGCGAACCGCGTACTTGAACACCTGTTGTCCTTCCTGCTTGACGAAGTGCTCGCGATTGGCGACTGTTTCCGCGCTGGCCGGCCGGCGGCTGCCTCCCGCGGGCATGCACAGGTGCGGACCGCCGGAGCCGTCGATCTCGTTCAGAAAGCCGATGAAGGCATCCTCCGGAGCGGCTTCGAGCAACATCGCCCCCGCGCCGTCGCCGAACAGCACGCAGGTGCTGCGGTCGGTGTAATCGATAATGCGCGACATGGTGTCGGCTCCAATCACCAGCACCTTCTTGTGCGATCCGGAACGCACCAGATGTGCGCCCACAGTCAACCCATAAACGAATCCCGAGCAGGCAGCCACCAGATCGAATCCCCAAGCTCCGGTTGCGCCCAGACGATCCTGCACCAGACACGCTGTGGACGGAAACATCATGTCCGGGGTCACCGTGCACAGCAGGATGCACTCGACTTCGGCGGGAGGGACGCCGCGCTCCGCCAAGGCCGTGCGGGCCGCTTCCACCGCCATGTCCGAGGTCGCCATGTCCGGCGGGGCGATGTGCCGCCGCAGGATCCCGGTGCGCGTCCGAATCCAGTCGTCGGTGGTGTCCACCATCTTTTCCAAATCTTGGTTGGTCAGAACCCCCGGCGGCGTATAGCAGCCCAGCGCGCTGATGGTGACTCCAGGCAAATCGTGCTCCTTGTTTTCGGGAGGGCGCAAGACGACGGCCAGATTCGCCGCGTGCGTGTCAACCTTACATGGTACATTCGGGGGAAGATGCAAGTCGAGAGGGGAACCGGCCCGCTCACCGGCGTCGAGGCCGAAATTGAAGCCGCCCGCGCCGAAGCCTGGGCTTGGCCTGAACACGTTTACGCCCGGGTCCTAAGGCGCCTGCGGCCCCGCACCAAGCTGCCCGAGATCCGCGTGGAGTTTCCCCCCTGGGCCAACGCCAACGCGCAGATCAAACTCGAAGACGGCGTGCTTCTGGTGCGCATTTCCGACACGCTCGAAACCGCGCCCGTGGACGTTCACGAAGCGCTCGCCGAGATTCTACTGGCCAAGTTGTACCGGCGCCCTTATTCCCGGGCCGCCAACGACCGCTATCGCCGCTATTTGAACCGCCGAGATGTCCGCCAGAGCCTAGACCGCGTCCGGCAGTCGCGCGGGCGCAAACTGATGGAGCATCCCCAGGGCGAGCACTTCAACCTGGAAGAGATGTTCGAGGAACTCAATTTCCGTTATTTCCACGGCCTGATGGCGCGGCCCGCAATCGGCTGGAGCCGCCAAGCCTCGCGGACGCTCCTGGGCCACTACGACCCTTCCCACAACACTATCGTACTGAGCCGCATACTGGACCGCCCGGGGACGCCGCGCCTGGCGGTTGAATACGTGCTGTTTCACGAGATGCTGCATCTGCGCCATCCCGCCGAGCACAGGGGTGCGCGCCGCTGCGTGCATACCCCGGCGTTCAAAGCCGCCGAAAAGCAGTTCGAGCGCCTGCGGGAAGCTAAGGAGCTGCTGAAAAAGATCTGCTGAAGCTGACCCGGCGCTGCCGAGACGCGACCGTAAGGGATCGGTCTTGCTAAGCCGAAGCCGGCATGGGCGCGGCCGCCGCCAGGGCCCGCTGCAAGTCCCCGACGATCTTCAGCAGCCCGCTGGCATCGGCCGGGGCCAAACCCGCCCAGCTCAACGCCAATCTCAATTCAATGGCCGCCAACGAACGCCAGAAGGCGATCTGTTGCCGCATCAGCACCGGGACCAGGCCGGCATGCTGTTCGGGCGCTTCCGCGACCATGCGGCGCGCCGCGGCGTGCAGGCGTTGAAAATCGGCGGAGAGCTCCGCCAGGTACATCCGAAAAATCCGGCGGCGCGAGTCCCGCAGCCGCGCTGCCACCTGGCGTGTGTATCCCGCCTCCAGGACCGGAAATTGTTCAGCGCCCACAAACCGTAGGTCCTCTGGGTCCATGAGCCGCGCCATAGGCCGGTAGCGGTCCAGGGATGTTTCCCGGAAGCCCTCAGAGGGCGCCTCCTGGTCGTTCCAGGTGTTGCGATAGCTCAACAGGCGGTGCGACACCGACGCTCCCAAGCCTACTGTGGCCGCGCCCGAAACCACCGCTGCGGCCATCTGCCAAGCCAGCATGCGTCCCTCCCCAACCCCAACTTTACGTCCAACCTGCTTTGCGCCTAACAGAGTTCTGTGCATGCCCGTGGCGCAGAACCCAACAATCTTCCCTAGAATACACGAATAGCTTTACGATTGCAATGAAATATGGCTGGATTTCCCAGAAAACCCTTCTAGCTTCGCATTGATGGCCGTCAATTGTCCGCTGAGGCGCTCCATCTCCGCTGCATTCCAGCCATGGCCCGTGAGCACCGCTGTGGTCTCGCCCTGGGGCCGCAGCAGGGCGATCCAACCGATCAGGCACAGCAGCGAAAGCGCCAGCATCCCCACATTCAGGCCGTCCACCCACACGTTGCGCATCCCGATGGCCAGAAGAGTCGCCCAACGGCTAACGAAATAGGTCACGAATCCGCCGATAAAAACGGCGACATTTTGTGAAATTCGAACAGGGAACCACAACATGAAGGCACTGGCCAAAAGCAAAAACAACAACACCGCGGAATCCGCGGTTCGTTCGAAGGCCAGAAAGTAATATAATACCTTGGAAGGCCCGGGTCCGACGACCGGCAGGAGCAACAGGCTCGCTCCCGCCACCAGGAACGCCGCGCCCAACAAATAACCCACTCCGCGCCGCCCAAACTGGGCGATGGCCGGGTGCGCCGCCAGCGCGAACCGGTACAGGTCCATAACAAGGAAGACCGAGATGACGACCCCCGCGAAATGGGCTGCCATATAGACGTTGGCGGACAACGTGGGCTTGTTCTGCAGCGGGATTCGCACTATGGTCTCGGCAAAACTTACCAGCAAATACCACCAAAACCAGCGATAAACCCGCGCCAGTCGAAAAACGAGAAGGCGAACCAGCAGGAGAACCGTGGCGGCTGTGTTGGCGTACCAAAGGGCTAGCACTACTGTGGCCAGTTGCATAAAGGCTTGCCGCAGTCTACCACGTCTGACTAGAAAGGGGAATGAACAGCGGGACCGAGGGGAAGGGACGACAAGTCTCGCGGGCATCGCAGCGCCTCACCGGCGCCGCGCCCCGCGAGCTTCCGTTGAAATCTCAATTGTCGAACTGAGCCCGTTGAGGGACTTAGTTGCCGTAGTTGCCCGGATCGGGTATGGGGCTCTGCTTGGCATTCCCGTAGTTGCCCGGATCGGGTATGGGGCTCTGCTTCACGTTCCCGTAGTTGCCCGGATCGGGTATGGGGCTCTGCGTCACGGCCAAAGCGGAGGCGGCGGACAAAGTCAACGTCAAGGCGGCAGCGGCTAGCGTGGTTTTAAACATGATGGGTTTGGTCTCCTGGAAAACTTTCTTGGGATGAGCCCGTTACAGCAGCTAGGATAGGTGAGCTTAGGGGTTTGGCCTTAGACTTGCTTCGAAGCTTTCTCCAACCAGAAAAACCTCTGTTTTCTGTCCGAAGGCCGCTCCGTTTTCGCGTAAAATGATACCATCAGGGACTGAATGCCGCGAGCCCGACCCAAGGGTGCACTGGAGCGCTCCGCCGCAGCGGATCTGTTCAAGCACACTCTGTCTCGAATCCCCACAGTGTACGGGCGCCTGACCTACTTGGCTTCTCTAAGGGATTCTACTTCAGGGGTTTACCGACACCATGGACTATTCCTCGCGTTCGGCCGGGAAGAAAGCACACAGGCCCTCCAGAGCAGCCACGAGAGCCTGTTTTTGACCTGGCTGACGCTCCCTTTGGCCCAGAAGAGCGAAGACCTGGCCGCCTACTTGTCCACCTTGGAGGACCCGCAGGTCATGGTAGTCCAGCATTGGAAGCAGTCCAGAGTCTATCGGACGTACATACCTCCGCGTGCAACTCCCGCAGAAACAGAACTGTTCATGTCTGAATTGGAAGCGTTACTTGATCTGCGGCGCTAGGGCGCCCTGGCGGCGGCGCTCGGCCGGGTCGATGGTCATGGCAACTTGGGTCACCTGGCCAATGACATCGATCTCTTCCGGGTAATCGAAGCTCTCCGGATCGCACGCCGAGGCGGGATGCGGCTGTAGAATCAACCTCTTCTCGCGCAACGTACACCAACCGCAGGCGTAACCGGCGCGATGTTCAAGGAAATAAATGGGCCGTTCGAACTCGTTGTTCCAACCGGAGTTCACCACCCGCCGCCGCGTCTCGTCGATGACCACGATGGCGCCCGGAGAGATGATGGGGTACATCGACCAATCTTCCAAGCCGATCAGACCATAGCGTTGATTCTTAACGTCCAGATGATTGAGGAACAGCAGTGGGAGCTTGCCCCAGCGCTGGATGAACCGGCTCAGAAACAGGGTCTTGCTGACGTCCAATCCCGGTTCCATCGAAATCGGGAACTGGACTTCACCATCCTCGGCTTTGAAGTTCACCAAGTGGGTTTCCGGAATCTCTCCCAGCGTGGAATCGGCCGGCAAATTCGACAGTGAGATTCCGTACCATGACAACACGTCTGAGAAGTCCAACTTGTAGATAGCGCACAGAGAATACAACCGGAACACGCTCGGTAGCGTGCCTTTGTTTTCAATGTCAGCCAGACGGCTCAGCGCGACCACGTATTCGTCGCTGCCGCGCAGATGGGCGATTCGTGTGCTGTACTCTTCCACCTCGCGGTACTTCAGCCGGAGGCGCTCCCGGATGCGCTTGAGTTTCTGGCCAGCTTCCTCCATGATAAGAGCTTGGGTGATGTTTTCGGATGGTCAATGACGGCATGAGATAGCCCTACCCATCTCCGCCGACGGTACTACCCGTCGTATTACCTTGACGGGTTGATTATACCAGTTGGAACGGTACCGAAGCAGCAGATTTGTTCGGAAATCAGAACAAGAGCTCTAGTGAGGCCTAATTTTTGGAACAAAGACCGCTTTCCGACTCTGCAACCCCGCCAGTTAACCCGCCAAGTGGCGGCATTTTCCGTCTGATTGCGGGAGTGACCGGCGCGAGCGGTTCGATTTACGGCTGGCGCCTCCTCGAAAAATTACGGGCCCGGCCGAACGTAGAATTGCACTTGATTTTGTCGCGGGCCGGCGAGCGGACGGCGTTTCTGGAGACCGGAAAACAGGCCGCCGATTTCCGCGCGCTCGCGGATTGCTGGCATCCGGTGGAGGATATTTCCTCGCCGCTGGCCAGCGGATCGTTCCGCACCGACGCCATGGTAATCGCTCCGTGTTCGATTCACACCATGTCCTCGATTGCAGCCGGAATTAGTTCTAATTTGATGATCCGCGCCGCCGATGTGACGCTGAAGCAGCGGCGTCCGCTGGTGCTGATGGTGCGGGAAACGCCGCTCCACCTGGGGCACCTACGCTCCCTGGCGGCGTTGGCCGAGATGGGCGCCATCATCGCGCCGCCGGTTCCGGCCTTCTATCATCGGCCCCAGACGGTGGCGGAGCTGGTGGACGACTCGGTGGATCGCGTGTTGGACCTGCTGGGCCTGGCGGGCCCCGAGGTGCGGCGCTGGGAAGGTCCGGATAAGGGTCCGGCCAAACAGCCGGCTGGTCAGGAGTGAATCTACTGTGAAAAAATCGGCGCCGGCCAGGAAGAAATCCGCGTCCATGCGGGTGGCATTCCAAGGGGAACTGGGGGCCTTTAGCCAGCAGGCGATTCTCCAGTTTCTGGGCCCTAAAGCCGAACCCGTTCCACACGAACGTTTCGACTTGATGTTTCGAGCGCTGGAGCGCGGTGCCGTGGATGCCGCGGCGGTACCCATCGAAAATACGCTGCACGGTTCGGTGCACGCAAATTACGACCTGTTGCTCAAGCACGATTTCGCCATTACTGCCGAAACCAGCGTGCGCATCGTGCACAATCTGATCGCTCCTCCCGGCGTCAGCTTCCGGCAGATACGTACCGTGTACTCGCACGAGGTGGCTCTGAACCAGTGTTTGGAGTTCTTCGCGCGCCACCCGAGCATCCGCCGCGAGCCGTTTTACGACACCGCCGGCAGCGTGAAGATGGTGATGGAAGGGCAGCTGGAAAGCGAGAAGGAGGGCCGCGCGGCCATCGCATCCGAGTTGGCGGCCCACATCTATGGCGGCCATATTGTGAAGCGTCACATCGAAGACGACCGGCAAAACTACACTCGCTTCTTCTTGCTCGAGCCCGCCGGATCGCCTCCGCGCAACCCGCCCGGAGCCTCGCGCAAGCCCTGGAAAACGTCGCTCGTGTTCACCACTCGCAACATCCCGGGAGCCCTGTTCCGCGCCCTGAGCGCGCTGGCGTTGCGCGATTTGAATCTGGTGAAGATCGAGTCCCGCCCGCTGCGCGGGAGACCCTGGGAATATCTGTTCTACCTGGACCTGCTCGGCCGTCCGGAGGAGGAGGCCGTGCGTAATGCGCTGGGGCATTTGCGCGAGGTGGCTGATTTTCTGCGTGTGCTGGGATGGTATCGCGCGGCGTGAGACACGTTAAGGAGAAACTTCGCTGGTCCTCGCCGGGTCTACTCCACCGGTTCCCAAGAGTGGTCCGGGTCGAAGCGGGTGATCGGCACCGGTGGCTTGCCGGGAACCGGCGGAATATCCTTTTGGTAGATCACCCCGTCCTGATTCACCATGAACGTGTGAATTCCGGTCACTTCGTATTCGGCCGGCCACGCTATCAGACCGAATCCGCCAATCAGCTTGTCTTTGACGAAGTAATTGTGCGCGCCCCCCGGCGCATTGGAGCCCTGCCCCTCTAGAACCCGGAAATAGTATCCGTGGTAGGGTTTGGCTTGCTCCTTCCGGCCACCGTCCCAGGCAGCGTGGGCGAGGCCCTCGGGAATCAGCGGATTGCTTTCACCTTCCCAATACAACCCGTCATGCCGGCCGGGCGTGCTCAGCAGACGGGGCGCGTACTCCAGCATGCCGTCGCCGTTGCGATCCTCGGAAGCGTACTTCTTCTGCGCTTCCACGTACCCGTAGCAAATCTCGATGGCGTCGAGTTCGTCGGAGCCGATGCGACGCGCCCGCATTTCGACGGAGGTTTCGGCGGCGTAAAAGCTCCATTTGCCATTGGTGCGGACGATGGGGACTGGAAACGGCCAGTCCTCCTCGCCGATCGCCAGGATCGCGCGATTGGGGTGCAGCGGCGAAATCTCGAGCCGGTATTTTCCGCGCGCGAGGCGAGCGAATTCATCCTGCTCGGCGCGGTCCTGCGCGGGATCGCCGGAGGTCAAGATGCCTTTGGCCTGGGGGCCGAAAATGGCCGACAGCCGCGCGGAGTCGTGGTGATCGACGGCATCAATGAGGGCTTGCGCCGCGGCTTCGGAAGAATCGAAGCGCTCCGGGGCGCTGGTTTGCGCGCCGGGCTGCGCGTTCGAATATGCGGCGCATGCGATCACCAGCGCCGCGCAAACGGTACCAAGTCTGGCAGTCATGTGCTATCGCCTCCCACCACCTCGCGCCCCGCCGCCGCCCCCAAATCCGCCTCCGCGCGAAAAGCCGCCACCGCCGAACGTGCGCCCGGCTCCCATGCTGGAAAAGCCCCGGTCGCTTTGCATACGTGCCATCCCGCCACTGTGATAACCGCCGAAGACACTGTGATTGCCGGTCCAGCCGCGCTGCTCAAAACCCGGATTTCCGAAGCGCTGCTGAGGCGCCACCTGCGGGCGACTAAAGCCCTGGGGGCGGGCGCCGCCGAACCTCCCGGTCTCGCCGCCGCCGAAAGCTCCATTGCGAGCAAACCGGTTCGCCACGTCGCGATTGCCATACGGTACGCCGAGCCGGTGTTCCGGATTATGCGCCCATTCTGAGCGGCCCAACCGCTCGCCTCCACGGAAATCCCGGAAACCGTAACGGTGAAAGAAGGAATGGTCCATGTAGATATTGCCGCCGTACCAATCTGGCGCCCAGCCCCAGCCGCCCCAACCCCAGCCGCCCCAGCCACCGAAATAGAGTCCCAGATCGATGCCCGGATCCCATCCAAAACCAATGTCAATGCCCGGGTATACGAGCGGCGGGTAAGCGCCCCACACCGGTGGTCCCCATACGTATGTGGGATTGTAATAGGGCACGTACCAGACATGCGGGTTCGCCGGCTGGATGCTGATCGTCGTCTGCCCGTTCTGATTTTGCGTGGTGACGGTCTGCTGCGGCGTTGACTGCAAAACGTCTTTGGCCTGGGCTTGAGCCCGCATGCGCTGCACCGCCTGCATCACGTCCGCCTGCTGGGCGAGAAAGGCGTTGCCAAGTTGGGTGGTCCAGGCTATGTTCTGGCTTAGCCGGCCGAGCACATCGGGGAACGCAACCAAACCTTGCACGCTGGGATCCCAGTTCTCCTTTTTCGCTTGGTCCATGAGCTTCGAAGGTTTCCAGCGCGGATGGTCCCGCACCCATTGTTCGGCCTCGGCAATCTCGATCGGGTAGGTGGAAGCGGCTAGCACCTCACCGACCAGGGGATCTGCGTATAAGGCAATAGGCGCCACCAGATCGTCCAGTTGCTGCGGCGGCAGCGACGCTGCTGACGGCGTGCCCGCGGGGGGCGCGTTCTGCGGGGAATACGCCGTAGCGGCCGCAAACGCAAACAAAAAAGCGACGAGGATCGCCGCGCCGCGACGGCCAGGTTTGTTAGGCATGTCCTTCACGTTCCTCATTCAACGTTGGAGGCGGGGACGCCGGATCATCGGCGCAAGCCAGGAGCTGCCCCTGGCATCCGCCCCGCCTTTTCGGCAAACGTCTGTGCCCGGACTATCTCTACAGTGACAAGTTACCGCAGTACCGCCGGATTGACCATACCGGACACGCGGTAATTCGGACTGGAAGGCAATGGTATTGGGAATCACGGCCGCTAGCCGCGTTTCCTCCACGGCCACCGCGGCGCGATGGCATAGTTCAACTGCACCAGCACGATCATGGCGATACTCCAACGCGTATCGAAGACGCACAGGAGCGCGGCTACAGCGTATAAAGACTGCCCCTCGACGATGCGGCGCTTGATGGCGGACGAGGCCGGGGGCGGCAGATCGTCCTTCACCAGCCCGGACCCCATTGCGCACACCCAACTGAAGTACAACGTCGCACCCAAGGCCACAATATTGAGCCAATAGGCCAACAAAGCGACTCGAAAAGCGGTGAATCCAGCTAATAGTGTCGTCGAAAACGGCGTCATCGATACCGCGAACAGGAACACCAGGTGAATCCAGGACAGCGCGCGGTTGGACCTCCGAAGATGGTTCAGTTGGGTCTGCTGTCCCACCCAAAAAATGCTCAGCGTCAGGAAGCTCATGCCGTACATCAGCAGGCGCGGCCCGAGCGTCACCAGCCCGCGCCACAGGTCGTGATCGCTATGGATCTCCTCCATCGCGGGTGCTCGCAGGTCAAGGACCAGCAAGGTCATCGCCACCGCGAACACGCCATCGCTCAATGCCGCCAGGCGCTCCACGCTCTGGCCCGCGATCAGGTTGTAGGTGGTTTTCACTGAAGCGCGATCGCCAGAGCGTGCGCACCGGGCGTGCCGCCCAGTTTAAAGGTCAAGGGAATGTTGCCAGTGGCGCTCAGCGTGGGGACGGTCGCGTTGATCTGGTATAGTCCCACAAAAACCGGGGCCAAACCCGGATAAGCTGGTCGCGTATGAATTTACCTTGCCATAGGCGAAAGCGTCGCCGTCAACCCCAGGAGAGAAGCGTTCGGCGCGGCCTTGGAAATTTCGCGATGCCTCTTGACATACGAAGGTCATCGTAGTAAAGTCTTCGTACATGCCGACGAAACCGACTGATCCGCCCCGGCCCACCGACGCTGAACTGGAAATCCTCACGGTGCTGTGGAGTCGCGGGGCCTCGACTGTGCGGGACGTCCACGAGGTGATCGCCACCCGCCGCCCGGCCCAGTACACCACTGTGCTGAAGGTGCTTCAGGTCATGGCCGGGAAGGGGCTGGTCCAGCGCGACGAAAAACGACGCGCCCACGTCTACCGCGCCAGCCGCCCGGCCGCGTGGACGCAGCAGCAGCTCGCCGGAGATCTAATCCGGCGGGCCTTCGACGGATCGGCCAAGAACCTGATTTTGGGCGTGCTTTCCGCTCGAAAAACGTCGTCGCGCGAATGGGAAGAGATCCGCAAGATGTTAAGCGAACATAAGGAGGGGAAACAATGAACACGGTGTACTCCGTGGCGTTGGCTGCGGCCTTGGTTCATTTCATATGGGAGGGCGCGATCGCCGCCTTGCTGCTGGCGCTGATCGTGAGTCCGCCCTTCGGTCTGCGGCGGCCCGCCTCCGCGCGGGCTCGTTACGGAGCCGCGTGCCTCACCTTGGTCGCGATGGCCGGTGCGTTCACGCTGACTCTCGTAATGTTATGGCCCCTGTCCGCCGGCCGCCTGGGGAACGGTCTGATCCCTTGGCAGATGGTGCCGCTCCTACGCGAGCCTGCGCGCAACGCCGTGGCTGCGCGAGTGGAATCGCACCTGTGGTGGCTCGCGCCGCTGTGGATGCTGGGCGCGTGTCTGTTCACCTTACGCAGTGTGGCGAGTTGGTGGGCCGCGCGGCGCCTGCGCTCGACCGCCGTTTGCGCCGTGGCCGACCTCTGGCAACACCGGGTAAGTCTTCTGGCCGCGGGAATCCGGTTGTCGCGTCCGGTCACGCTGCTGGAATCCGGCCTGGTGCAGGTTCCGGTGGTCCTGGGTTTTCTACGCCCGGTGATTCTTCTCCCGGCGGGCCTGCTGGCCGGCTTCCCGCCGGAGCAGATCGAATACTACCTGTTGCACGAACTGGCGCACGTCCGCCGCTTGGATTATTTGGTGAATCTGCTGCAGACGGCCGTCGAGGATTTGCTGTTTTACCATCCCGCCGTGTGGTGGGTCTCCGCGGTGATTCGCGCCGAGCGCGAGAACTGCTGCGACGACATCGCTGCTACGCAGGGCAGCGGGCATGATCTCGCCGTCGCGCTCGCGGCCCTGGAGGAGCGTCGCTCCGGCGCCCGCGAGCTTGCACTCGCAGCCACCGGAGGCCAGCTCGCGAATCGCATTCGACGCTTGCTGGGGCAACCCGAGTCGCGCCGCGCCGGGATCGCTCCGGTGATTCTCGCCGCCGCGCTGTTCGCGTCGCTCGCCGTTGCCTTCGGGGCGACCAAGCGCCAAGCGCCTCTGCCCGCGCCGCCACCGAAACCTTTGATCGCTCAAGCCCAGCCCACGCCCCAGCCGGTGCAACAGGCCGCGCCCTCCCCAACTAACATCCCCGTGCGTTATCGGAAGTGGCTCGACGAGGAAGTCGTCTACATCATCCAGCCCGAGGAACGGGCTGCATTCCTGCGTCTCGGCACAGAAGCCGAACTCCAACAATTCATCGAGCAATTTTGGCTGCGGCGCGACCCGACTCCCGCCACGGATGAAAACGAGTACCGCGAGGAGCACTACCGCCGCATCGCCTTCGCCAACGACCAGTTCCGCTTCAACCGTGTTGCCGGTTGGCGAAGCGACCGCGGCCAGGTCTACATCAAGTTCGGTCCGCCGGACGATAAGGACATCCATCCAGCGGACACTCCGCCCAGGGAAACCTGGCTGTACCGACACATCGACGGCATCGGAAACGATGTCCTCGTCGAGTTCGTGGACACCGGTCGCAACGGCGAGTATCGATGGACCCGAGACCACCCCAACGGCGCCGCACGCTGAACCTGTGCTATCTTCATAGAGTCTGCCGCCATACCGGCGGCAACTCCAGGAACATTTATGCCAAAGCTGAAGACCCATAAGGGTGCGGCCAAACGGTTCAAAAAGACGGGCACCGGCAAAATCAAACGCCATCACGCGTTTGCCCGTCATATTTTGACCTCCAAGTCGCGCTCGCGGAAACGGCGGCTAGGACAGAGCGCGATCGCCGACGACGCGAACTCGCCCGAGATCCACCGCATGCTTCCGTATTGATCTGCGCTTCGTGCGCAACCAGAGTGGACAGCGCGCCGCACGTGCCTGATCCGCCTGATTTGCAGTAACCCCGTAAGCGCACAGGCGTCGGTCCGTTGTGCGCGGGTAAGAAGAGAAGGAGCAAACGTGCCGAGAGTAAAACGTGGTACCAAACGCCGGGCCAACCGGCATAAGACCTTAGCGCTCGCCAAGGGATTCTTTCTCACCAAAAGCAAGCTGCACCGCCCGGCACAGGAAGCGGTGGAGAAGTCGCTCAAATACGGCTTCGTCGGGCGGCGGCTGAAGAAGCGCGATTTCCGCTCGCTGTGGATCGTGCGCATCGGCGCCGCTTGCCGCGCCGGCGGGATCTCCTATAGCCAGTTCATGAACGGCTTGAAGAAGGCCGGCGTCGATCTGAACCGCAAGATGCTGGCCGACATGGCGCTCAGCGATGAGGCGGCGTTCACCGCGCTGGTGTCTCAAGCCAAGTCCGCCGTCGGGTCACAGTAGCTTATGGAAAGCGCGGTACAGCCTGCCGAAGGCAGTCCCTCCGAACTGGAGGCTTTGGCAAGTCTGGAAGAACGCATCCGTCGCATGGCGGAGTTGGTGGCTTCCTTGCGCGCCCAGCGGGACTCCGCTCTGGCGGAATTGAACGCCGCGCGTCAGATAGCCGCTCCGGCGATCGATGAGGCGCGAAAGCTGCGCGCGGAACTTGACGGTCTGCGCAGCGAGCGCGTGCAGGTCCGCAAGCGGATCGAAAAGCTGCTCGGGCAGATGGATTCGCTCAGCGGGTCCTGACCGCGCCGTCGCTTATTGCGGCGTTATCCTGGACAGAAGGAGGCCGCCGCCCCATGGACACCGCAGCCGAGCGCAAGAGCGTACGGGTCACCATCTACAATCAGCCCTACACGCTGGTGGCCACCGACGAGCCGGGCCAGGTGGAAGCTTTGGCCCACACCATCGACGAACTGATGACCGAGATCGCGCCGCGCGCCGGAAACGTGGACGCCAATCGAGTCGCGGTGTTGGCGTGTCTGCATCTGGCCGACCGGGTGCAAACCCTGGAGCGTGAATTGGCGGGTTTCAAGGCGCGCGTGGACGGCAAAGCGCGCGAGTTTTCCCTGCTGCTCGACGAAGCGCTGAACAAGTAGATTCCTCGGCATGCTGGTGTCACCGCTGGCCTCCCCCTTGGTCTCCCATGTGATGGGGCAGCTCGACTGGATCGAGCATGGATTCGGCACGCGCCTTGCGCCGCTCTCGCAGGAGGGGATGGCGAGTCTCACGCAAATCCACTCGGCGGTGTGTCTGACCGCGGGCCGCGCTGCGCGCCTCGGGGAAGGCGACGCGCTGATCGCCAACCAACCCGGCGTCGCGGTCAGTGTGCGCACGGCCGACTGTTACCCCATTCTCCTGGCCGATCCCGCTGCGCAGGCGATAGCCGCGGTACATGCGGGCTGGCGCGGAACCGCTGCGGCCGTGGTGCAGGAAACGATCGCGCGGATGCAGCGCGAATTCGGGACCAAACCCGAGGATCTATGGGCGGCCATCGGACCCGGAATCGGCGCGTGCTGCTATGAAGTCGGCGAGGAGGTCGCCCGCCAGTTCGGGCGCAGCTCGGCGGGCCGCATCGACCTGGCCGCGGCCAACCGCCGGCAGTTGCTGGAAGCCGGAGTTAAGGACCAACGCGTCCATTCGCTGGACCTGTGCACGTACTGCGACGCGGCCCGCTTCCATTCCTATCGCCGCGACAAGGGCGCGGCAGGCCGGATGATTTCTTTCATTCGAGTGCTCGGTGTCGCGGCGGACTCGGCGTCGCGGCGCACTCTGGTAGGATGAGAGGGTTTTTCCCGAACGCAGCGCTCAGGACGGAATATCCAGATGATTCCTTCAGCCCAAAGTATTCGCACCCAGGGCGGCTTTGAGGTTTCTAACCCTGCGGGCACCGACCGCATCGTGATCCAATTCGGCGGGCAAACCGTCTTCGACATGGACCTTGGAGGATCCAACATGACGATTCAAATTAGCGGCGACCTGGTCATTAAGGTCGGTGGTGATATTTCGCTCGCCGCCGGCCGGAGCATGAGCATTGCAACCGGTTCCAATCTGACCGTGTCCGCCGCGAGCAACTTGACCACGTCGGTAGGTGCGGGCGCGACCCTGACCGCCGGAAGGCAAGTCAATGTCTCCGCTCCCACGGTCGGGATTACCGCCGCGGGTGCGGTGGCGATCGCGAGCAACGCCTTCACATCGACGGCGAACTCGAACACCGCGATCGTTTCAGGTAGCCAACTCGCCATCAACACCGGCTCGACTACCTCCATCGTCTCGGGCGGCGAGATCGACATCAAGGCGGCTAGCGCGCTCAACCTCAAGGGCTCCAAGATCAACCAGAATTGATTCTGCAAGCGGACGTACGGACAAGAGCGCGGCGGATCGGGTGATTTCCTACGTCTGCGCGCCCAGTTGAGTATGAAGTTGAGTATACTGACCGTGAGTTTCACGATGAAACCGGTCCGATTCACCAGCGTTCTGTGTGTCGCCGCGTTGCTCGCCGGGGGCGCGCACGGCCAATATAGCCGCGGAGCTTGGACCACCTTTGGCGGCGACGCGCAGCGAACCGGTTGGAACAAGACCGAAACCGAGATCACACCGGAAACCGCGCCCAAATTGAAGTTGGAGTGGAGCATCAAGCTCGACAACGCGCCCATAGCGATGCACGGGCTGACGCCTCCGCTGGCTCGCTCACAAATCTACACCGACAAGGGCGTGCGCGACCTCGCGATTGTGGCGGGTTCCTCCGGCAAGCTGTACGCTATCGATGCAGATACCGGCAAGATTTACTGGCAGAAGACGCTGGCCACCAAAGGAACTCCGCTGCGTGGGTCCACGTGGCTGTGCCCCAACGCTCTCACCGCGACACCCATGCTGGCGCCCGCGCCCGCGGGATCGGCGGCCGGCGGTGGGCAAGCCCTCTACGTTCTGGCGAGCGACGGCAAGCTGCACGCCTTCAATCTGATCAGCGGCGAGGACCTGATGCCGCCCACCAAGTTTCTGCCGCCGTTTTCCAAAATGTGGAGCCTGAACGCGGCCGGCGGTATGGTGTACTCGACCACGTCGCAAGGCTGCAACGGAGCCGCTTCGGGCGTTTACGCGATGGACCTGTCCAGCGCGGATCGTAAGGTCTCGTACTTTCAGACCGGGGCGCCCGGTTCGGGCGTGTGGGGACGCGCGGGAGTGGCCGTCACCAGCGATGGCCGCGTGGTTTTCGAGACCGGCGACGGGCCGTACGATCCCTCGAAGAACCTGTATTCGGATTCGGTGATCGCGCTTTCCGGCAAGGATCTGAAGCTGGCCGATTATTACACCCCGGCGAATCGCACGTGGATCACCAAGAAGGATCTCGACATGGGCAACATCAGCCCCGCGGTGTTTCCGTTTAAGGATTGGGAACTGATCGCCGCCAGCGGCAAGGAGGGCGCGATCGTTCTGCTGGATTCGAAATCGCTGGGCGGCGCGGATCACCGCACGCCGTTGTATCGCAGTCCGCTATTGGCCAACGATGAGGCGAACTTGAGCGGCAAGGGATTTTGGGGAGCGTTCACTACCTGGGAGGATCTCGCGGGCACGCGCTGGTTGTACGCTCCCGCGAATGGTCCTCCAGCGGCGGGTGTGAAATTCCCGCGCGAATACGGTGAGACTCCCAACGGCAGCGTGATGGCGTTCCAGGTGGACCTGAAAGACGGCAAGCCCGTGCTCACGCCCGCGTGGAACTCCGTGAACATGGGTGTTCCCACGCCGGCGATCGTCGCCAACGGCATGCTGTTTGTGCTGGCGGATGGCGACAATCCCGTACAAATCAGCCCCAGCGGCGCGCAATACAGCGTGGCGGCGCGGATCGGCATGGCGACGCACGCGACGCTGTACGTGCTCGACGCCGCCACTGGCAAAGTGCTGTTCTCCAGCGGCGATAGCATCAAAGGCTTCTCCCATTTCAGCGGCATCGCGCTGGCGGGCGGACGTATTTATGTGCCGACGCTCGACGGGACTCTGTATTGCTTCAGCCAGGGCTCGCCGCTGCCGTAATAGCGGGACCGGTTGCTTGACACTTTCCGAAGGCGGTAACATCGCTTAGTTATATTCTGGCTTCAGGAGGGTTGGACCATGCGATCCGCGTTCGTATTGCTGTGTCTCGTCGCCGTCAGTTTGTGTGCTTTCGGCCAAGCCGGAAACGGTACTATTACCGGCACGGTCAGCGATCCCGCGGGCGCCGTGGTGGCCAATGCCTCGGTGGAGGCCAGGAACGCGGAGACGGGTGTCGTGTACCCCACGGCCACCACCAACGCGGGCAACTTCACGGTCTCGCAGCTACCGCCGGGCACCTATGAAATCACGGTCAAGGTGCCGGGGTTCAAGACCTACACTCACACCAACCTCGCGCTCCAGGCGGCTGCGGTCCTGCGTGAGGACGTCGCGATGCAGGTGGGCGCGGCTACCGAAGCCGTTACCGTCACCGAGCAAGCGTCGCTGTTGAACTCGGAAACCGCCGACGTGGCGCATAACATCACCGTCAATCAGTTGGACAGCCTGCCGATTTTGGGCATCGGCACGGCCAGCGCGGGCGCCTCGGGTATCCGCAATCCGTTTGCCTTGCTGCAACTGATTCCAGGCAGCGCGTTTGATGGCGTCAATCGCGTCATGGTGATCAACGGCACCGCCAACAACACGGCGGCGATGCGCGTCGAGGGCCAGGACTCGCGCAATAACAGCCCGGGCGTGATTTCGAGCCAGGTGCGGCAGCCCAGCCCGGACGCGGTGCAAGAGGTCGCGGTGCAAACCAGCAACTACGCCCCCGAGTTTGGAACCGCAGGCGGCGCGGTCATCAACATGACCATGAAGTCCGGTACCAACCAGTTCCACGGTAGCGGCTACGACTATTTCGTCAACGAGGACCTGAATGCCGCAGGTTCGTTCAGCAACGACGGCACCGGTCACAAAGTCTTGCCGCGCAACCGCCGTAACGATTTCGGAGGCACCCTTGGCGGACCGGTGTGGATCCCCAAAGTCTACGATGGCCGCAACAAAACGTTCTTCTTCTATAGCTGGGAACAGTACCGCGAAACCACCGGCCTGACGTTTAACGACACCGTTCCCGCGCCGGCGTATTTGAACGGAGATTTCTCCGCGATTTCATCGAACGGTACCTGCAGCCTGTGTAAGCAGTACGGCGTTCCCACCACGCCGCTGGGCCCGGCGGGTTCTCCCGCCTTGGATGCTTTGGGCCGCCAGTTTTTCGCCAATACCATCTACGATCCGCTGTCGCGCGCGGTGAATCCCGCCAACAACCTGGGGTATGCCAATCCGTTTCCGAACAACATGATTCCGAAGTCGCGCATCGATCCCTCCACGGTGAAGTTTGAATCCGTGCTCCCGGCAGCGCAAAACAACAACCTGACGCAGAATTACGCCGGCAACATTCCGAGCGTGCGCATCACCACCATCCCTTCGATCAAGATCGACGAAGCGCCTAACTCCAAGGACAAGTTTTCCTTCTACTACTCGACCATCGGCACCGCCGCCGCCGTGGCCTATCCGCTGGGCAACGCCGACGGACTGCCGCTTGAAATCGGCCAGTACCGCGGCACCTATATCGACAGCAAGACCATCCGGTTCAACTACGACCGCATCATTACGCCAACGCTGCTGCTGCATCTGGGCGCCGGATGGCAGCGGGTCAACTTCAATGACGCCGCTCCGTTTGAGAGTTTCGATCCGTCGGCGTTCGGGCTGAGCGGATTCGTGATCCATCGCCAGTTCCCGAGCGTAACGGGGATGTGCGTGCTTGACGTTGGGAACGCGTATTCCTGCTCTGCCGCCGGCCTTGGAGGGATGCAGCCCATCGGCACATCGGGCCAGGCGCAGACCGACTCGTATTACCAGAAGCCGACCTACAACGCCAACCTCACGAAGGTACGCGGCCCGCACACCTATAAATTCGGCGGGGAAGCGGCGCAAATGGGCGCTCTCTCAAACCCCTTCGCCGGCGTCACTCTGCCGACCGGACTTGGTCCGACCTCGCAGCCCTTCACGCCCACGGTGAGCTTCAACGGCTTGAACACGGGCTTCGGGTACGCCAGTTGGCTGCTGGGCGATTACAACAGCACCACGCAGACGCCGCTCGAAGATTACCGGCAGGGCCACATGAGCTGGGCGTTCTTCGCCCAGGACTCCTGGAAGGTTACGCGCAAGCTCACTGTGGACTACGGTCTGCGCTGGGAGTACAGTACGCCCATCAAAGAAGAGCACGGACGAGTGGGACAGTTCGATCCGAACGCGCCCAACGCCAATGCCGGTGGCCATCCGGGCGCGGTCATGTATGCCACAACTTGCAACTGCTCCTTTTACCGGTCCGCCTATCCCTACGCCTGGGGGCCGCGTTTGGGGGCCGCGTACCAGCTCGATAACAAGACCGTGATCCGCGCTGGCTGGGGCGTCGTGTACCAGTTCCCCACTGACGACGGCGTTCCCACCATCGGTTCCAATGCGATCAACGCGCCTTCCGGAATCAATCCCATCGTGAACATCGAGTCGCCCAACCCGATCTTGCAGCCGGTGTGGCCGGTGACCGATCCGAACATCTACCCGGCCAAGGGAACCACCACGCCCGCGCCTTTGGACCCCGACCGGAATTTCAACCGGACTCCCCGGCAGAACCAGTGGAGCATCGGGGTGCAGCGTGAGATCACTCACAACTTCGTGCTGGAAGCCGCCTACGTCGCGAACCGCGTCGCCTGGCTTTCCGCGGGCGGAGTTGCGGGCGCTACCGCACCCGGCACGGTGATACCGCCAGGCGCGTACGGCACCGGTAGTCTGGGCTTCTTAAGCCAGATCTCGGAGGCCACCTTTGCCAAATATGGTTTGAATCCTTACACCAACTACGCCGATTACCAACTGCTGTTGCAGCCGATCAATAGCGCGGCGGTCATGACCAGGATGCGAGCCGCGGGTGTGGGCAATAACGGGTTGGTGCTGCCCTATACGGGCTTTCCTCAAACCAATTCGCTGCTGAGCGCGCTGTATCCGTTCCCGCAATTTTTTTCCGCGGCTACGGGCCCGCTGGCGGTAGCGGAATCTCCCACCGGCAACTCGAAGTACGACTCCCTCCAAATCAAGGCGTCCAAGCGCCTGTCGCACGGGCTGCAGGCGGCGGGTTCGTATACCTGGGCCAAGGGTTTCGTGCGGAATAACCGGCAGGATTTCTTCAATCCGGCGAGTTCGGTTTGGTCCATGCAGCAAATCCCGCCGCAGTTGCTGACGTTCAACGTCACCTACATAACGCCCAAGGCCGATTTTATTAAGAACCGGTACGCCAATCTCGTGCTTCAGGATTGGCAGCTTGGAATCTTCACGCAATACCAGAGCGCTCCGTTCCTGATACCGCCGACCAGCGCCACGGCGAATTTTCTCACTAGTGAGGCTATTCGCGTTCCGGGCCAACCGTTGTACTTGAAGCCGGTGAACGGCCAGATCAACGCGTATACGGATCAAGTTCTCAATCCTGCAGCTTGGCAACAGGTGCCGGCCGGCGGAACCGGTCCGGCGATCGGCACGTTGTACTCCGATTTCCGCGGACGGCGCAGGCCCCAGGAGAACTTCAACTTCGGGCGCAACTTCCGGGTGAAGGAACGCTACAATCTTCAGATCCGCGCGGAATTTGTGAATATCTTCAACCGCACCTTATTGCAGTCGCCGATCTCCGCCAATCCGCAACTGCCGCTTTCCAAGAACGGACTGAACCAGTTAACCGGCGGCTTCGGTGTGATCAACGCCACGGCCGCGGTCAACACGGTTCCGGCGCTGAATGGATCTTCGCGCGCGGGCACCCTGATCGCCCGGTTTACCTTCTGAGTAGGCTGATACTCTGAAAGCATGGAGCGGCAAAAAGCCCGTGTCGTGATGCGGCTCGCGCTAGTGGTGCTGTTCGCTCCAGGGCTCGGCGCGCAGACCGTCATCCCAGCGGTGACTTGGTCGCACGACATCGCGCCCCTGGTCTACGCCCACTGCGCAAGCTGCCATCGACCCGGAGAAGCCGGACCGTTTCCGCTGCTCACCTACAACCAAGTGAAGGCGCGCGCACGGATGCTCGCCACCGTCACGCAGAGCCGCTACATGCCCCCGTGGCTTCCACAATCCGGCTACGGCGATTTCGCCGACGCCAACCGGTTGACCGATGCCGAAATCAAGAAGTTCGCCGACTGGGCTGCACAGGGCGCCCCTGAGGGCATCGCCGCCCAGGCTCCCGCCGCGCCGCAATACACCGAAGGATGGCAGCTCGGGCCGCCCGATCTGATTGTCGAGGCCGACAAAGCCTACGCTCTACCGGCGTCGGGCGCGGAAGTGTACTGGAATTTTGTAATGGAGCCGCGCCCAGGTTCCCTAGGAGACAAGCCGCGTTACGTGCGCGCCATGGAAGTACGTCCCGGCGACAAGCGCATCGTGCACCACGCCGTCGCGGCCATCGACCGGAGCCACTGGGGCCGCGAGCAGGAACCGTCGCCCGGCGAGGGATTCCCCGGCATGGAGCTCGCCAACCGCCGCAGCATTTTCGACCCCGACGACGGCCATTTCCTGTACTGGAAGCCAGGCGGCGCGCCTTATGTGGAACCTGACGGGTTGGCATGGCGGCTCGATCCCGGCAACGCGATCGTGCTGAACACGCACCTGCGTCCTTCCGGCAAGCCGGAGCAAATCCGGCCCGTGATCGGTCTCTACTTCACCGACAAGCCGCAGACCAAATCCCCGATGCTGGTGCAACTGGAGCACGACGGCTCGCTCGACATCCCGGCGGGTGCGCGCGATTTCGTCGATGCCGACGATTTCAAACTGCCGATGGACGCCGATGTTCTGGCGGTCTATCCGCACGCCCACTATCTGGCGCGCTTGATCGAAGGCTACGTCACGCTGCCCGACGGCACGCGCAAGTGGCTGATCCGCATTCCCGAGTGGGACCAAAGCTGGCAGACCGTATATCGCTATCGCGAGCCGGTGTTCCTGCCCAAGGGCGCGGCGATCTCGATGCGCATTCATTACGACAACTCAGCGGCCAACATCCGCAATCCGAATCAACCGCCCAAGCGGGTGCAGGCCGGCAATCATGCCACCGATGAGATGGGCCACTTTTGGCTGCAAGTGCTCCCGCGCGGAGGCGATCGGCGCTTGGAGCTAAATCAAGCCCTGATGCAGCACCGCTTGGAGAAATATCCCAACGATTTTCGCGCTCATATGATTCTGGGCGCGCTGTATCTGGCGCGGTTAAACGCCGGCGCGGCCGTGCCGATGGCGGAAGCTGCCACTCGTATCGAGCCCAAGGACGCCGACGCGCACAACCTCTACGGGTCGGCGCTGGCAGCGGTGGGCCGGGTCGCGGAGTCGATCGAACAATACCGCAGCGCGGTCGCGTTGCGTCCGGACTTCGTCAACGCGCGCTTCAATCTGGCCAATGCCCTCGCGCGGGCCGGACGCTCCGAGGAAGCCATCACCAATTACCGCCAAGTGCTCGCTGCCTACCCCGATGATTCCCTCGCGAAACAGAGGCTGTCGCAAGCGTTGGTGCAGTCCGGCGACGCCCTGGCCCGCGCCGGCAAGCAGGCCGAAGCGGATCAGCAGTACGATGAAGCGGTGACGCTCGATCCCACGAATCGGACCGCCATTCAACGGCGGGATACCAAGAGGCCCTGATGCCAACCAAAAAGAACGAAGGTCCAGAGGAAATCTATCAGATCAAGGTCACGCTCCTGGGGACCAAGCCGCCCATCTGGCGCCGGTTACTGGTGCCGGGGAAATTCACTCTGGAGCAGTTGCATGATGTCCTACAAGCCGCCATGGGATGGCAGGACTGCCATCTGCATGAGTTCCGAGTCGGCCGCGACAGGTTCGGCGTTCCGGACCCCAACGACCGGCTCATGGGGTTGCCAGCCTGCATCCACGAACGCAAAGTACGGCTCTCCGATGTCTTGCTCAAGCCGGGCGCTCAGGGCGAGTACACTTATGACTTCGGCGACAGTTGGGAACATGTCCTTAGCGTGGAGAAGATCCTGCTCCCCGAAGCCGGCCTGAGTTATCCGCTCTGCACGGACGGGAAGCTCCACGGTCCTCCCGAGGATTGCGGCGGACTCCCCGGGTTCTATAACTTCCTGGAAGCGATTCAGGATCCGGACCACGACGAGCACGGAGAACTGCTCGAATGGATCGGAGGCAGCTTCGACCCGGAGTCGTTTTCAGCCGGCGCGGTCAATCAACGGTTGCAGTTCATGTTTCGCCGCCGGAAGGCCAAGAGCAAGCCCGCCGTGCGCAAGACGAAACGTGCTACGGCCGGCTAGAACAGTTCCTTGGTCATGCCGCCGTGCGCGCCCAAGCGAATCCGACCTGATGAAAAAGTTCCTCTGGAGTTGAGCGATCGTGAGCGCGAGTTGATTCTCAAACACACCTTCGCCCACGCTCAGCTCACCAATCGTCTGCGCCTCGAACACAGGCCCGGCGAAACCCCCGCGTATCGGTTCACTTTGGATGACCTGGACGACCTGGCAGGCTACGTGGCGGCGGAAGCCAACCACGCAAAGGACAAGAAGCTACAAAAACTACTGCGAAGCCTGTACGGCCGGATCGCAACGGTGCTGGATTCTTACACCGATTAAGAGGACTGAACCACGCGCGCGAGGAAATCTACTTCCTCGTGCTGCGCGGTTCGGGTACCGCCGGGCGGTTGTCTGGCACCACCGGCTGCTCCTGAATCTTTTCATCCGGCACGGCGTCGTCGATGTCGAACTTGATGGTGGACTCGGTGCCGAACTTGCGATACAGGTGGAACTCGATCTGGTTCCACACCAGAAACCGGCCCTCGCGCGAGCGCAGGTCCGCCCGCAGGGGCAGCACGAATTCCTGATCGGAGACCTTGATGAAGTCGTAGTTGAGATCCAGCGAAACCTTTTGGATGGGGAAATCCGTGGGGATATCGTCGCACTCCATCATAATGCGCATCACCATTCCGGTCTCGCGATCGGCATAAATCAGGCCGTGGTATCCGGCGATGATGCGGCGGCGCGACTCGCGTTCCTCGATACTGTACTGCGATCGCGACTGGCGGACGCGGAACGAAAACACGTACATGCGGCGGCCCCGAAGCGTGGCCCATCTCTCCCAATCGAAGCTGGTTTCGGTTTCGGGCGAAAAGATTTCGGCCAGCATGCTGCCGAATTCTCCCGCCGACGTCGCCCCACCCAACTGGTCGTGGCTCATGGCCGTCACCAATTGGTTGTTGACCGCCACGACTTTGTAGTCTTCCTTGTGCTCGAAATAAGTCAGACGCTCCTGGACCGTGTCGATCAGGCGCCAGTTCTCCTGCCCGGTGGGATCGCCGTGCCGGCGAGTTACTTCTTCGCACAGGAAGTTGGGAAGATTCTCGGTGTAGGCGAGCGCGTTTTGGGTGATCTCGGCCAGAATCCGTTTCTGCTCGATCGAATCCGGCGCTGGAATCACCACGGGCGCGGGCGCCGCGCCCGGCGGCGGAGGGGCGCTCAGCGCCGATGATTCAGTGATCAATTCCTTCAGAGCGGCGACGGTCCGCTTGCCCGCGCCTTGACCCAGCAAGTCCTCGACCGTGCGTTCGTCCAGCTTGTTGGTCAGCTTGATTTTGTGGATGTAATCGGCCACCTGCTGATCCGGCATCTTTAACTGGATGGACGATTTTATGAACGTCTCCAGTTGCGCCACGCTCATCTGCCGCTGCGCCTGCGCAACCACAAGGGCCGCGGCGAACGCGAGCCCAAGCCAGAGTTTGACCCAACCGCTCATACCTCTATTAGACGACTATTTGCGGGTCAGTGGTTTCGCCGATTGCACAGCGGGCGCCGGGCGGGGCGTGGATTTGGCCGTCGCTTCTTCGAGCAGCGGCGCCATGATCCGGTAGCCCTTCCCGTTGGGATGCAGGCCGTCGTCCGACAGGTCTTCGGTGAGCATGCCGGAGTCGTCCCGCAGGGCGTTGAAATAATCCACGTACGCCAGCTTGCGCTGAACGCAAAAACGCTCCAGCCATTCGTTGAGCGCCTTAATCAGGACCGGCTGGCGCGCGGGCGTCCACTCAAATATAGGATTCGCGCGCTTGTGGACATCGCTGACCGGCAGCACGCTAGAGAACACCGCCTTGATGCCGTTGGCGGCGGCCAGGTCCGCCATCATGGTCCAGTTGTTCTCGATGGCCGGCAGCGCAACGTTGCGCGCCAGATCGTTGGTGCCGCCCAGAATCACCACCATGGCGGGCTTCAGATCGATCACGTCCGCCTTCATGCGGCCCAGCATCTCGCCCGTGGTTTGGCCGCCGATGCCGCGATTGACGTAGTCCTTGTCCGGAAAGTACTCGTTGATGCGCCAGCCTTCGGTGATGGAATCGCCCAGCAACACCACGCGCGGCCGCGCCGGATCGGGCGGCGGCAGCAAACGGTTGGCTTCCGCCCAGCGCCCCAGGTTGTCGCGATCGGGCGATTGGAGCGCCGCATCTTTGGAATCGAGCAGCGCCCGAAAGTGCGCGTCCAGGCGCGACGCGGTTTCGCGCAACTCCGTCAGTTGCGCCGAGGCGGCCTCAGGAAAGGGAAACGGCCGCGGCACGGCTTCTGCCAGCGCCAGGTAGGCCCGCAGATTCATCAAGACCGAGTAGGAGAGCTGGCCCGCGGCGGGTTTGCTTTCGAGTAGCGTGCAGGCTTGGCGGACGTTTTCGATCACCGGCGTGGCTGCACGCCCCAGGTCCGCGACCGCCACTCCGCCCGCGTCCATCAATTGGAGGGAGCGGCGGCAGAGCTGATTGACTTGCGCCGCGTTGAGCAGCGGCTGTTGCGCGGGCGTTTGCGCCCCCACACCGGCAGCGGTCGCGATGATCGCCAGCGCGTTCCACGTAAGGATCTGCCTCAAAGGGGCTCCTGCTTGTGCAATTGCAAGGTCACCGTGCCCAGCGGGAAGTTCATGCGCAGTTGCAACTGTACCACGCGCCCATCGGGGCCCTCGCTGACCCAGGCGAAAACTCGTCCCTTGCGCGTGTACACCACGCCGTTCATAAGATTGGCTTCGTAGCGAACGGTTTTGTAGTTGCCCGCCGGCGTGTGGATGTCTTCGCGCTCCTGGGCCTCGACCTTTACCGACGCGGCCTTGCGCCCATCGCTCACGAAGAGTTGTAAGGCTTTTCCCGGTTCGGCCGGGGACGTGCGCAGCTTCATCATGGCGCCCAGCACGTCCTGCACGCACACCGGGATGTCCACGCCGGTGGTGCGGATCACCGCGTTGCTGGGCACATCGCGCTCGACGAAGAAGGCGTGATTCTGCACCCGGTCGTAGAGTACCTGCGTTTCGTGATGGCGTTTGCCTTCGCTCGAGTCCAGCAGACTGGAGGTCACGCAGAACGGGTCGTCGTAGTTGGCCGTGTAGGTGTCGTGGACCTTGAACAGGCTCGAGACGAGGCCGGAGGACTCGAGTTTCAGTTGTACCCAGTTGGGGCGTTCCTCCACCGTCGCGGTGCCGGCGTGAATCAAGCGCCACTCGATGTCGTACACCAGCCGTTGCCCGCTGGGTGTGGTGAGGAACGGCCCGGCCGCCGCCGCGGAGCCGGCTTCGTGGACGGCCGATGGTGGTGCGGGAGTGGGAGGAGTGGACGCTTTCTTGGAATTCTGTTGCGCGGCCAGTGTCGCACATCCTGTTACACAAGCCGCGGTCACAAGGAGCGTTCCGTTGCTGAACCGCATCTCTAGATACTCTACATTACCGGGGCTCTATGTGCTCCCGAAGTGGGGCAGGTTGTCTACCTGCGGCCGATTGTCAATCGGCCTCTTCGCGAGTTCACGGAGTGGAAGGCGGGTTGCCAACCCGCCGCAGGATGACATCCTGCCCCACATTCTCACTCAGGCCGGCTCGCTCAGGCGGCGCGCAGCTCCAATATCAGCCCCATCACCAGGTTTTCGATGCGCGCCGCCACTTCGCGGTATACCGGTTCCTTTTGTCCGATTGGATCGGTCACCGGCCACACTACTACGCGCGGCGGCGGTGCCTTCGAAAAGAGGGGCAGCGGCGATCCACTCAGGTTTACCACCACGTCGAAAGTTTCGTCTCGAAACACTTCCAGGCCCTTGGGAAACAAGTCTTCGGCGGAGATGTTCTTCTCCAGGAGCACCTGTTTGGTGAGGGGCTGGACGATGGCCGCCGGAGCCAGCCCCGCGCTTTGGACCGTCAGGATGTCGGACCCGTAGGCGCGCGCGAAGGCCTCCGCCATCTGGCTGCGACAGGAATTGCCGATGCACACGAACAAGACGCGCTTCTTGGTTTCCGGGCTCACCCGATCGGGCTTAGCCGCGCGCTCACCCGGCGCCACCCCTGCGGGGAAATCGGTGCGCCGCGCGATGCTGCCGCGCATGGGGGGACGGCCTCGTCTTATCGAATCTCTTATCGAACCTCCTATTGGGCCTGACGATACCACTCGATGGTTCTCCTCAAACCTTCTTCAAACGAGACCTGGGGTGCGTGTCCCAGATCGCGCACTGCCGCCGTGGTATCGGCCATGGAATGGCGCACATCGCCCGCCCGCGGCGGACCGAACTTCGGCGCGATGCTCACGCGCTCAGTGCGCTGCAACAGATCCCAGACGAAATTGAGCGTGTAGCGGCCGCCGTTGCCGGCGTTGTAGGTTTTGCCGGCCACGCCCGCCGCTTGCGAGGCCTTCCAACATAACTCGGCCACATCGTCCACGTACGTGAAATCGCGGGATTGCTCGCCGTCGCCGAAGATGGTGGGCGCGGTGCGGGCCAGCACGTGCTTCAGGAACAGGCTCAGCACACCCGAATACGGGCTGGAGGGATCCTGGCGCGGCCCGTACACGTTGAACAAACGCAGCGAAACGGTCTCCAGCCCGTAGCAGTCGTAAAACACGCTGCCGTAGTATTCGCCCACCAGCTTCTGCAGCGCGTAGGGCGACTTGGGACAGGGCGTCATGGATTCAATCTTGGGCAGTGTTTCCGAATCGCCATACGCCGATGACGACGCCGCGTACACCACCCGCCGCACTCGGCCGTCGACGCACGCGCGCAAGACGTTGAAGGTACCGTCGATGTTGATCTCGTGCGAAGGCACCGGGTCGTCGATGGAGCGCGGCACGGACGGAATCGCCGCCAGGTGAAACACGGTGTCGGCGCCCTCGATCACCGGGGCGATGGCGGCGGCGGCGCGAACGTCCAGCCGATGAAACTCGATGCGCTCGCACACCTCCTCCAGATTGGCTTGATAACCGGTCAGCAGATTGTCGATGACCACCACGCGGCCGCGGTCCAGCAGGGTCCGGACCAGGGCCGATCCGATGAAACCCGCACCGCCAGTTACAACGTACTTGGCTGGCATGAAATTTCTAGTTTAGCGAACGGCAACGGTACCTCAAGAATATGCGGCGATCCCGGTCACCTTCTCCCCGATCACCAGAGCATGGATGTGGTCGGTCCCTTCGTAGGTCTTGACGGTTTCCAGATTGCACATATGGCGCATCACCGGATATTCGTCGACGATACCGTTGGCCCCCAGCAAATCCCGCGACTGGCGCGCGCATTCGAGCGCCATGGCGACGTTATTACGCTTGAGCATCGATACGTGCGCGGGCTCCAGGCGGTGCTGATCCTTTAAGCGGCCCACGTGCAGCGCCAGCAGCTGTGCCTTGGTGATCTCGGTGATCATGTCCGCTAGCTTCTCCTGCACCAACTGGTGCGAGGCGATGGGGCGGTTGGCGAACTGCTTGCGCACGGTCGAATAGGCGCGCGCGGATTCGTAGCAATCCATGGCCGCGCCCACTACGCCCCAGCCGATTCCGTAGCGCGCCTGCGTCAGGCACGCGAGCGGCCCGCGCAGGCCTTTCGCGCCCGGCAGCATCGCGGATTCGGGCACGCGGCAGTCGCGCAGGAACAGGCTCGAGGTCACCGACGCCCGCATGGACAGTTTGCCGTGGATATCGGTGGCGCTGAATCCCGGCGTGCCGCGCTCGACCAAGAAGCCACGAACCCCATCGGGCGTCCGCGCCCACACCACCGCGATGTCCGCAGCCGAGCCATTGGTGATCCAGGTTTTCTCGCCGTTGATCACCCACTCCGAGCCATCCCGTCGCGCTTCGGTCAGCATCCCCCCGGGATTCGATCCGAACCCCGGTTCGGTCAACCCGAAGCACCCTAGCGCCTCGCCCGATTGCAGGCGCGGGAGCCAGCGCTGTTTCTGTTCTTCGCTGCCGTAGCTCAGGATCGGATACATCACCAGCGCGCCCTGCACGCTGACGAAACTGCGCAGGCCTGAATCGCCGCGTTCCAGCTCCTGCATGATCAGTCCGTATTCGACGTTGCTCATGCCCGCGCAGCTGTAGCCTTCGAGATTCGCTCCCAGGTAACCCAGCCGGCCCAGCTCCGGAATCAATTCCTTGGGGAAGCGCGCGTCGCGGTAGCAGTCGCGAATCAGCGGCAGCACGCGGTCGTCCACGAACTGGCGGGCAGTCTGGCGCACCAGCAGCTCCTGTTCGTTGAATAACGAATCGATCAGCATGTAATCCACGCCGGGAAATCGAGCCATAGAGGCGATTGTAACGCGCGGGCGCCGTACGCTTGAGCGAATCCTCGTGCTACTCGCGGAGTGCGGCGGCGCAACTTCTTACCCGCCCCGATGCTAGCACTGCGCTCCAAGACATCGGGCAAATTTCTTGACTTTTTGCGGGTGAAAACGGTTGTGCGATATGCGGGTTCGTCTCGTAACTTGCGGAGGCTCGGCGGACCGGAGCCGCCTCAAAAGGCGGCTGCAGGCTCTAAAGCCTGCCCCACTTGGGTTCGTTTGGTGATACGTGCAACTGGATAAGAATCTGAGGCTTAACTGACGGATGCCGGAGCGCGAAGGGTCTCGCGCCGCCGCCGGCATATGGATATATAGATCGGGCATGCCATATTTCCGGATAGTATATATTTTTCGCCTCGGATTCGCCCTGCGGCTTCCCGGGCGACATTCGATACACTTTGGGGTGACTGACGAAGGCGACCAAGGAGGTTCCATGCGAGGCATCGCACTATTCGGAGCGGGAATCGTGGCCGGGATCTTGATGACTCAGGGGATCATTGCCCAAAGCAACGGCGCTCAAGGCAGCGGCGGTTTGAAGCTGAATCACGTGGGCATCAGCGTCAAGGATTTCGACAAGGAGTTGAATTATTACACCAAGACTCTGGGCTTCCGCGAAGTGTTCGCCTACAAGGACGCCGACGGCAAACCGGCCCTCACCTATGTGCAACTGAGCCGGGACACGTTTCTGGAATTGCAACCGGCGAACGCGGATCGCCCGCCTGGGTTGTCGCACATCGGCATTCAGGTGGACGACCTGAAAGCGACGATGGCGCGTCTGGAGTCGCGAGGGGTCAAGCTGGAGCCGATGCGCGTCGGGCCGCAGCCAGGCGCTGACCAACGCTCACGATCCCGAGGGCGTCACGATGGAGCTGCTCGAATACCCGCCGGGATCGGCGCAGCGGAAGGCTATCGATGCATGGAAGTAGGGCTTGGAAGGGCCTGGAAGTAGCTTACTCGCCGCCGGCCTTTTTGTACGTCGTGATGACTTTGTTGACGTACTGGCGGGTTTCGTCGAACGGGGGCAGGCCCTGGTATTTGTCGACGGCGCCTGGGCCCGCATTGTAGGCGGCCAGCGCGCGGACCACGTCGCCGTTGTACTTGAGCAGCAGCTCGCGTAACAGACGGGTGCCGGCGTCGATATTCTGCTCGGGATCGGTGGGGTCGGCGCCCAGCGAGCGCGCGGTTTCGGGCATCAGTTGCATGACGCCGACTGCGCCCCTGGGCGATACCGCGCGCGGCTCAAATCCGGACTCGACTTTGGCGACGCTGTGGACGAACTCGGGCGGCAGGCCGGAGCGCACCGCGGCATCGTGGACCAGTTGACGGGGGTCTCGCGGAGCGGGCTTGGCCAAGCTGGGATGAGCGTCCGCCGGCGCATGCCCGGCCGATGCAAAGGGCGCGGACCCGAACGGGGCTGGCGCCGGGGGAAAACGCTTTAGTCCCTTCGGACGGCGATTCTCACATGAAGTTTTTCAGACACTTCGTGAATCAGGTGGTTGCCGCCATCACTGACAGGCCAACAGAACAGTTCGGCTGCAGGATTTCGGTCGTCCCGCACGTGCTGGATTGCTCGGGTGAGGCACTCGAGTGCGAGATGTCGGCCACGGTGATCCGGAACCACGGCCGCGGCTGCAAGGTACAGGCTTTCCCAATTTGGTGAAGCTTCATTCTGCGCTGTCTCAACCATCTCGCGTTCGGAAATGCGGCCCTCTAAGAAAGAGGCTTTAAGGTTCTTGTTGACCGGGATGACTAATGCGCCTCCAACTACAGAGCCGCAGTATTTCGCAACGGTCCAGCACTTCGGAATCGTGTGAACAATCCAGTCTGTCAAATGCCAGTCACCTCGCATTTGCTCAAGGTTCGAATCTGTCCCGATATAGGTGTTGAAGATGGTGGCGGCGTGCTCCACATCGGCTTTGGAAATGACGTGCGGGTACGCCGAAATCAGATAGAAAGCGGACTTTCGCCCGACCGGATGTTCCACGACACCGAGGCACCAGGCGTGAATCGCAGTCAGCAATAAGCAATCCACCCAACCACCGTTGGAATAGCCGCCTACGATGCCAGCCGTCTTTTGCGTCACGATGAAGGCGAAGTTGGCGATCATGTGAACTAGGGCGCCCGCGCACAGATAGTTAAGGGTCCACTCCATTGGACGTGCCTTGATTCTACGGACCGTTGACGGATTTGACGGGCCCAGGATGAGTGCGAAGGCCAGGAAGCCGGCCAAGCTTGTCAGCAGCACGTAGGTTATATCGGAGATGAGCGTGAGTTCTGGGCAAGAACCATCTTTAGGCGGGTAGCGCTGATTGACCGCGACGACTCCGACAGTGAGCGCACCCCAGATCGACAACGCCGTTCCCAAAATCTTGTCGCCCACATCTCTGATGTCCCGGTCGAGGAATCGAAACAGCGTTGCCCCTAGGCCCAGAAACGTCCAGACCATGATCGCACCCAAATAGGCGAGATCATCCCACCAAGGATACTTTTGCCCCGACGGCCCCGATAGACCCAAATACATCCACCAAAACTGCCCGATGGTCCAGATCACCAGCCCGCAACAAATCCAGAATGGTGAGTATCTGGCGCGGTCATGAAAGCCACTGGCGCCGGAAAACGCTCGGGTGAAGCCGAAAAACGCGCCCAGGGCGGCGTGTAGACCATAAATGTTGGAAAAGTTTTTGCATCCGTGTCCGCACACGTCCGGACGGAACCGGGACGCGGCGTAGATGGAAGCGAGTAATGCGAGGAAAAAAGCGTACGAGAACCAAAGAATGCGTTTCGCCCGCCGCTGGTCGATTTGCACTAGAATTCCGATTTATTGGAATGCCGCTATGGATTTCAGTACCGGAACAGTATACACTAGCCGCTCCCAAGGGAATCCAAACATTTCCTCCGTGCGGCGTGGCGGGTGGGACCGACGGTAAGCGGGCACCGGAAGAGGGTTGCGCGTGGGGAATCGGTGACTGGAAGCCAGGTGCTACTGGCCGCCGGCTTCTTTGTAGGCTCCGATGACTTTGTTCACGTATTGCCGAGTTTCATTGAAGGGAGGCAGGCCCTGGTACTTGTCGACGGCGCCCGGGCCCGCATTGTAGGCGGCCAGTGCGCGGACCACGTCGCCGTTGTACTTGAGCAGCAGCTCGCGTAGCAGACGCGTCCCGGCATCGATATTCTGCTCGGGATCGGTGGGGTCGGCGCCTAGCGAGCGCGCGGTGTCGGGCATCAGTTGCATCACGCCGACAGCGCCCTTGGGCGACACCGCGCGGGGCTCGAATCCGGACTCGACTTTAGCGACGCTGTGCACGAACTCGGGCGGCAGGCCGGAGCGCACGGCGGCATCGTGGACCAGTTGCTGGGGGTCTCGCGGGCTGGGCTTGGCCACGGTGGGAGGGGCCTCCGGTGGGGGCGGGGGAGCCGGAGCGGGAGGCGGCGGAGGAACGTAATCGTCCTGCTCGAAAGCCACGATGACGGAGGCGGGCACTTCGATGGCGCCGTCCTTGGTGATCAGGCGGACGCCCGATCCGGATGGTTCGTGGCGCTCGGCGCGAATGCGGAGGCCGCTGGATAGAACGGCGTACTCGCCGGCGAACGCCGGTAGAACGGAGGCAGCCAGCAGGCAACAGAAGGGGCGCAGCATCAACTGTTAAGTATGACGCGGATTCGGCCTCAAGCGTGCAGTGCGAATTCCCGCGCGGGTTTGCGCGCGCGGAACGCTCCGATGCCCCACGGACTGGGCTCGATATCCACTAGGCCGGCTGCCCGCAGCCAGTCGAACACTTCGTAGGGCGTATGCGCGGACTGATACGACGGCGTCACGCTGTCGAACGTATCCAATACAGACCACCGCACATCCGGCAGAGGCACGAACGGGAACGCCAGGCGCGCCGCTTTGCCCAGCGCGGACCCAATCCCCGGGATCTGCGCCAGCGGCCGCAGCCCGTAGGCGGTGGCGTAGCTGTAGGCCAAGGGCGGAATCGGTCCAGCAAGCGGCCATAGCCGCTGGAACATGCGCCTCCAGAACTGGACGCTGGGAAAATCGTAGTAGCCGCCCTTGCCGTAGACACTCAGCGCGATCCACCCTTCCGGGCGGGTGATGCGGGCGGCTTGCGCTACGCCTCTGGATGGGTCGGGCGTGTGGTGCAGCACGCCGATGCTGTAGACTCCGTCCACCGACGCCGCGCGCAGAGGCAAGGCTAGCGCATCGGCCTGGCAGACGCAGACCTCGGAATCGCCGGCAAAATTTTGCGCGGCTGCTTCGACCGCGGCGCTGTAATCGATCGCGATCACTCGTGCGCCTTTTTGGCGGGCGATCTCAACAAAGCGTCCGGGGCCGCAACCCAGATCGACGACCAGTTGTCCGTCGAGGCGATTCGCGCCGGTGATGCTCTCAAACATCCGCCCAGTGTGGCCCTGCATGGGCCGGCCGACATTCTCGCTATCGAATTGGAGGCGCGGCCAGCGGTTCCACTGATAACCGAAACTGCCGGTGTAGTTGCAGGATTCCACGAACCTCGGCACGCCGCGCACGATTGGGTAGCTGGAAGTGGGCGAACGCAGTTCTCCCGAGATCACGCTTTCGCCCTGGCGCTCGGAGATGCGCAGTTCCAGCCTTGCGCCGGTCACAGGGTCTACGAAGTGGGGGGCGAATTGGATGTGCACGGCCGGGTCTGGTAATTAGTAGGCGTAGGCCGCGGAAGCTCTCAGTGGTCCGGCCAAGAGCGATTGTCGATGCCGCCTTTCCTGAACCCGGACCCGCACTAGGTCTTTGGCAGGATGAAATAGTTCCATTGTCCCCGCCCTGACGGGGCGGGGCTACACAGCCCCGGACGTGAGTCCGGGGAACCCAATCGCACGGTCAGCTCTCGGCTGGAAACCTTAAGCGTCGGGTAGAGACGGTACTCGCGGCGGCGTGGTCCTATAGAATCGAGCCTCTTATTTAGTCTAAAATCCAGAGCATGCGGACCTTACGGGTGAACGCTCCCCTTCTATGGTTGGTCGCGGTGGCCGTGCCGGTACTGGGGGCGCCCCGGCCGATCACCCACGAAGACGTGTGGCTGATGAAGCAGGTGGGCGCTCCCGTGCCCAGCCCGGACGGCAAATGGGTGGTGGTTTCGGTGACCGAACCGGCGTACGACGAGACTAAGCAGGTCTCGGACCTGTGGATCGTGCCGGCCGACGGCAGCGCGCGACCGCGCCGTTTGACCAACTCGCGCGCGGCCAAATCCGGGGTGCAGTGGAGCCCGGATAGCCGCCGCATCGCGTTCTCCACGCGGCGCGAGGGCGACGAGGCCAACCAGATTTATATTATGGACATCGCCGGGGGCGGGGAAGCGCAGCGGGTCACCTCGTTATCCACGGGCGCTACCGCGCCCAGGTGGCGGCCGGACGGAGGCGCGATCGCGTTCACCAGCGTGGTTTATCCAGGGGCGATGGATGACGAGGCCAACAAGAAAATCGCGGCCGAACGCAAAGCCGACAAAGCCCACGTGCGCGCCTACGAAACGTTTCCGATCCGCCATTGGGACCACTGGCTGGACGACCGGCACGCGCATCTGTTCGTGCAGCCGTTGAAAGAAGGGTCGAAGCCGCACGACGTGCTGGCGGGAACCGGCTTGGCATCCGCAGCGGGGTATTCGGGCAACGAGACCAACTCGGGCGAAGAACTCGGAGCGGCGTGGGCGCCGGACGGGCAGTCGCTGGTGTTCGCCGCGACCGCCAACCGGACTGAGGCGGCGTATGCTCGCACGATCATGCGCTTGTATCAAGTCCCGGCCGCGGGCGGCGAGCCCAAGCTGATCACGCCCGCGGGCAACGCTGCCAGCTTCTATAACCCGAGGTTCAGTCCGGACGGGAAGGCGCTGTTCGCGTTGCGGGAACAGGAAGGCGAGCAGCCGTATTACGCCACGCGGATCGCGCGGATGGCGTGGCCGGGGCCCGGCCAGAAAGAGGCTGAATGGCAAACCGTGACGGCGTCGTCGGATTTGAGCGCTACCTCTTACGCCATCGCGCCCGATAGCCGTACTGTTTACTTCTTGGCCGAAAACAACGGTCTGGAGAAGCTCTTCCAAGCTTCGGTAACGAGCAGCGAGGTGCGCGAGTCGTTTGCTTCGGATCTGGGATGCTACACCAATCTGGCGATTCCCTCCCGGGCTGCTGGGACGCCTGCCACGACGCCCGCTGCAACCGTGTTGTTCGCCGATTGGGGTAGCGCCGCGAATCCCGCCGAGGTGGTGCGGGTCGACTCGTCGGGACACCGCCAGCGCTTGACCGAGTTCAACGTCGAGAAGTCGGCCGAACTGGACCTGCCGCCGCTGCGGCACTTCTGGATCACCAGCCAGCGCGGCAAGCGCATCCACAGCATGCTGGTGCTGCCTCCGGGCTTCGACGAATCGAAGAAGTATCCGCTGCTGGTGCTGATCCACGGCGGCGCGGCCAATATGTGGCGCGACGAATTCGGCGTGCGCTGGAATTATCACATGCATTCGGCGCCAGGATATGTCGTATTATTGACGAATTACACCGGATCGACCGGATTTGGCGAGAAATTCGCGCAAGAAATCCGCTTTGATCCGCTGAAAGGTCCCGCGGACGAGATCAACGAAGCCGCCGACGCGGCCATCCGCCAGTTCGCCTTCATCGACGGGTCGCGCCAGGCCGCCGCGGGCGCCAGCTACGGAGGCCACTTGATCAATTGGATGCAGGCCTCGACCTCGCGCTACAAGGCTCTAGTCGCGCACGCCGGGCTGATCAACCTGGAATCGCAGTGGGGCACCAGCGACGGGATCTACCATCGCGAGATGGAGGAAGGCGCGCCTTACTGGGAGAATCCCAAGCCGTGGCAGGAGCAGAATCCCATCCGCTTCGCCAAGAACTTCCACACGCCGATTCTGCTGAGCGTGGGCGAGCACGATTTCCGCGTGCCCATGAACGAGACGCTGGAAAACTGGAGCATCCTGCAGCGCCTGCGCGTCCCCAGCAAGCTGCTGGTGTGGGAAGACGAGAATCATTGGATCAGTAAGGGCGAGGATAGCCGACGGTTTTACCAGGAAGTGCGGGATTGGCTGGCGAAGTATCTTTGACGCGTACGGCAAAATGCCGTAAAGTAGAAGTGTCATGAAACACCACCCTGCGGCCCGCCTGGAGGCGCGCCTGCCCAACCAGGTTCTGGCGCGCCTGAAACGCGCCGCGGAAATCCAGGGACGCACTCTCACCGATTTCGTCGTCGCCGCCGCAGACGAAGCTGCGTGCCGCGCGATTGAGCAAACGGAGATCATCCGCCTTTCCGCCGAGGACCAGCGCCAAATCGCGGAAGCGATCCTGAACCCTCCCGAGCCGACGCGGGCCCTGCGGAAAGCCGTTCAGCGACATCGTAAGTTGATCGTCGCGGAATGACATTTCCTTCGTTCCGTGTCGAGCCCTTGGGCGACGCGCATGACCGGGACCAGTTTCGTTGCGGAGAGGAAGTGCTGGACCGGTATTTTCGAACCCAGGCGACCCAGGACATTCGCCGCCGCGTCGCGAACTGCTTCGTCGCCGTCGAAGTGGCAACCGGCCAGGCCGCTGCGTTTTACACGATGTCCGCGGCGAGTATTCCCTTCGTCGATCTGCCGCCGGACGAAACCAAGCGCTTGCCGCGTTATCCCACATTGCCGGCGGTTCGGATTGGGCGCCTGGCGGTCGATGAGCGCTTTCAGGGGCGCGGTTTAGGCGCGGCCCTGTTAGCGGACGCCGCCCATCGAGCGATTCAGGGCGGCGCGGCAGCGTTCACTCTTCTGGTGGATGCCAAGAACGACCGTGCGGTGGCGTTTTATCGGCGTTACGGATTCCGCCTTTTGAGCAGCCAGCCCCGGACGTTGTTTCTTCCATTGGCGACGGCTCAAAAAGCCTTCCTCGAAAAGGCCTCTCACTGAGGCCAAAGCTGGCGGGACACGTCGGCGAAGACTGTCGCGCTGCCTACAAATCCGCTTGGTTATCACACGCCCACGAACGACCAGCTGTACCTCGAGAGGAGCACTAGCGCGCCCGACCCTACGCCCAACGCTTTAACGGCGGCGGCACGTCCCAGTACGTCTTGGCCGACACGTACGACGCCGGCCTTATCGAATAGCCCGGCTGGAGGTGGTGAGAGACTGTGGAAGGGGGCTGTATGCGATCACTTGTACTATTGGTTGCGGTTGGAGGGGGCCTAACGGGCCAAAGTTTGGTGGGGTCGGGTTACACGCTTCCGACGCCGGTCAACGGAGCTCCCGGGCAACTCGTAACCCTTATGGTCCAGATAACCGACCGGTCCGGGGTTGCGTTTACGAGCGCTCCTGCCGGAGCCGACTTGCCTACGACGCTCTCCGGTTTCTCAGTCACGTACTTTCAGGGTGATCAGTTCTCCACGCCGATACTTAACGTGCTCCCATTCTACACCGTACCGACTCCCTGCTATCCAGCGTGCGCGGCCCTAGTTGCACTGACAATTCAAATGCCGATAGAGGCAAAATCCTGTCCTCCATCGTCCTGCGAGAATCTGGGTGGCGCGACCACAGGGCTCCTAAATATCTCTCAGAACGGAGTGCATGGGACAGCCATATACGTTCAACCCTACTCCGATCAAGTTCACATCGTAACAACCTGCGACACGTTCACCAGCGGGTACGGCGCCACATCCAGTCCTACTGGCTTACCCTGCCCGTCGGCTGTCACTCATCCGGACGGATCGCCTGTTACCGCAGGGAATCCGGCGAAAGCTGGAGAGGAGGTAGTTGCCTATGCCGTCGGGCTCGGCCAGACCAACCCGCCGTTGGCCACAGGGAAGCTCGTTACTGCCGCGGCTCCGACCCAGACCGCCTTCGGCCTCGACTTCAATTACCGCCCGAACGCCCTGGCGACACGACCGCTTCCGTCGGCCTCGCCACCGGTTTACGCCGGAGCGACGCCGGGTTACGTTGGGTTGTACCAAATCAATTTCGTGGTTCCGCCCGTACCGCCTGGCACTCTTCCGTGCGTTAACCCGGTGCCGACACAAGGACAAAACGTGGTGTATTCCAATCTTACAGTGAGCGTCGGAGGGGCATTCTCGTTTGACGGCGCCCGAATTTGCGTCGCCGTACCCAATCCTTAGCCGCAGCGCAGCGACCGCCAGCGCGGCCATCACCAGCCCCGTCAGGAACAACATGATCGTGGCACCTGCACCGCGATTCGATATCATTGGGCTGTTCGAACCAGGAAACAGCAGCCCGAAAACCTACTCGATAGGCGTACGGGCTTGAGGAGGATTGACGTGAAACTTCTAATCATCTCAGCAACGGTCACGGGACTGACGCTGTCGCTACCGGTACCGTCGCTCGCTCAGCAGGAGGCACACGCCGCGCCCGCGATGCCGGCGACCAGGGATATCAAGGTCATCTCCAGCGCCGGAGCGCGCGCCTTGGCGGACGCTTGTACCGCTTGGGCCGAACGCAACAAGCAAACCGTCACAATGGCGATTCTGGATTGGGGCGGCAACCTCATCGAATCGCACGCCATGGAAGGTGCGGCGGCGAACGCGATCGACACGGCCTTGTTGAAGGCCAAGTCGGCCTTGCGCTGGCGGCGGCCAACCTCGGAGACGAACAAGCTGGTCCGGAGCGGCGACAACCTCGCGCCGACCTTCATGCGCGACTTCCCGCAACCGGGCGCTCTTCCCATCGTGGTCAATGGGCAGGTGGTGGGGGCGATGGGCGTGTCCGGCGCCGACGGCGAGAAATGCGCCCAGGCGGCGATCGACGCGGTGTTCAAGGGACAGGCGACCTCTTCGGGGCGGTAGCGCTTCGGGCTCTTGCCGCGCGTAGAATGGGAACACCATGCGGTATTTGGTGCGCGCACGTGTCAAGGCAGGCGGCGAGCGGTCGCTTCTCCAGGCGATTGAGCGCGGAACCCTGGGCCGAGGTTCCGTAGCCGGGGGCGAGTACTTGCGCAACATGCGAGAAGCCCGGCTTTGCCCGGATGGCACGGCGCGCTGGGTGGAGGTGTGCTATTGTCCCACTCCGCTGCAAGAAGAGCGGCCTTACTAGGAGCAGTACTTCGACCTGGTCAAGGTGCAGGATGCGCACGACCGCAAGCAGTGCCGGGACCAGAACGGAGCGGAGCCGTGGGCCTGCGAGAACTGCGATTGCACCGAGCGCCTGGAGCGCAAGCTGGCAGGTCTCGGCGATTCGTTCCTGAAGAAACTCCGCGGCGGCTAGCGCGCCGGTTTTGCGACGGCGATGGTTGTCGTGGGCTTGAGCTCAACGCGGTACGCCTGATACGGCACCGTGCCCAGATTTTCCACCGAGTGCAGCGGCTGGCTCGTGGCGTCGTACGTCACTTGCATTTCTTTCAGCTCGGCCCGCGGCGTCTTTTTGCCATCGGCCGACAGGCGCTGCGACGGGGGCAGGCCGAAATATACGACCACGGCCGGCCAGGTGTGCGTGTGCCACGGTTCCTTTTCACCCGGCGGGACTTTGACGCTCAGCACCCGCACATAGGCGTTTTCGAGGGCCACCGTGATATTGGGGTTGTGAATCTTGACGGCGTCGGTGGCGGGCAAGTCCGCTGCGGGCGCAGGCTGGCAGTCGGCATTCTTCAGCTCGACGAGGAGGTTGTGGCGGTCGCGATCGCTGCTGTCGAACCCCTTGCTCGGCCCTCCTTCCGACCAGCGGATGGTCACGGTCTTCCAAGGCTCATTCACGCCGGAGGTTTGTTCGAAGAACACGCTGGGCCAGAAATGCGTGTGCGGGACCTCCCTGCTGTGCAGCGGGACGGTGGCTTCGAGGACGCGGACAGTGTCGTTCTCCAGAATCACCTTGTGATTGCGCGGCGCTGCGGCGACGGCATCCGTGGCGTCGGGCTTGGAGGGCCCGCAGCCGGCTGCTCGAAGACTGGCGGGGAGGAGGAGGGCGCAGACTGCCGCGCCAGTTGAAAACCGGAACCATGAAGGGGTCATCTGCATCGTCAACGATCTTATCACTGCTGGAGAAGATGTTGGAGAACATGCTGGGGAACAACACAGCGCTTCGCGCGCTTTTTAGTGTACAATCCGGTGAGACTAACACCGGACAAACATGCCAACACGGGTGACCAACACCATTCTTCCGACTACGATGGTCGGGTCGTATCCGCGGCCGCGCTGGTATCGGCAACAGTTATTGGGCCGCGACATTCGCGTAGCCTTCAAAGAAGCCGCCTATGAGGAGGCCTATCATGACGCCACGCACACGGCGATCCATGACCAGGAGGAGGCCGGGCTGGACATCATCACGGACGGCCAGATGTACTTCGACGATTATGTCGGCGCGATTGGGTCGTTCTGCTGGTACATGTACGAGCGCATTCACGGCTTTGAAGAGGCCAAGGAGCCGCATCCCTCCGAGGTCGGCGCACCGGTTCGGACCAAGGATGTCGAACTGCTTGCAGACTGGGGCGGCGTGATTAACAGCGGGCCGGTGAAGCGGGGCCCGATGCGGCTGGCCGACCTCTACAAGATTGCTACGCGTTACGCGACCAAGCCGATTAAGGTTTCGGTCGGCGCGGGCCCGATCAATTTGGCTTGGCATGTGTATTTCCAGCACTACAAGGATGCCCGCGATCTAAGCTTCGCGCTGGCTCCGATTTTCAATGCCGAGATGAAAGAGCTGGTGGCCGCGGGCGCGAAGTATTTGCAGATCGAGGATCTGGGTGCGTGGTTACCGCTGTTTACCTTGAACCCGGACGACTATAAGTGGATTGCCGACGTGATCGCGCAGTGCATCGACGGGGTGCAGGCGAAAATTGCCTGGCACTTCTGTTTTGGGAATGCCTGGGGGAACGCGCTGACCAGCCTCTTTCCGAAGGGCTATGAAACCGTCCTTCCCTTCTACTATCACCTGCCCATCGATCAATTCGTGCTGGACTTCGCGAATCGGGAGATGGCGGGCATCGAGTGCCTGAAGGCGCTGCCGAAGGACAAGGAAGTTCAGATCGGCGTGCTGGACGTCCGCACCAGCATGATCGAGTCACCAGAGCAGGTGGCCGGCCGCATCCGCAAGGCGATCGCGGTGGTGCCGCCGGAGCGCGTGTATCTCAGCACGGACTGCGGCATGAAGCCGCTTCCCCGGATCGTCGCGAAGCTGAAGCTCAAGGCTTTGGCTGAAGGCGCTGCGATCGTCCGGAAGGAATTGAAGTAACCGAGTTCAGCCTGCGGCGAGCGCTGCAGCGCTCGCGTGGAAACGCAGACAAACCCCTCGAAGATTTCACAAGGAGAATCAAATGAGTAAGAAGGTGATTGCCGTAGTGGGTGCTACCGGCGCCCAGGGTGGCGGCTTGGTGCGTGCGATTCAGAGCGATGCCGGTGGAGACTTCACCGCCCGGGCCCTGACCCGGGACGTGAATTTGGACAAGGCGAAGGCGCTCGCGAAATTGGGCGCCGAGGTCGTGCATGTGGACCTCGACGATCCGCCCAGCATCAACAAAGCGTTCGAGGGAGCCTATGGGGCCTTTTGCGTCACTTTCTTCTGGGCGCATTTTTCGCCGGAGAAAGAGATGGCCGAGGCCGCTGCCATGGCGCAAGCGGCCAAACACGCCGGCTTGAAGCACGTCATCTGGTCGACGCTCGAAGACACCCGTAAGTTTATCCCGCTGAGCGACGATCGCATGCCCACGCTCATGGGCAAGTACAAGGTTCCGCATTTCGACGGCAAGGGCGAGTCCAATCATTTTTTCACCGACCTCGGTCTGCCGGTAACCGTTTTGGTGACTTCCTTCTATTGGGATAATGCGATCTACTTCGGCATGGGCCCGAAGAAGGGACCCGACGGCAAATTGGCCCTCACCATGCCCATGGGCGACCGGAAGCTGCCCAGCATGGCCGCCGAGGACATCGGCAAGTGCGCCTACGGGATTTTCAAGAAAGGCAGCGAGTATATCGGCAAGACCGTGGGCATCGCGGGACAACACCTTACCGGCGCGCAGATGGCGGCCGCTTACGCCAAGGCTCTGGGCCAGGAAGTGGGTTACAACGCGGTCGCTCCGGCGGTTTATCGAGGTTTCGGTTTTCCCGGCGCGGAAGATTTGGGAAACATGTTTCAGTTCAATCATGATTGCGAGAAAGAGTGCTGCGGCGCGCGGAGCCTGGAGGTCAGCCGTTCGCTGAACCCAGCGCTGCAGACTCTGGATACCTGGCTGGCTCAGAACAAGAGCCGCGTTCCTTTGGACTGAGAATCACGCGCGCGACGGGAGACATGAGCAGCTATCAGATCGATCCGACACATTCGGCGGTGCAGTTCCAAATCCGCCACATGAACATCGCCAACATCAAGGGCCAGTTTCGGCAAGGTGACTGGCACCGTGAATTTCGACCCGGCCCATCCCGAAGCCTCCATTGTGGACGCCGCGATTGACGTCCACAGCGTGCTGACGCGCGATGAAAGGCGCGACGGGCACCTGAAGACGCCCGACTTTTTCGATGCCGAGAAGCATCCCCTCATCACGCTGGAAGGGGGCGGCTTTCTGTTGAGCGACGAAGTCGACGTCGAGATCGACCTGCAGATGATCCGCCCGTCCGCGTAAGTGATCGGCCACCAGGACCGCGAATGTTATCCTGAAAACTCAGGAAGTCGCGGTTCCAACCATGGCCTACAGCACGCGTTCCTACGCACGATCCTACTTATCCGACCGGCTCCCGCGCGGTTTGCGGATGCTGTTGATCGCCAACGTGGTGGTGTTCCTGCTGCAGTGGGCGACGCAGGGCACGCGCCTGGACGAAGTCTTCAATGTACTGGCGTTGCAACCCATCGCCGTAGTCCGGCTGGGCTTCGTCTGGCAGTTGGCGACCTACATGTTTCTGCACGGCGGCGTCTGGCACATCCTGTGGAACATGCTCGCGCTGTGGATGTTCGGCCGGGAGCTGGAATCCACCTGGGGCACGCGGCGATTTCTGCAGTTGTACTTTTTCTGCGGAATTGGCGCCGGAGTTTTTGTGGTCGTCGCCAATTATTTGTTCGGCGATCCGCGCGTGTCCACCATCGGCGCGTCGGGGGCAATCTACGGCATCCTGATCGCATCGGCCATCCTGTGGCCGGATCGCATCATCTATTTCAACTTTCTATTTCCTATAAAGATGAAGTGGTTCGTGGCGATCGTCGGGGCCATCGCCTTCCTGGGGTCGTTCAACCCGCGCAGCGGTGTCAGCGACGTGGCCCACTTGAGCGGCATGTTGTTCGGCTATGTGTTCCTGAAGATGCCCAGAGTGCATGGATTTCATCCCTTAGAGGCGTTTTCCGGGCGTTATCGCGCCTGGAAACTGGCGCGCGCCAAAAAGCGATTCCAGGTGTACATGCGCAAGCAGCGTTCGGACCGGGACCCGTGGGTGCATTGAAGACCGCGGAAGTCTCGCCCGCGGCGGCGGTGCGCGAACGTTTGGCCGGGGCATCCGCGGTGGCCGTGCTGACAGGCGCTGGAATCTCGGCCGAAAGCGGCATCCCCACGTTTCGTGGCGCGGGTGGCTTGTGGAAGAATTTTCGCGCCGAAGATCTGGCGACGCCCAAGGCTTTCGCCGCCGACCCGAAGCTGGTGTGGGAATGGTACGATTCGCGCCGCGGATTGATTGCCGCGGCCGAGCCTAATGCGGGACATCGGGCGCTCGCCGAAATGCGGAGCCGGTTCGCCCGCTTCACGCTGGCGACGCAGAACGTGGACGGCCTGCATCACCGCGCGGGCAGCACCGATGCGCTGCGTCTGCACGGCGACATCTGGACGCTACGCTGCACTGCGTGCGGGCGTGAGCGTGAGGATTTTCGTACGCCGCTACCGGAGTTGCCTCCGCGCTGCGTGTGCGGTGCGCTCGAACGCCCCGGCGTCGTGTGGTTCGGCGAGACGTTGCCGGACGATGTTTGGGAGCAGGCGCTGCAAGCCGCGCGGGAAGCCGGTGTGTTTCTGGTGATCGGGACCTCGGCGGTGGTGTATCAGGCGGCGGGGCTGGTCGAACTGGCGAAAACCAGCGGCGCCACAGTGGTGGAGATCAATGTCGCCGCGACGCCGGTGTCGCATCTAGTGGACATTTCCTGGCGTGCCCCGGCGGCGCAAGCTTTACCCGAACTGTTGGCATGAAGATTTGCTACCTCGACGCGTTTTCCGGTATCAGCGGCGATATGACGGTCGGCGCTTTGGTGGACGCTGGAGCCGCACCCGGCGAGGTGATCGGGGCGCTGGAGCAACTCGGCACCGGCGCGCGCTTTTCGATTGAGAAAACCACCCGTGGCGGCATCGCGGCGTCCAAGTTTCGCGTCGATACCGGCGCGGAAGCCGCGAAGCACCGGCATTTGGACCACATTTTGGAAATGATCGAGAAATCGCCGATAGCCGCGTGCGCGAAACAGAACGCGTCCAATGTGTTTCGGCGGCTCGGCGAGGCCGAAGCGCAAGTGCACGGCGTGTCTATCGAGAAGGTCCATTTCCACGAGGTCGGCGCGGTCGATTCGATCGCCGATATCGTAGGCGCGTGTGTTGCGCTGGATTTGCTCGCGGTGGACGAAGTGCAAGCCTCGGCGATCAACGTGGGTAGCGGGACCGTGCAAACCGAGCATGGCTTGTTGCCCGTCCCGGCTCCCGCGACGGCGGCCCTGCTGGCGGGAAAGCCGGTCTACGCGCGCGGTCCGGAAGTCGAGCTGACCACGCCCACCGGTGCGGCCCTGGCCGTGACGCTGGCCCAAAGCTTTGGGCCGCTGCCCGCCATGCGCATCTCCAGCATCGGGCATGGCGCGGGAGATCGTGATTTCCGGCAGCAGCCGAACGTCCTGCGCGCGTTGATTGGCGAGAGCACCGCTGCGCCCGAAGCAACGCTCGTCAGCGTCATCGAGGCCAATATCGATGATTCCAGCCCCCAAGTGCTGGGTTACGCTTTGGAGCGGTTGATGGAAGCCGGCGCGCTCGACGCGACACTCACCGCGCTGCAGATGAAAAAGAACCGCCCGGGCGCGTTGCTGCGCGTGATCGCGCGGCCCGAAGATCAGGAACGGCTGGCGCGGATCATGTTCGACGAGACCTCCACCTTGGGCCTGCGCATCCACGCGGCCGAGCGCCGCGTCGAGGAACGCCGCATCGTGACGGTCGATACGGTGTTCGGTCCGGTGCGCGGGAAAGTGAACGCACAGGGAGCGTTTGCGCCCGAGTACGACGACTGCCGCGACATTGCCGCCCGCACCGGCACGCCGCTCAAGCAAGTGCTGGCCGCCGCGCAACAGGCATACTTAATTAGATCGCGCGCAACGGACTGACGCCTGCGCGCTAGGTAAAGACGCGAAATGAAATATTATCTGACCACCCCGATTTACTACACCAACGCCGCTCCTCACATCGGCCACGCCTACACCACCATTGCGGCCGACACCATCAAGCGCATTAAACGCCTGCAAGGCCTCGAGGTGACGCTGGCTACCGGCACCGACGAGCACGGACAGAAAATCGAACGCGCCGCCACGGCCGTGGGCAAGACGCCGCGCGAATTCACCGACCTGGTGTCCGACGAATTCCGCGAACAGTGGGCCGTGCTGGGATTGGCCATCGACCGTTTCGAGCGCACCACCAGCACCCGTCACGCGCGCGTGGTGCAGGATCTGTTTGAACGGTGCAAGGAACGCGGCTTCGTCTACAAGGGCAGCTACAGCGGCCAGTATTGCGTCTTCGACGAGTTGTATGTGAACGACGCCAAACCCGGCGATCCGTGCCCCGACTGCGGCCGGCCTACGGAAACCGTCACCGAAGAGAACTTCTACTTCAAGCTCTCGGCGTTTCAAGACCGGCTGCTCGATCTGTATCTGAATCAGCCCGATTTCATTCAGCCCGAGACGCGCCGCAATGAGGTGCTCGCGTTCGTGCGCAACGGCCTGCAGGATCTTTCTATCAGCCGCACGACCATCAAGTGGGGCATTCCCGTGCCGCACGAAGACAAGCACGTTTTCTACGTGTGGTTCGACGCCTTGACCACCTACATGTCCGCCGTCGAAGGCGAGGGTCTCTGGCCGGCGGATTTGCACTTGATCGGCAAGGAGATCGTCCGCTTCCATGCCGTGTACTGGCCCGCCTTCCTGTGGGCCGCGGGCCTGCCGATCCCGAAACAAATTTTCGCCCACGGATGGCTGCTGTTTGAAAACGACAAAATGAGCAAGTCGCGCGGCAACATCGTGCGGGCGACACCGATCCACAACGTGCTCGGCACCGATGCTCTGCGCTACTTCCTGTTGCGCGAAGTGGTGTTCGGGCAGGACGGCAGTTTCAGCTACGACGCCCTGGTGCAACGATACAACGCCGATCTGGCGAACGGGCTCGGCAATCTGGCCAGCCGCACTCTGGCCATGATCCTGCAATATCGCGACGGCAAAATTCCGCTGTCGCGCGGCGATCAGCAAATCGCGCAGGCGGTCACCGAGACCACGGAGATCGTGCTCGAAGCCTTCGAGCGCTTCGAGTTTTCGAAAGCCCTGGAGCAGATCTGGAGCCTGATCGCCACGGTGGACAAGTTCATCGTCGAACGCGCGCCGTGGAAGCTGGCCAAGGCGGGCGACGCGGCCTCCGCCAAACTGCTCGACGACACGCTGTACACCGCGGCCGAAACGCTGCGCATCGTCACCGGCCTGCTGAGCGCGGTGATTCCGGAGTCGGCCGAGAAAATCTGGGCGCAACTGGGATTCACGACGCCCGTCGAAGCGCTTCGCACGTCCGGCCTGCATTGGGGGCATCTGCCCTCCGGACAGGCCGTGGGCGCGGTCTCGGGCGTGTTCCCGCGCGCCGACCCCAAAATCGTGATCCCCAAGATGCAGGAAGGCGAAACCGCCGAACTGGCTCGTCAGAATGCGCTGGTGGGGAAAGTGGAGGCCCCGGCTGCCGCCGAGACCAAAGCCGAAGGCGCAACCCACATCACCATCGACGATTTCGCCAAGGTCGATCTCCGCGTCGGCGTGGTGAAGTCGGCCGACCGCGTCAAGGGCGCCGACAAACTGCTGCACCTGCACGTCGATATCGGCGAACCGCAGCCGCGCAGCATCGTCGCGGGAATCGCCGCAGCGTACCAGCCCGAGGCTCTGGTGGGGCGCAAAGTGGTGATCGTCGCGAATCTGGCGCCGCGCAAACTTCGCGGCCTGGAGTCGCAGGGCATGATCGTCGCCGCGTCGGTCGAAGGCGGCTTGCCGGTGCTGGCCGGATTCCTCGAAGACGTGCCTGTGGGGGCTCGGCTTAAGTGAGTTTGGCCGTGAAGTTGGTCGACTCCCATTGCCATCTGGACAACGAACAGTTCCACGCCGATCGCGACGACGTGATCGCGCGCGCCGTCGATGCCGGTGTCGAGACCATGGTGGCGATCGGCACCGGAGACGGCCCGCCGGATCTCGAAGTGGGCGTTCGCTTGGCGGACCAGCATGCCCCGATCCTCGCGACCGTCGGCGTGCATCCGCATGACGCGGCCAAGGCGGATGATGGCACATACGCCCGCTTGGCGGAACTGCTGCGCCATCCCAAGGTGATCGCGTTGGGGGAAATCGGCCTCGATTATCACTACGATTGTTCCCCGCGCGACGTGCAGCATTCCGTGTTCATCGAGCAAATGCGCGTGGCCCGCGACGCTCGAAAGCCCATCGTGATACACACTCGCGAGGCCTGGGAGGATACGCTGGCGCTGCTCGAAGAGCACTGGGCGCCCTCGGGACTGCCCGGCATCATGCACTGTTTTTCGGGCGGACCCGAACAAGCCAGCCGCTGCCTGCACATGGGGTTCTACCTCAGTTTCGGCGGCATCGTGACGTTTCCCAAAGCTACCGAAATTCAGGAAGCCGCGCGCACCGCGCCGGCGGACCGCATCCTGGTCGAAACCGATGCGCCGTATCTCGCACCCGTACCCCGGCGCGGGAAACGCAACGAACCTGCGTTCGTCGTCGAGACGGCGCGCAAACTCGCCGCGTTGCGAGGCGAGTCGATCGAAGAAATCGCGCGCCTCACCAACGAGAACTTCCGCCGCGCGATCAGTGTGACGCCGCCTTAATCCCGAGCAACACTCCCAAGGCGGCCACCAAAGCGATCACTGGAAGAGCCGCAACCGCGTACTGGAAGGCCGATCCCACCGGCTTTGGACGGCTCGCGATCAGATTGAAGACCATCGTCGAGAGCAGTCCGCACACGCACCCCAGCCCGGGTGAAAGCCACGATTCCGCGAACGCCCGCCGTCCCGCGCTTTTCAGCTCGAAGTAGACGGGTAACCCGAGCATCAATTCCATCAAGTACGCCAGGATCGTCCCATCGAACAGGATGGCGTTAAAGGCAAACCATGAGCCGCGGCTAGGGTCAGCGAGCTTGTCCAGAAACAGCGGCGAGGCGGGGATGCTGAACAGAATCGCGAGCAGCAGGCTGGACGCCAGCGGAGCGACCGCGAAAGCGGCGATTCGTTGGAACGCGTGGCCGTTTCCATGAACGGATTCTATCGCAACATACCTGCGCTTTGTTACACTCGAATGATCCCATGGCGTTCGGCAAAGTTGGCCAGACACTCACGGCGCTCGAGATCTTCGACCTGGTGCGCTCGGACCTGAATCAGGTGGAGCGTGAAATCGGGCTGGAGTCGGTGGCCTCGGTGGACGCGGTCACTTATATCGGCCAGTACCTGCAATCCGGCGGCGGAAAACGTCTCCGGCCGATTCTGGTTTTACTGTGCGGACGAATGTTCGGGCCCTCCACGCCCGGCCTGGTCCGGCTGGCTGCGGTGATGGAGATGATCCACACTGCCACGCTGGTCCACGACGACGTGATCGACATGGCCAAGACGCGGCGCGGGCGGCCGTCCATCAATGTGGTGTGGGGCAATCACACCTCGGTGCTGGCGGGCGATTGGTTGTACATGCAGGCCTTCCAGGTGGCGCTGCGCGAGCGCAGCTTCCCCATTCTCGACCTGCTGATTTCGCTCACGCAACTGATGGTCGAAGGCGAACTGCTGCAGCTCGACCGCATCGGCAAGATCGGTGTCACCGAAGCCGATTACATGGAACTGATCGACCGCAAGACCGCCAGCCTGTTTTCGGCCTGCGCGCGCTTGGGCGCGTTGTGCGCGGGCTCGGGCGACGAGAGCGAGGCCCGGCTGGGCGAATACGCCTGGAACCTGGGCATCGCGTTTCAATTAGTCGACGACATTCTGGATTTCACCTCGCGCGAAAAGATTCTGGGCAAGCCGGTGGGCAACGATCTGCGCGAAGGCAAGGTGACGCTCCCGCTGATTTACGCGCTGGAGCAGGCCGATCCGGAAGAGCGCAAGCTGATCGAGACGGTGCTCGCCGACGGCAACTACGACCAGGTCCCCTTCGGCAAGGTGCTGCAGATTCTGAACCGCCACCAGGGCATCGAGCGCGCCCAGGAACGCGCTCATCAGTTCACCGAGAAAGCGCGCGCAATTATCGCCGAGTTTCCGGATTCGCCGTTTCAGCGGGCGCTACTCGCGGTCACTGGACTGGTGACTGAGCGCGACCGCTGAACTTGCTATGGTGTAGGTGGCATGACCGTCGCAGTGAAGAACAACAATAGAGCGCCTCTTGTGGTCCCTCTGTCCGTTCGTCGCAAGGCCGGCTTCAAGACGGGACAGGAACTCGAGATCAAGGCCTCGGGCGGCGTGATCACGATCGTTCCCAAGCTGCCGAACGCAGACGACGAATCTACGCCCGAGCAGCGGCGGATCATCGACGCGCGCCTCGCCAAGTCCGGCGAAGACATCGAGGCGGGCCGGGTTCACGGCCCGTTCTCGGCTAAAGAAGCTGCCGCGTTCATCGAGAACCTTGCTACGGAACGAGCAGCCAGGAAAAAGCCGCGTCCGCGCCGATGAAGGTTGTTTTCACGGATCATGCAGCGATTGCCGCCGCTGACGCTCCAGCTCAAGTTCGCAAAGCGTTACACAGACAACTCGCCTTCCTGGAGCACGACCTCCACCATCCCTCGCTGCGCGCCAAGAAGTATGATGAGTCCGGCGACATTTGGCAGGCGCGCGTCAACAGGAGCTGGCGTTTTTACTTCAAGATCATCGCGGACAGGTACGTGATCGAGGACGTGACGCCTCATCCCAAGTAAGGGCACTGTGCTTGACTCAATATCCGAAAGCGGTTATTTACGACTCGCTGCGGTGGTGTTCGCCCTCGCCGTGCTAGCGGCGCTAGCCTGGCGTCGACGAAAGCTCGGGAGGGAATTGGAAGGATCGCGCAAGGTTCGGGGTGCTACGCCTCCTCAGCCGTTTCGACGAAAGGACATTCCAAATTAGCGGCTTTTCGTTCGAACTTGCGGCCTATCCTCCGTCCTTTTGGTCGTGGCCGTTCCGGCCTTCCTTCTCACCGCCGGTCCCAACCCACCGGTGCAGACACCGATCGAGGTTAGATTTCTAGACCATTTTCTGAGTATTTATAGACCATAGCCGCAGTGGCGAAAATGGGCTGTTGCGTGTTCTGAATTCACCGCAGTAAGGGCCGCGGCCACGGCATGCTCCAGCAATTCCAGTTGGCGGATCTTCCAAGCTCGCAACCTTTGCTTGACCTGGAACCAACACTTTTCGATGGGGTTGAAGTCCGGGGAATACGGCGGC